>Ga0214473_10001450_pt1 | contig 31219 bp, 26 predicted proteins | sample RVTome_7_FD_203509 | JGI IMG/M metagenome (GOLD analysis project Ga0214473, IMG submission 203509) | Soil microbial communities from uranium-contaminated site in the Upper Colorado River Basin, Wyoming, United States - RVT98D197 | ecosystem: Environmental > Terrestrial > Soil > Contaminated >...
CGGATAAGAATATATGAAACGGTTAGCGACAATCTTTTTCATTCTGCTTCCGATACTATTTACTTCAAATGTTTCCAATGCCACTCCGCCGCAATACCAAATCACTGACTTAGGTGCCGGCTACGCCTACAGCATAAACAACAACGGCCAAGTTGTAGGATACACCGGTAATGCCACCCTATTTGATACTACCGGCCAGGGAAATAATATCAATATGGGAAGTGGAATGGCTTATTCAATTAATGACAGTGGCCATGCCGTGGGGGCTTCGTCACCAATCTACCCAAGTCAAGCTATGTATTATAAGCCCAATATAGACGGCACTTACACCGCTATAGGGGGGGATAATTACATTGCCTGGTCCATCAATAACGACGGCCAAATGGTCGGGTGGGGATCAGGAGGGTGGACGCCAGGCGGCGGCCCTGCTATTTTTACATATGACGAAAGCTCTTCCCGTTATTACTCGACCCTCTTAGAGGCTGGCGGTAGTGCTAATTCAAATAACGACAACGGCCAGATCGTAGGTAGCCGCGGCAGTGATCACCGTGCGGTTGTCTGGAACTCTGACGGTAGCGGCGGATATGTTGACACAACCCTCGGTACTATAAGCGGCTATGCTACCAGTTCAGAGGCTAAATCAATCAATAACAGCGGACAAATTGTTGGTAATGCACGCAAGATAGTTCCTAGCCCCGTCTATCGTGCTGTATTATTTGACGAGACAGGCGGCGGGCAGAATATTAACCTCGGTTCGCTCAGCGGATACACCAGTTCATGGGCAAATTTCATCAACGATAACGGCCAGATTGTGGGAGCATGTTTTAATGATAGTTCGGGCCTCGCGACACTCTTTGACACGACTGGTGGCGGTAACAATATCGATTTAAATACCACCTTAATCAATCCGCTTACCGGTTGGACACTAAGAGAGGCTTACTCGATTAACGAAGACGGCTGGATAGTTGGTTATATGTCCCATTCCAGTCTCGGCGAACACGCGTTTTTGCTAACCGCCGTTCCCGAACCAGCCGCGCTTTTACTGCTCGGCCTCGGCGCTCTTGTGCTGCGGAAAAAATAAATGGCGGGGTTGTGACCTCACCCTGTCGCTAACCACAATTCACAAACCACTAACCGCAGTTCAGTTTGCCGCACAAACCACAATCACATTTTGAACATCTGAATGTCAGCCGTTACTGCGGTTTCTGCAAGGCGTTCTTAATGGCTTTGATTATCTCGTGGTCGAATGGTGGCGTCTCCGGGTAAAATCGTCCGACAATACGCCCGTCTCTATCGACCAGAAATTTAGTAAAGTTCCAGGTAATAGGCCCGCCGAACTGCGGATTTTGATTACGGTCGGTCAGGTACGCATAGAGCGGATTAATATCGTCTCCGGCGACGGAAGTTTTACTGAACATCGGGAACGTAATCCCGAATTTTTCCGTGCAGAACTGCTTGATTTGGGCATCGGTTCCGGGTTCTTGTGCACCGAAATTATTAGCGGGAAAACCAAGAACTACAAACCCGCGTTTTTCATAACGCTTATAAAGTTTCTGCAAATCCGTGTACTGTTTCGTAAAACGGCACTCGCTCGCGACGTTTACCAGCAAAAGCACTTTACCCTTGTATTCCGATAGCGAAACAGGCGCGCCGTCGATATCATTCATGGTGATGGAATACAATTTGCTTTCCTCACCCATCATGACGGGTTTTTCCTGAACCTGCTGCTGCGGTTTGCATGAAAACAAACCCACCGTTATCGCAGGCAGTAAGAACAGGATTGATAATTTAAGGTATAGTTTTTTGTTTGCTGTGGTTTGTTCCATTTTGGCCCCCTTTCGAACTAAATTAAGTGTTAAATTTAGCTAAATATAACAAGATTTTATCTCTTGTCAAATATTTCTTTTTTATTTTGTGCCTAAAATCCCGAGCGGGTCTTTTAATAAAGGCAGGGTAGTTGTCTCCACTTTCGGGTCATAAAAATCACCGGTCACGTTGATTCGCACCACCGCCGGACTTAGCGCTTCGGTCAGTGACTGCAGTATTGAGGGCTTGGCCGAACCTAAGTGTTTGCCTCTTGCCGTTAGTACCACGTTGATGCCGTGGCTCTCAAGGTCCACTAAGCCGGAGCCGCTGAAAGCAAGTGTCTTGCCGGACAAATCGATTTTTTCCAGATTTAATTTTTTATTCTCGATATAGGAATCAATCAGCATCTGGTCGAACGCGTAATCCTCCGGCGCGCTTAATTTCAATACCGACAGGATTTTCGCCAGCAGCGACATCTTCCCGACTTGCATCTTGGTTATGACCAGTTTGCATCTGCCCATGCTCGGAAAGCTGCTGCCGATACGGCCGGTGACATTGAGTGAGCCGCTCATTTTGCCGCTCGTGCAATTGCCGTTGGAATTTTCCTTTTCCCCTTCCGCGATTGCCTGCGGCGCGTGTTCAGCCTTGCATTGTTCGAGGAATTTTCGCAGGTCGATATTATTCAGCCCCGCTTGCAGTGTGTATTCCGACCCGCTGTACGAAGGTTTTATCGCCAGTTTGCCCGTCAGCTTGCCGTCGTAACAGTCCGCAATCAGATTGTTGCTCGTCCAGCTTTGCTCTTTGGGGTCGTATCCGATAAAAGCATTTACGTTTGTCAAAAGCTTGCCGTTAATTATTATGTGTTTGATGTTAAAATCCGCCTGTCCCCTGTAAAGCCCCGCCCCAGTATCGTACGTCGCGCTTACTTTCAGCAGCCCCGAAATTTCCGTTAGCTTCCCCATCTCGTCGAGGTCGCAGTCATTAAACTTTATATCGCCGGCTAAATCGAAAAGCTTGGTGTTTTTCCGCCCTGAGTTCTTGATTGTTACTTCCCCGTCAATTGTTACTGAGGGTGCGTCCGTCATTCTGTCCGTCCCGACCGTCTTGGCTGTCAGATGTTCGAGCGTAATCCTGTCATTTGTGATTCGCACGTCGCCTTCTATGTTCTTCAGGCGGCAGCCCAGTGGTTTCAGGCTCACGGCTGTCCCGGCACAATTTACACTGACTTTATATTTGACGTCCTGCTCGCCCTGCGCTTTATTGAAGTCGGCGACGATGTTGACTTTTCCGCGAGGGTTTAACTGCTCCGCGATTTCCCGCTGCTGTCTCGACAGCAGATTGATTATCGTATCGTCAAGCTCGACCTGCTCGGCGAAAAGCGATAAATCGTAGCGGTTTTGTTGGGCCGACTCACCCGGCCAGACCTGCCCGTGCAGTGAAATGCTGCCGTTGCCGTATTTACCCTTAAGTTCCTCGATATGCACCATATCCGCCGTTATTGTCGCCTCGACTGAAACATCCTTTATTGCAGGGTTTATCGCCGCCGCGTTCGCCTTTAGCTTGCCTTTTTTTATGCTTATGTCCGCCACGAAACCCGACGTCCCGCTTTTCACCGAACGTATTTGAATGTCACTATCGACTACACCGCCCAGATTAAGATTCTTCCATAACTGCCTCTGTTTTTCCGGCAATGCTTCCGCCAGTTCGGCATCGAGCGGGACACCTTCCGCTTTTATTTTGATGTCGAAATCGGGATTCGCGCTTCCGCGGGTCTTGGTTTGGCCGTTTATCGTTATCCTGCCTTTATCCGTTTGCGAAATAATATCGGAAAAAATCACACGCCCACCCTCGAATATTACTTTTCCCGAAAGATTCCTGAGAGGATAAGGGAAATATTTGCACACAGCTTCCATAGATTGCAGTGCCATTTCTATTCGCGATTTTTTCCCCGCCGGCAGCTGCCTGCTTACGCTGAAATCCAGTGCCGCTTTTCCCTTAGGCCCAAAATCAGACCACATCTTTTGCTCATCGGCATTTAATGCGTTATATAAATCCTCATCGATGTCTATCCTGTCGCTGGTAATATGGAAGTCATACTGCCTTGCCGGGCCGAAATCTTTTTCCCAGCCGCTGATGAGAAACTCGGCGTCTCTGTGCGTGCCCCGCAACTCGTTTAACTTGTAGCTGTTTTCCGTAAAATCAATTTTCCCCGTTATGTCTTCAATTGTGTACGGAAACTCGACGTCGCAAACCGACACATCTTTGCAATATACGGTCCCCGCGATTTTGCTCTTGTGAAATTTATAAAAATTTCCGTCCGCTCGTACTTTGATGTCGATTTTTCCTTCAGGCCGGTATTCTTCGAAGAAATTCTTCAGATAAGTCAAAAAGGGCAATCCTTCGGGGAACATCGGTTGGCTTGTTGAAAGGTTTTCTATCTGCTTCGATGAATACTGGAAATCCTTTATCCCCATTTGCAGCGTGTAGTTACCGTCCCGGTCGTAATCCATTTCACCGGTGAACGTATTTATCTTCCAGAGTTTTTCGAGCGACGCCGTGTCGTCTGAACGGATACCGCCGCTGATTGTAATTTTCCCTTTGTTCCAGCTCCCTTTCAGAACACTGTTCGCGCCGAATTCTCCGCTGCCGGTTGTCAACTCGAATTGACGCGATGAATAGTCCTTTTCCATCGTCAGCGCAAGAGGTATTTCCATCACCGGTTGAATCTCTCCTCGTACTATTCTGCCGTATTTGAGCAGGCCGTTTTCCAGTTCCATTTCCGGTACGTCGAGTTTGCCGCCGGTGCCTGCAAACCAGGTTGCCGGAAAGTTCCACTTTCCGCTGTCCGTATCGTACAATGCGCTAAGCACGAAATCCCGGACCTTTATCATCTTTAATTTCGGTTTCAACGTTAAAAGGCTGCTCAGCCTGAATCGCGCATATACTGTATCAGCCGTGAAAAATGTATTGTCGTATTTCGTCTCACCCCTCGGTGTGATGGAAAGATTTTTTAATCGCACCGCCCCGGTAAGACTCAGGCGTGCAGATTTGGTTGTTATCTGCGTACCTGTAAGCTCGGCAATCTGTTTTATCGCCACCGGTTGAAGCAAACGTCCGGCAAGAACAAGAACCATCCATAGAACCAAAGCCGACAACAGCACGATGGCCGCGTAACGCCGAATCTTGCCCCCGCTTTGGGATTTCGCGGGTTGGTCTGACTTTAAAAACATTTCAACCTGTAAACTGTGAGCTAAAAATTTATCCGTCTTTGGCGGACTCAAAACCTGTTTTTTTACTTCTTCTTATCGCCTTGTCCGCGATGTCCGTGCGCCAGTACGCTCCCTCGAAATTTGTTTTAGCGACCGCTTCGTATGCTTTTGCCTTTGCCTCCGTGATGGTCTTCCCAATCGCCGTTACGCCGAGCACTCTGCCTCCTGCTGTGACTATTGTACCATCTTTCTGGGCCGTTCCCGCGTGGAAAACCACGACGTTTTCAATTTTTTCAGCCTCTTCGAGACCCGTGATTACTTTGCCTTTTGCGTAATTGTCCGGATAGCCGCCTGATGCCACCACCACGCAAACCGCCGGCCTCGGGTCCCACTGCAATGTTATCTCATCTAAAGTCCCGTCGCACGTCGCCAGCATCACTTCCAGCAAATCGCTTTTGAGCCTCATCAGAATCGGCTGCGTCTCCGGGTCACCGAACCGCACGTTGAATTCCAGCACCCGAGGCCCCGCTGCCGTTACCATTATCCCAGCGTACAAAACACCTCTATAAGGCGTTCCGTTGCGGTTCATCCCGTCAACTATCGGCACCAGTATCTCCCTGCTTATCTGGTTCATAAGGGGGTCCGTAATTACCGGTGCTGGACTATACGCCCCCATTCCACCGGTGTTCGCCCCCGTATCGCCGTCGCCTATTGCCTTGTGGTCCTGCGAAGATTCCATAATATATATGTTGTGGCTGTCCACAAACGCCAGTATCGACGCCTCTTCGCCGAGCAGCTTATCTTCCACGATAATTTTATCGCCTGCCGGCCCGAACATCCTGCCGACCAGTATCTTTTCCGCTATTAGTATCCCTTCCGCGGGTTCGTTGCAGACAAATACTCCCTTTCCCTTGGCAAGCCCAGCCGCTTTTATCACGACAGGTTCATCCCTGCTGGCAATATACGTCTTGGCGTCCTTGAACCTCTCGAAAACATGACCCTCCGCCGTCGAAATCGCGCTCGCGCGCATCAGTTGCTTGGCGAATCCCTTGTCCGCCTCCAATTGTGCCGCCGCCTTGCTCGGCCCGAACGCTTTTATCCCAGCCTGCTCGAACGCGTCCACCGCGCCCATTGCCAGCGGGTCTTCAGGACCGATTACCGCAAGACCCACATTGTTCTCCTTGGCAAAATTTACCAGATCCCTTATGTCCGTTGCCTCGATGGCGATATTTTTCCCGCATTTCGCCGTTCCGGGATTACCCGGCGAGATATACAGTTTGTTCAACAGCTTCGACTGCGCCAGCTTCCACGCTATCGCATGCTCCCTGCCGCCGCTGCCTATCAGAAGCACATTCATCTTTTTGCCTTTGTCCACGCTCTTTTCTCCTAACCTTTTTCCTTTCGCCGCTCTTCGCCCGCCGCGAAACCACCAATCTACCAAACCCCCCGCCTTTACTCAAGTCTTCTTTGTCCCTTTACTCTTTGCCTTTTAACTTTTGACTTTTTACTTAATTGCTTGTATTCTGTCGCCTGTTTAATTAAAGGATTCTTAACGTGGAACTGTCGATTTTAATGAGATTGAGAATTGCCGTCGCCATCGCGATAGGGGCCGTCATTATCGGCTACTTCGCGTGGCCTCTCGCCCAGCCGCAGGACCCCTATGGTGTCGTCTCCTTCATCGCAGGCAATATGACCCGTGACAGCGTACTCAAACTGGCGGCATTGGCTGTGCTTTGCAGTCTGCTCGCGTTTTTTATTTCCTGGCCTTACGGCAAATACTTGGCCATCCTGGCGGTCCCCTCGGGCCTTGCCGTCTGGGCGCTGCGCAGCGGCAATATGGCCGAACTGATGCGCCAAAATCCCACCGCCGCCGAACGCCTCAGGTTGTTTTCGCAAATCGAGTGGGAACCGTTTTCATGGCTTGCGATAGTTGCCTTAGGCGTTCTCGTCGCGCATATCTGCCAAAAATTTCTTTCCCGAAATTCCAGCTCCGGCGCTGAATCCAAAAGTTCCCTCGTTAAATCTTACTATATAACCTTCGCCATCGCTCTGGGCGTTTCCGTTCTGCTCGCGAAATTACTGCTGATGGTTTTTGCCCAGGATGTTAAAATCGCCGATGACAAAATCGGCGCCGTAATCGTCCAGGTGACCACCGCCCAGACCGTCTTTGCAATTCTTGTCTCCTTCGGTATCGCCGCCTTTGTCGTCAAAAAATTTCTCGATGTTAGTTATATCTGCCCCATCGTCGCTACCGCTCTCGTTCACCCCGCGGTAATTACCATCTACCTTAAGCCCGAAGTTATGGAGCGCCTCTTCGAATGCTGGCCCGCCGTTTTTTATCCCAATGCCATCGCCTCCATCCTGCCCATCCAGATGGTCGCCTTCGGCACATTAGGCTCCATTGCGGGCTACTGGCTGGCCGTTCGCTATAACTTCTGGCGAACGCACGAAAGTTAGGGCATATGTAACTTTGGGATTGTAGTACAGTTGTACGGATTTTTCTTACTTGTTACGGCCACGAGGTCATTAAAATTTCAGCAATTGCAGCTGAAAGAAAATTTTAATATAATCATGGACTTGAAAAGCTTGGCGGCGTAGCTAAGAAAGAATATAAATGCTATATGGGAAATTCCAGATAGCCGAATAATCGCACAAATACTAAATGCGCAAAGCTCGAATACCCTAATTCGCAACTGATTTTAAATGTCAAATAAGACAAAAAAAGTCATATCCCGCCAAGCCGGCTTGGAGATAGGTTACATATGCGGCAAGTACTTTCTTAAGATGGACCATCTTCATTATGGGTATTGGACCGGCCAAATCAGCTTAGACGTTTCCAATTTGCGTTTGGCTCAAGAAGAGTACGTGAATTTTGTTATCTCACATATTCCCAGTCACGTAAGGACGATTTTGGATATCGGTTGTGGTACAGGGTACATCGCCAAGCGCTTACTTGATATGGGATTTAAGGTAGACTGTGTCTGCCCTGACCCTTATCTGAGGGAACTCGCTATTGAGCTGTTACAAGATAAAAGCCATATATTCGAATGTCCCTATGAGGAGCTCCAGACTGAAAATCTTTATGACATGGCTTTGTTCTGCGAGAGTTTTCAGTATATAGATGAAGTCAAGGCCATCTCGAAAAGTTTTAAGATATTAAATGACGGCGGTTATTTGTTGATATGTGATATCTTTAGAAAGAGTGTCGAAGGCAGTAGTGCCATGAGCGGCGGTCATAATTTGGAAAAGTTTTATGACCACATAGCAACATTTCCTTTCCAACAGCTTAAGGACGTGGATATCACCGAGCAAACCGCATGCAATATGGATTTGATAAATGACGTAATGCAAAAGGTGGTATGTCCGGCTGCAGATGCGGGTCTTCGCTTTTTGCGGAGCAGATATCCGCTTGTCCTGAAGTTTCTGAGATGGAGATACAGGAAAAAATTAGAAAAAGTCGAGCGGAAGTATTTTAGCGGACAAAGGACAGGTGAGACCTTTAAAAAGTACAAATCCTACAGGTTGTTGCTCTACAAAAAGGCCGCAAGCGAAACGATTTGATTGTCCTTAAAAGTTTTTTGGCGAGGGTATAGGCGGCCGGCTTTTCTACAAACTTAACTTCGGATGAGTTTTTATATACTACGGGATGTGCGTAACGGACATTCAAGCCTTTTTCAGCAAATTTAAACCGTCTTTTTTTGGCTAATCTTTTCGCCATAACCCCTTTTAAAACAACAACTTAATTGTATTTCGTCCCATAATCCTTTCCCTCTCCTGAAAACGAGAAAAAATTCGGTATTTTCACCTATAAATTTAGCCGAAAATATAAGTGCGTTGGCATAGCCTTTAGCCTGTTAAATTGCGTAATTTGCGTTGCTGAACATTAAGTTCAGGATTTCGTAAAAATTATGTAACCAACGACCAAAAGGAATTGAAAATGTTGGTTCTGAGCAGACAAAAAGATGAATCGATTATTATCGGCGATAACGTGGAGGTAACCATCGTCGATATTCGCGGTGACAAAGTCCGCCTCGGAATCACCGCCCCCAAAGATATTCCCGTCCACCGACGCGAAGTTTACGAAGCCATCCAGCGCGAAAAGCAAGGCCACAAACCCGACGGACCTGCAAACTCCCCGCCAGCTAAGTAATATTTCCCCCTGATTTTTACTTTTAACTTTTCACTTTTTACATTCTTCTGTATCTCGGTCCGCCTGTGCCTTCCGGAACAGTCCATCGGATATTATCGAACGGGCATTTCCTCTGGCACGTCTTACAGTGCAGACAATTCGACGGATTGGCCGGTTTTACCTGCCCGTGTATCGTCTCATACACACCGGCAGGGCAGAACGTGATGCACGGCTTTAGGAACTTCGGTGCGCATTTTTGCAGGCAGATATTCGAATCTATAATCCGCAGATGGCTCGGTTCTTCCTCACGATGATGCGTGGCCGCCATCGCCGTGAATGTGTCCTTGTCGAATTCCTTATTGCCCTTGTATCGGTACATCCCCGTTGTCATCGCCTCGTAATCCGGTTCAACCTTGAACTTCGGCAATAGTCCCCCGAGCACCGACAGCGGCATTCCAATCAAAGGCCCGAATTTCGCGACCGTCTGCCGGAAATTCTTCGCCGATTTCATTTCCTTCATAATATTCGAACGCTCGACAAGCTGAGTGTATCTTCTGGCGGCATCGGATGGTTTATCTATGCATTCCACGATTGCTTTCGCCGCCTGCATTCCCGAATCTATCGCGTTGTGCAGCCCCTTGATTTTCAGCATGTTCACAAAACCGGCACTGTCGCCCAGAATCATTACGTTGCCTTTGCCGATTGCCCCGCTGGCAGGGTCCCGCGGTATTGCGTAATACCCGCCTTCGGGAATCATCTTCGCGCCGGCTTCGACGACGGTGCCGCCCTCGATGAACTGTTTTACAAACGAATGATTTTTAAAATGCGTCAGTGCGTCCTGCGGATTGAAGTTGCAGTCGTGCCAGTCAAGGCCGACAATCATTCCGACCGCCAGATGGTCCTGTGCCCCTGCGTAAACAATACCGCCGCCGAACATCCCCGGTCCGATTACCGGTGTCCATATCGGATAACCCATCGCGTGAACGACACGCCCCGAAGTGAATTTGTTATATTGTTCGGAACTTACCTTTATCAGCTCTTTTATTCCCACCGAGTAAAGCTGCACAGATTGTCTTTGCAACCCCGCTTTTTCGACAAACTTTTCCGTCACCAATCCGTCGCAGCCTTCAGCCAGCATCACGAAATCAGCGTATATGGTCTCACCCTCCACGAAGTTAGGTTGCTTGTGGCCTTCCTTGTCCCTGCCCTGGTCAACAAGCTTGACGCCTGTACCCTTGCCGTTATTATCAAGAAGAATGTCCTCAACGGCAAACCCCGTCAGTACTTCCACACCGACCTGTTTAGCAATCTGCGTCATCCATTTCGTCAGCTTGCTTATCGATATCGAATAGTCACCCTCGTGTATCATCTGGCCGAAACCGAGCCCCAGCATCTTCGCGATTTTCATCGCGAAGAAAATCTTGAACGCCATCGATTTTCCGAGGAAGAACATTACGTCGTCTTTATCTATAACATTGGCCAGCACGTCCTTGGCAATGTCGCTTTTTTCCCAGCCCGGCACCGCTGCGTTCAGAAGTGTAGCCAGCGGCTCTTTCTCCAGCACCGCGCCGGATAAACTGTGATTGCCCGCCTCTGCGCCTTTTTCTATAACGCAAACTTCTATTTCGGGTTTTAGCGTCTTAAGCTGTATAGCGCTCGATAAGCCCGCGGGTCCGCCCCCGACTATCAACACTTGAACTTTATTATATTCCATACCGTTACCCACTTTTTACTCCGTTTCCATAGCTTTAATCAACTGTGGAATTGTTTCTTCTACCGTCCCGACGATGTAATAATCGCACTGTTTGAATATCGGCGCGTTCGGGTCGCTGTTTATCGCGACAATAGTCTCTGAATTTGCTACACCTATCATGTGCTGAATAGCGCCAGATATTCCAAGAGCGACATAGATTTTCGGCCCGACGCTCGTGCCGGTTTGTCCCACCTGATGCACTCTTCCGATAAATCCCTGTTCGACCGCTGCCCGCGATGCGCCTCTTTCAATCGTTGTACCTAATTTTTTGCCTAAGCCCCCGCACAGTGAACTTATCAGCGTCTCGTAGTTGTCCCTGCTTTGCATCCCTTTGCCGCCGCTGACTATTACCTCCGCGCTGAAGTTGACCGCACCCGTTCCAAGTTCCGTATTTATGATTTCAAGGCACAAATCATTTGTCGAAAGCGGAACGAGGTGCCTGATGACCCGTCCCTTGCGCGAGGGGTTTGCCGCGAGTTTTTTCATAACGCCCGGCCTCGCCGTCGCCATCTGCGCCTGCGAATTTTTCGTAACGATTGTCGCCATAACATTGCCGCCAAGCGCAGGTCTTGTCTGCATCAAAACGCCAATCATCTCCTTGCGCGAGCTGTCCTTTATATCCAATGACGTGCAGTCCGCCGTCAGTCCGCACCCCACGCGGTACGATACCATCGGCGCAAGCATCCTGCCCTGCGGAGTCGCCGCGAACAGAACAATCTGAGGCCAGTATTTGCTTATCGCATCCGCGATGACCTTGCGGTACGCCATTGGGTCAAATTCTCGCAGCAGGGCATCTTCGGTAATATAGATATTGTCCGCGCCTGCCGCGATTAATTCCTTCGCCATCTGCTCGACTTTTTCACCGGCCACTACAACGCCGACAGTTGTCTCCAATGAATCCGCCAGTTCCCTTGCCTTGCCGGTAAGCTCGAACGTCGCCGGATGTATCACATTGTTCCGGTGTTCAGCCACTACCCAGACTTCGCCCTTATAAATCGGTGCGACAAGTTTGAGACCGTTTACCATATCGTCGAGCGCCTTTTTGTGGAAATGCTCGCCAGCGACCGCCAGAATCTTTTCTTTTGCCGCGTCATCTATCTGATTGACGTCGGTCATTCCAAGTTCATGCAGCTTTTGTGTTAGTATCTGGAAGTCTTCGACTTCCTTTTTAGTCCCTTCGAAGCTGCGGTCAAAAACATCCTTTCTCCGGTTTGGGAAACGGTACGGACTCACTTGCCCCGCGCCGGCTTTTTTCGTTTCACCGTCCCCGCCCTTGTAACTTTCAAGAAGGATTTTCGCCAACGTCTTTGCGTCAGTTATTTGTTTGCATTTTCTGCTGCTTTTACCCGGGGGGAATACGCGTATGACACTGGTCTTCGAACCTTTTACTCCGATGAGTGTCGCGTTAATGTCATTGCTTGTCCACGAGATAAGTTGCATCTTGTTTGCGCATCGTGTCGCGGTAAATGTCGCGAACAGCGGATATTCGTATTTCGCCACCGTTATCACCGCCTGTTTGCTTTTCGCCGCGACCACCTGGCTGCCCCCGCTGATTATCCGCGTAAATTCGAATTTGCCGTTTTTGTATTCGATGCCCGTCGCATACGCGATGCAGGGCAGCTTCAATTCCTCCGCTATCTGCGGCGGTACCTGCGCCGTATCGCCGTCCACCGACTGCATTCCGCTTACGACATAATAATCGTTATCGCCGTTGAATATTTCTTTGACTATTTTTCTGATTGCGAACGCCAGCGGATTTGCCGTTGCCACCGTGTCAGCGCCGCCGAGCGCTCTGTCGGTCAGCAATACCGCCGCATCCGCGCATCTGCTCAAACTGTAGCGAAGCACCTCGTCTGCCATCGGAGGCCCCATTGTCAGGCAGATAATCTTCGCGTTTTTGTCGCCGCTCAACTGCTTCATCCGGTTCGCAAACGCTAACGCTTGCGTGTCCAAATCATTAATTACACTTGCCAGCCTGCTGCGAATCAGCGTCCCAGTTTCCGGGTCAAACGCGTTGTCCGTAATCTGCGTTACGTCAGGTACCTGCTTTACTAAAACTATGTAATTACTCATAATCCGCGCTTCTCTTTTTAGTTTTTCCTTTTTACTTTTGCCCTATGTCCTTATTTTGCCCTGAGTTACCGCCTCCATCTACAACACCATAGCTGTTTTTTGGCGGTATTTTGCTGGTTCAAAACTCTTACGTTCCGGAATCGGGCGCCGATTAAACCTATGAATATATGCTTTCTGCCCTCTTTTTTCAACTGCCCGGTTTTTCCTTCGTTAAAAAAAGTTCAAATTAACTCTTGTCAGGTTTGCGAAAATAATGTTTAATCTTAGCCTTGAGTGTGAAATCCACATATAACATTAACTTGTTTTTATTGAGGTGACTTAAAATGGCAGACCTGAAAGCATTGGCTGATGCAATCATTAAAGGCGACCAGAACACCGCCGTAAAAATCACAAAAGATGCCCTCGGCCAGGGTATGGCGCCGGCAAAAGTGCTCAACGAAGGACTCATTGCCGGTATGGATGTAATTGGCGCTCGTTTCAAAAAGAACGAGGTTTATATCCCCGAAGTCCTCATCGCCGCGCGAGCGATGAAGGCCTCGATGCAGCTTCTCGAGCCTGAACTTGTAAAAGCTGGTGTTAAACCGGTCGGCAAGTTCCTTATCGGGACCGTCCAGGGCGACCTGCACGATATCGGCAAGAACCTCGTCGCGATGATGCTAAAAGGAGCTGGTTTCAACGTCGTCGACATCGGTGTTGACATCTCACCGGAAAAATTCGTCCAGCAGGCCAAGTCTTCCGGTAGCAATCTGATTGGTATGAGCGCACTTTTGACAACGACAATGCCCGCTATGGAAAAGACCATACAGACACTTAAGGCAGCCGGTATCAAAGCTAAAATTATGGTTGGCGGCGCCCCCGTCACACAGGCTTACGCGGATAAAATTGGTGCCAGCGGTTATGCCGCTGATGCCGCCTCCGCCGTAGATGTGGCGAAAAAACTGCTCAAATGACAATTTGCCGCACTTGACTTACAGACCCGCCGGGGCCTGTTGATAGTATGGAATAGTAAAAAAACAGCGTTTTTTAACCGGAACGCTGTTTTTTTATGCGCAATTTTGGTAAAATGGACACCTGGTAAATGGGAAAATATAAAGCTATTTTCGCCTGATATTACAGACAATTATGAAGCGAATTAAAAATAGCGACCTCGGTCAATTGCTTATGCAGTTGCGTTTCGCACCGCTCAAGCAGCGGGTAAAGCAGCTCGATGCCGCGGAAAAACTTTTTTCGCTTATCGACAAAACCAGGGATTATCCCTTCGAGTTCGTCTGTTACCATATTACCGGCTTCAGACCCAAAGGCCCGGATGCGCAGAAGCTCATAAATGGCGCAGAGCTTTCAGACGATTTGCGTAACTTCATCGCTTCGCTTAGTGGCCAGGTTTGTCCGTATGCTGCCGAGCAGAATCAGAAGGTTTATACCATCGAGGCCCTCGCGAAAACATTCCGCGTCTCCACGAGGACAGTCAATCGCTGGCGAAAAAAGGGCCTGGTCGCACGAAAATTTCTTTTCCCCAACGGCCGGAAATCTCTCAGTTTTCTTCAGTCTTCTGTCGATAAACTTCTCCAGTCAAATCCCGACCTGATTGCCAAGTCTAAGAATTTTAAACGCCTGACGAAGCTTGAGAAAAAACAGATTGTAAAACGCGCCGCCTCCGTGGCCTCGAAGACTTCGTTCAGCCGGCGCCAGATTATTCTAAAAATTGCTTCCGATATGAATGTTTCCCGCGAAACCGTAAGAAACATCCTGCTCAATTCCACCGCCGCAAATTCCGGTAAATCCGTCTTTGAAAAACCGTTCGGGGTCATCAACTCCGCTCAGGCCGCCGAAATATATAAACTTTTCCAGCAGGGTACTTCCGTCAGCGATTTAATGGAGCGGTTTCACCGCACGAAAAGCTCCATTTACCGCATCATAAATGAAAGGCGGGCACGGGCGTTCGCGGCCAAAAAAGTCGAATTCATCGCAAGCGATGAATTCTTGAGGCCCGATGCCGCGCAAGCCATCCTCGCCGAACCTCTCGAGATAACAACCGCTTCGCCTAAAAAAACAGACCTGCCTAAGCTGGCCGACGGTTCGCTCGCAAGGTATCTACAGAGCGTAAAAGCTGCCCCAGTCCTTAATAGAGACCGCGAGATTAATCTTTTTCGCAGATATAATTTTTTAAAATTTCTTGCCTGTGAAAGTATGGCCGCCCTCAGGCCCGCTCATGTGTTGTCTTCGCAGATAAAAAAAATTGAAAAAAGCCTCACCGAAGCCGAAGCCATAAAAAAGATGATTATCGAGGCCAACTTGCGCCTTGTTGTCGGCATCGCAGGCAAGCACGCCGCTGCAAGCGGCGCCAATCTGCTTGATTTGATAAGCGAGGGAAATCTTTCGCTTGTCCGCGCCGTCGAGAAATTCGATTATACACGCGGTTTTCGCTTTGCCACTTACGCCGCCTGGGCCATTACCAAGGACTACGCACATCATTTTGGCCAGCAGCCGGGCAGGCTCGATAAATCAGAGGCGATGGAAAATATTCAGCGAAATTTGAGAATCACCGACTCGTCAGATTTTGCCGCCATCGAACGCGCGCACAAAAGTCTCATCGCCGTTATAAAGGACAATCTCGACGAGCGGGAGCAGTATATCATTGTCAATCATTTCGGTCTGATGGGGACATTAGTGAAAAAGGAAAAAAAGACACTAACGCAGATTGGTCAGGAACTCAATTTGAGCAAGGAACGCGTCCGTCAGATTGAACTTGTCGCCCTTCAAAAACTCCGCCACAGCCTAAGTCCCGAACAGTTCGATTTATTGACCGGCTAAAGCCTTATTAATATATCACCATAATAATTTTTAGGGATAACAGGGTACATCGTACCCCCTTAGAGAGAGTTCATCACGGGTGATATAATCAGGTCCGAGCCAGTCTAACATCAGCGGTGCCAGTCTGACAAGTTCAATATTTATCCCAGGTGTTTTTATGGTGTAGTTCTTTACAAAAACGACGAAAAGATGTATGATGACGAAATTAGTGCCGATGTAGCTCAACGGTAGAGCACGGCTTTCGTAAAGCCGGGGTTATGGGTTCAAGTCCCGTCATCGGCTGTTGCAGTTTTTTGTGAAAATTTAGTTGTCAGGATTTATCATGTCGAACCAGAAAAGAGGCATCGTATTTTTCGCGGCGAAATCTCGCATTTTTGTTTCACGCTTGTTTGCCGTTATAATTTTAGCAGTAGCTGTTTTTACAACGCATTCTTTCAGTCAGGAAGGCCTGTTGGATATTTCTTTTGAAATGTCGGGACTGTTTCTGCTTACGATATGCAGCATGGGCAGGCTTTGGGCGCTTATGTATATAAGCGGCAACAAGCGGCTCGAACTGATAACTGACGGGCCGTATTCGATTGTACGCAACCCTCTGTATTTTTTCAGTCTCATCGGTGCGATTGGGATAGGTCTGGTCTCGGAGAACCTGCTGATTTTGGTATTGATGGTTGTTTTTTATGCGGTGTACTATCCGTTTACCATTTTTGCCGAGGAAAAAAAATTAGAGAATACATTCGGCCAGGCGTTTCTTGAGTATAAGCGTAGAACACCGAGATTCTTACCGAAGCTGTCGCTGTACAAGGGTGTGGAATCATATACCATAAATGCAAAAGTTTTTGTCCGTAATTTTATAGACGGCATGTGGTTCATATGGATATTCATTTTATTGCACACAATTGAGATGGCGCAGAATTCCGGCTACCTGCCGGTTTACTGGAAAATACCGTAATTAAGTTAAAAGTGTATGTGAGTTTTAAAGTTCATCTGGGATTTTTAAAGAAGATGTTATAATAGACCTGCTTATGAGCGAGACAAATAACAATTTTGAAAGTATAGATAAACTGCAAGAAAAAGAAAATGAAGCCTCTCCAATAAATATTCCCAAGGAAATGTCGCTGTCCAAGTGTATAATGTTTGGTGTATTTCTTGGAGGCTGTTTGGGTTTGCTTGGTTCAATTATTTGCAATGCATTATTACAGATATTCGATAGACCGGATATTATAATTCGTCCCGGATGGGAAACCTTTGCCGTGATCGCAATGACATTTAATGGTTGTTTTGCAGGGATTTTTTACGGAATATTTTTCCGGTTGATTTTAAAAAAGGCAACACAGCAAATTTTAAAGATAAGACTTTTTTTGTTAACGGTACTTCTGGGAGAGACCGTTTATATTATTTGCGACTACATTTCGATAAAACAAATGAACGCGTCATATTTTATGATTGCCGATTTACTGGTATTTATCGGCTCCCTTGGAATTGCATATTTGTTGTCTCGAAAGCCAAGCAGGGAAGAGATAATTATCTAAATCCATGACGAATTTAGAAGATAGATACAATTCGCTGGTAAAAATTCTTAAGGAACTTGGCAAGGTTGTTGTTGCGGATACTGAGTTTTAGCATCGTGAAATCCTATCTCCTCAGGGATTGGCCTGCATGCTTCAACGATTTGTTTGTGTGTTATTGACATTTTGAATGCTCCCTTCTTGTCTTTTTTCTTAGTCCACGCGGTTATATGGAAAAACATTCGCTATGAAGTAATGTAGCCAGTATATACTGGCCTTACTACTGCAATATATAATAAAACGTGACCAATGAAAATCTCCGTAGCTATTTTTATCTGGAATTGTTTATGTGTTAAGTGTTTCGTTTTCTATTACGGCCTAATCAATCCGCTCAATCGGTCGGTCAAATAAAATTCGGGAGATTATTTCCGCCTTAGGTTTGACAAATCGCTCTCGGCTTGTCCAGCGATAGGGGGTAATCCATTTTGCCAGACGCTTGTAGGTATTTACTGTCAGCTTATTTTCGGCTTTATGTAGGATTTGCTGGCTTATTTCTTTTGCGAGCGTAACAGCCCATCTTTTTTCGGTAAGCTGGCTGAGAATGCTGGCCAGATTTTGCATCTGTGATTCAGACAATCTCCTTGTGGGTACCATATCGTCAAACTGGGCGGTTTTTATTTTGCCGCTTACAACTTTTGCCGCTCGCGGTTTTATCGACGGGATTATCGCTCTGAGACATTCAGAGACACTGATTTCGAGACGTTCAGCCATCCATTTAACGGTTCGATATTGTTCATCATCGAGTTTTAACAAAAATTTTTTCATTATAAATCTGTCCCTTCATTTGTTAACTTCCTTGGCTTATAAAAACATTGTAATATGGATAACAGGGTCAGTATATACTGGCTACACTGCACTTGTCAAGCTATATGTAATAAAAAAAAATGAAAAATTTTGTTAAAACTGTTAAAATACGGGAAGTATTATTATAAGGGTTTTGGGTATACGACTATGACTGTTGAGCAAAAATACGAATCGCTTACGACTATTTTACGAAACTTGGGTAAAGTAGTTGTTGCGTACTCGGGTGGGGTGGATAGCACGTTCTTATTAAAAGTGGCAGTAGATACGCTGGGTGACGAAAATGTTTTGGCGTGTATAAGCGCAGGCGTCGCCGAACCGAAACACGTTTTAGAAAGGGCGAAAAGAATCGCAAAGGATTTCGGCGTTCGCCTTGTCACCATCGATACGGCTGAACTTAACGACCCGAATTTCGTTGCCAATAAGGCCGACAGATGCTTCCACTGCAAAAGTCATTTGTGCAAGGAACTTTTGGATGTGGCAAAAGAAAATGGTTTTGAGCACATAGTGTTCGGGACAAATAAAGACGACCTCGGTGATTTCCGTCCCGGCAATCGCGCGATGAAGGTCTTCGGCGCCCGCTCGCCTTTGGCTGAAGCCGGACTTACAAAACAGGACATTCGCACCCTTAGCAAAAAGTTAGGACTCGAGACCGCCGATGTCCCCGCTTCGCCGTGCCTCGCGTCGCGGGTAATTTACGGTTTGGAAATTACCGAACAGCGTCTAAAACAGATTGAGCAGGCCGAGGATTTTCTGCGGACTCTTGGCCTCGTTGAATTCCGCGTCCGCCATCACGACACAATCGCTCGAATAGAAGTCCATCCCGAAGATATTAAAAAGATTATGTCAGAAAAAAATCGCACTGCCATAGTCGCGAAGCTGAAGGATCTCGGCTTCAAGTACATAACTATTGATTTGCAAGGCTTCCGCACAGGAGCAATGAATGAGATATTGACGCAAGAAGAAAAGCTAACAAGGGGATAGCGATGAAATTATTACAAAAAGGATTTCTAAGGGGTTCACAGGCATTTGAAATCGGCGACAATGAGATTCGAGTGCAATGGAAACGTAACCGGCAAAGTCGGGAATTTTAAATCCCCCTGAATGTGATTGGCAGGAATTCAGAAATTTGCAGGGGTTCCGATATTCTTTTTCTTGTGGCCTTTATACTATGCGTGTTTGTGGCCGCCATTGTTATTTTGATTTTATTTGTTACGCATGCAGAAGATGCTGACATGTTCATAGGCGTGTTAGTATTTACGATTTCAATTGCTGCGATTGCTTTTTATTTACACCAAAAAAAGAGTTATAACTATTTGATTTATTACAATATATTCTCAGGCGAGCCAGCGTTAGTTTTCTGGCAAGACGAGCCAGATAAAGAAACATTCTCCTCTTTTATCGACCAGCTTAATAATCAGCTCTCCAAGCAAAACATTGATTATTCTGCTCAGAGTCTCGGGATGGCCGGTGAAGTTCATAAACTCTATGAGCTTTGGCAAAAAGGTGTTCTTTCCGAAGAGGAATTTAAAGCTGGAAAAGCAAAAATTTTGGGAGTAGAGGGAGAAGATTGGAAGTTTTAAAAATCGGAATTCCCCTTTTCGCTTTGGGTTATGAGTATCAATTCGTTAATCCTGCAATTGTGCCGCTGATAGGGATACTTTTGCTTATTTATTCAGTTCTTCCCGAATGTTCTGTGGCAGTGACGATTCGAGTTGTGGGAACTTTTCAACAATACGAAAGATGTCGGCCAAATCCTTTTGTCTTTTGCTCTTGCGTCGGGTCGTATCCATATAAGCCCATACTTTCCCCTGCAACACATCTTCAACCCTTGCGACCTTCATTGTGTAACCGAGTACCGGTCTGTCCTGTGTAATTGAAACAAACCCCTGATATCGCTGGTCTGTCTGAAGTTGAATCCGCAGGTCTGAGTCCGGGCTGGTGATATTTATGCTATGCTCGAAACTCTCAATTTTTAAACCATGTTCTTTGGCCGCCTTGCAAATAGCTTCTACGTCTTCAACTGTCACAACGACATCCACATCCAGACTCACAACCGGTTCAGCGTAAGCATTGACGGCAAGTCCTCCGATTACGCAATACCGCGACCCTGCTTCAGAAAGAATGTCTAGAAAAACCTGGATAATATCGGATTTTCCGTTTGCCACCCGGTTAATGAATTCTTTGCCCGTCATAGCACTTGCCCTTAATTTGAGAACGCTCGTGAATGTATTATTGTGTGAATTATCGTGAAAAGCAAGAACAATGCCACGCTCGTTGATAGAGATTTGCAGCTTTTTATTGACTTTAAGCATGTTTGGGGTGAAAATACATAGCTTGAATTTTATCGTTATTGTAGAGAACATAATTCGAACAATATGGATATCATAGCGAATGTCAAACAGAAGGTTAAAGGCAGGGGGCTAAGGGTCACTTTGCCGGAAGGTGAAGATGAAAGAGTCCTCGCCGCCGCAGAAAAAATTGTTGATGAGGAAATCGGCAGGCCAATCCTGCTTGGAAATCCTGACAAGATAGAAGCAACGGCCAAAAAAATCGGTATTAGTTTCGAAGGCATCGAAGTAATAAATCTCAAAAACAACGACAAACTCGATACCTACGCGGCTGAATATATGAAAGGAAGGGACAATATCACCGCCTCGCTTGCCAGAAGAATGGTTAGCAAGTCGCTTTTTTACGGCGCGATGATGGTCCGTTGCGGCGACTCTGATATCGCCGTAGCAGGTGTCGCCCACGCGACCGCGACGCTTATACAGGCAGGGAAGCTGACAGTCGGTATGATGCCGGGCATTAAAACCGTGTCGAGTTATTTCCTGATGATTATTCCGAATTTCCAGGGGCGAAAAGATACGCCCTTTATTTACGCGGACTGCGCGGTTAATATCGACCCAACCGCCGAACAATTGGCTGATATTGCGATTGCTTCGGCTGCAAGCGCTAGAAGAGTTTTACGAGAGGATCCGCGAGTGGCGATGTTGTCGTTCTCCACAAAAGGAAGCGCCGCGAGCGCAAGCATTGACAAGGTAAAAAAAGCGTTTCAAATAGTGCGAAGCAAAGAGCCGAGATTAGCTATAGATGGTGAGTTTCAGGCGGATTCAGCTATTGTACCGCGAGTCGCCGCCAAAAAGGTCAAGGAACCCAGCGAAGTGGCCGGTAAAGCCAACGTGCTTATATTTCCCGACCTCAATTCCGGCAATATCGCCTACAAGCTGACGCAGTATATGGCCAACGCGCAGGCGATTGGGCCGTTTTTGCAGGGATTCGCCAAACCTTTGAGCGACCTTTCCCGCGGCGCCAGTTCTGAGGATATTGTCAACACGGTTGCTATGACGCTGGCTCAATTAATTTAGACGAGGTTTTATGAAAGTATTGGTTGTAAATTGCGGTAGTTCTTCGATAAAGTACCAGCTTTACGAGATGCCGAAAGGCGAGGTACTCGGTAAAGGCGTGCTCGAAAAAATAGGTGAGAGCAGCTCGAAGCTGACCCATAAGTTCGACAGCAAAACTTACTGCGTCGAAAAACAGATTGACGACCATGAGCAGGGAATGGAGCTTATTTTAAATACACTCGTCAGCAGGGACGTCGGTGTAATAAAGGATATCTCCGAAATTGGTGCCGTCGGCCACCGTGTGGTGCACGGTGGTGAGGAGTTCACAGGTTCGGTGATTATCGACAGCAGGGTAATCGCATCGGTTGAAAAGTTTATAGACCTCGCGCCGCTGCATAATCCGCACAATCTGGCTGGCATAAAAGCTACGCACAGCAAGCTGCCGAAAGCCAAACAGGTCGCCTGTTTCGATACCGCGTTTCATACGACTATCCCGGAAGTTGCGCATATCTACGCTTTACCGTACGACCTCTACAAAAAGTATGGTGTCAGGCGATACGGTTTTCACGGCATAAGCCACAGGTATGTGGCAAGACGGGCGGCACAGATAATGGGTAGGGGCAAATACGATGTGAACCTTATTACCTGTCACCTCGGCAACGGCTGTTCGATTGCCGCCATCAAGAACGGCAAATCGGTCGATACCTCGATGGGCTTTACTCCCCTCGAAGGGCTTGTGATGGGAACGCGTACGGGCGACTTTGACCCCGCGATTCTGTTCTTCCTCGCCGACAAAGGCTGCGACTGGAAGGAGCTGAATGAAATTTGCAATAAAGAAAGCGGCCTTCTGGGACTGTCCGGAATTTCCAACGACATGCGCAATCTCGAAAAACTTGCGGCCAAGGGCAACCAGCGAGCTAAACTGACGATAGATGTTTTCTGCTACCGAATCAAAAAATATATCGGGGCGTATGCGGCCGTGCTCGATACTTTGGATGCTGTGGTTTTTGCCGGTGGAATTGGCGAAAATAGCGTAACAATACGACGCCAGGTTTGTGCGGGTCTTACGAGGCTTGGAATACAAATAGATGACAAAGCCAATAATGCGACAGTCGGCAAGGAAGCGGATATAACAGTTCCGGGAAACAAAACAAAGGTGTTTGTCATCCCGACGAATGAAGAAGCGGCGATAGCGAAAGATACTTACGAACTTACAAAGGTGGGAAAAAACGACTATGCAGCAAACAATGTATAAGAATCTGACAGCGGAACAAATTAAGCAACTCCAGCAGCAGGGCTGTTGTGCTCAGGATTGGAAACTGGTGAGAATCGCGGATGGTTTCGATGCCGCCAGAGTAGGCAATGTCTGCTTTTCAGGGCAGGTGAATATCGGCAGCCAGAAAGGCACTGTCAAATCCGCAGGAGGTATTGAAAAAGCCAGCGGGATTTACAACGCGATGATTATAAACTGCGCGATTGGTGATGACGTCCGGATAGCGAATATCGGAATACATATAGCGAACTATGATATCGAGTCAAACGTTTGTATCGAAAATGTCGCCACGATGCAGACAAATCCCGGCGCAAGTTTCGGTAACGGCGTCGAAGTGTCGGTCTTGAATGAAGCGGGCGGGCGCGAAGTGACACTTTTCGACGAACTTTCAGTGCAGTTCGCGTATCTGATGTGCCTGCATCGCTATCGGCCCGAATTTATTAATAAACTAAAAGCGATGGCGAACAAATACGTGGAAAAAATTCGCTCCGACCGCGGTAAGGTCGCAACTGGTGCAAAGATTTTTTCTGCTGGAGAAATTATTGATGTAAATATCGGAGCAGGCGCTATTGTTAATGGAGCGGCTTCGCTTGCCAATGGAACTATCTTAAGCTGTGCTGAATCGCCGACCGTTGTGGGTACTGGCGTTGTCGCTAAGGATTTTATCATCGCAGAAGGCGCATCGGTTACTGGTGCCGCCAATCTCGACAAGGTCTTTGTAGGTCAGGGCACAAAAGTCGGCAGGCAGTTCTCAGCCGAAAATTCGCTTTTCTTCGCCAACTGCGAGGCCTTTCACGGCGAGGCCTGCTCGATTTTCGCTGGGCCTTATACTGTTACACATCATAAGTCCACGCTGCTCATCGCGGGGCTTTTCAGCTTCTATAACGCCGGTAGCGGCACCAACCAGTCGAACCATATGTACAAACTCGGCCCCACCCACGAGGGCAAGCTCGAACGCGGCACAAAGACCGGTTCGTTTTCCTATATGATGTGGCCTTGCTCGGCAGGGCCCTTTTCGGTCATATTGGGTAAGCACACGCGCAATTTCGATACCCGTGATTTCCCGTTCACGCATATCGAGGCCGACTCCGATGGCAAATGCAATATAGTTCCGGGCATGCATCTCACGACGGTCGGCACAGTACGCGATGGCGCCAAATGGCCCAAACGCGACCGACGCAAAGTGGGGAAAAAACGCGACATTATTTCATTCGATGTCTTCAGCCCATACACCGTCGGCAAAATGATAAAGGCTTCGTCGATACTTAAAGCCCTCGCTGACAGCACCGATAGGGCAATCGAGCTGGTGAACATTAACGGCGCACAGATGAAACGGGTGCTTTTGCGCACCAGCCAGAAATTTTACCGCACCGGAATTGAAATGTACCTTCTCGAAAAAGTCTTGGCCAGAGGCAAAACCGCGGTCGAAGGCGGTATTGAAAAACTTCGCAAGTCATTCGCGGCAGACAAAGACGCCGTGTACAGCGAGGAGTGGGTCGATATAGGTGGCCAGCTTATGCCCGGACAGCGGATACGCGATTTGATGACCGCAGTGGAAAAAGGAAAAATCAGCGACATCGATACACTGTATAATGAATTATTGAAGATTCAGCAGCTTGGAGCCAAAGACGAGTGGGCCTGGGTCAAAAAGGCGTACGAGACGCTTTCTGGTGTAAATCTCGAAAAAATTACAAAAGAGGAATTTCTCGCCGCCGCCGAGGCTTATCTCGCCGTTAAAACAAAATTCCTTAAGCTGGTGCTGGGAGACTGCGAAAAGGAATTTGACAGCCAAAGCCGCACCGGTTTCGGTTATAATGGAACAGTCCAGGATATTGACGAGGATTTCCGTCAGGTGCGAGGCGAGTTCAACCGCAACGAGTTTGTGCTCACAATGCGTAAAAATGTAGAAGAAGTCGAAACGCGAATAGGCAAGTTGAAGGCAAAAATAACAGCCTGCTTATAATAGGAATTAAAAAGAAAAAATTTTAGGAAGGAGCAAGGCAAGGTGGATAGTGTTGAACAAAGAGTGAAAAATGTGGTGGCAAGACAACTGAAGGTTGATATGGGCAAGATAAAATCTGAATGCGAATTCGCAAGAGACCTCGGCGCAGAATCAATTCAAAGCGTCGAGCTTGTCGCTGCGTTCGAAGAAGAATTCGATATCGATATGGACGAGGACGCCGCTCTTTCGGTAAAATCGGTCGGTGGCGCTGTGAAATTCATTTCAGACGTGATGAAGCAGCAGGGCAAGTTATCGTAATAAATCTTTAGCTTGTTTGCCGGCAGTTATATTGTGCCAAAGCTGCCGCTCCCGTTATGCCGGCATCTTCACCGAGTGTCGCGAAACAGATTTCGACTGGTTCGGATTTTAATGCCCAGATGTATTGGTCGAAGAAGTATTTGATTCGGTCGAGCAGTAAATTTCCCGCGTTTATCATCCCGCCGGTAAAAACAATTTTCTTGGGCTCCGTCGCGTGAAGCATATTGATTGAAAGTATTGCGAGCACCTTCGCTGTTTCGTCGGTTATTTCCTTCGCCAGTTTGTCGCCTTTGGCCAAATGCTCGTAAATATCCTTCGCGGTGATTTGCCCTTTGGTTTCCAGTACTTTTTTAAGACTGCTGGGCCTTCCCGCCTCAATCGCCTCCGTCGCCCTTTTCGCTGTTTGAGCCGCGGATGCGTAGGCCTCAGCACAGCCCTTTTGGCCGCACCCGCAAAGCCTGCCGTCAGGGTAAATAATAATATGTCCCAATTCCGCGCCGTTTCCATCCGCACCTTGTATAAGCCTGCCGTCGGAAATTATTCCACCGCCTATCCCTGTGCCGAGGGTGAAAAACACAATGTCCTTTACGCCTTTTGCCGCTCCCGCCGCGTACTCGCCCCAGCACGCCATGTTTGCGTCGTTGTCGAAGATTATCGGTTTACCGAGTCTTTCCGTAAGCATTTTACAGATGGAGACATTTTTGAATTTCGGAAAATTCGCCATCGCTATCAAAATGCCTTCCTTGTATTTCGCTGGTCCGGGTGTCCCAAGACCAATCGCGGGAACATCCTTCAGGGACAGATTCGCGTCAGCCAGAAGTTTCTTGATTGTTTGTGCCATTTTATCAATCACGGCTTCTGGCCCCATCTCCACGTCGCTGCTAACCGAAATTTTGCGGATAAGTTTCAAGTTGGAATCAAAACAGCCAATCTTGATATTCGTCCCGCCCAAATCAATACCCACAAAAATCTCACCCATTTTTGGTCCTTGTTCCGTTAATCCTGATAGCCGTTTGGAAATTTATTATGCCACATCCACGCTGATTCGACAATTTTTTCAAGTTGCGGGTACTGCCTCTGCCAGCCGAGTTCGTTTTTCGCTTTGGTCGCGTCCGCAATCAATATCGGTGGGTCGCCCGGCCTGCGCTCGATTTCCGCAACTTTGAAGTCTTTACCCGAAACTTCCTTGACCGTCTCCACGACTTCGCGAACGGAATAGCCTTTGCCGTTGCCGAGATTGTAAATCAATTCCGGTTTTTCATCTAATTTCTTCAATGCCAGCAGATGCGCCCGGCATAAATCCTCAATATGAATATAATCACGGATGCACGTGCCGTCAGGGGTTGCGTAATCGGTCCCGTAAATTTTTATTTCACCGCGTTTGCCCATCGCCGCCTGTATCACCAATGGAATAAGGTGTGATTCAGGCCGGTGGTCCTCACCGAGCATGGATTTCAACCCTGCGCCCGCGGCGTTGAAATACCGCAGCGACGCGTAGCGGAATTTGGTCGCCTGACTCTGGAAGTGACATATCCTCTCGACTTCTAATTTGGTCTGGCCGTAAGGATTGATGGGTTCTTTCGGTGAATCTTCGGTAATTGGTATTCTCGTCGGGTTGCCGTAAACCGCCGCGCTGCTGCTGAAGACGAATTTTTCAACCCCCGCTGCCTGCATCGCCGAAAGCAGGATGCAGGTGCTGGAAACATTATTATCGAAGTATTTCAAAGGCTGCTGCACCGATTCACCGACTTCGATGAACGCCGCGAAGTGCATCACCGCCTCGATTTTATATTTTTTGCAGGTTTCAATGAGCAGGTCATAATCGGACAAGTTCCCCTTTACCAGTTCAGCATGTTTCACCGCCGATTTATGCCCTCTGCTTAGATTATCGAACACCACCGGCTCGAACCCTTCAGCAGCCAGCATCGCCGTCATATTGCTGCCGATATATCCCGCTCCCCCGCAAACAAGGACTCTCATAATGATTTTTCTTCCTGCACTTCTGTGATTTGATTTTCGAAGCGTTTCAGGATTTCAGTTCCGAGCGCCTCATCTTGTCCGAGGTCAAGCCACGCCGCTGCCTTTTTCTGTTCGCTTGAGAGTTTAAGTTGCTGTACCGTCCCGCCGCTTTTCGTGAACATACTGTACGCCCGTGCACTGCTTGCGATTTTTCGCTTCGGCAGACTCAATCGCTGCACCGTAACAATGCAGTTAATGCAAAGCTTGTCTTCCGTTGGGCCGAAGTTTAATTCGACCGTCCGCCTGATGTCCTGAATGTTGGCCTCGGCATTATTGAATGAGCCGACGTTGTCGCTTCGCCAGAATTCAAACCATTGTGCGCCGGTCAAAGGCCGCGTCCTGATATAACCCTGTTCACTGTCGGCCTTGTCGATTGCAAAGTGCATTTTACTCAAACATTCTTCCGCCGCCCGCATCGCCTCTTGTTTATGGACCCCTGCCAGACAAATCTGCCCAACCGGTTCCGACTGCTGCTTCTGCCCGCAGCCTGCCTGCAAAATGGTATATGCGATAAGAGCATAACTTACAAGTTTAGAGGGTTTTTCCATTTTTTAGCCCATTCCTTATTGTTTTGCCGGCCGATTATATATGCCGCCGCCTTTGAACTCAAGGGCGAATTGTTTAACGCCGATGAATAACGTATAGGCGAAAAACAGCCCGATATATGTCTGTAGCACAGGTACAATCTGTTAATGAGAAATTATCCGTACTGCCCCTCGGCAGATGTGTCAAGGATTTCCTTAATTATCTGACCGTCGAAGCGGGCTTAGCTCAAAACACCGTCCTCGCGTATGGACGCGACCTGAAAAGTTTTCTCGAATACTGCTGCTCGAAAAAAATAAAGCACCTGCACGAAATTAAGCCGCCGCTCGTGCAGGGCTATATGGTGGTTTTATCAAAGGCCGGTAGCTCCGAGAGCACGGTCAAACGCACGCTGACCGCGATAAAAATGTTCCTGCGATTCGGAAATCTAACCGGTCTTATCAAGAGCGACTTTACTTCCGTATTCGAAGGGCCGAAACTCTGGCAGAAGCTGCCGGTAATCTGCAGCAAACAGCAGGTCGTCAATCTCCTCAATGCCCCGGACGTCAAAGAGCCTTTTTACCTGCGCGATAAAGCGATGCTCGAACTGCTCTACGCCACCGGCATGCGTGCGAGCGAACTGGCGACCGTAAAAGTTTCGGATATCAATCTCGATGTCGGCTACCTGCGTTGTATCGGTAAAGGCAGCAAGGAACGAATAATCCCGGTAGGCAAAACAGCGGCAGCGGCGATAAAAAATTATTTGACCGAACTTCGATTCAAGCTCGCCGGTAAATATAGCGGTGATTTTTTATTGTTGTCACGAACCGGAAGGCCGATGGGTCGCATCGAAATTTGGAGATTGGTAAAAAAATACGCGATTCGCGCAGGTATGCCTCGAAACTTGACGGTACACACATTGCGGCATTGCTTCGCTACGCATCTTTTGGCAGGCGGCGCCGACCTGCGAAGCGTCCAGGAAATGCTCGGTCACGCCGATATCGCTACTACGCAGATTTACACCCACGTTGACCAGCAGAGACTGCGCGAAATACATCGTAAATATCACCCGAGGCAATAAATGATTTATATTTTTAATGAAATTAGCTTGAACACAAGGTCGTATAGATTATTATGATTAAATTGAAAAGCAGGGGAATATTTGAGGTCCTCGTAATGAGCATCAAAAGATTGAGTATAGTGGTATTTGTTATGCTGATTGGTTGCCAGCAGGCGATAGTCACCGCTGACAAACCCGCGGAAACCAGCGCTCAGGCAGTTTCCGCCGCGGAACCCGACCGCCAGTTGCAAATCAATAAAAACGCGCTGCTCGAAGGTTCGACCGAGCAGATACAACTCGACGCCGCGACCATATTGCTGCAAAGCGACGATGCCAAGGCCAGAAAAGTCCTGCTCGAAGTCCTGAGACAATCCGAAAACACCGCCGCAAGGACCGTCGTATGCAAGGTCCTCAGTCAGGCAAGAAGCAACCGGGAGCCTATAAAAAATAAAGGTGACTTTTTGCAGCCTTTGGTTGAGATGCTCACCGCCGAGGATTCAACCCAGGCTAAACTCGCCGCCGAGGCTATGCTCATTTTTGACTATGAGCAGGTTGGTAAACAGCTTCAGACAATAGCCGATGACGGGACCGCCCCGGTCAAATCGAGATTGAACGCGATATACGCCTTGAGACTCCAGCCGGATATGCGGGCCATAATCGCACTGATAGAGCTGCTCGATGACCCCGATAAGCAGGTATCAGCCGAGGCCGAAAAGACCATCAGGTCGCTCGGAATCCCAATCGGTAAGGATTTGCAGGCCAGAAAACAAATAATAAGCGAACTGAAGCGAAAGGGCAGGGACGTTTTCTTGCGTGACTGGCTCTTGCGCCAGGAAGAACAGGTCCGCAGGCTCGAGAGCGAAGCGCAATTGTGGCAGAAGTTGTACTTGGATTCGTTGGACAAGATTTACGACGGCCTCGAAAACGATGATGCTAAGGCAAAATTCCTCGCCGAACAATTAAACGACCCCAAGGTCTCAGTCAAGTTGTGGGTGATGGAGAAGGTCTCCCAGTGGCGAGTCGGAACAAGGGCGAAATTGCCTTCCGATGAAATCGGCGCCCTGCTGGTCAATCTCGTCTCGAATGAAAACCGGGATGTGCGCTTAAAGACAGCCGGGCTGTTGTCGCTTATGGGTGAGGTAGATTCTGCCTCGAAGCTACTTGCGCAGATTAAAGTCGAGCAGGATGACGAGGTCAAATCCGAATTGTTCGTCGCACTCGGTGGCGCGTGTTATTACGCCTTTTTGCCCAATTCCGGTATCAAAATTGCGCCCGAGATAAAAAAGCAGACCCTCGAAATCGCTGCGCAGTATCTCGACTCCGATGATGAAAAAAAGGCGCAAAAAGGTGCTGAGGTAATAAAAAAGCTGCTCGAACAGGATGGATTGGCCCAAAATGAAGTAGATGGCTATCTCGGATTGCTCGCGCAAAAATACGAACTGCAGAAAAATAACGGTAATGGTGTCCTGCGGGGCGAGCTGCTCAGCTATATGGCAAGTCTCTGCGCCCAAAGCGTTTATAAAGCCGATGCGGCCAGGCGATTCGAACCTTTATTCGAACAGGCGTTGAAGGATGATGCAGGCCTCGTCCGTGAGGCCGCGATGGATGGACTTATATATACGGATAAAACAAAGGCCTTAGAGCTTTTGCGAACGGATTTCGTCAACGATGATAGCCCCGCCGTCCGCAAAAAGCTCACAGACCTCGCCGCAGAAGTAGGAGGGCCGGATGATTTGCAATGGCTCGCAGGCAAAATCGGCGCAAAAGCCGATGGGGAACAGACTTGGCAGACGATGCTCAAGATTTTCAAACGCTCCGATTGGCCTGTTTTAAATAGCTGGATGGCCAAGTTCACCGCCGCAGACCCGCCGTCACAACTGACGGAGGAACAAAAAATATCGTTCTTCGAGTTCGTGGAGCGAAAGGCAACGACTGAGAACAAAACCGACGTCCTGAAAAACGTAAGAAGCCATTTGGCAACAAGTTACAGCAAAACAGGCGATTATAAACGTGCCGCCGAATGTCTCGGTTTCCTGATTCAAGAGGCGAAAACCCCCGAAGCCAAAACCGCCGCGATGGGACGTTTGCTGGATGTTTATCTGCGCTGGCCGAACGTCAAGGCGGCCAAGGGCCTCGTTAATAACTCCTTGCTGGAAAAGGACTTCGAGCCGAACAGTGTTATGATTTTGGCCATTGATAATTTCCTCAATACCTCCAACGATGGCCCCGACCCCAATGTAATTAGCCAATTAGCCAAAATACAGACCCCCGCCCCGAGGCCGGTCTGGGAAAACCAGCTAAAAATCTGGTTCGCCAAATTCCCGCAACTTAAGCAACCAAAAGAAGTTAACTCACCTAATATTAAGACGAAATAACCTCGTTTCTCGATACTCGAAAAAATGACCCGACTTCGCCAAGGCTACGTCCTTTGCATCCACCTTCGCCAAGGCTTCGGCGGATCGTTGCTGCGCTGCAATTGGACATCTGGTTTTTAGGACTTTTGAGAAAAAAAGTTGTAAGTGTTTGCCAGCCAGAAAGTTAAATGCAAAAATGGAAACTCATGGAAAATGAGGGTTTTTGAACGATTTTGC
>Ga0214473_10001451_pt1 | contig 31216 bp, 23 predicted proteins | sample RVTome_7_FD_203509 | JGI IMG/M metagenome (GOLD analysis project Ga0214473, IMG submission 203509) | Soil microbial communities from uranium-contaminated site in the Upper Colorado River Basin, Wyoming, United States - RVT98D197 | ecosystem: Environmental > Terrestrial > Soil > Contaminated >...
CCCCCGCCGGATATACCGTTCTCCGTCAACACCGGGGTGGACTACATGGAGGACCCGCTCCAGGACGTCCCTGCGCCGGATGTCTCGGCCATGAGCGTGTCACACGTTGGGACGATTACGGATAAAATGATTGTTGACGAGGGGACTGTTTCGCCGACCGACCCGGACTTGAGGATCCTCGAGCTCGACCCGGGTTACTATCCCGGCGGAATCGACATCTCGGGCGGGCACGTCGAGGAACTCTCCCGTGATCCTGGTCCCGATGGCATCCTGAATACGCCGGATGATATTGTCACCACCCAAAGCTATCGGACCGAGTTGCGTCTGAGGATGGGAACGACTGTGGAGACTTCCGCCTTCGCGCTGGGCGGCGACGACGGCGACTCAGGTCTCTATCTCACCGCCGGCGCCAGGCTGATTGGCAATGGCGTGATGATCTATGTCACAGGCGGTCACACCGTCGGCGGAACGACCTATAATGTCCAGAACGGCACGGTCAATATCCTCGGGCATGGCTACATCGAGATCAGCCCGCCGGGCGACTACTTCCTGGTCAACGGCCAGCGGCAGATCAATGGGCTTCCCGGGATCAGCATGTGGCAGGACCGCGGGCCTGCCGGCGACCCTCCGGCCGGCCCTTTCAATACCAACACGGCCAAGCTCGGAGGCACCGCGGACTATAACCTCTCAGGTACGCTCTACTTCGGGTACAACCCCGTGGTGGTCTCCGGAGACCTTTCCAAGTCCGGCAACCAACTGCTGGCCGGGGCCCTCGACGTCAGCGGCGGCATCAGTCTCGGCGTCGCCTATGACGGCCGAAACCAGGAGGCCTCGACCCGGTCGCTTCTCATGGAGTAGAAGCCCGGCCGCCGCAGAGCGCATGCCCATAAGATTCCCGCGGATACCCCAGATCCTCAGTGCCGGCCCCAGCAAGCACTCAGGCCCACAGGAACAGATTGGAGGCGGGGGGATTCGAACCCCCGTCCCGAGATGTTTCAGGACAAGCATCTACGTGCGTAGTCGCTCCATTGAGAGTTCGCCTCGCACAGCGCCGAACGACAGGCTCTGTACTCAGCTATTCCGGTGCATCTCGCCTCCGTCGGCCCGGACGACCGACGAAGACCAGCCCACTCATTGACGCCCTTATCAGACCCGCAGGCGCAGTCCGACAGGACGGGCAGCGTTAATTACGCCGCCATGGCGTACTGGTAGTTGCCATTTAGGAATTTAGGTACCGGATGATTAACCAGGCCAACCGGCGTCCTGGGCACGCAGCTTCTCCATCCGCGATCCGGTCGAAGCCATTCGCCCCCGTATTCAGTTATCGAAAAGAGCAGTCAATCCAATCGTCTCGCCATTCTACCACATCCTACGCCCAGCCGCCAGAGCCAGTTCACGGTTATGGATGATTGATAATGGATGATGGATGATTGGGCACAGCCTAAGACCGAGTAACGCGTCTTGTCTATGGCGGGCGGCGGTGACTCGCCAATTGGCTTTGTTTCCACAACCATCGCCTCCGGCCTATTGATCTCCTGGCGAGGACCGCAGCGACGAAGCAATCTCGGCCCTGGAAATTGGCTTTGTTTCGCACAACAGGTCCCGTAGGGTGTGCCATGCACACCATCCGCCCGGCCCTGGAAATTGGCTTTGTTTTTCACGGAGGCATCGCCCATTGATTCTCTCGTAATCCCTTTCCATAACAGCAGTTATCGCTCATTGGGCCTCCCAGCAAATTGGCTTTGTTTCGCGCAGCGGCTCCTGTGCCTCCACCTGCCAGGCTCGGGAAATTGGCTTTGTTTTGCAGAATAGGTCCCGCAGGGTGCGCCGTGCACACCATCTGCCCCGCAGAGCAAATTGGCTTTGTTTCGCATGGTAGGGCGAGCGTCCCCGCTCGCCACAGGTTGTCGTGAAAGTCCGGCCGCCCCCGGGAATTGGCTTTGTTTCGCACAATCGACTCTGTGGTGGAACCGGCCCGCACGTGACGTTCACTTTTCCCCAGATGCCCCATCCCTCCCAGGTTTGGCTTTGTTTTGCACAACAGGTCCCGTAGGGTGTGCCATGCACACCATCTACCCGGCAGGGGAAATTGGCTTTGTTTCGCACGACCGGCGCCCGTCGCCAAACGATAGGCCCCCGGATTGGCTTTGTTTTGCAGGGCAGACCATCCGGGAATTGGCTTTGTTTCACATAGTCAGCCATGCAGGGACCCATGGATCTCCTGGTGTGCCGCCCGTCGAGCGACCGGCTGGTGAGGATGTACGCTCCACTGGCCGTGACCAACCCCCTTCAATTGATTATTGATGATTGATGATTGGTTACTCACAAGCCGCTATTCGTTCCTCCAGCATCATACAAACATCCAAGTGCGGCGTCAAGTAAAATCAGGGCAATTCACGATTCTTTTGTTGGGCACCGATTCTCCATCGAGAATTACCAGCCGGCGCCTCATAAACTCCTTACCTACATGGACTTGCGCGGATTCACATGGATTGGACTCTGTCATTCCCGCGGAGGCGCCAATTCAGGTCTCTTAACCACGAAGAACACGATGGCCGCGAAGGAAGACACCAAGGAATGCGGGGAGCAATCTGCGGACAGATTATTTTTCACAAAATGAAAGAAAACACTTGACGTGCGTATATCGTAGGCTATACTAAGAATATAGGGTTCAGAAGGACCCGTCAGGATGGGGCCTCTTGAAAGAGGGTCCAACGGCTGTGCGATTCAGCCGTTTGGAGCTCCTGATGTTCCGCCGGTGATTGGCGGCGGTCGGACCTCTGTTGTTGCAGAGGCGGCAGGCTGTTGTTAAGGTTGACAAAACATCGAGGTAAGGAGTGCCCACAGATGGCTGAAGAGGTTGCGTTTAGCGAAGTCCTGATGCTCTTTGAATCACGGGGCTGGAAACTGCAGAAGATCTGGGAGCCGTACCGGGTGTTCATGAAGCCGGGCGAGCTGCCCTTTCTGATCCCCGTTCACGGCCAGAAAGTGGATATCGAATATGTCAACAAAATCAAAGCATTCTTCCGGGAACGGGAAAAGGGCCAGTAGTGCAGCCGAGCCGTTCAGCCCGGCGATTCTGCGAAGGGCCCAGGAAATCGCCCGTGACTATCGCATCACCATCGAAAAGAGCGAGCGCCTCGGCTACATCGGGACCTCCGTCGAGATTCCCACCGTCTTCGCCGACGGCAAGACGCCGGGGGACTGCTACGTGGCCACGCAGCAAGCCCTGACCGTCGCCGTCGCGACCATGCTCGAAGCCGGCCAGAAGCCGCCGCAGCCGGCCGCCGCCATGAAACGAACCACCCAGGTCAACGTGCGCCTCACCCACGAAGAGAAGTCCATGATCGCCACCGCCGCTACAAACGCCGGTTTCAAGGGCCTCGCCGACTTCATCCGAACCGCCGTCCTCGACCGCATCCTCTTCAGCCGATGACTCCGCCCGCTGAACCTCGATGCAAGGTACGACCCTCTGAAGTGTCATCTCCTCCTGTCACTTGATCATCCTCGAGGATCATTTCTTATCAGGCTGCACAAGGAATCGAAAAGGCGATGACCATGAAATAGAGCCTTCACTTTGTTCGGGTCTACGATGCCGATGATCTCATGCGCTTGGCCATGCCGATAAGATCCCTTCAACGAATTCCTGGTCGCCCTATCCAACGCTCTCCGGATCTCGTCTTTGGATCGGGCTTCCAGATTTGTCGTGGGAAGGGGTCTTGGATTGAAGTCTCGTCCGAAGAACTTTTGCAGAGCATCACGATCGGTGAGCAACCATGTCTCGACGAAATGCACCATCAAGTACAGGTGTTCCTCCATTGCCCAGGACGGGCGCTGCCAGCTATCTTCCTTGCGATTAGCAACGATGTCCCAAACGCGGGCTTGTTTCGGAACAGCGGTCTCAGAATCAACCAGGAGCACACAGAGATCGTTCGGGTACTCAGTTCTGTGCCCTGTAAAACGACGAAACACATTCGATCTGCTTTTGCCTCGGACCACCTCCAGCTTGGCATAACCATTCTCTCTTGCAAGCTCGTGCAATTCGTTAAGGAATACCTTCCAGGCATGCCGAAAATCACCGTTGGCAGGCCTGCCTTCAGCGCCGCCCTCAATGTATACCCGGACGCACCGTTTCACCACCGATTACCCCCAAGTTCACCCGATGTCCACAGTTCACCCAGCGTATGTTCGTCTCGCCACTTCTTAAACTCCTCTCGACTGAAGCGCCTGACTATGGAACCCGTCAATCCTGCATCGAAGGCAAATAAAACATCAAAGTTGTCCTGCATCGCGGTGAGCAGATGCTCAGAGTGGGTTGCAATAATCAACTGTGTCTTAGCTGAGGCATCGACAATCATCCCTGCCACCATGCGGATCATATCGGGGTGCATTCCAAGTTCCGGTTCCTCAAGACAAATGAGAGGCGGCGGGCTCGGTTGAAGCAGGATGGCTGCCAGGGCCAGAAATCGGAGCGTACCGTCAGACAGGCGCTTCGCCGGCAAGGGGGAATCAAACGGCGACTCCATGAGTTCCATGGCGACGCGCCCAAGCGAGACGCGCGTTACGTAGTCCGAATAGGTGTCTTTCAGTTCACGGAGGAGACCTTTGATCTTCTCATGTGCGGCCGTCATTTCCAGACCATTCAAAGCCAAGGCGAGATTGTCCATTGATTCCGAAAGCGTGGTGTCGGATCGCCCGGCTGGCGTCGCTTCACGGAGGTTCGAATTCCGACCGAATGTCCAGTCAGAGTAGATTCGGAAGTTCGCGTAGAATCCCGACAATCGTGTGATTTCCGGATACTGTCCAATGTCTCGTATCTGGTTTAGGATGGACCGGAAGGGATCATATTCTTTCTCGCCCAGCTTCCTCTCCCGTCGTCGCTTGCCTGGGCCAGGAACGCTCAGGGTAGCTCCGCTACGATGTGAACCTATGAAGTAGAGGTCGCCTTGTTCGTTCTCCGGCACTGCGCTGGATACTACCTCCTCAAGTGGTGCACGCGAGTGCAGGGGGGGGCCTAACCTGAGTCGGTGGCGAATCTTGTGGGGCAGTTCGGGCACCTTGGCGGTGACTTGGAGAAATCCGCAGCCGGATTGTCTATCAACGCCCCTGTAAAGCCAATCCTCAAAGCCTGAGTCCTTGAATGCCTCTTGGATGTCAAATGGTGCATGACGAAGCAGGCGCACGCAGTCGATTAGATTCGATTTCCCAGAACCATTTGGACCTACCAAGATATTCAGCTGCCCAAACTCGAAACGAGTCTTCTCGCCAAATGAGAGTAAGCCCTCAATTAGTAGTTCCTGGAAAGGCAGTTGCCACTCGCTGCCGCTCGGTGTCGCCTCAAAAGAAAGCAGATCCTCGGCTGTTAGCAGGCGAACTTTATCCTTGGTTCGCTTGGGGCTCACACGATCTTGATGGCCTTCACGTTGATTCATGCCGTTTCGAGCCAATCCTCTTCCCAGGTGTGTGTGGTTTCAAGACTGAAAAGCGTTCGAAAATCGCCATCCGGTTCACCGTCCGGCTCTTTCGAATAACCAAATTCATATGCGAAGATACCTATGAGTTCCTGGATCCTCAGAGAATCCTCGAGTAGCCCATAGTCGCGATAGAGGACAACAGCCAAATCTGCTACCTGAACGGGAGTGAAGTAGAGCAGATGCTCAAATGCTCGCGGAGCATGGTCGGGAGGAAGTGAGTATTTCTTCCCCTGAATCTTGACGACTTGGCGAAAGGGTTGTTCAGGACGGAGCGAGCTTGGAGCGTAAGAGCCAGCAACGTTCTCATTTAACCAGAGGTTCCTGGTACTTGCCCTCTGTTCGGTGAAGGGCTTGATGTAAGGTGCCCCAAGTGGATGGTTACCCACGCTGAAGAACCGCTCAAAGAACAACAAGAAGTCAGGCTGCAAATCCGTAAGCCGGCCTAGTTGAGACGCGCGCTGCTGCAAATGCAGATAGCCGGGAAAAAGCGTATGAGTCTTCTGCTTGCGAAGGCGAGATAGGCACTGCGCAACAATCTGTTTGCGAATGACGTACGCCACCTAGGGTACCTCCTTCACCTGAGACAAGTCCAGATCGACTCCGATAGCAGAGCGTCCCATGTGATTGGCAACATCCAACGTCGTGCCGGTACCCATGAAAGGGTCGAGAACAACACCTGGCATAAACGGAACTCCACATCCACAATCCGTCCAGCCACACGACCTTCGCTTGGCGAATGTGAACTCGCGGAAGTAGCCACCGAGCGCTTTCTTGGCTTCCAACGCGAGTTTCTGAACACGATCAGCATTTCTATCCGTACCGTTTTGCACAAGCCTCGCCTTACCCGCATCGGAGATGCCTGTCGCCTGGATCGCAGCTATGTGCGCTGGAGTAAGCTTCTTCTCCTTCACGATCTCCTGGGCTCGCTTCGCCTGAGGGCGGGTGGGATCTAGTTCCGCCGTGCGTTCCACGATCCGTCGGCGCGGTCGGCCGCACTTGCTGCATACGAATTCCGGGCAGGCCAGTGTAATGGCTCGTTCCACAATCTCACTGGGAAAAGGCGCGAGGTGCTTTCCCAAGGTCCGCTCAGGTGTGATCTCCCAAACATCCCCTGGATTGGCTCCCTTGCCACCGCGACTATACCGTTCCGCATACCCGAAGAGATCATAATAATAACTGTTGACTGCGAAGTGCAAGATGTATTCGTGCCTGCCTGTCAATCGGTCTTTGGCAGGATCAGGCATACCTCCCCTCTTGACCCAGACAATCCGATTGCGAAGAATCCATCCGGCTCTCCGGGATGCCGCCTCAATAAGACTGGGAATGCTCTGCAGGCTCTTCTGCCGGTACGTATCACCGATGTTCAGGAATACGGACCCAGATGGGCGCAGAACTCGGCGCCACTCTGTCATAGCTTTGATAATAGCTACGACGTAATCGTCGGGGGTCTTCTCTTGGCCGATCTGTCCCTCGAATCCATAATCGCGCTTCCGCCAATAAGGCGGAGAAGTGACAACTAAATCGACGGACTCCTCGGTGAAGAAAGGCAGGTGACGTGCGTCCCCCTTATAGACCTTGCGGAACGGCTCTTGCGCGCTCTGAATCACAGCGTTCTTTCGATGGTTGTGGCGTAACAGGGTGCAAGACACGGGGCGAGACATTTCGGTCGGCCTTTATTCAATTCCTGGCATTGATCTTATCTATTCAAACCGTTCGACGCTTGTGTCCATCGCGAAAACGAAACACTCATGGTCCGCATACTGTAGAAAATGCCCCTTCGATTCCTGCTACGAATCGCCACATTAAGAGGACTCCTTCACACTCTGTGCATACAGCTCTTGCGATGCATAAACACTAAGCCAAACCCAAGCGGCGGTCAAGGGCCAACCACTAAATTGATGCCACCGAGGGCTCGCTTCGAGGTGAATTCCGTGGATGCTCATGGGAGGACTGGAGGAGACTCCCGAGGAATCCAGCCGGGTTTCAGCGAGCCACGGTCACTTTTCCGTCCGATGCCCTTTGTCTTCTGGCGCTATCCGGCGCGGCATGGGCCGCTTAGCGGCGGAGGCAGAGGCGGTGGATGTAGGTGACCAGTTGCTTTTCGTTGGGGGGGATTTGGATTGTCCAGGTCAGCTTGTGGGCGGTGTTCATGCGTTTGAGGCCGAGGGCCGGCTGCTCGATTTTGGCCTGCGGATCGGTGGACAGGACCTCGCCGGAGGATCCCTTGTCGTTGAGGGCGGTGCGGACCTGGCTGCCTGCGTGGTGAGAAGCTGGGGGCAAAAGGGCTTGACAGGGGGCGGCGGGGGAGGCTAAGATGGGAGGCGTCATTGGATCTGAAGGGGTGGCAGTTGACAAGCGACCCTGTAGTTTTTTGGTTTTCGACAAGCAGTTGGAGAACAGCGATGAGCACAAGCACTGTGCGTGCAGAGAGCAAGTTCCGTCGGCTCATACCGTCGGTTGGTATTGTACTTTTCCTGTCCATGTTGCCGCTTACGGCGCAGGGGGAGGATGACCAGAGCATCGCGGCGCTGCGCCAGATGGGCAAGGCCTTTGCCACGATTGCGAACAAGGCCTCGCCGGCCGTGGTCGGCATCAAAGCGACGAAGACGGTCAAGAGCGACGCGCGATCGCGCGACGAGCTGGACGACGGCTCGTCCGGCCCGTTGAACGAAGATCAGTTGTTCGAGTACTTTTTCCGCCGCCAGATGCCCCGGCAGTACTCGCGGCCCCGGCCGAAGGAGATCGCCCAGGGCTCCGGGTTCATCGTGACCGCCGACGGCTATATCCTGACCAATAACCATCTGGTCGGCGAGACGGAGAAGGTCAGCGTCAAGCTCTCGGACGGCCGGACGGTGGACGCCAAGGTCATCGGCGCCGACCCGGATTCCGACGTCGCCGTCATCAAGGTCGAGGCCGAGGGCCTGCCGTTCCTCGAGCTGGCGGACTCCGCCGGCCTCGAAGTCGGCGAGTGGGTGATCGCCATCGGCAACCCGTTCGGCCTGAGCCACACGGTCACGGCGGGAATCGTCAGCGCCAAGGGCCGCAGCAGCCTGGGCGTCGCCAATTACGAGGACTTCATCCAGACCGACGCCGCGATCAACTTCGGCAACTCGGGCGGACCCCTGCTGAACCTGGACGGCAAAGTGGTGGGGATCAACACCGCTATCATCGGCCCCGGCGGAAATATCGGCATCGGCCTGGCCATTCCCATCAATATGGCCAAGGACATCTATACGCAACTGAAGGAGAGCGGCTCCGTCGTGCGAGGCTTCCTCGGCGTCTACCCAACGGACATCGAGCCGGACATGGCCGAGTTCTTCGGACTCAAGGATACCAAGGGCGTCCTGATCTCCCAGGTCACGGAGGGTTCCGCCGCCGACGAGGCCGGAATCAAGCGAGGCGATGTCGTCACTGAGTTCGACGGCGCGCTCGTGGACAACGCCAATGATTTCCGCAACCGCGTCGCCATGCACAAGCCGGGCAGCAAGGTCGAGCTGGTGATCCTGCGAGAGGGCAAACGGATGGACTTCAGCGTCAAGTTGGCGCAGAGGCCCGACGACGTTGCCGCATCGAGCGAGCAGCCGGAATCGCCCGGCCGCCTGGGCTTCTCCGTGCAGGCGTTGACGGAGGAGTTGGCCGAGCGGCTTGGGTACGGGGGGATGGAGGGCGTCGTGGTTACCGAGGTCGAGCCCGGCTCAGAGGCCAACGAAAAGGGAATTCGAAGGGGAGCGCTGATTCGCGAGGTGGATCGCGAGCGGATCAGCAGCGTTCGGGAATTCAAGGACGCGGTGCGCAAGGCCCAGAGCCGCGGCAAGATCCTGCTCTTGGTCAGAGATGAGGACGTGGACCGCTACGTGGTCCTGCAGCAGGACAAGAAAGAATAGCGGCCCCGCGATCTGCGATACATCGGCCCCGCTCCGGCGGGGCCTTTTTCTTGGCACGCCCGGCGGCGTGAAGAGGCGGCAGCGGGCGTAACGAAATCGCCCGGTATGCGTCTCCCATTGTGTGTTGTGACCGAACCATATTGTCGCAGCCTGTCTTGCTCTATGGACGGGGACTGAGGATAGATATGCCCGAAGAAATGGTTCTGTGGTTGAGTCGGAGACTACCCGCGTCATGCGGGGCTCTCATCGGCCCGAAGGCGGCCAGTCTGTGCACACTGCACGGGCTTGGCGTGAAGGTTCCTTCGTGCTTTTTCCTGACGACCCTGGCCTTCCGGGAACATCTGGGCGCAGATGGCCTTCGCTCGCGAATCGCGTCACTGGCGGACAGGCTCAACGAGCAGCCGGACAGCATGCAGCCGATCCTTGAGGAAATCCGGCAGTTCATCATTCAATCGCCTCTCGTGGATCCCGTGCGTGAGCAGGCCGCGGCGGCATACCGTCAACTGGGGGCGAATACCGTGGCGGTGCGCTCCTCGGCCACGGCGGAAGACCTGCCGGGGCACTCGTTCGCCGGGCAGTATGAGACCATCCTGGGTGTGACCTCGCTGGAGGGTTGCCTCGACGCAATCAAGGAGTGCTGGGCTTCGCTCTGGACCGAGCGGGCCTTTGAGTATCGCCGCCGCAATGGTATCGATCATCGACGGGTCGAGATGGCGGTCATCGTGCAGGAGCAGATCGACCCTGATGCGGCGGGGGTGGCGTTCAGCCTCGATCCGGTCACGGGCAGCCGCAGCCGGATCGTGATCGAGGCATGCCCCGGTCTGGGCGAGGCCCTCGTCTCCGGCAGGGTCCAGCCCGACCGCTTCGTTCTGCGAAAGAAGAAACTCGCACTCATCCGGCAGTCTACACCCAATGGCGGGACGCACAGCCCGTCGCTGGACTTGGCAACCACCAGGGCACTGGCCCGTCACGTCAGGCGCGTCGAGAGAAGGCTCGGCTGTCCACAGGACATGGAGTGGGCGGTCCGCGACGGCAGAATCTGGTTTCTCCAGGCGAGGCCAATCACCGCCATTCCGGAGCCGAAGGTGTGGGAGGACCGGCAGATCTGGACCAACGTGAACACTGGAGAAGTCGCTCCGGACGTGATGACCCCCGTCACGTGGTCGATGATTCAGCTCTTGTTCAATCCGCTTTTTCGTTCGGCTTTGCGTCTGGCCGGCGTGGACGCCGACAGAGGCCCGGTCGCCGGCTTGGTGGCGGGCAGGGTGTATTTCAATGTCAATGCGGCTGTGGCCGCGGGTCGGCCCTTCGGCCTTGGACCGGACAATACCGCCAAGCTCGAGGCGGTCTTCGGCGGTGAACAGACGAAGATGTACCACCTCGGCGAGATCGATATTTCCGATGAGGACCTCCCGGACCTCGGCTTCAGTTGGGGTCGGTACATTTTCTCCTGGCCGCGAATTATCTACGATCTGCTGACTCATTCGCCAAGGCGTGGCGACAAGGCCCGCGCCAGAATAAAGGCGCGCAATGACAAGCTTCGTGCTCTCAATCTGGAGGCCATGGATACGGCAGACCTTGCCGAAACCATGCGGACGAGCCTCTGGCGGAATATTGACGACGTGGATTTGCTCTACCTTGCCACGAGCGCCCCGGCGATACTCTTGTTTGAGTGGGCCTGTCGTCACTGGCTGGGGGAACCAGACCTCGCCCTCGGATATCGGCTCCTGGCCGCTCAGGGCGGCATGGCGGACACCGAGGCGGGTCTGGACCTCTGGCGTCTGGCGGAACTGGCGCATGCAGACTCAGAAACTGAGGCCACGTTATTGTCCAGCGACTCCTGGGCGGCGAATTATGGAAAGCTTGTCCGGACGGAGCACGGCCGGCAGGTCCTGGAAGCCTGGGACCGGTTCATGACCGAGCATGGACACCACTGCCGGGGCGAGCTCGAATTCTTCAACGCCCGCTGGTCCGAGAGACCGGACTATGTCCTCGGCCTGGTTCGCAACTACCTGCGTTCCATCGGGAGTGCAAACCCCCCGGAGAACCACCGCCGATTAGCTCTCGAACGAGATGAGCTGGTCGAGCAGTGCCGCCGGCGATTGAAGGACCCGATCAAACGCATCCTTTTTGATCGGTCGCTCAGGCAGGTCCGCAAACTGGCGGTGGACCGGGAGAACTGGAAGAACGAGATCGTCCGCCAGTTGGCCGCCCTGCGACGGATATTGCTTCTGCTGGGCGCCAGGTTTCACAAGGCCGGCATTCTGCTTGGCGCAGAGGACGTTTTCTTTTTGGAATTGCCCGAGATCGAGTCTCTGGCGCAAGGCCGTGTCGATTCCGATGTGGGCCGGCGCATCGCAGAACGTCGAGCGGAATATGAACGGAACAAGGCGTTCACGCCGCCACCTGTCGTCGTGGGCCAGTTCGACCCGCAACGCCATGTATTGCCCCGGATCGATGCCACCTTGAAAGAGCTGAAGGGCATCGCCGTGAGCCCCGGGATGGCGACAGGCAAAGCGCGCGTCATTCTGCGTGCGGATGACCACCAGCACGTCCAGCCCGGCGAAATCCTGGTGGCTCCGTTCACCGACCCCGCGTGGACACCCTATTTCTTGCCCGCGGCCGGCGTGGTCATGGATCAGGGCGGCGTCCTCTCCCACGGCGCGATCATCGCCCGCGAGTACGGCCTGCCCGCCGTCGTCAACGTCGGCCCCGCCTCCAGGATCATCCGCACCGGCCAACTCCTCCGCATCGACGGCGACCGCGGCACCGTCACCATTCTGGACAGGACATGACCGCCTGTCCGTTGTCTCAAGCAGGCGCCGTGGGCGAATCCCCAAGGGATTAGTCTCACGACTGTGTGGCTATGCAGTGCGTTTCGCGGCTGCCCGCCTTCCAGGGCGTGCCGGCTTGGGCTTCTGCGAGGCTCGCATCGCGCGTTTTTGCTCTGCGAAGGTCATGCCTTTGAAACGTCGGCTTAGATCGTCGCGAATCTTGCGCATGGTCTTCACGGCATCGAAGCTCTTATTCTTGTGAGCCATGGCTGATCACCTCCCGAGGTGTCCGAATCTCAATCAATGGATAACCGTATCTCATATTTACGGAATTGTAACCCCGAATGCGGTCGAGATTGACGATGTGCCTGAAATTCCAACTGACGAGTACGTCGACACGCGCCAGAGTGGCGATGGCGATGTGCTGAGCATCGACGTGCTTGGAGCGACTGAGGACTCCCTCCTTGATGTAGCGGTTGGCCAACTCGCTGGCTTCCTCGGTGAGTTCCACGTATTCCCGGTTCGCTTCTGCCACGTCAATCAGGACGTGGCGGACGGCAACTGGAGCCGCTTCAAGCTCCAGGCGAGTGAGGTCAGATAGAACGATGACGGCCTTCCCGGACTTGAAGAGACCGAGAAGCTCCAGAGAAGGTTGTCGAAACTCAACATCCAGGCAACCGCCGATGACGGACGTGTCTGTGTAGATTCTGCGTTTCATATTATGCACATGTTAACACGAATGCCCACGTGATTCAAGCAGCCTGCGTGTCATTCCCGGCGTTCGCCTGCCTCGCGCCGGAGGCGGGCGGCAATTGTGCAGCAGCCTGCTGCACAATTGGGGCGGCGTCGTACTCACGGTAGAAACGGACCATGTACTTGAGGTTCCGCTCGGAAAAGCCTTTCACCTCCGGCAACTCGTTGCGGAGGTCGCGCGCCAACCGAGGGATCACCCCGCTGCCCCCAGCCCTGGCGCTGCTGCCGCTGGGCGATGGCTCGGCCGATGTCCCAATAGAGGCGGATCAGTTCTGCATTGGCGGAGAACGTGGCCCGAACTTGTGCGGTGCGGATGCGCCGCTTGATATCTGCGAGAAGCGACGGATAGTCCGCCGGCATGTCGGGCCGGCTCACGTGATGTCTATTCGTCTGTTTGCGGGGCATGATTGCAGTATACCGAGATCAGGCCCGGCACGAAAGGCAATCTGCGTTTTCCGAATCCCAGACCAAGTACCGGAAACCTTCATCTCCCCCGCCAATCCGTCGCGCCCCGCATGTGGAAGCACCTATGAGAAAAACGGGGCCTGTCCATCGGCACTTAATCCATCCTGGTTACCATAAACCTCGCACAACTTTCACTTGCGCCGCGAATGACGCAGTCAAAGTCGACCTGCCCCGCGTCTTTGCCGTCGTCGGACTTGAAAGTAATCGTGATTGGTTCGTTGCCTACGACGTGGCTGAGCAAGTACTTGCATCGGCCGTCCTTATCGGTGACCAGATCGACCTTGGCCTCTCTTCTGCTCAGTATGAGCTTCCCACTGGAAACTGGATCTTGGCCGCCCTGGCGTTTCTTTTGCCAGACGATCTGGATTTCTGCAAACGGGCCGTCCTTACCAACCGATGATACGCCGTCGGTATAGATAATCCCTCCTTCGCCGATGAACGCCGGCAGTATAGCCTTGGCCGACGTCCTATTGCCTCTCTCGTCTTCGATGGCGACGAGAGTAACTGAAGCGTCGCCTTTTGGCAGTGTTTCCCACCTGAAAAGGTTGTTCCCACCAGATCGACTTGCCCGCTCGGCGGGGGCTTTCCAGGGCCTGGTTGCTGTGTGAGCGCCGAGAAAGAACGGAATCGATCCGACCTGAATGGTTCCATCCTCACCCACGGAAAGAACCAGCGCGTGTACCTCCGCCGGGTCGAAGCCAGGCACACCAGTGAGCCAGTTGTCCTTCGCACCTTGCTTGACCAGAAGCTCCACGACATCCGGGTGATTGTTCCACGCCGCCATCAGGAGTGGCGTTCGAGGCGGCTGAGACTCCTTCGTGACGGCATTGACGTCGGCTTTCTTGCTGAGAAGAAACTCCACCAGTGCCAGATGCCCCCTCCTCGCCGCGTGATGCATCGCGGTGACGCCATCTTGGTTAGCGTCGTTTACGTCGGCACCAGCCTCTACCAAAGCCCGTGCGATTTCAACAGCACCCCTCTTGGCCGACCTGTGCAGCGGAGTCTCCCCGGTGGCCGTCTTTGCGCTTGCTGAAGCGCCCTTCTTCAGCAGGAGCCTCACGGTCTCAGCGTCGGCACCCCAGCAAGCGAAGTGAAGAGCGGTGGTCTTGTCTTCGGTTGTCGCATCCACCGCTGCGCCATTAGTTAGCAGGAACTCCACCACCGGCTGTTGGTTCCGGCTCACCGCCCACATCAACGCCGTTGCGCCGCTATCGTCCTTGGTGTTGACATCGGCACCTTTCGCCAGAACGTTCTTGAGCGCGAGTAGGTCACCCTTCTCCGCAGCCTCTTGCACAGTAGCGGGTGGCACATAATCCGGGCGGGCCGCTCGCAAAGCCTCGATGCGCTGAAGGATTTCGTTGCTCCGCTTCTTGGCGGACTCAATAACCTGAGCACCATACCTGTTCTCTAAAATCGGGTGGTGCCGAATCGCTATCTCATTGCCGGATATCGCGGCAACGGTGATCCACGCCAGGGACTCGGTTTGGTCTTTCGGCACCCCCATCCCCTCAGCATACATGGAACTGAGGTTCACCTGAGAATTCCCGTCACCCTGTTCGGCCGCTTTGGTAAACCACTTGGCAGCCTCTGCCTTGTCTTCCTTCACTCCTGCGCCGGTAAAGTACAGGCGGCCGAGATTGAACTGCGCCCAGGATAGTCCCTGCTCGGCGGCCTTGCGGAACCACTTCGCAGCTTCCGCCACGTCTTTTACCGTGCCGGTGCCATTCTCACACAGAATCCCGAGATAAAACTGAGCTTTGGCGTTCCCCTGGTCTGCGGCTTTCCGATACCATTTCGCTGCCTCCCCGAAGTCCTTGGCAACGCCTTCGCCACGGTGGTATAGGAGACCAAGAGCACATTGGGCTGCAGCGTCGCCCTGTTCTGCCTTGGATCGCAGGTCCGCAGGCGTTGTCGCCTGAGACCCCGACGGTTGCGTAGCAGCGGTCGTCGAGGGCGGCGCAGCCCATAACTTGGGCGCAAGATTCGCTGACGCCAATAGGAAACCGACAAGAAGCGTTTTGGACTTGGTGAGATCTCTCATGCGACTGGTGCTTCGTGCGTGTTTCGTGTTTCTCATGTTGTTGTCTCCTTTTCATTGTCTTGGTACCAGCTCTGAGGCCGACACTACCGCTAAAACTCTTTGCGTCGAGGAGCGAGACACGATTATTTCGCGAGAGCCAGCTTGCTCAGAAACAAAAAGGGGCGCACTTACTTGCGCCCCATAGCAGGCACTGGCATGCCTCACGAGAACGCTTTCGGCACGCCCCAGTGCGGGGCGTGCTCCAAACACTGTCTCGTGATAAAAACTGCCAGTTTTGCTATGGACAGCAGCCGAAGCTACGCGACTGTCATGTTATCGGATTGAATTATTCGCCTCTTCAGCCTCCTAATCACAAGTCAAAAGTCCTCTTGGGCCTTTCAACGATGTCGTCTTCCAATGCTGCTGTATCAATTGTAGGCAACACGGAACCGAAGTCAAGATCAAAATATCCGCAGATTTGCCCAGATTTCACAGATTCCGGAAGGGCAAAGCTGGGTAAATCGGCGAAATCTGCGGATCCGTTGTGCTATTCCGCGACTTTGCTGGCGACGAGGTCGCCGACTTGGGAGGTCGAGAATCCCATCTTTCCGGCGGCGAGGCTCTTGAGCTTGTTGGCGGTGACGTACATGACGGCCTGCTCGATGGCGTTCGCGGCCTTTTCCTCGCCAAGCGTCGCCAGCATCATCTGCGCGGCGCAGATGGCCGCCAGGGGGTTGATGACGCCTTTGCCGGTGTACTTCGGGGCGCTGCCGCCGATGGGCTCGAACATGCTGACGCCCTCGGGATTGATGTTGCCGCCGGCGGCGATGCCCATGCCGCCCTGGATGATCGCGCCGAGGTCCGTGATGATGTCGCCGAACATGTTGCCCGTGACGATCACGTCGAACCATTCGGGGTTCTTCACGAACCACATGCAGGTCGCATCGACGTGGTAGTACTGGCGTTCGATGTCGGGATACTGGGCCTGGCCCATCTCGTGGAAGGCCCGCTCCCAGAGGCCGTAGATATAGGTCAGGACATTGGTCTTGCCGCACAGGGCCAGCGTATTCTTCTCGCCCCGGCTGCGGGCCTTCTTGCCGTACTTGCGGGCGTACTCGAAGGCGTACTTCAGGCAACGGTCCACCTGGAAGCGCGTGTAAACCGCCGACTGCACGGCCACCTCATTCGGTGTGCCTTTCATCGTCACGCCGCCGGTACCCGTGTAGGCGTCGCCGGTATTCTCGCGAACGACGACGAAATCGATGTCCTGCGGTCCCTTGTTCTTCAACGGCGTCTCCACGCCCGGATACAGCCGCACCGGCCGCAGATTGATGTACTGATCCAGCTCGAAGCGGGCCTTCAGCAGAATACCCTTTTCGAGAATCCCCGGCGCTACATCCGGGTGCCCGATCGCGCCAAGCAGGATCGCATCGAACTTTCGCAGTTCTTCGATCGCGCTGTCCGGCAGCGTCTCACCTGTCCGCTTATATCGCTCGCCACCGAAATCGAACGTGGTCAGGTCCGTCTTGAACTTGAATTTGCCCGCCGCGGCCTTCAACACCTTCACCGCCTCGGCAATCACCTCCGGCCCCGTCCCGTCCCCCGGGATCACCGCAATCTTGTACGTCTTTGCCATCGAACGATTTTCCTTTCTTCGTCACCTTGTCAAATCATATTTGCAGAAACGGTGTGCGGAGCACACCCTACCGCTGTCGCTCTGCCGTATCCCCCTTCACAGACAAGGGTCCATCAATCCGCATGCCCGCTGGATTCCCGCCTTCGCGGGAATGACGGACAACGCTGGTCATTCCTTTCGATTCGGGTTGGCCGTGGGCATCACGGCTCCAACCCCTTTTCGCCACTCGTGCAGCATCCGTTGCAGCTCGGCCACCTTGTCCGGCATTTCAGCCGCCAGGTCGTGCTGTTCGCCGAGATCGGCCCGCAGATTATACAGTTCGACGCGGCTGTTCTCATAGAATTCTATGAGTTTGTAGTCGCCGAGTCGGACGGCGCCGCCGGGGGAACCGCCCTGGTTGCCGTAGTGCGGGTAATGCCAGTAGAAGGCGCGGGGCTCGGGCTTGCCTTGCCGCTTGAGCAGCGGGACCATGCTCCGGCCGTCCAGGTGCTGTTGCGGCTTGAGAGGCAGGCCCGCCATCTCCAGCATCGTCGGATAGAAATCCGTGCTGACCACAGGGTCGTGACACGCGCTGCCGGCTGTGACCACGCCCGGCCAGCGGACGATCATCGGCTCGCGGATGCCCCCTTCATAGAGCCAGCCCTTGCCCGCCCGCAGCGGCAGGTTGCACGTGGGATGGCCCTCGGAAGTGGAGAGCCCGCCGTTGTCCGACATGAAGAAGACGACCGTGTCACGCGCCAGGTCCAGCCGGTCCAGCGCATCGAGCACCTGGCCCACGGCTTGGTCCATCGCCTCGACCATTCCCGCGTAGACGGCGTGGTCCTGCACCAGCCGGACCTGCCGGTCGCTCTCCTTGCCCCACGCTGGGCCGTCGTGTGTCACCAGTTTGGCCTTCGCCTCGTATTTGGCCTTGAGGTCCTCGCGGGCCATCAGCGGGATATGCACGGAGTAAAATGCCAGGTAGGCCAGAAACGGCCGGTCTTTGTTGGACTCGATGAACCTGCACGTTTCGCTCGCCAGCCGGTCGGGCAGATGTTCGCCCTCCGGGCCGTCCGGCAGCCGGGGATTGCCGTAAGGTGAGAAATACCTCTTGCCGCCGTAGGGTCCGCCCTGCGCGGTGCCGCCTTTGTTGACATCGAAGCCCTGGTCCTCCGGCCAGAACCCCTCGGGCCCAAGGTGCCATTTGCCCGCGAAGAACGTCGCGTAGCCATGCTCTTTCAGCGCCTCGGCGATTGTCACTTCCCCCAGCGGCAACCGATCCTCATATCGCGCCGGCAACAAAGGCTTGTCTCTTGTCCAGTGCTTTTGTACGCTGTCCGGCTGCGGGGCGCCGAAATAATCCGTCGTCCGCAGGCGGGCCGGGTACTTGCCTGTCATGATGCTCGCCCGCGTCGGCGAGCACACGGGACAAGCTGCGTACGCGCTCGTGAACCGCATCCCCTGCGCCGCCAGCCGGTCCACGTTCGGCGTCTCATAGAACGTGCTGCCGAAGCACCCCAGGTCCTCCCAGCCGAGGTCATCGATCAGGAAGAATACGAAGTTGGGTCTCTTGCGCTCCTGACCGAAGAGCCTCGATGTGCCCTGGCACGCCGGCAGCAATGCCGCCGCGCCCACCGCTTTCAAGAAGTCACGTCGATCCATGGTCCTCCCCTTCATGGGACATCGCCTTCCGCCAGATTCTGTAGTCCTCTCGCGGAGCGCCTTCAGGCATTTCCGCGCCGACCTCGTTCCGCCACACGTGGAGCATACGGCGAAGCTCCGCGGCCTTGTCCGGCAGACCGGCCGCCAGGTCCTTTTGCTCGCCGAGATCGTCGCGCAGGTTGTACAACTCAACCCGATCGTCCTCGTACCATTCGATAAGCTTGTAGTCTCCCGCTCGCACGGCCCCGCTGGGGCGATTGCCGCTGCCGTGGTAGTGCGGATAATGCCAGTAGATCGCCTTGCGGTCCAGCGTGCCGCTCTGGCGCAGCAGTGGCGCAAGGCTCATGCCGTCCATGTGCTTCTCCGGCTTGGGAGGCAGACCCGCCATCTCCAGCATCGTCGGATAGAAATCCGTGCTGATTACCGTCTCGTGGCAGACGCTGCCCGCTTTGGTGACACCGGGCCATTTGACGATCATCGGCTCGCGGATGCCGCCCTCATAGAGCCAGCCCTTGCCTGCTCGCAGGGGCAGGTTACAGGTCGGGCCTTCGCGCGCGACGGTGGACAGGCCGCCATTGTCCGACATGAAGATGACGATGGTGTTCTGCTCCAGTCCCAGCTCTTCGAGTTTTTGCAGGACCCGCCCGACACTCTCATCGACGCTCTGCACCATGCCGGCATAGACCGCGTGGTCCTGCCGCTGCCGAGTCTTGTAGGGTCCGTAGACCGGTCGCGGCTCCGGCGCCACGGGAAGCGTGGCCGCTTTGGCTTTGTACTTATCGGCCAGCTCTTTCTTCGATTCCAGCGGCGTGTGTACCGCGTAGTGCGACAGGTAGAGCAAGAACGGCCGGTCCTTATTGGCCTCGATAAAATTGAGCGACTCGTCGGTGAGGCGGTCGGTCAGGTACTCGCCCTCCTTGCCCCCGGCCGACATCGTTTCGAGCGAGCGTTTCTGTTTTTCGTAGGGATAGAAATACGTCGGCGGCGAGCCGGAGTGGTCCCCGCCAACATTGATATCGAAGCCCTGCCGATCCGGGTAGTACTTCGCCCTATCCGCATCGCGCGTCGCCAGATGCCACTTGCCGACGTACCCAGTCGCATAGCCGGCCTGCTTGAGCGCCTCGGCAATCGTGACTTCCTCCAGCGGCAGGTACTCGCGATAGGCCGTGGGTGTCTGCGGCGCGCCGATCCAGTCCGTGATCCCCAGCCGGGCTGGATACTTGCCTGTCACGATACTGGCCCGGGTTGGCGAGCAGACGGGACAAGCGGCATAGGCGTTGGTGAACCGCATCCCCTGCGCCGCCAGCCGGTCAATGTTCGGCGTCTCATAGAACGTGCTGCCGTAACAGCCCAGGTCCTGCCGGCCGAGGTCATCGATCAGGAAGAATACGAAGTTGGGCCTACGTGGCGGCTCTTGGCTTCGCCCATCGCCAAGGCCTGCGGCCTTGACGATGCCACCCAACCCTGGCGCACCTGCCAGAGCTACTACTTTGAGAAACTGACGCCTGGTGAAGAAAGCTACGTTCATGATTTTGGCGCATCCTTTCCTGGAAACGCTTTTCTACAAAGCCGAGAGAACCAAGAAGTCCGCCCTTCGATAATGGGTCTGCATACAGCTTCCATCTGCTCTATGATATTTGTCACGCGAGGTCCTATCTGATCCTGCGCACCCATAGACCATATCACTGCCTCGTCTTTCTTGATTTGTTCCTGAGTACCCTGGCTAGTGTGATCACCTCGGCGCAGTTGTTCGCCCCAGAGTTCAGCCAGGCTTTGGGCCGAAACTTGTATCTCACTGATAATGTGTTTCATTTCGTCAAAGCATTTTGCGCTGTCGCGGCCGAATCTCGCCATGAAGCGAAAGCGGAGCGTATACAGTTGGTCGAAGACTTCGGCATGATCCTGAATCCTTTTGAATACCACATATGCCCGGTTTCTGGCTTCTTTCTGCTCTGCTGTCGCATTTGATTCTGGCACGCGCGTCTGTCCTTCGAATGAGTAGGATAAGCGGCATCGGATTGCCTCAATGGCGCGCTCAGCGCGATAGAACAAGCATAGAACATCCTCGGCAAGTTCCATGTCACGCTTTCCTCTGAACTCGCGCCTCCACGCGCTGACACCCCAAACTGCGACCCCAGAGGCTACTATGACTCCAATATTGCCGATCAACTCGACTATTTGTCCTGTATCCATCGCGTTGTCCCTCCGGACAAAGAATCCAGCCTACTTGCCGCACAGCCATCATTGCTTCTGGCGCGATCGAGAAGCGTTCACGCACTTGTCTTCATGATATGGTCGAGCAGTCCGCCGTCGCGGATGATCTCCAGAGCGAAGTCGGGCAGGGGCATGAACTTGATCTTGGCCTTGCTCGTCTTGTCCTCGATCACGCCGGCGTCGTAGTCGATCTCGACCTCGTCGCCGTCCTGGATCTTCTTCACGGCGTCCGCCGATTCAATCAGGTAAAAGCCGCAGTTGATCGCGTTGCGATAGAAGATCCGCGCGAACGACCGGGCGATGACCGTCTGCACCTTCGCCCCGCGAATCGCCCAGACCGCATGCTCGCGGCTCGACCCGCAGCCAAAGTCGTCGCCCGCGACGATTACGTCCCCGGGCTTAACCTTGGCGACAAAGTCCTTGTCCAAATCCTCCATGCAATGCTTCGCCAACTCGGCCTCATTGTCCGTATTCAAATACCGAGCCGGAATAATCTCGTCCGTGTTGATGTGATCCCGCTTATACACGTGTGCCTTTGACATGTCGTAAGACCTCACTGTTTCGTGGTTATGTTTTTTTGTCGACTTTCGATCTCGAAGTCGATTCGTTTCCTGAAGTAAGTCACCCAGTTGCCGATGGCCGAAATCACCAGCAGCACTGAAGTGAGCAACGTGAAGCCCACCAGTCCTGCGCTTGTGTTCCCACCCGTCAGCATGAGCAGGAACGTCATCAGGCTGCATACGGCTGCCACCGTAAAGATGACGGCTGTGAACATGGATGGCTTCTTCGTATCTATAAGACCGGGCTCCTACAGGTAATTTCTTGGATCCGTCAGCTTGCCCTCGATTGCGCTCGCGGCGGCTGTCGCGGGGCTGGCGAGATAGACTTCGCTCTTGGGATGTCCCATCCGGCCGACGAAGTTGCGGTTGGTCGTGCTGACGCACTTCTCGCCCGCCGCCAGGACGCCCATGAAGCCGCCGAGACACGCGCCGCAGGTGGGGGCCGAGATCACGCAGCCGGCGTCGTAGAAGACGTCGAACAAGCCCTCGTCGGCCGCCTGTTTCCAGACCTCCGGCGTGGAGGGCACGACGATCGTGCGGATCGCCACCTGTCTGCCCTTCATGATCTTCGCGGCGATACGCAAATCTTCGATCCGGCCATTCGTGCAACTGCCGATGTACGCCTGGTCCATCGCCTTGCCCGCGCACTGGCCAATCGGGACCGCGTTGCTGGGCAAGTGCGGCAAAGCCACCGTCGGCTCGAGTTTCGAGCAATCGAACTCCTCGGTCGCGATGTACTCGGCGTCCTTGTCTGATTCGAAGACGGTGTACTCCGTCTTCTCCTTCAGGTGCTCGTCAAGGTACGCCCTGGTGACCTCGTCGAACGGGATGATGCCGTTCTTGGCCCCGGCTTCGATGGCCATGTTCGTGATCGTCATCCGGGCTTCCATCGACATGCCGGAAAGCGCAGGCCCGACGAACTCCATCGCCCGGTACAGTGCGCCGTCCGTGCCGATCCGCCCGATCACGGCGAGGATCACGTCCTTGCTGTACACGCCGTGCGGCAGCGAGCCATTGAGCACGATCTTTTCCGACGCCGGCACTCTGAACCAGAGCTTGCCCGTGGCGATGGCCGCAGCCAGGTCGGTCGAGCCGATGCCCGTGCTGAACGCCGCGAACGCGCCATAGGTGCACGTGTGCGAGTCGCCGCCCACGATGACCTCGCCCGGCCGGATATGGCCCTGCTCGGGCAGCAGCGCGTGACACACCCCGGCCCGGCCCAGCTTGTAGTAATGCTTGATGCCGTGCCGCTTCGCCCACGCGTCCAGCCGCTTGTGCAGCTCGGCGCTTTGGACGTCTTTCGCCGGCTGGAAATGGTCCGGCGTCACCACGATCTTGGCCGGATCGAACACGCGGTCGATCCCCTTTTCCACGAGCATCGAAATCGCCGGCGGCGTCGTCACGTCGTGACACATCACTACGTCGATGCTCGCGTCCACCAACTGCCCCGGCACGACCTTTTTCAATCCCGCCGCCCGGGCCAGAATCTTTTCCGTTATCGTCATTCCCATTGTTCTATGCCTCTTCGTCTGCGTCTCAGATTTCAAATCTCAGATTTCGTATTCCCGCCTCTGCCGGCTACAGTTGGACCTTCAGTTCCTCCGTGCCGGCTTGTGCGGCTGTCATGCGGTTGATCGCGTCGACGTAGGCCTTGGCGCTGGCCTCGATGATGTCGGTGGATACGCCGCGGCCGATGAAGGTCCGGCTGTCCTCGCGAATGCGAACGGTCGCCTCGCCGAGGGCCTCGGTGCCGCTGGTGACGGCCCGGATCGAATACTCCTCCAGCTTGGGCGTCAATCCGATCGCCTGGCGGATCGCCTCGTACGCGGCGTCCACCGGCCCGTCCCCGAACGCCACGGCGATTTTCGTTTCGCCCTTGGCGCGCATCTTCACGCTGGCTGTCGGCAGTGTCCCCGTGCCGGAGGCGACGTGCAGGTACTCGAGCACGTACACCTGCTCCACCAGGCGAATCTCATCGTTGACGATGGCCGCAACGTCCGCGTCGAACACTTCCTTCTTCTTGTCGGCGATCTCGACGAACCGCTGGTACGCCTGCTCGATCTCATCCTTGGTGAGCTTGTAGCCGAGCTGCTTGCAGCGTTCGGCGAATCCGTGCCGGCCCGTGTGGCGGCCGAGCACCATGCGCGAGCCGACCAGCCCGATCGTCTCCGGCGTCATGATCTCATACGTTTTGCGCTCCTTCAGCATGCCGTCCACGTGGATGCCTGACTCGTGCGCGAAGGCATTCGCGCCGACGATGGCCTTGTTCGGCTGGATCACAAAACCCGTCAACTGCGAGACGAGCTGGCTCGTCCGGAAGATTTCCTTCGTATTGATATTCGTCGTAAGTCCGTCCTTGGCCGCCTGGCCGAAGAAGTCGGCCCGCGTGCGGATCGCCATCACGACCTCTTCGAGCGCCGCGTTGCCCGCCCGTTCGCCGAGTCCGTTGATCGTGCACTCGACCTGCCGGGCTCCGTTTCGCACACCCGCCAGCGAGTTCGCCACCGCCATGCCGAGGTCGTTGTGGCAGTGCGTGCTGATGATGCACTTGCCGATGCCCGGCACATCGCTCTTGAGCTTGGCGATGAGCTGGCCGTACTCGTAGGGAAGCACGTAGCCGACGGTGTCGGGGATATTCAGCGTGGTCGCGCCGGCCTCGATCACCGCCCCGAGAATCTCGATCAGGAACGGGATCTCGCTGCGGCACGCATCCTCCGGCGAGAACTCCACGTCGTCCGTGAAGGTCCGTGCGAACTTGACCGCCTCGACCGCCATCTTCATGACTTCGCCCGGCTCCTTCTTCAACTTGTACCTCATGTGGATCGGCGATGTCGCGATGAATGTGTGGATGCGCTTCTTCTTCGCCGGGGCGATGGCCTTGCCGGCGGCCTCGATATCGACGCTGTTGGCGCGGGCCAGGGCGGCGATGGTCGGGCCTTTCACCTGCTCGGCGATGAGCTTCGTGGCCTCGAACTGCGCCGGCGAGGAGATGGGAAAACCCGCCTCGATGATATCCACGCCGAGCACCGCGAGCTGCCGGGCGATCTCGACCTTCTGCGGGATCGACATGGCCGCCCCCGGCGACTGCTCCCCGTCGCGTAACGTCGTATCAAAAATGACTACCTTTTCTCCAGACATTTTCATTCTCCAGATTGATGAAGGATTATTGATGATGGATGATTGAAGCGGCTGATTCCATCGGACGCAACACGCCCCTGCGAGGGCCCAATCATCAATAATCAATCATCCATAATCCATTCGGGTCGTAGCCGGCCATTATGCCGAAACTGCGCCCAAAACGCTACGATTTTGCGTAAGTACAGGAGGGAAAACGAGTTGTGGGTGTTTTCGTCGTTTGCGCCTTAGCGGCGCAGCAGCAGGGCGAGCCGGCCAAGCAGGCCATTGAGGTGAATGCGAACTGTGCCCTGATTACCCATAATCGCTACAACTATACCTATCGGCCGAACGAATGCAAGACTTTTTCGGAAGATTTGAGATGGCCGTGGCGAATTTCGTCAAGCCAATGAGAGGCGAGAAGTTGTACATCGCGGGAGCCAACTGGCGCGTTGTGTCCAAAATCGTCGCGGACGCCGACACGTATGGATGTGATGCTCTGGAGGTGCTCTCCGCCGGAGTCGGGCGCGGCAGCGAGCGCGATGTGGTAGTCACCTGACTTGGAAGTGTTCAGATAGACATTCTGCAAAGGCCGTCACGAGCTGCCGCACAGTGCGTTGGCCGACGTGACCCCTGGCGCGTTCGCCGCCGCCCGTTTGCCTTCGGCTCCGCCTTCAGTGGAGCGGTCGCCTGCGCCAAAGAGGACCTGCGTACAACCCTCTATTTCGAAGTAGGATACAGCCCACGCGGATGCAGGTTTGCTGACACTCAGCCTCCAGACAGACGGCCCACAGATCGGTAAGGGTCGAAATCGACGAGCCTATAGCCTTGGCTGATCAGATATTCCAGTATCTCCCTGATGTTGTCGGCAGTAGAGGGCCCATTGTCGTGGAATATCAAAATGCACGGCTCCGGTCTAGACCAATTCCCAAGTGCGAGAAGCGCATTCAATTTTATTAGTGACACGTCCCCAGTAAGCCAGTCAGAGACGAGTTCCCCGCCGATAATAGTGTAGCCCAGGTTATCCGCCGCTGCCCAAACAAAGGGCCAGTCCGAGAGATGTGGCGGACGGAAGAACTTGGCAGGCTCCTCGCCAAGTGCACTTCGAAGCTCGTCCTCACATGCCTTAATCTCTTTTTCCACGTCATCCTGATCCCAGCACATAATGTTGGGAAGGCCGATGTGGTGCTGAGTGTGATTCCCGATCAAATGCCCCGCCTCTTTGACCATTCTCACGACATCATGATTGTCGTGCACGCTACCTTTCGTACCTTCCTCGTAGAGTGTCCAGCCACACCACAGGTCAAACTCTTCGAGCTGGCCAGTTGGGTCAGGTGGGCAGCATCTGGGCGCTCCAGTATCCTCACAGCCGTCGTCACAGCCAACCATGAAGAATCCCGCCTTGACAGACCTCCCCCCCACATTCTTGAGAGCGTCCACGATTTTCTTTGTCCTGCCATCATCCAGACTGAACGGGCCGTCGTCGAACGTCACCATGAACGTTCCCTTACCATCTGGAATCTTGGAAGGTGCCTCCGGAATTGCGAGACCGTCCTTAATTCTGATGATTCGGTAGTAGCCATGCACCGTCGCCGGGGTCTGAACAAACATCGGGTAGTCGCTCGCTGGTTCATCTCCATTCTTATCGTAAGAGTGCTTCTCGTGAGTATGACCCGCGAGAACCAGTTGCACATTGTTGGAAGCATTGGTACAGTAATTCAAAAAGAACTGATCTTCATCGAGCATGACCCAACCAGCATCGTGATGCTTGAGGGGATGGTGCATGAAGATTATCTTTGGCTGGGCTGAATCCTGGTCGGTCAGAAGCTGTCTGTCTTGAGAAGACAAGCCCGTCCCACAGAAGAAGTGTATTGGATCACTCAAACCCACGTCCTGTCCCGAATTTAGACCTATGATGCTGAACGGATTCGCCGCAGGGAAGTCGAATGCGTACGGAGGTGTCCCGATCTGCGCCTCGTATTCGGCAAGACTAACAGTCGCGAAGCAAACCGTGTTGCCGAACCAGTCGTCCTGACACGGCGTTCCTGGTACCTCCACCCGCATATACCGATCGTGATTTCCAGGCACGTTCCAAACTCCGATGCTGGAATCAAGATGTTCCATGATCCGGTTGTATTCTTTGTAGAATCCAGAGTCTGCAAGGAGGGGCGTGTACGCATGTTGTGCGATGTCGCCGCTGACGAGAACGAACGCGGGCCGCGGGTCCATCTTGTTGATCACGTCAACCGCGCCACGCAGATACGCTGCCCCCGAGCCATAAAAGTCACCCACATGGACATCTGTCATGTGCACAAAGAACCATTCACCTTCCATCTTCTCGAAGTTAGCTGTGACGTGGTGATCGGCGTCCATTTGCATGAAGGTGGGACTGCAGGGATCAGTGTAACTTCCTGTCCATCCAGTGAATACATAGCCGGGATCAGGCTCCGCTTCGAGGTATACCTGTGTCCCAGGGGGATAACTGAATGAGCCTACGCCTGGGTCGACTACTTTGCCGCCTTCGGTGGAGGAGATCGTCAAGGTGCACTGGTCCTCGTCGGGCCCTCCGTCTTCCCCTGAGGCGATTCTGAGAATTCGATTCGCCCAAAAATCAGAGACATAGAGTGCGTCATCCGGCCCGAATTCCATGTCGGCATACCATGCGGCGTCAAATCCAGTCCCAACTGTGGTCAAGTTCCCGGGCGAGTCAAGTCGTAGGAGCTGATGGTTTGAGATTACATAGAGGTTCGTCCCCCAGGCTCCACCCGGGCCAAAGGCAAAAGGAATCTCGGGGCCGCCGGTCAGACCCGTGACAACAGGTGTCGGGAAGGGTGTGCCGTCAGGATGGTAGGCAAGTATCCTTCCCGAGCTGCCTTTCCCGAGGCTGATGTAGATGTTGTTTGCGCCGTCGACGACAAGTACGTCCGCGTCTGTCTCCGGAGTGTTGAACAGCTTGGTAGGATTCTCGCCGCGGCTCTGATAGACCGCCGCGGTACTGGCGTCGGAGAACAGCATCCGCCCGGTCCGGTCAAACACGATGTGTGTCGGATTGTTGAAGGCTTGAGGCTGTCCTACCCATAGTTGTTTCGCCGTCCCATTTGGCAGAATTGCCGTAAAGTGCGTCGGCCCCATAGAGGCGCCTCCGCCGGTCAATATAGCGCCGGGTGTGCCTGAGATCGATCCGGAACTGTCGTACGCCACAGGGTCGGGGTCCCACACTGGGGGACCATATGGACTAACAGAACCACCGCCGGCTGCCACCCGGCGGATACTCGAATTGCCGGAGTTGTCGCCGTTTCCGACATACATTTCTCCACCAGGGCCGAAACAGATCATCACTGGCAACTGGACGTCGGCATATACTTGGACATCGTGGCCGGGGACGACCGGGAGAGCTCCCAGACAATGTGGAACTGCCCCCAGACAGACAAGTAGTACTACAGGCGCGACTGGAATCATTGATGTCCTCATGGCTTGACCTCCGTTGACAGTTTGATATCTCTTGGTGGCCTACATACCTACTCAGGACCACCTGCGCACAGTCCACCAGCCGCACACGAGCCGACGCTCCTTCACGAAATGACCTCCGTAGATCGAGGCGAGAGAAACAATGTCGTTTGGCCTGCCTCGGTCTTATTCCGGAATTGTAGCGCCCCCCCCCCCTTGCGCTGTCAAGGAAAATCTTGTCGGTTTTCTGACACATCTGACATTTCGATGAGCCAAGGGGATCTGGGCGAGCAACCGACTGGTGATGTTCTTGGCAATGGGTTCGCCAGCACTGAGAATCCTATGCACTGCAAAGGCACCGTATCTTGTTTTTTCAGCAAGCATTTTCTGCCGAAAAGAACGAAAGAAGGAAAAAGATGGAGACAACATGTTTGCACTCGGTATTCTTTCGGCTTCTTTCGTTTCTTTCGGTTATGACTGATTTGGTTGCGGCCGCAGGCCGCGCCAAGGGTAATTGCGCCTCAACTGCTATAAACGCAGGCTATAGAAGAAGTTATGTTCACGCAGAGACGCTGGGACGCGGAGAGGGGGAACGTAAGAGGCAGGTCCCCATGGTTCTCAGTCCTTGCCCTTTTCCTTTTGTGCTCTGCGTCTCCGCGTCCCTGCGTGAGATGGTCTTCGTTCCGGCCGGAGGGCGGGCTCGGTGTTTCTTCCGACGGAATGGGCCGGTGAATCGCACTGGTTGGTTATTCGGAGCTTCAGTAGGCGGCGTTCCAGGGGTCCTCGCCGGCGGACTTGGCGGCGGTCGCCGCCTTCTGTTGGTTCGTGGGCAAGGGCCTTACCGGAATCGTGAGGGAGAGGGTGGGTTTGTTGGTCCGCTGCCAGGTGGCGGTCTGGCGCGGGGAGGGGATGGGGGCACCGGCGAGCTTGCCGGCGGGGCTGATGTGGACGGCGGGCGCGGCCGTGCGGAATGAGGTGGCGAGGGAGCGTGATTTGCGATCTACGATTTCTGATTTACTATCTGTCGTGCGGGGGCTGGCCTTGGCGTTGACAGTCGATGATTCGTGAGTCAAGGGCTGGGGGATGTCGGAGGGCACGCAGGACAAGGACAGGGTCAGGATGATCGCGGCCTTCTCGATCTTGGCGAAGTTGAATTCGCGTTGGGCTCCGGCGTAAAGGACCAGATCGATCCAGGCGGCATCGGCGTCCCGGCCGGACTCGATTCGGAGGGGCAGATCGTCGAACGCGGCGGCGTGGATGCCGTATGTGCCGGCGAGCGGGCCGGAAGTGAAATTCATCGGCTTCGTGACCTCCGCCTTCTCGACGGTGGCCAGCTCGAGTTCGTCGAGGGCGCCTTCGAACTGCAGGCGGAGGCGCAGGTCCTTCGCCTCGATAGTCGCGTTCTTGATCTTGTCCAGAGAAATGTGAGTGTCGCCCCGGTTAGTGGCGAATGTCACGGCGGCGAGCACGTCGGCGCCCTCCTGGACGGTCAAGAGGCTGGCAGAGGCGTAATCGTAGTTGTCGTGCAGGAGGCGCAGGCGCATGGCGGTCGCGCCCGCGGGCGTGCTCCAGTACGCGATCAGCGGCCGGCGCTGGTTCCAGAAGTCGCCGACGTTGACACTCGCCAATGTGAAGTCCGGGTGCAGGTACGTCCTGCCGACGATGTCGTGGTCGTCGCGCCCATTGCGGACGAAGGCTTCGACTTCCATGCGCGGCGTGGGCAGTTCGGTGAAGTACCGGTCGCAGGATTTGGGGCACTGGAGGTGGATCCGCTGAGCGTCGATGCTCTGCCAGGCGTCGGCCTCCGAGACGAGTTCGACCCGGCCGTCGGTGGCTCGCTGGATAAAGCCGAGCGTGCCGGGGCGGAGCAGGGTGGAGTAGCAGCGGCTGTGCGGGCCCGCCCATTGCCTCGTCGGCGGATGGAACCGGCGGGCCAGGTGCTGCCAGGCGAACTCATTGAGCTTTTCAAGGAGTTTCTGCGAGTCCTCATCGCGCACATGCTGCATCATGCGCGAGATTTCCTCGATGGCGACGCACGTGTAGGTGGGGCTGTTGTACTCGCTGAACGAGCCCTTTTCAAAGGTGTACTCCCAGAAGCGACGGAGGCGCGTGCGGCCGTAGTCGAGCAGACCGGGGTTGTTCAGTCGCTCGCCGGCGACGAGCGTGACGTATGTCCCCATCAGGGCGATGTTCGTGTAGCCCGGCTGGACGTCGCGCCGCTGGATGGAGCGGGCGGCGTGCAGGATCGAGTCCTTGACCTTCTGCTGCAAGTCGGACGGCAGGCGGCTCATGTGGTCGATGGCGACCTGCAGGAGTTGCGTGCCGCAGAAGTCGGCCCAGTTCCAGTCCGGCGGCGACATCTTATCGAGCGGCTCCTCGACGAACCACGACCAGATGCCATAGGTCCGGCTGTTGGGGTCCTGGTCCTGCAGGGCAATGACACGACGCAGGACCGCCTCGGCGCGCTTGAGCCGCTCGGGCTCGCCGCTGTCGAGCAGGGCGACGGCGTACTCAAAGGACTCGCGTGTCGAGTGGACAGAGCCGCCGGTGAGCGTCGTATGGTAGCCCGGCGAAGAGAAGGGGGCCTGCAGCATTTGCTCCTTCGCATCGTACCGGCTGTCGCACTCGGTCAGGGCCTTGAGAAAGGCCTGCCGCCGGGCCGGCGTCGGGAACAGCTCCGCCCCAAGAGCCGGGAGTGACAAGATTGCCGCTGCCCAGCATATCAGAAGGATTCGCCCGTTGTGCATCATCCGAGAGGCTCCTTTCATCACGTTCACGCGATTCACTGACTCACCATGATAAGACACGCGAGGATTTCAGTCCAACCTTTTGCCGCCGCGAGTCTGGCTTGTGTCTGTGCAGATTTCAGGGCACTGTGCTGGGTGGCAGCGGCAAGCGCCAGCTTTCCGATGGTTCCTCAGATGCGTAGCACCATCGGCAAGCTCCGCTTCTCTCCGCTTGCCGCTGCCACCCGCCTGCCAGATTATTTTCACAGACACTCTGGCCTGAGATGTATCGCCATACAAGTGAGATCGCGTCGATCTCATCGGCTCTCATCGTCTCGAAGCTCGTGGCCGGACTCGTTTCGCATGTAACCGGATCGCTGGTGAGCACTAGGTGGTATTACCACCTAGCCCGACTTCGCGGATTCGGGGGGTGGAACGGCCCTGATGGGGCCGAAAACGGTGTTTTTGGGCGAAAGTTTCCACTACATCGGCGACTACGTTGGAACCG
>Ga0214473_10001452_pt1 | contig 31215 bp, 13 predicted proteins | sample RVTome_7_FD_203509 | JGI IMG/M metagenome (GOLD analysis project Ga0214473, IMG submission 203509) | Soil microbial communities from uranium-contaminated site in the Upper Colorado River Basin, Wyoming, United States - RVT98D197 | ecosystem: Environmental > Terrestrial > Soil > Contaminated >...
GTTCCCGCGCAGGCGGGAATCCAGGCTTTCTCACCACGGAGACACAGAGGACACGGAGATTCTTCTGCTCTTACTCTGTGCTCTCCGTGCCTCTGTGGTGAAGACTACCATTCCTCTTCCGCAGATTTCACAGATTGACGCAGATTTCCGACCGAAAACCAACTACCAGAAACCAACAACGGCCTTCTTAGCCACGGAGGACACTGAGGCCGCGCTGCGTGGTTCGCGTCCTTCGCGGGCATGACATAGGAGAGCGGTGGGGCAAGCCCCCTACGTGTTGCATTTTCTCCGCGTACCTCTGCGGCCTTTGCGGTTAAAGAGAGTTGTTGGTTCCTCGTTGTTGGTTGAAACCTTTCGTATGCCCGATTAGCCCTTGAGGGAAGATTTTTTGCGAAACGGGCTTGACAGGCCATTCGCAGTGGTTACAATAGTTGAGCAATCGTTTCATTGAAGGTCAGGTATGCGTGGCAAGGTGGACAAGGCAAAAGGGGGCAGGCAGGCCGGGAAGGCGGCGGCGCGGGACGGGGTGCCGTCGGACCGGGTGGTGAACGCCCTGGCGGAGACGTTCCGGGCGATGAGCGATCCTACGCGGGTGCGCATCATCGCCGCCCTGGCGAAGCAGGAGCTAAGCGTAGGGGACCTGGCCGGCATGGTGGGTCTGACCACCTCGGCCATCTCGCACCAGTTGCGGCTGCTGAGGGGCCAGCGCCTCGTCAAGTACCGCAAGGAAGGAAAGCTCGCTTTTTACTCGCTCGATGACAAGCACATCGAGCACCTGTTCGCCGAGGGCCTCAGGCACGTGGGAAATGAGGAGTAGTCTTCTTTTTCGAGACATATACAAACGTATGCTCACATGTTCGTACATACCCCAGACGAAAGCCGGGAAATGAGACAGAATAGTTCGGCGAATGTTGGACAGGAAAGAACGGCGTCAACGGGCTCTCCGTGTGTGCCCGTGGTCGAGACGCGGCAGTTGTTCGGGAGCTTTCAGGAGATACGAATTCAGCATCGCGGCGAGGAATATCGCCTGCGGATCACCAGGAATCAGAAGTTGATCTTGACGAAGTAGCGGAAGTAGTAGCCAGCCGTCACGCCCGCAAGGCAGCCAGCCAATCTCCCCAGTTGACGAATCGAGGTTCTTATCGTACGCCCGCAGTGCCGGGCCGGAAAGGAGAAGCCGTATGAATGCGAGTGGATAGTCTGCCTTGCGGCAGCGACGGCAACAACAGCAGTGATGAATGCAACTATGGATGTAATCTGACTCGGAGTGAATGTAAATGAGTAACGTGAAGTTGATTTGTCTTGTGACATTGGCTTGTGTGGGATTGCTCGGCAGCTCGGCCCTTGCAGACCGGCGGGGCTATGTCTGGACGTACGAGTACGTGACCATGCCGAAAGGGATGTTCGAGCTCGAGTACTATCTGACCCTCAAAGCGCCCGACACAGAGGACTTCGACAACAAGAACACCTGGGAGCATCAGGCGGAGCTGGAATACGGGATCACCGACCATTGGGACGTCTCGATATACCAGCGATGGCAGCAGACGAACACGGCGGCCGAGGACGACTTCGACTACACGGGGACCAAGCTGCGGACCCGCTATCGGCTGGGCGAGAAGGGCATGTACCCGGTGGATACCCTGTTCTACCTGGAGTACATTCGGCCGGACAGCTCGCACGAGCCGGAATTCCTCGAAGGAAAACTTGTCCTGGCCAAGGACATCGGCAAGTTCAACGTGGCCTACAACCAAATTCTCAAGACCGGCATCAGCCACGACGGCGAAACCGAGCATGAGTACGCACTGGGGGCGGGTTATGAGATCAATCCGGCGTGGCGGATCGGGCTGGAATCGGCCGGGAACTACACCGAGGACAAATACCACGTAGGACCAACCCTCTCCTGGGGCGGAAAGCGTGCGTGGCTCGCGATCGGCGCCTTGACGGGGCTGAACGACAGGAGCGATGACCTGCGCGTCAGGCTGCTCGTTGGGATTCCGTTTTAGCCAGTAGGTACGGTGCTTCTATGAGATTCAGTGAGATCAAGGCACGTGCCGGAAAGGTCGTTCTGCGCCCCGGCGTCATTGTGATCGGGTGTGCCGTCCTGGTCTTCGGCTGTCAGACCATGGTGACCCACATGTCTGAGGAGCAGCGACTATATCGAGCCAAGTGCAGCTCGTGTCATCAGCCCGTCGATCCCGGGACGCGCACCCCGGACCAATGGCACGCACGGCTGGCGCATCACGGCCCGAAACTGACCGATGCAGAGCGAGCGGCGATTCTGAGATACCTGACGCAGCAGGTGCCGGCTGGCCCGGAAACCCCGGGGGCGCCGTAGAACGGCTGCTCGTATCTGGTTGTATGGCTCCTCCTACTTCCAACTGTCGAAGCCGGCGAGGCTGGTTTTCTCGTCGAGGACGCCGAGGGTGACGATCGCGAAAGTGAAGATCTTGGTGCCCGGCTCCAGGTGGCCTCCCATCGCCTTCTCCTGGTTGGAGAAGGTGACATGGGCGTGGACCCGGCCGTCGATGACGTACCCGGTGACGGCGATCAGGTCCTGGGGTCCTTCGGCCTCGGGGAAGGCCTCCTTCGGCGGGAAGGTGACATTGTCGACGACGTGGACGCGGTAGCTTGTCAGCGATCCGGCGCCGCTGAAGATCACGGCGTTCTTGATGCCTTTCTCGGCCACGGCGGTCTTCAAGGCGTCCAGCATGTCCTGGCCGTTGCGCATGCGGACGATCACGACTCGGGTGAAACGGGTCTCCACCGTTTGGACTCCCGGTGCAGACTGAGACGCCGGGGCGTTGTCAGCGCCTGGCTGTGAAGCCATAGCCGCCCGGCCGGCGACGACGAGAGCAACAGTAACAGCGGCAGCAAAGGCGAGCAGTAACAGTGCCAGTTTCATTTTGCAGACCTCCAAAAGCAGGACTATGGTCACATTCTCTCGAACACCAACGACCTCCATTGTACCGGGGAACGCGCGGAGTAACAGACCGTGATTGGGGAATCTCGTTGTGCGGGCCGGATTTCCGTATAGAATGGGAGGGCATGAATGGCATAGTCACTTGGGAGGTATGTGTATGCTGATGAGTGAGAAAATCAGGGCATCATGTAGTGCTGTGACGATGGCTTTGGCCGTGCTGATCGTGGCCGTCAGCGCCGAGCCGGGCCGGGCGGACGTTCGGTTCAGCAAGACCGTGATCGACAAGGTGTTTCGGTCCGAGGGCGTGGCGGTGGGGGACGTCAACCATGACGGCAAGCTCGACATTCTCGCGGGCGAGGTGTGGTACGAAGCCCCGGATTGGCGGATGCACGAGCTGCTGCCCCCGGGCAAGTACGACGGCTCGACCGGCTACAGCAAGACGTTCGCCAATTTCGCCTGCGACGTCAACCGCGACGGCTGGATCGACTCGGTCATCACCACGATGATGGGCGAGCCCTCGCTGTGGTACGAGAACCCGCAGAACAGGCCCGGACATTGGAAGGTCCACACGGGCACGCGCAGCGCGTGCAACGAGACGCCGGTCTTCGCGGACCTGCTCGGCAACGGCCGGCCCGTCGCGATCTGGGGCGTGCAGCCCGAGGGCTACGTCGCATGGTTCAGCCTGCCGCAGGACCCGGAGAAGCAGTGGGACATGCATATCATCGCGGGCCCGAAAGCTCCGGGCAGCGAGCCGTTCAGCCATGGCCTGGGTGTCGGCGACATCAACAGCGACGGGCGCAACGATGTGCTCGTGCGCCAGGGCTGGTGGGCAGCCCCGCAGGATCGCACGCAGGAGCAGTGGACGTTCCACAAGGTGGATTTCGGCCCGGACTGTGCCGACATGGTCGTGTACGATATCGATGGTGACGGCGACAGCGACGTGATCACAAGCTCGGCTCACAACTACGGGATCTGGTGGTTCGAGCAATTGCCCGGCGGGCAGTTCCAGCAGCACGAGATCACGAAAGCGTTCTCACAGACCCACGCGGTGCGGCTGGCCGACATCAACAGAGACGGGATCATGGATTTCGTCACCGGCAAACGATACTTCGCGCACAACGGCAAGGACCCCGGCGCCTTCGAGCCTGCCTTGCTCGTGTGGTTCGAGATCCGCCGGCCGCAACCGGGCAAGGCCGAGTTCGTCCAGCACGTGATCGACAATGATTCCGGCGTCGGCACGCAATTCGAGGTCGTGGACATGAACGGCGACGGCCTCCTCGATATCGTCAGCGCGAATAAGAAAGGTGTGCACCTGTTCATCCAGGAGGGCTCGCAGGCCAGTGTCTCGCTTTTCGATGGCAAGACGCTCGATGGCTGGGAGGGCAACCTCGATTACTTCCGGGTCGAGGACGGCGCGATCGTGGCGGGCGACCGGACGAAGGCGACGCCCCGGAACGAGTTCCTCTGCACGAAAAAGGCATACGGCGATTTCGAGCTGCGCCTGAAGGTCAAGCTGATCGGCGATCCGGCCAATGCCAACGCCGGGATTCAGATTCGCAGCCGGCGCATCCCCAATCACAATGAGATGATCGGCTATCAGGCGGACATGGGCCAGCAGTACTGGGGCTGTCTGTACGATGAATCGCGGCGCAACAAGATCCTGGTGCAGCCGGCCCCGCAGCGATTGCGCGAAATCCTCAAGCCCGGCGACTGGAACGACTACGTCATCCGATGCGTCGGTCCGCGCGTGCAACTGTGGCTCAACGGCTCGCAAACCGTCGATTACACCGAGCCGGACACGTCCATCGAGCAGACGGGGCTGATCGGCGTGCAGATTCATGCCGGCCCGCCCTCCGAGGCCCGGTACAAGGATATCGAGATTAAGATCATCGGGAATACACCGTGAGCACGTCCTTGCGGAGTCAGAAAATGATTGTGTCCCTGTTCGTCACGGGGCTGCTTGCCTTGGCCGGTGCAGGTGCGGAAAGTGGGGCGCCACTCGGCGTTTTTCATAATTCCGCGGATGTCGGCAAGGTCAGTCACGCCGGCTCGGTGCGGTACGATGCGGATGCGCAGACGTATTCCATCACGGGCGGCGGTGCGAACATCTGGGGTAGTGAGGATGCGTTTCATTATGTCTGGCGAGAATTGTCCGGCGATGCGGCCATGACGGCCAGTGTGCCGTGGCAGGGGGCGGGGCGCGACCCGCACCGCAAGGCAGGATGGATGGTCCGCCAGAATCTTGAGCCCGGCGCCGCCTACGTGGACGCCGTGGTGCACGGGGATGGCCTGATCTCGCTGCAATACCGCAGGGTGGCGGATGGGCCCACGGAGGAGATTCGGTCGCCCATATCGGCCCCCGCTCCACTTCGCTTCGAACGGCACGGGGACGTCTTCACGCTGTCACTGTCCCGCGACAAGGGGCCGTTTGAGCCCGTCGGCTCTCTCTCGGTGACTTTGCAGGACCCGGTGTTGGCCGGACTGGTCGTGTGCTCGCATGACGACTCCGTGACGGAAACCGCCGTCTTCTCGAATGTGGAACTCAAGACCATGGGCACGCCGAAAGCTGAGGATCGGGTCATTGAAAGCACGCTGGAGATGCTCACCGTCCAGACGGGCGAGCGGCGAATCGTCTATCGCGCCCGCCGGCATTTCGAGGCGCCGAACTGGTCTCGTGACGGCAGCTACCTCCTGTTCAACAGCAACGGCAGGCTCTATACGATCCCGATTAGCAGCGGCGAGCCCAAGCAGTTGGACACGGGCGTTGCCATTAAGTGCAACAATGATCATGGCTTCTCGCCGGACGGCAAGTGGTTGGCCATTAGCGATCAGCATCAGGGGGACTCGCAAATTTACGTTCTTCCAGGCAGCGGCGGAATACCCCGGCTGGTCACCCCGCTGAGCCCATCCTATTGGCACGGCTGGTCGCCCGACGGACGCACTCTCGCCTACTGTGCCGCACGGAACGGCGAATACGACATCTACACCATCCCCGTCGAAGGCGGCACGGAGCAACGGCTGACCGATGCCAAAGGCCTGGATGACGGCCCGGACTACTCGCCCGACGGCCGATACATTTATTTCAACTCCGAGCGCAGCGGCCTGATGAAAATCTGGCGGATGAACGCCGACGGCTCGGTCCAGGAGCAGGTGACATTCGACGCGGAATACGCCGACTGGTTCCCGCACCCGTCCCCCGACGGCAAGTTCCTGGTCTTCTTGTCGTTCGATAAGACCGTCCAGGGCCACCCGGCGAACAAGGACGTAGCCCTGCGGATCATGGACCTGCCCGTCGGCAAGCCCAGAGTCTTGGCGCGACTGTTCGGTGGCCAGGGCACGATCAACGTTCCCTCCTGGTCCCCCGACAGCCGCCAGGTCGCCTTCGTCAGCTACCGACTGATAGCACCCTGAGTGGACCCCTGTTGGCCCGGTTCGATTCGGAATGCTCCTGGGGTACAGGATGTGTGGCACGGGCAAACTCGTTTGCCCGTGGGGTCTCGATGGGTCAGGCGCAATCGAATCAGCACCGTCAAACGAGTTGGCGGTGCCACCCGGCAAGAGTGTGACATGCTTTTTTAACGCGGCCCATGTTTGCATAGGGTGGTCTCCGAGCCCATACGGCAAAGCAAGGAGGCAGGTGATGGAGAACGGGACAGGTAACGAATGCGGAGCGAAGGTCCGAAAACGCATGACAAGCGGGGTTGCACCTTGACGGGAGGGTGTCAAATCGAGTAGAATGAATGAAGAGCGGGGTGGCTGTGTTCGAGGCCAAGCCTGCCCTCGCGAAGGCGTGGGATGTCCTCGCGACGCAAGGGCGCTCGCGCCCTCGCCACGGACGGGGCATGCATCGAGCAGCCCCCCATACGGGCGGGTTTGAAATCCGCCCCCTACTCAATATGGAAGAGGATGTAACGTGTTCGCATCAAAGAGGTTCCCATCGGTCGTCGTAACTATAGTGACATTCTGGCTTTGCGGATGTCCGCTGGGAGGGGTGGGGGATTGCACGGCGAGGGCGGGAGACCTGGCCGACATCGGCATCGCGGCCGGGCCGGTGGTGGTCATCAATGAGCTGCACACCAATCCCGACATCAAGACGGAACTCGTGGAGTTCGTCGAGTTGCACAATCCCGGGACGGCGAATGTGGATCTGAGCGGCTGGCGGCTGGATGGCGGGGTGTTCTACACGTTTGCGGCCGGGGCGATCCTGCCCGCGGGCGGCTACGTGATCGTGGCGGAGAATCCGGCCCATATCCGCACAAAGTGGAGTGCGGGGCGGTTCCCCCTGTCATCGGGGCTCCTGTTCGGGCCGTACGGGGGCAAGCTGGATAGTGAAGGTGATCGCGTCGTGCTGTACGATGCGGCTGGGGAGGTCGTCGATGAAGTGGAATACCAGCTCGGGTTCCCCTGGCCGACGGTGGGCGACGCCGTACCCGAAACGAGTATCGGGGCCGGACATTCGATGCAGTTGACGAATCCGCTGTTTGACAACGACCTCGGGGGCAGTTGGCGGTCCGCACTGCCCACGCCCGCGGCGGTCAATAGCGGAGTTTTCGCGGACAATATCCCACCGCAGATCCGGCAGGTGAGGCACTCGCCCAAGCAGCCGCAGTCCAATGAGATTGTGATTGTCACGGCAAAGGTGACCGACCCGGATGGCGTGAAGACGGTCACGCTGATGTACCAGGTGGTCACGCCCGGCGCCTATATCAGCCGACAGGACGCCCTGTACGGCGCCAACTGGACCTCGCTCAACATGCACGATGACGGGTTGATCGGCGACGCGGAGATGCTGGATGGGATCTACACGGTCGAGATACCCGCCTCCGTGCAGAAACACCGTAACCTGGTCCGCTATAAGATTCTTGTGACGGACAGCACCGGCAAAAGCGTGATCGTGCCGTATTCCGACGACCCCCAACCGAATTTCGCCTACTTCGTTTACGACGGCGTTCCCGGATGGAAGGGCGCCGCCAGACCGGGCGACACGGGGACCCTCGGACAGGTCGTGCAGTACAGCCCCGAGGTGATGAGCAGTCTGCCCGTGTACCACCTGATCAGCAAAAAGTCGGATGTCGAAGCATGGATGTGGAAAGAGCAAATCTCATACAATAGTATGCAGGCAACCGTCTTCAAGTGGTACGGCACGCTCGTCTACGACGGCGAGGTCTACGACCACATCCGCTACCGACTCCGTGGTGGCGTCTGGCGCTACGCCATGGGGAAGAACATGCCAAAGTTCGCGATGCAGAGGGGGCACTATTTCCAAGCACGCGACGATTACGGGAACAAGTACGATACGAAGTGGGACACGATCAATTTCTCGGCGTGCATTCAGCAAGGAGATTACCAGCACCGGGGCGAGCAGGGGATGTTTGAGGCCGCGGCGTTCAAGCTGTTCAACCTGATGGGTTGCCCCGCCTCGAAGACGAACTGGGTGCATTTTCGGATCATCGACGAAGCCGCAGAGGCCGGGGCGACCCAATATGACGGCGACTTCTGGGGTCTGTACATGACCCTTGAGCAGATGGACGGCCGCTTCCTGGACGAGCATGGCCTGCCCGACGGCAACCTGTACAAGATGGACAGCGGCGCTCCCGATGCCGGACCCGGCGGCGGCAGCCTGAACAACCAGGGACCCACCCAGCCGACAAACAATTCCGACCTCACCGCATTTGAGAGTGGCTATCGCGCTCGGCCGCAGGAGCCCTGGTGGCGCCAGAACGTCAACCTCACCCCATACTACGGCTTCCGCTGCGCCGTCGAGGGCGTGCATCACGGCGACATGGAGGGCGGAAAAAACTGGTTCTTTCATCACGACCCCGTGACGAACCGCTGGTCCATTTTGCCCTGGGACCTCGACCTGACCTGGGCCAACAACATGTATGGCGGCGGCGCGGACGAATTCACGAGGAACAGCATCTTCTCCAATGCCAATCTTTCGATCGAATACCAGAACCGTCAGCGCGAGTTCATGGATCTGCTCTACAACAAGGACCAGGGATGCCAGGTCCTCGACGACCTGGCGGACACCATCGATTCGCCCGCCGGCGGTCCTTCCTTCGTCGGCGCCGATCGCGCCATGTGGGACTACAATCCGATCATGACCTCCGGCTACGTGAATCAGGGCAAGGCAGGACAGGGCAGGTTCTACCAAAGAGCTTCCACAAAGGATTTCCGCGGCATGGTGCAGATCATGAAGGATTACATCACGTCAAGCAACCGCGAGTTCAATACGTACTCCGAGGACGCCCAGGCACCGCAGACGCCTGTCATCACAGCTACCGGCCCGGCGGGCTTCCCCCTGAACACCCTCACGTTCCGCGCGAGTCCCTTCGCCGACGCGCAGGGCGCCAACACGTTTGCGGCTATGAAGTGGCGAATCGGTGAGGTGGCGGCCGGCTCACAGGTCAGCGCGCCCCCACAGGGCTCCGGCGTCCTGCTCCTGCCCGATGGCGCCACGTGGAAATACTTCAAAGGCCTGAGCGAGCCTTCCCCCACGCCCGGAGCATGGCGCGGGCTCGATTTCGACGACGCGCAGTGGCTCGTGGGCCGCACGGCCATCGGATTCGGCGAGGGGTTCCTCAGCACCAACCTGACTGACATGAGGGGCAGGTACAGTACAATATATCTCCGGAATACCTTCGATGTGGCCAGCCTCACCAGCTTCGACAAGCTCATCCTCGAAGTCAAGCTCGACGACGGCGTCAATGTCTGGCTCAACGGCAAGCTCGCCTACCAGGAGAACGTGGCTTCGGCGGACGTGCCCTACAACGCGCTTGCAACGGCGACCATAGAAGACTCCACCTTCGGCCGTCACGATTTGGGCGCGCCCGCGACGTGGCTGGTGCGGGGCACGAATGTCATCGCGGTCCAGGTGCTCAATGCTTCGCTCAATGGCAGCTCCGACTGCTTCATTGACATCCGGTTGACCGGCGACAAGACCCAGAGCGGCGGCGGCACAACTCCGCCGCCGCCGACATCGGTGGTTCAACGGGCGCCGGGCAAGTATGAGATCGAGCCGGCATGGGAAAGCGCGGAGCTGACTGCGTTCAACGCCGAGGCGAAGATTCCCGCCTCCGTGGTTCGCGAGGGACGGACGTACCGGGTCCGCTGCCGGATGAAGGACACCTCCGGCCGCTGGAGCCACTGGTCGGCCCCGGTGCAGTTCGTGGCCGGCGAGCCCATTGCCGCCGGGATTCTGGCGGACCTGCGAGTGACGGAAGTGATGTATAATCCCGCCGCATTGGCGGGCGATGCCTTCGACAGCGAGGAATACGAGTACATCGAGCTGAAGAACACGGGCGACGATACGCTCGATCTTGGCAGCGTCTCGTTCACGAACGGCGTTACCTTCGACTTCAAAGGCGGCGCCGTCACGAGCCTGAGCCCCGGCCAGTTCGTGCTGGTGGTCAAGAACAAAGAGGCGTTTACCTCCCGCTATGGCTCGGCATTGTCGGGAATCATCGCAGGGCAGTACCAGGGCAAGCTGGCGAACAACGGCGAGAAGGTCGTACTGGAGGACTTCTGGAACGGCACGGTCGCCGAGTTCGAGTACGGCGATGGCCGGGGCTGGCCCATAGCGGCCGATGGAGGCGGGCACTCGCTGGCGCCGCTGGATACAGCCTTGCTGGGAGAGCCGCAGGGCTCCTTGAACTATCCGGGCAACTGGCGGGCGAGCACGAACACAGGCGGCTCGCCGGGCCAGGACGATCCCGCCGTCCCGCAAACGGTCATGCTCAATGAGTTCCTCGCCAACGGCGGCACGCCGGCAGCGGATGATTGGGTGGAGCTGTACAATCCGACTTCCGCGAGCGTAAGCCTTGCGAGTTGGTACCTCAGCGATGATGTGGCTGAGCCCAAGAAGTACAAATTGCCTTCGGTATCGGTGCCTTCTCATGGATACGTCAGGTTCGACAATCTCCAGGGCTTTGGCCTAAGCAGTAACGGCGAGGACCTGGTCCTGTCGTACCTGCCGGGCACGGCCCAGGACCGGATCGTCGATGTGGTCTCATTCAAAGCCCAGGAAGCAGGAGTCTCGCTCGGCCGCTATCCCGATGGCGGAGCATACTGGTTCCGCATGACTCCCTCGCAAGCCAAGGCCAATACAAAGCCGCTGCTATCCGTGGTCATTGATGAGATCATGTACAGTCCCGTCGAGCCCAATGAAGAATACATCGAGCTATACAATCCGACCGTTCAGTCCATGGCCTTAACCACACAGAATATCGCCTGGCGTCTGGATGGCGCCGTGGACTACAACTTCCCCGCGAATGCCTCGGTTCCCGCCGGCGGCCGGATCGTGGTCGTAGGTTTCGACCCGCAGGCCGAGCCAACTCGACTGACGGACTTCGCGGCCGCCTACGGCGGGCAATTCACCGCGAACGTGAATCTCTTCGGCCCCTGGCAGGGCAACCTGTCGAACCAGGGCGAGCGAGTAGCCCTGGAAAAGCCGCAGGTGAGCGTCGATCCCGCCGCGGACCTCGGCTGGGTGATCCTGGATGAAGTGATCTATAGTCCCGTCGCTCCCTGGCCCACCGGCACAGACACCACAGGTGATTGCCTGCAAAGACAGCACGCAGACGAAACTCACAGCGGCAACGACCCCGCCAACTGGCAGCCCGCCACCCCCACCCCCGGCAGAGCACCATAAGCAGGGGGCGGGGATCAGTACGTCCGGGCGTCAAATTCGAAACGGGGCGGGTGCCATGCCTTCGCTTGTATAGGCATGTCTGATCCACGTGCATTCTTCTGCCTGCGATGAAACCACCACGATGGGGCACAGAGCGCGGCAAGCGCATCTGAATTCGTGTCTGGAGCGAGTGTTGGGGGCGGCTCGAGCGGCTTGCTTGCCGGCGTGAACAAGGGACGTGTATCCGGTTGCATGGTCAGTTTGCATCATCCGATAATACCAGCTTGGGCGAGGTGGTCAAGATCGGCGGCATAAGGCCATGCCGGTGCGGCCGGCCGTGGCAGTCGCGTTGTCCCTCGTGCGATACGGAATACCGGACATTCTTACGGTTCTTAAGAGACCTCCCAATATAGCCGATATAGGGAGTGCATTTTGTGGATTTGGAGGCTATGCACGATGGGTTGCGATGGCATTGTCCTACGCTGTTTAGTGCTTTGCGCGATTGGCTCCGGCGGAGTTGGGGTTGCCCCGACAACACGGGGAATCGAAGTGGTTACGGCCCCCAGTGCTGATATCACCATATCCTTCGTCCAGCCGGGGTGTATTGAAGCTATCCATATCAAGAACGGCGACTTTGTCAAGGTAGGGCAGTTGCTGATCCAACAGGATGACTCTACGGAGCGGGTCCAGCTTGAGCGTCTCTTGGCCGAGAGCGCGGATACGACGAAGATCGAGGCAAGCGAGGCCTCGTTGGCCCAGAAGAAAGTGGACTTGAAACGGACAGAGGAGGCGGCGAAGGGGCATGCCGCGACAGACCTGGAGGTCCAGCATGCACAGCTTGAGGTGAGGCTTGCCGAGTTGTCGCTGAAGGCGGCGCAATTCGAGCACGAGCAGGCAAAACGGCGTTATGAGGAGGTAAGGACAAGCGTCCAAAAGATGAAGCTGAAGAGCCCGGTCGATGGGCGGATAGAGAAGATTCACGTCGAGGCGGGAGAGTCCGTGAACGCTTTGGCGGAAGTCATCCGAATCGTCCGGATTGACCCGCTATGGATCGATGTCCCGGTGCCCATGACGGAGGCCTCGGCCGTTCACGTGGGGGATCCGGTTCAAGTCATCTTTTCCTCGCCGGGAGTCGCCAGTGAGACAGGCGCCGTCATATTCACGGCTGCTGTTGCCGACGCGGCCAGCGGCACACTGAATGTGCGAATCGAGGCGCCCAACAAAGGCGGTCGGCCGGCCGGGGAGCAGGTGCGAGTTGCATTCAAGCAAATGGATTCGAAGGGATGATACGCATGGTTGCAGGAACCAATCACGGCGGCGCTCGCGCGAGACAAATGCTTTTGATCCGACAGGTGTGCGGCGCCTGCGCGGGCCGGCGCCTGCTGCTCCTATGCCTGCTCCTGGCTCACATCGCCGGCTGCATCTCGGATAAGCCCGATTACAGGGATTCTCTCATCGCATACCAGCAGAATATGGCGCAAAGAAGTCCTCAGCGAATGATGGAACTTGACGAGGGCCCTTCGGCCGATCCCCTGAATGTACTGAGGCCTTATGCCCTCCCGGAGAGGCGAATTCCTGCATTGCCAAGCACCACCGATCCAACGAGTCACAAGGAGGTTGTCCACCTGTCTCTGGGCCAGGCGATAGTCAGAGCACTGGACAACAATCCGAGCATTCGCGAGGTCAGCTTTGACCCCGAGATCACGATCCAGCAGATACGACAAGCGGCCGCGGAGTTCGATCCGGCGGCATTTGCACGAGCGAACTACGAGCAGCAGGACAATCCGATCAACAGCATCTTCCAGCCAGGGGAGTCGGACTCGCGTGTAGTGGAATCGGGCCTGAAACAGAAGCTCCCCACGGGTACGGAATGGTCCGCCGCGTACACCCTCGCACGGGAATGGGACGATCTGTTTGGAAGAGCGCTGGCGACACGGTATGAGCCGTTTGTCGTGTTCGACCTGAGACAGCCCTTGCTGCGCGACGCGTCGGCCGCGGTCAATCTCGCGGGAGTCAATATCGCCAAGCTCAGTCACAAGATGGCTGTGCTCGATTTTCACCAGAGAACCGATGAGGTTGTGACAAGAGTTGTCGGCGCGTACTGGCAGCTTTGGCAGGCCCATCGGGATCTGCAGATCGACCAGGAATTGCTGGATCAGGCGGTCAGCACGCTGCGAAAGGTTCAAGGCCGGATCGGAATCGATGCCACGGACGTCCAGAGCAAACAGGCGGAGACGGCAAAGGTCGTTCGCGAAGCGTCGCTCGTTCGGGCCCGCAAGCGCGTCCGGGATGCGCAGGACGTCCTTCTGGCTCTCACCGCCGATCCGCAGTTGAACCTGCTGACCCACGTCGAGATATACCCCACGACTGCCCCGGCGGGACAGGTGGAGAAGCTGGATGAGCCGGCCATATTGCGATCGGCCATGCTGAGGAATCCCCGGCTTGAGCAGGCACGCGTCGCAATCGAGATCGCGGATCTGAACGTGCGTGTGGCGGAGAACCAGAAGTTGCCGAGGCTGGACCTGGTCGGCTCGACCCGAACACAGGGACTTGGAGGAGATGTCGATGAAGCACACGAACCTCTGGAGGAAGGGCAGTTCGTGAGCTATGCGGTGGGATTGTCGCTCGAGATACCTCTGGGCAACCGCCAGCGCGATGCGGTGCTGCAGCAGAGGAGAATGGAGCGGCGCAAGACTCTTGCCATACTGACGGATGCCGCCGATCAAGTCGCTCTTTTCGTCAGGGAGAGGATTCGTCGCGTGGAGACGAATTCCGCTGAGATTGCCATACAGAAAAGGGCAGAGGAGGCGGCGCGCGGCCATCTCCAGGCGATGGAGCAATCGGAGCAGATGCTCCAGAGGTTGACGCCGGAGTTTCTGCTCGTGAAGCTCCAGGCCCAGGAGTCCCTCGCAGCCGCACGGCGCGATTTGGCCGAGGCAATCGCCCAGTTCAACATCTCATTGACCGAGTTGGCCCGGACAACGGGCAGGGTCCTGGAGCTGCACGGAATAAAGACAGAGGAGGAGCAGCCGCAGTCGAAGTAGTCTCGCCTATTGAGACATCGCGAGGCAGCCTGGATTCACTGCATGAAGCCGAGATGCTCGTCAAGCCAGTGATCCATTCGCATCACCGCTTTGCGGCGGCTCAATGCCACTTTCTCCGCTCGCTTCTGAGCAGCGCGGAATACCGCTTGGGCAAGCACTGAGGACGTGCTCTTGTTCGTGCCGCCGCGCAGCCTTCTCAGCATCACCACCTGATTCCCGGCATACCGCTGCACGAACTCATCATCCAGGGATACGATGGCTTGAACGCTGCCGGGATCCCCCTGGCGGGCACATCGTCCGAACAGCTGTCTGTCGATCCGAGCGAACTCGTTGTGTTCCGCGGCAATGACATGAAGCCCGCCCAGTGCGGCGACGCCTTCCGCGAGGCGTATGTCGGTGCCCCGTCCGGCCATGTTCGTGGCGACTGTGATCCTGCCGATCTGGCCCGCCTGTGCCACGATCCGAGCTTCCTCCCGGTGCCGGACGGCATTCAGGACCTGGTGGCTCAAGCCCTTTGCATTCAGCAACTGACTGAGATGCTCGCTGGCGTGCACGGTTCGTGTGCCCACAAGGATGGGTCTGCCGGTCTGGTGAATTCGACAGATCTCCTCCACGATGCGTTGCCATTTCACAGAGGTCGTGGTGGACACGATATCGGGCAGATACCTGCGCACGCAGGGTCGATGCGTTGGCATCACCGTAACGGGCACGTGATAGATCTGCCAGAACTCAGCAGCGGCTTCTCTGGCGGTGCCCGTCATTCCGCTGAGCCGGCGATACAGGCGAAAGAACCTCTGGAAGCTGATGCGGGCGTATGTGTCTTTCGGAGGCGTGATCGTGATGTTCTCCTTGGCCTCCACAGCCTGGTGCAGTTCATCCCGCCATGTACGGTCCGGCATCAACCTGCCGGTGAACTCGTCCACGATCACGACCTTGTCATCCTCGACGACATACTGCACTCCGCGCGTGTAGAGTTCCTTGGCAATCAGGGCCTTCGTCAGGATCTCCTCCCGGCGCCTGGCGCCTTCCCAGATGCCGCCAAGATGGCCGGCCGCCTCGGCGGATCGGGCTTTTCCCCGCTTCGTGAGCTTGATCTCTCGATCCCGCGGGCTGACGTGGTAGTCCGTCGCCTGTTTCAAAACGGCGGCGAGCTGGGCGGCCTGACGGAAGACCTGCATCTGGTCCGAGTTTGGAGCGGGTCCTGAGATGATCAGCGGAGTGACCGCTTCATCGATGAGAATGGAGTCCGCCTCATCCACGATCGCATAGTGAAGTCCTCGCTGCACGAGTGAGTCCGTCAGGCGAGGCCCCCCTGGGGCCAGATCGGCCGTGATGGCGGCTGTCGATCCGCGGATGTGCCCCAGCACCAGTCGGTCCCGTAGGAAGTCCGCCGCCACCTCCTTGTTCGTACAGTAAGTCACATCCGCCAGGTAGGCCTTTCTCCTTTGTGCCGGTTCCATCCCCTGTTGGATGTAGGCGACTTTGAGCCCGCAGAAATGATAAATCCGGCCCATCCATTCGGCGTCACGCTGTGCGAGGTAATCGTTCACAGTCACAATGTGGCAGCCTCGCCCCCGCCAGCCGGCAACGACGGCAGGCATCGTGGCTGCGAGTGTCTTTCCTTCCCCCGTCGCCATCTCGGCGATGCAGCCGCCGTGCAGGGCCAGGGCCCCGGCAACCTGAGTTCGGTATGGTTTCTCACCCAATTGCCGAACTGCGACCTCACGGACGAGGGCAAACGCTCTTTCCAGATCGGGCGGCGTATCCCGGCCTCTGCGGAACAGGTCTCGCATCGTGCTCGCGGCCTCATGCAGTCTCTCGCTCGTCATGTCCTGGTAGTCTCTCTCCCGGGCGATGATCTTCTTCGCCCGCCTCAGGAATGCGTACCGCCGCGGCAGCGAGCGCACGATGAGGCCGCGTCCGGCGTCCCAGACCGCGTCGAGTCCCTTTGGCAGCGGCTTGTCCGGCAACTCCTGGTCAAGAGCTCTCCATGTGGCGCTGGCGACGGTGCTCATACTAGATACGGAACCTCCTTTGGAACAATTGCCTGGCCGCAAGCCACCACTTGTGGGCCAGAGGCTTGGGATGCATGCGAATCCTCGCGATGATCCGTTGCCCGGAGAACAGACGCACGGTCTCATCTCGCTCCGGGCGTATTCGGATCTCAAAGAACCTCTCCGCCGTCTTCAACTGGTTTGGATCGAGAGACGTAGTGGAGATTGTCCCGCCCGCAAGATAGCCCAGAGCCTCCGAGGGCAAGATCTCCTGCCCTGCGGGGAAGATTTTCTCGATCTGTCCTGTCATTTGCAGGTGGGGATTGCCCCTGACGCGCATCTGTACCTCTTTGTCCGACTGCTCGATGAGCGTGGCAACCAGGCCCTGGCCCGCGGTCGCTCTAATGATGGACTCATCGAGCGTCAGGAGCGTTCCGATGGGCTGGCCTCGCCGCACGAAGGCCCCCGTCAAGCGATCTATGTCTGGAGCAACCCACGTCCCGGAGATGGGTGGAACGATGCGAAGCGAAGCGATATCCGTGTCGATCTTGGCCAGCTTCTTGTCGAGAGCGTCGAGCTGGTTGTCGAGCACCTGAACTCTGGCCCGCTCCCCGAGCAGCGCCTGCCGGCGCCGCAGCTCGAGTACGTTCCGATCCGTGACGGCGATCTTCCTCTGCAGTTCCAGCTCGACGTTTCGTTCTTGGAGGAGCGGTGAGTCCCCGGGCGAAACCTGCGTCCCTGAGGCGGCGAAGTCGGCTATGAATCCGTCGGCGCCCGCGCGTACCACGGAGTACGCTACGGGTTCCACGACCCCCTCGATGCGGTGGTAGTCCGGCACTTTGACGACACCGATGGAAGCGACAAGAATGCCTGCCAGGGTAAGGACGGAGGCAAACGCTCTGAGGCGATGTCGTTCCAGCTCGGCGCCTACAAGCAGGTAGTGGACAAACCGTCCAAGGGGCAGAAGGACCCAACCTCCAATTGCCGCCATGGCGAACATAGGCACAAGTATGAACAGCGGCTCGGGCAACCGGTCATTCAGGAACAACAGTATTCGTATGCTGATGAAGAGGCGGTATACCGTTGACGCCGTCCCGTAAGCGACGAACCAGATACGCTCGCCCATGCCTTTCGCGGGACTACGCAATTCCTTCACACCCCATGCGTATCGTTTGACAAGGTAGTAGAGGTAGCTTGTGGATCGTTGCGCCAGATTCGGGATCTCGATCAGGTCGGATAGAACGTAATACGCATCGAATCGCAGCAGCGGGTTGCCGTTGAATAGGATGGTGGAGACACTCGCCACAAACATGACATTGTATGCCACCGCGTGAAGCGTCCCCGGAGAGGTATTGGCCCAGACAATCGCCGCCACAGCGGCCATCGCGAGTTCGGCCATGACCCCGGCAGCCCCCACCATCGCACGGCGCCATTTGCTGCGAAATGCCCACGCGCTGGATGCGTCCAGGTAGGGAAGGGGGAAGAAGACCAGGAACATGACACCCATGCCGTGGACCTCTCCGCCTGTTTGACTCAACCTGCCGAACCGCTTGCAGGCGAAGGCGTGGCTGAACTCATGGATGATCTTGACACCGGCAAGGGACAGGTAAAGCCACAGGAGATTCTCGCCCACGAGGATGCGATTGCTTTCGTGGACCAGTCCCTGGAGATTGCCGAGTGCGACGCTCAGCCCTGCGGCGATGAGAATGGTCCAGATTGCCAGCCCAAGCCAGGTGAACACATGTCCGAACAAAGATACCCAGTTGTCCAGGAATCGGTCCGGATCCACCAGCGGCAGGTAGATGAACAGGATGTTCGTCAGGCGGTTCTGGAGCCGTCGACGAGTGCGCTTGCGGTATCGATTGAAGAGCGCTTCAGCGTTTGGCGGCAGATCGGTGTGGAGCAGGTTCAGACTGTGCAGTTGCCCCAGCAATTGGATCACTTCTCCCTGGGTCAGGGCGCTGTCGCCAAACTGCTGATTGCACATGCGCCAGGCCTCAGAGACGCTGCGGCGTCCATCCAGCCAGCCGATCAGCCAGCAGGCCTCTTTCCCCACACGGCAGTATTGGCCGCTCGTCGAATTGTCGATAACGTACCACAGTTGGCCCCGGTAGTGCTGCTTGCTCACACGGACGTACGGCAGCAGCCGGGGCCGAAGGTTCGCCACGCGATACCATGCTTCATGAAATGTCGGACGCTGTATCGCCATAGCTGGTGAAAGCCGCTAAATCCAGAGCTTCATGCGAATCCATCTGACGATCTTGCGAGTCCAAATCCAGGAGTATGAGCGTTTCCCGATGGATACTTTCGCAACGCCTTCCATGCCGGGACGCAGCCAGGAGGGAGTATCCTCAAGACGGCACCGGACCCGAAAGACGTTCTTCTGATCGACCACCTGGGCAATCGGATTGATCTGTTCGATGGTGAACTCGATCTTTCGGCCAGGATAGGATACGGTGGCCAGACGGCCGCGCTGGCCCGTGACAATCTCAGGAATATCTTCCTCCGGCACCATCAGTTCTGCTCGAAGCGATGTGAGAGGGGTCAGCTCGAAGAGCACATCGCCGGTCTTCACGGGCGCGCCGATGTGGCGTTTCAAGTCGCCGTTGATGATCGTTCCACTGATTGGGGTCGTGATTCTCGCACATTGCAGGTAGTAATCCACCAACTCAATCTGGGCGTCGATCTTGGCGACGTAGGCGCGAGCGATCTGGGCCTCGGCGGTTTTGCCGTCCCGCATAGCTGCGGAGACCTGCTTGGCATAGGTCTCTCGCTCGGCCTGGGCTTCCGCCTTTCGCAGGGATAGCTCTGCCGTGTCCACAGTGGCCAGCACGGTTTCCCCGGCCTTGACGACATCGCCCACCTCCAGGCCGGCGCTTTCTATGAAGCCGTCAAAAGGAGCACAGACCACCTGCCGTTGTTCCGATTCGAGGACGAATGATGCCTCGATGCGATATGGACCCTTCGCAAGCACGATGAAGAACATGGCGCACAGTGCGCAGATTGCCAGTAGTTTCGTCCAGGTATGCTGCGTACCCACTGCCAATGCGCACATCCTGCGAATCTCGCCCGCTATCTTCGCGGTGAACCACCGATCGTGCTGTCGCAGATCGAATAGCCGCGGGGTACACAGATCGCAGGCCAGACGAAGCGATTCGATCTCGCCGGCCGTGAATGGCCTGTCCACCGGTCGCTCGAGGGTCAAGGCTCCACAGGCCTCGCCTTTTCGGCGTAATGGCAGGCTTACAAGGGCCAGCGGACCATGCCGTTTTGAAAACTCCGCCGCCTCCCGGCTCACATACTCCGCTGTGGGCAAGGCCGGATGCATGATTTCGCAATCCTGGTCCATGCATTCCTCCATGACCGCCTCCACGTCATGGACGATCTTCGTCTTGAGATCGAAGTGCTCGACCTGACTCATGGCTTCCAGCCGCACGTAGCGACCCTTGAGGAAGCCCGCACTCACTCGGTCACACCTCCAGCGGCAAGCCACTTCGTTGCACAGTGCCATGGCCGCACTGGGATATCGATCATGCACGTTCATAGCCGCGGCCGTTTGGACAGCCCTCTGCAGGCCGTCGGCGTTTTGCCCGCCTGCGTCTTGCTGATGCGGCCGGGCTGTCGGCCTCAGAGGCCTCGTCACGTGCGCCAGTTGTCTTCGCCTGTTCTGAAGGACCCTCTCGTTGCCGTCGGAAACGACGATAGCTATGACTGCCGAGCTCGTGCCCGCGCAGGCAACCGGATAGAGCAGGAGCTCCTGATGTGCTCCGTCTTTATCTCTGGTGACCGGAGTCTCGATAGGCGCCACGATGCCCTCATGTGGGACACCCTCGTGGACGAGTTTTGCCGCTTGCTTGAGCCACAATGGAGCGCTGTTGCGGTCAATAGGGGGATCAATCGCCAGGATTCTGGTTCCAGTGTCGCCGACAGCCGCCAGGATTGCACCGCCGTGCGTCGGACCCAGGGACTGCTGGCCACGGATAACTTCGTTAAGGAACTCAACTGCAGATCCCGCGCGCGCGCCAACTGTGCGGCCGGCACTGAGTTGATTGCTCGCGGCTGCCGCTGCTGTCTTGCGATTCATGCCTCCACGGTCAGACCGGCGAATGTCTCTCTGGATCGCCAAGATGCTTGTCTCCTCCCGTCCCTACACAGGACCACCAGGTCACGGTGCCCGTGTCTCCGTGCACTATGCCCGTGCACATCACTTCCTGCAGGTCCTCACAAGGGGGACATGCTGAATTACCTCTTGCCCTTTGGGGAAACTCCACTAGTCGCAGGGGGTAATGTAGCACAGGGTCGAGCATATGGCAAGGCTATATTCTCACTTATTCGCGATTCTCATCCGCGATTTCGGAGGTCGCGGAGGCAGTCGGGGCAGAGTAGTTGCCCGGAATCGATCATCGCGCCATAGTCTGGAGGCACAGGCCCGTAACATGCATCGCATCGCCGGTCGGATCGGTGCGGCCGCACCTGCAACGCCGTAGTCTTGAGACTCGCGTGGCCTGCCTGCTCTTGTACGAGACGAAGATCTCGTTCCCTCTCGTAAAGCCTCGTTAGAAAAGTACGGCGGAGAATGCCGGGATGCACTTGCCCTAACCCCGCCTCCCGGCCAATCCTTCGTACTTTGCTGTATAGACTCATGTAGCTGAACGGGGTGCCTCGCTCACTGAGAAACAGGGGATCCTCCGGCTTCGCATCTTTCCGGTACAGCCGCACAAAACGGCAGATGAGCGGCGCCATCTCTGGAGGAATCTCGACGACCCTGGCGGTGTCACCCCTGCCGTGGCGAACGCGAAGCTCCGGCTTATCGCCGACTGCCGGGGCATGTGCGACCCTTAAAGCACACAACTCACGAGGGCGCAGACCAGCCTTGACGAGAAGCAGGACCAGGAGCTCATCAACCACGGGCCGCGTAGCGCCCCTCTGCCGTGCGCAGTCAGCGGCGGTGTGGACGTGCGATAGAAGCCGGCGCAATTCGTCCTTGGACAAACACGGCCTCCGACTGCTTTTTGAGTCACTTCGTTTGCTCGCCATTCCGTGTTCTCTGTACATTCTGTGCCAGGATTCATAATATTACGAGCCGCACATATTATACCGCGCCTCTCGCGTGCCCACGCCTGATTCTGACTGGATCGATTGTCCCGTTCGCAGAGGAGCCTCTTAGAGGCAGATATGCCGCTCTGTAGGTCGATGCCGGCGAGATCTGTGAAATCCGTCTCATGTGTCGGGAACTGTGTGTCTGTGCTTTCTCGCGTTGCCGGAAATCAGGGTCGATCTGGGTGACGCCTTCACCGCGGGCCCGCAATGGGGCGCCCCGGCAGGCAGAAGAAAGGCGAAAAAATAGTTCATTTTTATCTTGACATGCTCATTGTCACGTCGATAGGAGTATCCCTGTACGATGGTTGAATCTGTCCCAATCGATCACAGTGGCAGGTTAATCAGGAAGGGAGCATGTTGGAGGCTCAAGTCAAGCAGTTCCGTGGTTCTTTGCAGACATTCCCCATCATGTCATGCGCGTCAGCCCTTTCGTGGTTTTGAGGACGAGGAGGTTGAGGCCGGATGGAAACGGGGAAGTGGCGAAGACATGCAGCGAAGCAAGCTCCGGAGACTGAGGTATGTCCAGACCTCGTGGAGGAGTTCGAGCCCCGCCTGTTGCTTTCGGCGGAGGCGCTCCTCGGCGACGAGCTCCTGCGTGATGTCTATGCCAACAGATTGCAGGTCCTGACCTCGGCGAGCGTCGCGGAGATAAACGCCGCCGTCTCAGGCGCCGACCATGCCGACAGCCGCAGGGCCGACATGGTCTCTGACCGTCAAACCGCCATCCCTGTCGCTGGATGGCCCGCGAGCGAGACGGAACCCGAAAAAGGTATCTGCGACTCTGCATTCCTGGCTCTCGAGAATTCGGAGGGCGGAGAGCTCCTTATCGAAGATCTGTCGTTTGAGGAAGAAACATCGTCCGGTTTGTTGGCGGTTCGTGCCGACGATGGGATGACTGATTCGGCGGTCGAGGGATCGCTCGCCGGACCTGTGGGCGTCGCCCCCAGCGATGAAAGGGCGCAGGCGCCCGCTCTGGAACTCCAGGCGAGTGGTCCTGGACAACTCACGCCGGCTGCGTGTGATGGCAACGGGCCGGTCGTGGCGCAGAGGACAGGTGGAGATGATTTGGGTTTACAGATCGCTTCGCCTTTGAATTTGGCGGCCAACCGCCTGCATGAATCGCAGGCCGCGCGGCTCGCCAACTCTGAATCGATTGGCGCCGACGGCGAGCAGCCGGCCGGCGCTGTGGCGAATCATATTATTGAAGCGCAAACCGAAGGGTCCATCGAAATACGTGGCCCTCCGGAACACGCTGGAGACGCGCAACTTCTTTTTCCGGCAGCAGTTAACGAAACAGGTGGAGGTCCTCAACAGGAGGGCACGGGGGGAGAATCGACTAGATCCCTGCCTACCATAGCAGACGCTGGGATCCTGGACCTGTCCGAAATCACATCCGACCCGATCATCACCATTCACGACGACGGCACGTTCATTCATTACGCCGGCGTGGAGCCCATCAGGAACATCGGAACGACTGATGCCGCGATCTTCGAAGGTACGCCCGGTGTCGACCACATCCTGATTCAAAACAACTTATCGACTCCGGGTGAGATCATCATCCGCAGCACCAACAGTTCATTCGAATTCGCCTCATTCCCGACTCCAGGCACGTCGCTCACTGTCCGAGGTTCAGGAGGTGATGACATCATCACTGTCGAGAGTCCGCTCACTTTGTTTACCGGCGCCTTAATTCTCGAAGGCGGTGACGACAACGACCGGATCGATGCCTCCGCCTACGGATCGGCGGTCACACTCAAGGGGGACGCAGGAGATGATGTGCTGCTCGGCAGCATTGCGAACGATACCTATGAAGGCGGCAGCGGAACGGATACGGTTGATGAATCAGGTTTTGCGGCGTTCATTGCCTGCACAGTAACGCTAACCAACAGCAATCTGGCAATCGCTCCTTCCTCCGGTCCTGCGGCCGGCAATTCGCTCACCTCGATTGAAAGGGCCGTAGTCGCAGGTGATTCGATCACCTCCACCGGTTTTGACGGCCAGGTGGTATTCATCGAGGGCGTTCCTTCCTGGCTACTGGCCGGTCCGGGAGCCTCCACGGGCGGCTCGGCGCTTGTTGGCCCTGATTCCGAGGACCACCTTGTTACCGGAGCGATTCAGGATGTCGCAGTGCACCCAACGGATTCGAACATCGTCTACGTGGCCACAGTCAATGGCGGTGTTTGGAAAACCACCGATGGCGGTTCGAATTGGGAGGCGCTGACCGATCAATTCCCGACGCTGTCGATGAGTGTGATCGCCATTGACCTGGACGATCCGAACACCATCTACGCAGGCACCGGCAAAACCAGTAGTTACAACAATGTGGGTGGGCGAGCCATCGGCGTGCTCAAATCAAGCGACGCAGGAAAGACATGGACGGTGATCGCCAAGGAACTTGCCGGTAAGCGGGTTACCGGGATCGCGGCAAAAGGAAACACAGTCCTCGTGTCCACCGACGCCGATGATATGAAGGGTTTATATCGCAGCACGGACGCAGGAATCAATTTCGAGCTCGTGACCGGCCAGCCGGCCGACGGCGTCGATAACGACAGCGATACGCTTGTGGACGAAGTCACGATCACCGCCGTTTCCGTTACCAACGGTGGGACGGGTTTCAGCGTCGGCGACACACTCTTGTTTATTGGCCCCGACGCCATGCCACGACCGGCGAACTTTGAAGTAACCACGGTCAGCAGCGGAGCGGTGACAGGGATCAAAATCGCCAATGGCGGCCAGTTTAATCCGGCAAGCATCCCGGCATCGATTGCACCGATAATAGTCGCAGGTAGTGGTGGTGCCGGTCTGACATTGAATGTTACGAGCACGAATGCGGTAGAGGATGTCGGACAAGTTACCGATATGGTCGCGGAGCAAGTCGGCGGCAATCTCAGCGTCTACGTCGGCGTTGCACGCATAGGCGTCTATCGCAGCGCCGATGGGGGTGCCACCTGGGAAAACCTGACGAGAAACCTTTCCACTTTGCACCCGAGTCTCTCCAACGTCATTCGTGTGCGTGTTGCGGTGAGCAACGCCGGAAACCAGCCGGTCTACGCCGCGTTTGTTGAACCCGGCGCCACCAATCCGAGCGCGCAATTCGTCACGGGCGTCTTCCGTCTTGCGAATCCGGCAGTTGCCGGGAACTGGGTCAAGATGGACGATCCCACCGGTGTGCATACGAATGGACAGGCGGAGAAGCACTTTTCGATAGTCGCCCATCCCAGTGATGCGAACGTCCTTTTCGTTGGCGGAGATACTTCCAGCAGTCGAACGGACGACGCATGGACGGGACGATTGTTTCGTGGAGATGCCGCCAAGCCGTCAGGCTCGCAATGGGAAGCGATCACGCTGGATGGCGCCAACGGCACGGCCCCGCATCCTGACTCCCGGAATATGGTCTTTGACAGTGATGGAAACATTCTGCAAGTCGACGACGGCGGCATCTACAAGTTGAGGAATCCCGACGACAAGGCGACTCGAAAATGGGAGTCGATGATCGGGAGCCTGAGTCTGATGGAGTTTGTCTCGGTCGCGTACGACCCGGTGCACGATGTGATTATCGGGGGTGCGCAGGACAACGGCACCGTGCTGCAATCAACCAGCGATCCCGGTCTATGGAGAGAGGTTCAGACAGGCGACGGTCAGACCGTCCAGGTCGCCGTAACTGGCAACACGACCACACTCTACTTCAGCGCGCAACAACTAGGCGGCTTCTCACGTATTACGAATGCGGACCCCGATTCCGCACAACAGATGGATCTGGAGGTGGACGGCACCGGAGCTCTCTCCGACGACCCCTTGGAAGATTTCGAAACGTATGATGACGATAAGAAAAGTTCTACCAAGGATTTGAACGTCATCCCGTGGACGGCGCAGGTGGCGGTTAACGCCGTAGACCCGACCAAAGTGATGATCGGCACGCGATTCATTTATGAGATGCTGCCGTCCGCATTTGATATCGACAGCGTGTTTTCGCCGATCGATTCCGATGTGGATCTTGAGCTTTGGGGCGAGCCAACGGATGGTGACAAGCCTCCGGTCGGCTCTCCCAATTACGAGCTGGACACCAAGGAGATTTCCGCACTGATCTATGGCGGATTCTCCCTGGATGCGAGTGGAACCCGGGTGGGTGATGCAGATATTGCTTACGCAGGCGCCAAAGCGAAGCAGATGATCTACCTCAGACAAGGTCCGATGGGCGAGCAGTTTCTGGAGACAGACTGGAGCAATGGAAGCCCGGTCGATATCGTAGCTCATCCCGACGATTGGAAGCAGATCTTCGTCGTCACGGCAACGAGCGTCTGGCATGGCAAGCTCAATAATGCATCGTCAGCTCCAATTGACTACGACTGGACAAGACTCACGGGGAATCTCGGCGAAATTGCAGCGGATCTGAGAACTATAGAGGTGTTCCAGAAAGACAAAGGGGCTGATACGGCCAACGCCAGCGACGATACGTTCATCGTGCTGGTGGGCGGCCAGGGAGGCGTATTCAAGACCGAGGTAAACCTGGGTTCGTTGACACTCGGCACCCCTTCAAACCAGGTATGGGCTGAATATGGGCAAGGCCTGCCGAATGTTCCGGTTTTTGATCTGCACTACGATATAGCAGGTGATGTACTCCTGGCGGGGACCCTGGGACGCAGCGCATGGATTATTTCCAACGCCGGCGACACATTGGTCAAGGACAGCATCCTCCGCATCAAGGGACACGAGACGGGCGGTGACACGATCCTTCTTAAACGCGATGCAGCGCAGCCATGGGAACTCGACGTGTTCTTTGATGGCAGCGCCACAGCCAGTGCGAGCCTTGACCTGTCGGCCGTCGGTAGGATCGCCATCGATGGAAAGGGCGGTAACGATACCTTCCAGTTGGATCGCACAAACGGGCCGATCTTCGTCAACGGTGATTTCACCATCAACGGGGGGACCGGCAGCAATAAGCTGGAACTGATCAGTTCGGACGTTCTGCCGGGTACGGCGACGGTGTCCGGCGACACGTGGACAATCCAGGCCACGGATCCGTTCGGCATTGAGAAGTCAAACGAAGTCGTGCTGACGAATGTGACTTCGCCCGCGAAAGAGGTTGCCTTCGGCTCCCGGGCGCTGGACGCCAGCCTCGATGCTTTCTTCTCCTCGGCCGGTCTTTCGGCAACAGGCTCTTTGGAAAGCGAGAATCTTGGGTTTCTGAATCCGCCTTCCTTGATCCAGGGTTTGGGCGGCACACTGATGCGGCTTGAAGATCCTATCGGCATCCGTGATCTGCACCTGGCCGGCAGCCTTATCCTGCGGCAGACGCCCGATGGACTTGTGCAAATCAACTCGGGAGCGAGCTTCCTGCAACGGTTCTTCGAAGTCGGATTCGGCGGATTCAACATTGCAGAAGTGCTCTCACAAGGACCTGAAGCTTTCCGGGATGCGCTGCAGGGATTGGATCCCGATGGAACCGTCGTATTCACCGATGGCGGCGGCGCACCGTTCACCGATGTCAGCTACGACATCCACCTGACGAAGGAACTCAGCGGACTGGTCGATCTTCAGGTCATCGGAGACGCCTTGGTCAGCCAACTGGGCATCACATCCCTCAGTGATGCACTGGCCGACACCGTCGAATTCAGCGGTGTTGTCGAGATCTCTGCCGACATCACGCTGGACGTGGTCGTCGGAATCGATGCGGACGGCTTCTTTATCGAAGTGGACGGCGCGGTTCCGGAGATTGTGATTAGCAAGATTCAGTTTGGCGGAAGCGCTGCGATTACCGGACGTTTCGGTTTCCTCGATGTGGAACTCAGCAACCCGGCACTGACTCTTGAGAACGGCGTGGAGCTGAGATTCGATCTTATCGATCCGGATTCGGATGGTCACATTCGCCCGACGGAACTGGATGATATGGGTGTCACGTTCACGGCACACAGCCCCTCGACACCCTCAATTCCGGATGTCACTTTCATAGCCGATCTTGATGTGCTCGTACACCTGCCCGGATTGGACTTCACCGCCTTCGATGCCAGTATTGCCATCGATTGGGACCGGATTCAAGACGCATCTTTCGAGGTGTCCACGGCGGGGACGGATGCCGATTCGCTGCTGAGCTTCCTGAAGCTGAATCCGCAAGAACTGCTCGACACCGTGCGGGATTTGAAGGACCGGCTGGTTCAACTCGCCAATCGAATTGATGTCGAGATTCCGTTCGTGCAGAGTGCTCTTGGCGAAGTCCTCAACGTCGCGAGTGTTTTTGACGAGCGGATCTTGAGTGCTCTGGAATTGAGCCCAAACGCGAGCTTCTCGACGGCCCAGAGCCTCGCGACGGCACTTTCGGCGTCTCTCACGAACTTGCAGGCAACGGATGAGATCGCCGACGCTGCACTGGCGGCGATCATTGGCAACCGCAACGTGCTGCGCACGCTCAGTGACCTCGGGATCAGCTATAACAAGACGAATGGCGAGTTGACCTATGGAATCAGCGCGGAATTCTCTTCCGATCTCCTGACGTCGGTCGATTTTGGATTCGATATGGAGGATGGTCTTGCCGATGTCTCGGCAAGTGCGGATCTCGCGTTGGATATCAAGACGAGGCTCAACTTCACACTCGGAGTGGACCTTGACGACTTGACGTTCGACGCCGGCTCACTCCTGGACAACCTCTTCATTCGAGACGCGTCGATCAGCGCCGCGTTCGAGATCGCGATAAAGGATGATCCCCAGACCGATCTGATCGACGAGGGAATTTCGGGCAGTGCCCGCTTCGGTTTCCTGGATATTGAGATTGCTCGAGGCAGCCTGAACGCGACCGTCGAAGCGACTGTCTCGCTGAGAAACCCCAGCGCTTCAGCGGGCCAGGATGAATCGAAGATCACACTCCGCCAGATCGTTGACGCGGTCTCGGGTGGTGACCTGGGCAACCTCGTGGAGACGAACTTTGCTGGAAGCGCACACGCCGAGCTTCCATTCACCGCGAAGATACTTGGTCTGACTGCTTCCGGGGATCCGAAGATCACCGTCGACATCCCGGACCTCTCCGATCCGGACACCGCGGTGGTCAAAGTGACCGGCCTTCCCAGCAACCTCGATCCTGACGACCTTTTCAATTTCAAGAACCTGACGGCGGCCGAATTCGTGACCCTCCTTGGGCAGGTAGCCGCCAGCCTCGATGACATCCGCCGGAGCGAGATGGTCAGCTCGCTCGACCTCCCCTTCGTGTCTGATGCCGTTGAGACCGTCCTGGACTTGGCGGATGCCTTTTCCGACGCGATTCTCATCGACGATGAAGACGATGGGTTTGACAAGGACTTGGCTCTTGAGGAGAGGAACAAGAAGCTGGCGTTTGATATTGAGACAGCCATCAACAATGCTTCCCCCGCCGGCGTTCCGGACCTCTCCGTCCGCCTCCGCGCCTTCAAGGACGTTCTTCGCTTGGTTCTGGTCAGCACCGATGGGACGATCACCGGCCTGGAGGTGGTCAACGTCGGCGACAGTGCGCTGGGTTTGACAATCGGCGATAAAGCCCTGATGGACGGTGATGATCTGGTTCTCATCGGCGCCGGCGCGATCAATGACGCCGACACCGGCGAAGGTGGCTTTCAGTTGGGCGCCGATACCACGTTCACGTTGCAGATCACGCTCGCGGGATCCAGTACGCCGATTGATCTCCTGGTGACCGTGACGCAGGCGAGCGTTGCGGATAATACGGGCCTCGGAGACATCGAGAAACTTATCACCGCGGACAACGCGCCGACCTTTGACTCGACCGACTCGCTGGAGCAACGGCTCGCTGACATCGTTCTCGGCGCCCTTGGCGGCGACATCCTGAGCTTCGATGCCGCGACGGACACCCTGTTCGCGAAGATCGACCTCTCGCACACGCTGCCTGCCGTCGAGTTCCCGATCGATTTCGATTTCGACCTTGAGCCGCTGCTCGACGTCTCGAGTGACAGCCGGGTCCGGCTTACCGCCACGGGCGAATTCGCCCTTGAGGTCGGCATCCTTCTTGGCGACGCCGCCTCGGGCGAGATTCTCGATTCGTCGAGACCGGTCGCCGGCGCCGGAAGCGACGTGATTCCGGGCGCCGACTCCGACATCCCCGAGAACGGCGGAATCGCCTTCAGCACCGATTTTGCCGACACCACCGCGAACAACATCAGTCCCAAGTTCGGCCGCCTGAGCGAGGATGCCGTGTTCACCATCAAGATCAACGATGAGGCCCCGGTGAACGTCGTGCTGTCGCGAGTGGACACCGCGGATAACGAGACGATCGAAGATCTTCTCGATGACCTGAACCAGAGGACCGCGTTGATTTCGCTTGATGTCGAAGCGCGGAAGGTTGACAACGACGATCGTCTCGAGCTGACGCCGACTTCAAGCTCCGTGACTCGCATCGAGTTGACGTCGTCCGAAACGCTAGATGTCATGCGGAACGGTCTCCTGGTCCGGACCACGAACCCGGCGCAGAGCGAGCTCGGCTTCGGCAACTCTCAAATGGTCGAGATCGCCCCGAGCACGGATTCCCTGGAGGCCAACGAAGACCTGACTGCCGTGTCCGGGCGGGTCCTTCGGGATGCGACGTTCACCGTGACGCTTCTGGACGGCACGTCGACCGTCGCCACGGAGACGGTGACGCTCGGCGCCGGCCTGGCTGCGGACAACACGACGGTCTTTGACCTCGTCCGGGACCTTAACGAGGTGTTCTCGCCGTCCATTGCCGGATCGGCAGTCTCGGTCCCGAGTGCGGGACAGACGGCCTCCCTCTCGATCTCCATCGACGGTGGCGCGGCGCGATATGTCTCCTTCACGCTCGACGAAGGCGCCGGCGCCATGGAGCTGGCCGGCGACCTGGCCGACGCGCTTCGGGACGTCTTTGACGACAAGTTCGAGGTCACCGTCCGGCACACGGCAGGCGGCGACACGCTTGTCGTCACGGCGGCAGTGCTGAATCCGTTCACGGATTCCGTTTCCACGTTCACACTGGACGTCGCGGCGGGCAACCCTGCGAACACGGTCCTTGGTCTGCCGGCGGGATCGATCGAAAAGCGCCGCCTGCCTGAAGTGCGGGCCGACGGCATGCGTCTCCTGCTCCGCTCGGCGCTCGACTTTACGGTCACCGGCGCCAACCAGGCCGCCCGCGACGAGCTCGGCTTCACCGAGAAGACGGTCGATTCGCGGCTGGTCAATCTCGCCGGACGCACCGAGGACTTGCGCATCGTCACCAGCGATGGGTCGGTTCACGAAGTCAGCCTCGACGAGGTGCTGGTCGCCGGCCCAACGCTGCAAGATGTCCTCGACGCCCTGACGAAAGATGGTGTGGTCACCGCTGCCTTGAATGCTGTTGGCCGGCTCAGCGGCGATGCGACGTTCACTGTGACCTTGAATGGGACGGCTTACCCCGTGACGGTCACCAAGGAATCCACGGAAGACAACGTCAAGGCGGAGGACCTCGCCGCGGATATCAACCTCGCGCTCGCGGTGGCCAGCCTCGGGGCCGGCTCGCCGACCACGCCGGAAAGCCAAATCGAGGCGACGGTGGTGGACGTCGGC
>Ga0214473_10001453_pt1 | contig 31207 bp, 42 predicted proteins | sample RVTome_7_FD_203509 | JGI IMG/M metagenome (GOLD analysis project Ga0214473, IMG submission 203509) | Soil microbial communities from uranium-contaminated site in the Upper Colorado River Basin, Wyoming, United States - RVT98D197 | ecosystem: Environmental > Terrestrial > Soil > Contaminated >...
TTCTTAAAATCCACGCGAGGGGGAAGAAATTTACTAAAGATATCGACTGGGGTAGAGTAGCCGATAGGACCGTTGGGTTTTCTGGGGCCGATATAGAAAACATGTTAAATGAGGCGGCTATTTTGGCGGCAAGAGAAGAAAAAGCCCAGATAGAGATGAAGGATATAGAAGAGGCGGCTACCAAGGTTAAGATGGGTCCTGCCAAAAAGCGATTGCAGTCAGAAGAGGATAAAAAAATCACGGCCTATCATGAGGCGGGGCACGCCCTTGTTACACATACCCTGCCCAGGATGGACCCGGTTCATAGAATTTCGATAGTTGCAAGGGGAATGAGCTTGGGCCACACCCTAATTCCTCCGGCTGCAGATAGGACTCATGAGACCAAAAGCAGGCTTATAGATCAGATTACTGTGATGATGGGCGGTCGGGCTGCCGAGGAGGTAGTTTTTGATGAAATGACTTCGGGGGCCGCAAATGACATTGCCCAGGCGACAAAATTAGCTCGTGCCATGGTTATAGAATTTGGGATGAGTGATTTGGGACCGGTTAACCTGGGGCCCGACATGGGATTGGGGGATTTTGGGCAGCTTGAATGGTATGAACAGTCCAGTATTTCCCCCGCAATGCAGGAAAAAGTCGATTTTGAGATGAAGGCAATCGTGGAGGGTTGTTATAAAAAAGCAGTTGTCTTAGTTAAGAAAAATAGGGAAACCCTCGATAAAATTGTAGAAAAGTTGCTTGTCAAAGAAACTCTCGATAGAGACGAATTTGAGAGTATTGTTGGTAAGAAATCCTCAAAATAAACCGTGGGGAAGCTTGTAATAATTGATGGAAACGCCATTCTTCATAGAGCTTTCCATGCGCTTCCTCCCTTAACAACCAAAAGGGGTGAGCCTATAAACGCAGTTTACGGACTTGTCTCCATGCTTCTTAGGGTGATTGGTGATCTAAAACCTACGCACATTGCTGTTTGTTTTGACGAAAAAGAGCCAACATTCCGCCACAAGGCTTTTGCCTCCTATCAAGCCCAAAGGCCGCGTATGGCAGATGAGCTTTCGGGACAGTTTGAGAAGGCCAGGAAGTTTCTGGAAGCTGCCGCAATTCCGTTTTATTCAAAGCCGGGATTTGAGGCGGACGACGTAATAGGAACCCTGGCGAGCGTTTTTGACGGAGAGGTTGTAATCGTTACTGGAGATAGGGATATTTTGCAGCTTGTGGACCAAAGGGTAAAAGTTTATATGCCCATTGCGGGACTTGCCACAGCTAAACTTATGGGTGTGCCCGAGGTAATTGAGAAAATGGGAGTTCCACCTTCACAGATTGACGATTACAAAGCTTTTGTGGGGGATGCCTCGGATAATTACCCGGGGGTACCCGGCATCGGACCCAAAACAGCCGTTTCGCTTTTGGAAAAATATGGAAGTCTTGAGGCCTCATACAAGCACTTAAAAGAGATTCCTCCCAAAATCTCCGAGAGACTTAAAGCAGTAAGAAGTGATGCCAAACTTTCCAAGAAACTGGCAACGATAGTAAGAAACGTTCCGGTAAAATTTGACACCGAAGCATGCTCAAAATGGGATGTCGACGGACCCAGAGTACTGGATTTATTTTCCGATTTCGGCTTTAAGACCCTGACTGAAAGGGTAAAAAAGGCAGGGAAGCAAATAGACCAGGAGAAACAAGCTTCTCTTTTTTGAAATATACGCTATTTTAAGACTATGAAAGTAGCATTGGTTCACGATTATATTCGGGAGTATGGAGGAGCGGAAAGGGTTCTAAAAACCCTTGCCGAACTTTTTCCAAGCGCCCCCATCTTCACAGCCTTTAGAGTTAAGGGTTCAACTGCAGATAAAGAGTTTAAGGGTAAAAAAATAACAGAGAGCATCCTTTCCCCAATCCTCAAAATAGACAATTTATATAGTCCTTTAAGATTTCTAATTCCCGTAATCTGGAGGAGTTTCGACCTTTCTATGTACGACTTGGTTATAACTTCTGCCAGCTGGTATGTAACCCGAGGTTTTAAGGTAAGCCCCAAAACAAAGGTAATTTGCTACTGTCACACACCCCCCAGGTGGCTTTATGGATACGAAACGAGTGTCAAATTTACCAAATACTGGCCGGTAAAGATTTATGCGGCAATTGTCGGGCATTTTATCAGAATGTATGACTGGGAAACTGCCCAGAAGGTAGATTTCTTTATTGCAAATTCAAAAAACGTTTCAGCAAGGATTGAGAAATTTTACAGAAGGCCCTCAGCCGTAATTTATCCTCCTATTGAGGTTGAAAAGATAATTGAAACCACCAAAAACCTTGTCAAAGAAGACTACTTTCTGATTGTTTCCAGGCTTGTAGGCGCAAAGGGGCTGGAGGAAGCGGCCAGGCTTGCCAAGAAACTAAACTTTAAATTGAAGATTGTAGGCGAAACATACGGGTTTGCGGATGTTCAGAAAGAATTAGAAAAGTTAAGCGGAGGGCACGTTGAACTTCTGGGAAGGGTATCAGACCAAGAACTTTATGAACTTTATGGCAAAGCTAAGGGTTTTATAGCACTGGCCAGGGATGAGGATTTCGGAATGAGCGTAGTTGAGGCACAGGCCGCTGGAACTCCCGTTATCGCCTTTAATGGTGGGGGATTCAAAGAGTCTGTTGAAGGGGAAACGGGTGTTTTTGTCGACGATACAGACGAGAAAACAATGGGGGATGCCATCAAGAAGCTAAGCAGTATTAGGTGGGATAGAAATAAACTTCAGGTAAGCGCAGGGAGATTTTCTAAAGAGCTGTTTAAGAAGAAGGTTAAGGAATTTGTTGAGAAAAAATGGCAAGCCAGATAACCCATGTAGTCTATGGCAAAAAGATATATGAACGGTTGTCGGGTTTTTCGTGGCCCGATTTTTTAATCGGGACACTTTTCCCGGATATTCGGTACGTTGCAAAAGTTGATAGAGACAAACTTCACCAGTTCAATACCTCCGAAGGTTTGATTCCTAGGGACAATTCTTTTGAAGCCGGTAAGTACGTGCATTGGTTAATAGATGAAAAAAGGGAGAAATTTATTGTAGAAAAAGGAACCTACGATTTGCTGCCTAAGGAAAATTATATGAATGCTTCGCTGAAATTGGTTGAAGATGAATTAGTATATGACAGGATTGGTGACTGGGCAGAAATTGTTAGAATTCTGAATAATTATCCCGAAGAAGAATTGAGTAATGGAATAGACAAAGAGACTATTGAACTTTGGCATAGGCTTCTTAAAAAATATTTTCTGAAGGAGCCAGGTCTTTCGACTTGGAGAGATATGATATTGGGAATGGGGTTTGATAATGAGGTTGCGGAAGAGGTTCTTAATCAAACAAAAACGATAAAGGAAAATCCTGAAGTAATAAAAATAATAAAAGCAACATTTGAAGTTATTTGAATGCCTGAACTCTAAAGCAATTTTGTGATTTGTGAGGATTAATACCATGAATTTATTAATTATTATTCTCTGTTTAGTAATTCTCTTCATTTACAAAAAGACCAAAAGCTATGCCTCTGGCAGGGGTGGAGTTTTGTTTTTTACCTTTGCTATTTTGGCATTTATTAAATTCAAAACTGTTGCAAGCCCGAGCCTCTTGGGTTTTAGGATGGACAATTTTAGAGAGACTCTTTTTCCGATGGCAATATTCGTTTTTCTGGGAATGACAGTTTTATATTCGATGCGCATTAAGACCCAAAAGTTTAAGGTCGTAAGGTGGTTAATATCTCTGGCTACCCTTTATTTGGTTTTCGGCATCGCCCAGCAGACGTTTTTTCAATCAATATTTACCCACAGCCTAAATACTCTTTTGGGGAATAAGGTCTTGGCCATTTTATTGTCGGGAATATTTTTTGCCACTTTTCACTTAAGAGAAGGAACAAGGGGTATAAGGTTTGGGGTTATGGCCTTTGTGGGTGGAGTTGTAATGTCTTACCTTTTTCTTACCAGTCCCAATATAATTCTTCTTGGGGTTTCGCACGCCATTCTGGCAAGCGGCTACTATTTTTGGGTCAATGATGAAAACAATCTAGAGAGGAGACTTAAACTAGAACATGCCAGAACTTCCTGAAGTAGAAACAATAAGGGGACAATTAGAAAAATATCTTAGGGGCCACAAAGTTTCCGGGGTCGATGCCCATTATAAAAATTTTGAGGGCCAAGGCAAAGATTTGATTGGCGGGAAGGTTGTTAACGTCCGAAGGTTTGGTAAGGTAACGGTAATTGATTTCGACAACGGTTTTTCGATTGTGGCCCACATAAAACTTACGGGGCAATTTATTTATCGCGGTCCAAACCTCGAAAATGTGCCCGATTTGTCAAAAAAGGTTATCGGAGGGGTTCCAGGCAAACACACTCATGTCATTTTTAAACTGGACAAAAAGGGGAATCTTTACTATAACGACGTTCGGCGCTTTGGCTGGATTAAAATAGTCAAAACAAGTCAAGTTGAGAATATTCCATTCATAAGTAAACTTGGCCCGGAGCCGTTCGGAAAACTAACATTTGAACTTTTTTCTCAAATTCTTTCAAAAAGCTCCCGCCCCATAAAAATAGTTCTGATGGACCAGGAGAAAATTGGCGGAGTAGGGAATATCTATGCAAACGACGCATTATGGCTAGCCAAAATTAACCCTAAACGGCCAGCCAATAGCTTACTACCCGAAGAGCAGAAAAAACTTTATGATGCGATTCATAAAGTCCTAAAAGAAGGAATAAAGTATGGAGGGTCTTCCGAACTTGCCTACGTTACTCCTGACGGTAAAGAAGGACAGTATCAAAAACACACCCTCGCTTATGGATGGGAAGGTGAACCCTGTGAGCGCTGTCACAAGGCCAAGTTTGTTAAATACTTTCTGGGAGGTCGAGGAACTTACTTCTGCCCCGTTTGTCAGAAACAATAATGATTGATACATTTTCGATCTCTCGGTATGTTGCCGACTTTAAAAAATTTTTTTTAGGCAAAGAAATTTATATTATAACCTTCAATGGGTATAAGTTCGCAGTAAGGCCAAGGACGAGCGATCTTTATTGCATTGGAGAAGTAATTGTCAAGGAAGAATACTTACCTTCTATTAAGGGTGTTGGAAGCCATTTCGATACCATTTTAGACTTGGGAGCTAACATTGGCTGCTTTAGTATTTGGGCCGCTCGCAAGTTTAAGCCCGAGAAGATAATCTCGGTTGAGATGGAAGAAAGTAGTTACGAAAGCCTTCTTAAGAATATAGACTTAAACAACTTAAAAAGGGTTGTGGTTCCCATAAAGGTCGCAATTTACTCTAAAGATAGCCAGATTTGGATTAAGCCATCTCCAGTTTTCAAGAGTAGCGTTGACAAATTAAGTGAAACAGATACGGGAATAAAGGTCAGAGCCTTTTCCCTGAAAAGCTTGATTGATTTATATCAGATATACCAAATTGATTATCTCAAAATGGACGTTGAAGGCTCTGAGAAATTTGTTCTTACCGAAGGAAATAAGGAGATTTTTAAAAAAAGGGTAAAATATCTTTTTATGGAGGCACACTATTTTCTTAAAAACAATCCCAGGTCATCTTTGGAATATTTTCGGAATTTGGGATTCGAAGTTAAAACTAAATTTCAGCTAAAGAGGCCCTTTGCCCCCTATCTTATAGAGGCTTTTAACCCCGCTTTTAAAAAATGATTTCTAAACTTCGACTTAATAATTTTAGGAATTTCAAAACAAAACTTTTGGATTTTTCTCCCAAGATTACGGTAATTATTGGTCCGAATGCATCGGGTAAAACAAATATTTTGGAGGCTTTATTTGTTCTGTCTTCCGGCAAGAGTTTTAGGGCCCACACCGAAGAAGAGATGATTAACTATGGAAAAGACTTAGCAAGGATTAAGGGGAGAATAGCGAATGACGCAGAAACTAACGATTTGGAGGTTATATTGACAAGGGGTTTTATTGATATAGGCAAAACCACCCCGGAAAAAGTTGCCAGGAAAAGGTTAATTGTCGGAGGAGTTCCCAAACGACTTATTGATTTTGCTGGGAATTTTAGACTTGCCCTTTTTGGACCTTGGGATCTGGACCTTGTTACGGAATCTCCGTCTCTTCGAAGGCGCTTTTTAGATACTGTTTTGTCACAGGTAGATAGGGAATATAGGCGGGCATCCCTATCTTACGAAAAAGGCCTTAGACAAAGAAATAGGCTTCTTTTAAGGATTAGGGACGAGGGTTTGTCTCGAGGACAGCTTATGTTTTGGGATAGACTTCTTGTCAAAAATGGAGATTATATAGCAAGGGCACGGGAGGAATTTGTCAATTTTGTTAATTTAACTCCGCCCCTTGATAGCGAGGTTGTTACCATAGAGTACGACAAAAGTGCAATCTCAGATACGCGACTTGAGCAGTATGCCGAAGAGGAGGTCGCGGCAGCCACAACTTTGGTTGGACCCCATAGAGATGATATTGTTTTTTCCAAACGTAGGCGCGATTTGGCAAGATACGGAAGCCGGGGGGAGCAAAGGATGGGGGTTTTATGGCTGAAAATTGCCGAGCTTAAGTTTATCGAGGAAAAAGTGGGAGAGCGGCCAACGCTTCTTTTGGACGATATTTTTTCGGAACTAGACCACAAACACCGAAATATTGTTATGAAAGTATCTCAGGCTCAGCAAACAATTATTACAACGGCTGACCCGCACTTTGTGGAAAAATTCAAAAAAGTGGAAAGAATTATGCTTGAGGGGTAAAATATTGGCATGGCGGAAAAAACCGAAGATATAGACAAAATTTACGTAGTGGATCCGGTACTTGATGCAGAAAGACGAGCCCAGAAGGAAAGGGAAAGACAAGCCCGATTAAATAACCCGACGATGGAGGAATTGCCTCCTGTTAATCCCCAGACGGGAAAACCGGTGGAGGTTGCAAAGTCTACCTCGCCGATGTATCCGACTACAAAACCCCCGCGCGAGGATGTTCCTATGGGTGGGGCAAAAGACGATTAAGATCTCCTCACAACCCTCGTGAGGTTATAAGTAACCAAAACCGCAAGAATAGTTACCAAAACGGCATAAATTAATTTGGAAATAATTCCCGAGGACCCTCCGACTAGGGGTTGGATATAGCCTTCAACAAGCTCCTTAATCAGCTCGTTCCAGGCCAGTGCCGCAACCAATCCGAAACCGCTGGTTGCAAGAGTAAGTGTTTGCTTTAGTGCCTCCTTTTTGATTCCCGATACATGGCGGCCAACCTTTACCATAGGATAGTTTCTAGTTTAGTATAAGGAAGAACCATGCCACAAGTATTTGACCTTAGGGAGTTAAAGAAATTATATAAACCCGCCCATGACTCGGGTGGGGAAGACAATGGTAAGATAACTATAATCGGCGGCTCGGAACTATTCCATGGAGCTCCGCTTTTATCTCTCAAAGTGGCCTCAAGGATAGTTGATATGGTCTTTTTTACTTCCCCCGAAAAATCCGTAGGGCACATTGCGGAAAAGTTTAAAAGCAAGCTGTTTTCTTTTATCTGGGTACCATGGGAAGAAGTGGATAGGTATATCGAAAATTCGGACGCTACCCTCATTGGGCCGGGATTTATGCGCTATAGAAGCGAAAAAACACCCCACAGCTTTAAGTCTCATGTTTGCGACGACGCTTGTCGCGAAACGAGGGACATAACCGAAAGACTGTTAAAAAAATTTCCCAATAAACGCTGGGTAATTGATGCGGGAAGTCTCCAAACAATGGATGCAGAGTGGACTCCCCAAGGCGCAATTGTGACCCCCAACAGAAAGGAATACAAGATTATGTTTGGTACGATGACCCCACAGGAAGCTGCGCAAAAATACAATTGTACGATTATAGCCAAAGGTCCAACTGCCCACATTGTTGACTCAAAAAAGACGGTAGAAGTGAAAAATGGCAACCCTGGACTTACCAAAGGGGGGACGGGTGACGTTTTGGCAGGACTTACGGCTGCATTACTTGCCAAAAATGACGCATTTTTGGCCGCCTGCGCTGCAAGTTATGTTACCAAGGCCGCGGCTGATGAGCTATATAAGAATGTGGGTACCGGTTACAATGCAGATGACCTGGCAGACAAAATCCCCGAAACATTCCACAACCTTATAAGGTAACCTTGTTTTTTCCGCAATTTTTGCGATAATTGGGATTGATGTACTCCCCGAAGTTTACGATCTCAAATAAAATCCTCAAAAATATCGGCGCCATCGAGGCAGCCAAGGAGGTAATCGAAAACGCGCCCCTGGTTCCTGCATTTGAAAAGGAATTTCAGTCAGACGCCCTAGTCCGTACCGTTTACCACGGAACCCACATAGAAGGAAACGACCTGACACTTATCCAGACAAGGAAAGTTCTGGAAGGGGAAGAAGTAACGGCCAGAGACAGGGATGTACAGGAAATAGTCAACTATAGACGGGTGATGGGGCTTCTGGATGAGCTTTCGGCAAAAAGAGGGGGGTATGAGCAATCCATGCTTAAAGATATTCACAGGGAAACCGTCAAAAACGTAGTTGAGGACCATAAAGCCGGAGATTTCAGACAAACCCAAGTTGTCATTAAAGCAGGGGGGACAGGAGAGGTAATATTTAGACCTCCAGCCTCTCCAGAGGTTCCATATCTTATCGAGGACTTTATAAATTGGCTAAATAGCGACGAGGCAAAAGAGATCCACCCAATACTTAGGGCGGGAATTGCACACTACGTGTTGGTTGCAATTCACCCTTTTGTAGAAGGAAACGGCCGAACGGCAAGGGCATTTACAAGTCTAATCCTTATGAGGGAGGAGTACGATATCAAGCGCTTTTTTGCCCTGGAGGAGCACTTCGATGCCGATCCGCAAAGTTATTACAAAGCATTTTCTGTAGTTGATAAAGATGCCCCCAATATTGCCCAAAGGGATCTTACTACTTGGTTGGAATATTTTACCCAGGTCGTTTCAATCGAGCTTTCCAAAATTAAAGAGAAAGTAAGAAAGCTTTCGATTGACGTCAGGCTCAAGATGAGGATAGGGCATCAGGTGGCTTTATCGGAAAGACAGATGAAACTTATTGAATACGTCAGCGAAAAGGGGCCATCGATAATGCAGGAGTTAAGAAATGTACTCCCAATGGTTTCGGAAGATACGGTTTTGAGGGACTTAAAAGACTTGGCAGAAAAAAATATAATAAAGAAAGAAGGTAGTACAAAGGCGTCCCGTTACGCGCTTGCAAGCAAATGAAACCATCTGACCCCCAGTTTATTTATATGATTTTGGTACTACCTGCCATTTTCGGTCTTACCCTGGTTGGGGAGGGAATAAGTAAGATTATGCACGATGAAGGAGGGGGATTTATAAGTATTCTATTCGGATTAATATTTATAGTTATAGTCATTTTTGCCTACTACTTCTTTTCCACATACCTGGGGTCGAGAATTTAGCCTTGATTGAGTCTTTTGGAGCTTCCTCAGCACCCAAGCTTACTTGATAGTATAATTGGGGTATGAAATTTAGGCAGCTGGCCGAGTATCTCGAAAGACTTGAGGCTACGGCTTCTCGAAACGAAATCACCCGAATTCTAGCAGACTTGTTTAATAAAACTTCGGCCCAGGAAATTGATAAGGTAATTTACTTAGTTTCTGGTCAACTGGCCCCGTCATATGTTGGTTTGGATTTTAACGTTGCCGAAAAAATGATGATGAGAATTATCTCGAGGGCCTACGGAGTAGATTTGGGAAAAGTAAAAGCGGAATTTAAGAAAAAAGGGGATTTGGGGGTAGTTGCCGAAGAGTTTGCCAAAACCAAAGGTCGGGAGTTAAGCGTTTTGGAGGTTTATGGGGAGCTTCTTCAGATGGCCAATGAAGGGGGAGGAGGAAGCCAGGAGAGAAAAGTTGCCCAAATGGCCCAGCTTCTTTCCTCTCTGGACCCTTCTTCCGTGCGCTTCGTGGCCCGAATTCCGGTTGGAAATCTTCGCCTGGGATTTTCCGACATGACCATTCTTGATGCCCTTTCTGTGATGCTTACTGGAGACAAATCGGCAAGGCGTGAGATTGAGACGGCTTTCAATGTGACGGTGGATGTCGGGAAAATCGCCGTGCAACTTAAAGAAAAAGGCCTTAAGGGGATAAAGGACGTAAAGCCTGTCCCCGGAGTGCCTATTAGGCCTTCTTTGGCTGAAAGGCTTCCTTCAGCAGAGAAAATGTTGGAGAAAGTTGGAGCTACGGTTGCTGTTGAACCCAAATACGATGGATTTCGGGCACAGGTACATATTTGGAATGAAGGTGGCCAAAAAATAAAGATTTATTCCCGAAATTTAGAAAATACCACTTCTATGTTCCCTGACTTGGTCACTGCGATTGCCGAGATTAAGGTTGATTCTGCCATTTTTGACGCTGAGTCCATAGCTTTTGATTCGAAAACCCATAAATTTTTACCTTTTCAGGAGACGGCCCAGAGGAAAAGAAAATACGGGATAGAGGAAGCAATTAAGCGTCTTCCGTTAAAACTTTTTATATTCGACATTCTTTACAAAAACGGAGTAAGTCTTTTGGATAAACCTTTCAGCGAAAGGAGAAAAATACTATTAAGTACGGTTCCCACTACAAATGGCCTGGAGGTTACCAGGCAAGAAATTGTAAGTGACCCGGACAGAATCAGGGACCTTATTAAGGAATATCTTTCCGAAGGGCTCGAGGGGGCGCTTATTAAAAAAATTGACGCTTCGTACAAGGCAGGCGCCCGCGGTTATCATTGGGTTAAGTATAAAAAGACCACAGAAAGTGGGGTTGCGGATACAATAGACTGCTTAGTAATGGGGGTTAATAAGGGTAAGGGCAAAAGGTCGGGCTTTGGAGCGGGGACATTTTTGGTGGGAGTAAGAGATGGGGCTAACTTTAAGACCACTTCTAAAATCGGCACCGGCTTAACAGACGTGCAGTGGCGCGAGCTCAATAAAAAAACTCAGAAACTCCGAATATCCAAGGCCCCAGAAGAATATATCGTTGATAGGAATCTCGAGCCGGATACCTGGTGTAAACCATCACTCGTCGTTGAAATATTGGCAGATGAAATTACCAAAAGCCCAATTCATGCGGCCGGACTTGCTTTGAGGTTTCCCCGTCTGATACGCTTTAGGGAGGAAAAGGGTCCTAAGGAGGTTACAACAATTGCAGAGCTGACCAACCTTTATAAAATGCAAAAGAATTAACAAATGGGTCCTGCCCTCATTCTTTTACTATTTTTCTTCTCTTTTGTTCTAATCAAATCCGCAGATCAAGTGGTAATTGCCTTAAGGCACCTGTCCCGGGGTTCAAAATCCACGGGTTTTGTGCTTTCGGCCCTTCTTATTGCCCTTGCCACTTCTTTCCCGGAGCTTTTTGTGGGAATCACATCCGCCCTTGAAGGCAGTCCAAACCTTTCTTTGGGAAATGTTTTAGGGGCAAATGTTGCCAACATTACCTTAATTGCCGGCCTTTCGGCCTGGGTTGTGGGAGGGGTTAAGGTCCACGGGGAGTTTCTAAAAAGAGACGTGGCAGTTGCAATTGCCGCAGGGGTACTACCCATCTTTCTTATTTTAGATGGCGTTTTGGGAAGAGTCGACGGGCTAATTCTAATTGCAGTTTATGGGGCCTACGCATCATCTTTTTTCAAGCACCGCTTCCTGCAAATTGCAGAAGAACACAAAAAAGGAAGCTATATCCAGCGTTTCTTAAGAAGATTTACACATATTGATGGGAATAAGACCAAAGAAGCCGGGAGGCTTTTTGTGGGGATTGCGCTACTTCTGATCTCGGCCAATCTTATGGTTAGGGTTGCCAGGGTTTTGGCAGAATCTGCGGGGATTCCGGTTTTTTTAATAGGGCTAATTTTTGTTTCGATAGGCACCACACTTCCCGAGCTGGCATTTGCTTTCAAGGCTCTGGAGGATAACGAGCCGTCCATGTATTTTGGCAATATTCTGGGATCAATTATTGCAAACTCCACCCTGGTAATCGGAATTACGGCGGCGATTTCTCCGATTATTATTTTTGCCAGGCAAGAGTATTTAGTTGCAGTCGGGGCTTTTATCCTGGTTTTTCTAACTTTTTGGTTTTTCATCAAAAGCAAACTGAGGCTCGACCGTTGGGAGGCTGGGGTTCTTCTTCTTTTATACCTAGCCTTCGTTGTCGTTGAGTTTATGTAGTGTTACAATCCCCTCAGCCCGTAAGATAGGTGAAATTTACACCTAACGGACAGATTCCTATGGAGATTGTGGCGGACCTTCAAATTCACTCGCGCTTTGCCAGGGCAGTTTCCCCCCAGATGGTCGTTCCAGTTATCTCTGCCTGGGCAGGGAAGAAAGGAATCGGGCTTGTTGCAACCGGCGATTGGACACACCCCATATGGTTTAGGGAGCTTCAGGCGAATTTACAGGAGGCGGGGGAAGGAATTTATAAGGCAAAAGACGCGCCCGACACGGCCGTTCGCTTTCTTCTTTCCACCGAGGTTTCTTCGATTTATTCGCAAGGGGGGAAGGTTAGAAGAGTACATACCCTCATTTTTGCCCCCAATTTTGAGGCGGCGGAAACAATTAATAAGAAGTTGACAGAAAGAGGAGCAAATCTTCTTTCGGACGGCCGTCCCATTGTGGGGCTTTCGGCTCGGGTAGTCGGGGAAATTGCTCTTGAGGCAGACCCTTCCTGTTTAGTAATTCCTGCACACGCCTGGACACCTCATTTTTCCCTATACGGAAGCGTTTCGGGATTCGATTCAATTGAGGAGTGTTTCGGGGATTTTTCCCCCAACATCTACGCAATAGAAACTGGACTTTCGTCGGACCCGGCCATGAATTGGAGAATAGAGGAGCTTGACGGCCGCCGCATAGTTTCCTTCTCCGACGCCCATTCGCCGCAAAAGCTAGGTAGGGAAGCAACGGTATTTGAATTAACGGATCTTTCCTACCAAGGTATAAGGGCGGCAATAATGGGGAAAGGGGAAGAAAAAATTGCCTACACAATAGAGTTTTACCCGGAAGAGGGAAAGTATCACTACACCGGGCACAGGAACTGCAAAGTAGTCTATTCGCCCAACGAGACCAGAAAATTGGGGACAACCTGTCCGGTTTGCGGAAGGCCCCTAACAGTAGGGGTAATGAGCAGAGTTGAGCATTTGGCGAATAAAGAAGTAGAAACAAAAAGTGAGATTGACACATTTGGAGTGCGTTGGATAAAAGATTCTGAAGGGCAAAAACCTCCCTACGTAATGCTGGTTCCTCTTTTGGAAATTTTGTCCGAGGCCTTAGGTTCTGGGGTGGGTAGCCAAAAAGTTATCGGAGTTTACGATGCTCTCATCGGTAGCCTTGGAAATGAATTTAAGGTGCTTTTACAAACTCAGATTGAAGAGATTCAGCGACAGGCGGGAGAAAGGGTAGCGGAGGCAATTTCCAAGGTTCGGTCCGGAGATATCGCTATCGAACCGGGATATGATGGGGTTTTTGGGAAGGTGAAAATATGGAGAGAAAATGAAGGAGAGGAAGAGACCCCTATTGACCAGGGGACTCTTTTTTGAAAAGATTGAAGGAGATGCCACCGGCCCGGAAGGGCCTTTGGCTCGGAGGGGTGGTGATAAATATGTCTGAAGAATCAGCAGGAACAAATATGAAAAAAGAAACAGCCGGGGCGCTAGCCTACGTGCTTGGCCCGATTACTGGAGTAATATTCTTGATAATTAACAAGGATCCTTTTGTAAAATTCCATGCAATGCAGTCCATTGTGATTTTCTTGGGACTTTTTATTTTACAGTGGATTTTGGGCTTTACGGTTATACTTGCCTTCTTTATTCCTATTGTGTGGCTGGTGGAATTTGTACTTTGGCTTCTTCTTATTTACAAAGCCTGGCAGGGTCAGGAGTGGGAAGTGCCTTTTTTTGGAAAACTAGCCAGAAATTTTGCTAAGAAAGCCTAAGGGCCAATATGAACCCTCGAAAGGGGATGATTGGGGAGATTAGGTATAAATATGGACTTTCTGCCCCAAGAGTATTTTCTGCAATGCTCAAAGTCCCCAGGGAGGAATTTATGCCCAAAGAGCATAGAGATTCGGCCTATTACGATGGGCCGATTTCTATTGGTTGGGGTCAAACAATCTCCCAGCCCTATACCGTAGCCTTCATGACCAATCTGCTTGGTCTTAAGGGAGACGAAAAAGTTCTTGAGATAGGAACGGGCTCCGGATATCAGACGGCAATCCTCTCTTGCCTTGCAAAGAAGGTCTTCACAATTGAAATAATCCCCGAGCTGGTGACAAAAGCAAAAGAAACACTAAAACGGCTTGGTTACAAAAATATCGAGTTCAGAATCGGAAGCGGGGAGTGGGGCTGGAGGGAGGAAGCCCCTTTCGATGCGATTATAGTAACGGCTGGCGTCGAAAAGGAACCACAAGGGGTTCTAGATCAATTAAAGGATGGGGGAGTATTGGTGGCCCCGGTTGGAAATGGTGCCGATAAAGTGATGACAAGGTGCAAAAAACTCAACAACAAGGTTGGTTATTCTGATTCAAAAAACCAAAAACTCAAAAAAGAAAAATTTGGCATCTTCCACTTCGTACCGTTTATTGAGACTGGTTAGTGGCTGCGTGATACTCAGAAGCCTCCGTATTTTTCAAAGATTCTATCGAGAACATCGACTACCCTGGTGACAGGGACATCTTCCTCAGGAATTTTTCCTCCAGCCACAAGAATCGCTTCTCGTTCATCTAGCTGTCTTTGAAGGCCCACAGCGTGAAGTAGCATTAAGTCGAAACGTTCATCATCTGTTTCTTGTACATTATTTTTTTCTTTAAATTCTGACAATTTTTGTTGTAATTGCTCCTCCGATACAGCATCGAGCTCTTCAGTAGAAAGCTGCATTAGTTCATCGATAAACGAGCCCGCTTGTAATCGCCCTCTCCCAGCTCTAGGTTCCCAAAGTGATATAATTTTTGGTTCACCTTCTTTACTTTTAAAAATACCTAATTTCATTCCACCAATTCCCTTAAGAATCCTCATGACAATCGTGATTATACACCCAGCAATTTCTATTTAGTATAATGGTAAAATTGTTCAATGAAGATAATTCTTGGTTTAGGAAATCCGGGCGAGAAGTATAAAAATAATCGACACAACGTCGGTTATATGGTAATCGACGAAATCAAAACTCAAAAGTCAAAAGTCAAAAATATTGTGGCCGTAAAAACAAATACTTTTATGAACCAGTCCGGAGAATTTGTGAGGAAATTCGTTGAGCAATATGGAGTGAGCTTGCCGAATCTCTGGGTTATTCATGACGATTTAGACATCCCTCTAGGGAGCTATAAAATACAAAAAGGGAAGGGTCCAAAACTCCACAATGGCATAAACTCCATAGAGGAAAAACTAGGAACGGATGAGTTTTGGAGGGTTAGAGTCGGGGTAGATAACAGAGATACTAATGACAGAATCTTAGGAGAAGACTATGTTTTACAGGATTTTAGCGATGAGGAGCTTGGTCTTTTAAGGCCAGTTATTGGAGAAATATGCAAAAAATTGGCGACGTCTTAAAAAGTTTTAGGTCAGACGAAGACAAATACATCTCCCGTGAATTCCAAAAATACGGGTACGAATTGGCGGACGAGCTTGGAGACCTCAAAAACAAGTCTTTATATATTAAACTTGCCAAAGAAACTCCGAGGGGGCTTTTGGAAGCTGCGAGAAACTTCGTCAAAGACGCATATCAGGTAAAATCAAGACCAAGGCTTTTTATGTGGAAACTTTCTGAGCTTAAAAAAGAAGCTAAAATCAAAAAAGCAAGATGAACCCCGGCGGAAACTGGGTAGACCTTTTAATATTAATTATCCTTCTTGTTTTCATAAGCGAGGCTGGTAGGGTCGGATTTTGGGTGCTTTTGGCAGATTTCGTCTCGTTTGCCGGGTCGCTTCTTATCTCCCTTAGGGGTTATCAGTATATTGCGGGCCTTTTGCGGGCCAATTTTTCTCTTCCGCACTCTGTTTCAAACGCGCTGGGTTTTTTATTTACGGCAATTTTGGTTGAGACAATTTTGGGCTATTTGTTAATAGCGGGAATTAAAAAAATCCCCAATAAATATTGGAAAGGATGGTGGAATAAGTTTTTGGCGGTAGTCCCCGCCTTAGGCGAGGGTCTCATTCTTGTCTCCTTTGTACTGACACTCATTGTCAGCCTTCCAGTGAACCCTAAGTTAAAGAATGGTGTTTCAAATTCGGTAGTCGGCTCGTTTTTGGTGCGCCAAACGGCAGGACTTGAAAAGGGCTTACACGAAATCTTCGGGGGAGTCATTGAGGATTCTTTAACCTATTTGACTATAAAACCCGGTAGCCGGGATTCGATTCCTCTTAATATTGACAGCCGCAATTTAACAACCGATGAAGTTTCCGAGGCCGAGATGTTTAAGCTTGTAAATGAAGAGAGGAAGAAGCGGGGAGTTAGGGAACTGACGTGGTCATCCGAAATTGTTCCGGTCGCAAGAAGCCACTCCCGTGATATGTGGGAGAGAAGTTATTTCAGCCACATTTCTCCGGAAGGAGAAGACGTGGGGGATAGGCTGGATAAGGGAGGCGTCGGGTATTCCTTCGCCGGAGAAAACCTCGCTCTGGCTCCCACCCTGACCATGGCCCACAACGGCCTTATGAACTCCGAAGGCCATAGGGCCAATATCCTTGAGCAAAAATTTAGGAAAATTGGCATAGGAGTTGTAGATAACGGAATATACGGTAAAATGTTTGTTCAGGTATTCACAGACTGATGGATGGATTATTTGAGGGTGTTTATAAAATAGTCAGAAAAATTCCCGAAGGAAAGGTTACAACCTATGGGGAAATTGCCAGGGCTTTGGGAACAAAAGACTCCAGGAAGGTTGGCTGGGCACTTCACGCCAATTCGGATCCTGCGACGCCGTGTCATAGGGTAGTAAATAAAGACGGCCGCTTGGCCGCTAATTATGCCTTTGATGGGGAGGCCGAACAGAGGCGTAGGCTAGAGGCCGAGGAGGTAAGTTTTACGAAAGGAAGGGTAGACTTAAAAAAACACATATGGATACCATAGAAACACCTTCGGCGAAAGTTACATCTCCGATGATAAGAGCACACGTGTTTATTAAAGGAAAGGTCCAGGGAGTATTTTACAGAGACTGGGTTCTCCAAAAAGCCAAAGCCCTGGGTATTGTCGGCTGGGTCAAGAACATTGAAGACGGTAGAGTCGAGGCGGTTTTTGAAGGACCAAAAGAGGTGGTTAGTCAGATGGTAGAAAATTGTAAGGAAGGATCTGTTTTGGCCAAAGTTGAGCACGTTGATGCTCTTTGGGAGGCGGCAACCGGTGAGTTTTCCTCCTTTGAAATTGCCAGCGGAATTAGAGTATTCTAAGGTTATAGCTTTTAAGTGAGAAAAGAGATTCTAAACCACATTATTGCGGCCCTTCTTTTAACTATCCTTGTTGTTGTGGTCAAGGGCTGGTTTGACCTTTCTTACTGGACCATATTTCTTGGGGCGGCCTTGGGAACAATTCTTCCGGATATCGACCACGTTATTTACGTTTATTTCCTGGCTCCCCAAGAGCTTACTTCGCAAAGGGTTGGTTATATGGTTTCGAAAAAAGACTTCTGGGGGGCCGTAAAACTTTTAGCCGAAACGAGAAGCGAGAGGAGAGAACTTATTTTCCATACGGTCTTTTTCCAGCTCATTTTTCTGATTCTTACTTTTTTTGTGATTACTTCGACGGGAAGCGTGTTCGGGAGGGGTCTGGTTTTGGCATTCAGTCTGCATCTTTTGATGGACCAGGTTGTTGATTTGAGGCAAGTAGGGAATTTGGAAAATTGGCTCTATAGCTCTCCTCTTAAGGTTCCCGCTCCACAAACCAAGGCTTATCTGTGGGCAATCTTTGCCGTTCTTTTAATCTTCGGACTTTTCTTGTAATATTGTGCCCATGGAAGAAGGCGAGGATCAAAACATAGAAAACCTTTCCCGAAGGGAAAGAAGAAAGCTTTTGCGGGAACAACAGAATCAGCAAGAGGAAAAAGCGTCTTCTGTCCCAAGAATTGGCAAATGGGTTGCGGTCTTTGCGGGCATAGCACTAATTGGTTGGGGAGCATACTCGCTATTCAAAAGCACCGAAAAACCTCTTCCTGGACAAGGGGTTTCCGAAATGGGTAGAGATCATGTAACCGATATTTTTGGGGTAGCGTATAACTCAAATCCTCCGACTTCGGGGTCCCATTTTGCGATCTGGGCAAAGCCCGGAGTTTATGACCGGTTTATCTCTGACGGCTATTTTATTCATTCTATGGAGCATGGATACGTTATCATTTGGTATGACTGCAGTAAGCTACCAACTGGTTACAGTCTTTCGTCTACTGTTTATGCCCACGATGAGCCGGCAGCAGAATCGACTGATTCGGGGCAACTTCTAATGCATATGAAAGCTCAGCCCTCGGGAGATATGAGCTGGTTTACCCCCCAAAATCCTCCCGAAGTTGAAGTAGAACTTCCGGATTCGTTCAAAGGCGATTCCTGTAAAAACCTTGTTAGTGATCTTTCGGAGTTTACAAAAGTCGCCCAAAGGGTAATTGTGGTTCCGAAACTAAACTTGGATTCGCTAATTGCAGTTACGGCCTGGGGCAGAATCGACAAGATGGATTCGTTGGACAAGGATAGGATTACCGTCTTTATTAAAGCCTTCCACAACCGCGGCCCCGAACAAACGCAAGAGTGACGTTGTCTATAAATTAAGAGAGTCTGGATTTTTTGCCTTTACCACAATATATTGAATGGATGGGTATGTTTGATTTGAGCGGTAAATACGCCTTCGTTACTGGAAGTTCCAGAGGGATCGGAAGCGGAATTGCAATCTCCCTGGCCAAGCAAGGAGCAAATGTGGCGGTGAATTGCGTAACGAATCTAGAAAAATGCGATTTGATATCGCAAGAAATAAAAAATCTCGGCAGAGACTCATTTACTACCGAAGGGGATGTTTCCAAAAAGGCCGAGGTAGAAAAGATATTCGGGCAGGTACGCGAGAAGTGGGGAAGACTGGATATTTTGGTAAATAATGCCGGGGTAATTGATTACGCGGATTTTGAAAATATTACAGAAGAATCTTGGGACAGGGTTTTGAATGTAAACCTCAAGGGCCAATTTCTTTGCGCACAAGAAGCGGTAAAACTCATGAAGTCCCAAAATTGGGGAAGGATTATTAACGTTGCCTCTATTTCTTCTGGCGGAGTTGGTATTGGGTTTAAGAGTATTTCCCACTATACGGCCTCAAAAGGGGGAGTAATTGCGTTAACCGAAAATATGGCGATTGAGCTGGCAAAATACGGAATTAATGTTAATGCAATAGCTCCGGGAGCAATAGAGAGCGATATGAGTAATGCCCTAAGAAGCGACGAAAATTTACTGAAGGAAACTATAAAAAATATTCCCAAAGGCAGAATTGGAAAACCGGAAGATATTGGAGCAGCCGCGGTATTTTTGGCATCGAATGAGGCCGATTACGTTACCGGAACAGTCATTTATGTAGACGGTGGTTGGCTGGCGAGTTAATCCCCAGTGGTTTTTCTGGGTCTTGACAGATAAAAGGTCTTTTATTACTATACATCTATCCCCATCCCCTGGAGGGGGATATAAAATGCAAGGCTCTACCAAGGCACAAACCCTTCAAAGGCTAGCTATTGCCGAAGGGCATTTGAAAAAGATTAGGGAAATGGTTGAGAAAGACCATTATTGCCCGGACGTAATCCACCAATCTCAGGCTGTCCAGGCGGCACTTAAGAAGGTTGACGAGCTCGTTCTTCACGGCCACCTTCATTCGTGTGTCCTTAACGATATCCACGGTCCTAGGGCCAAAAACGAAAAATTGGTTGAAGAAATTGTCGACTTATTCAGGCAAAAAGACTAAATGGGAAAAGAGACAAAAATTTTTATAGGGGGAGTTGTCCTTCTTATGCTTTTAATAGCGGGCTTTGCCTTCTTGTTGGGTAAAGACACTACTTCGGGGGAGCCTTCCTCCGAGGAAGCGGGAGTTTTGGGATTGGAAATAAATCCTTCCTTTTACGACCTGGGCAAGGTGCCCATTAATGGGGGAATAGTTACAAAAGAGTATCGGGTTAAAAATACAGCAGGTAAAAGTCTTAACCTTAAGAAAATCACAACCTCCTGTATGTGTACTACGGCCTCGGTCTCGGTAGGTGATAAAACAACCAAATTTTTCGGAATGGAAGGACACGGAGACAGTAATCCATCCGTTAACCTTGAGGTTCCCGAGGGAGAAACGGTAAAGGTAACTGTCAACTTTGACCCTGCGGCCCACGGCCCCCAAGGAACAGGGCCTTTTGACAGATTCGTTTGGCTGGCCTTTTCCGACCCCGCCGGGGTGGAGGAACTTAAGTTTTCTGGGGAGGTAGTCTCCCAATGAGGAATTATTATTCTATCCCCTTAGCGGCCTTTCTTCTTCTTGGTCTTCCCCGGGTTGCTTTAGCGCATTGCCCTTTATGTGTAGCTGGAGCAGGGGTAGGTCTTACCCTAACCAGGTGGATTGGGGTTGATGATTCGATAACAGGAGTATGGCTGGCTGCATTTTTGGGCGCAACTGCCTTTTGGACTTATTCGGCGCTTAACAAAAAGCTCAAGATTAAAGAAAACCTCAAAGTCATGTTAAAGCCCATTATTTATGTTTTGTTTTTTATCCTGACTATTTGGTCTTTTTACAAATTTAATTTGGTTGTTAAACACGGCGACATTTTTGGAATTCACAAACTCACTTTTGGAATGATTGTGGGGGCAATCGTCTTTTATCTGGTGGATATTTTTGACGACTTTTTGATAAAAAGAAACGGCAAGGTATTTTTCCCATATCAAAGAATTATAATGAGCCTAGGAAGCGTTTTCTTTCTCAGCATTGCAATTTACATTCTTATAAACTATTTCGTATAAATGCCCGCCAAAAAAACTGGTCTGAATAAGAAGAAAGTTAATATTTATGCCTTCTTGCCTCTTTTGGCCATAGTCTTCTTTTTGTTGGGGATTTTTCTGAGCACAAAGGGAAATTTAAGATCAAAACTGCCTAGTCTTGCATTCGTTCTACCCAGCGAGACACTCTCGGCTGGCAGATTAAAAGACACTCTTTCTGAGAAAGACTTTACTCTTATTAATGTCCACACTCCCTATGAAGGGGAAATAGAAAAAACCGACCTTTTTATTCCTTTTGACGAAATTGTGGCCAATCGTAAGCTTCTTCCCCAAGATAAATCTGCCAAGATTGTTGTTTACTGCAGGACGGGGAAGATGAGCAAAGAGGCTTTACGAACTTTAAAAAGCTTAGGTTATAACAATGTTCAGCATCTTTCCGGGGGCTGGCAGGCATACGAAGCGGTTGGAGGGAAAATACTTGACCTTTCCAAACTTGCCCAAGAGGTTTTACCCCAAGAAGGTTTTACCCTTCCTATAAATTGGGGAGATATCGGGCCTAGGCTTATTTCGGCTGGAGTTATCGATTTGGCGAAGTTTGAGAAAGGCGTGATGCCTTCAGACGAACAAAAAAAGATCCTAAGAGAGGGAGGAAATATACCCATAAAGATTGATGCGAATAATAGCCAGTTTGTGGTTGATATGCTCTGGGCCTTGGGCTTGGCTCAAAAAAGTATTGTTTATATTGAAGGGCCTTTGGGTAAGGAGTATGGGGGTCAACGGGGAAATTTTGCCTCAACAGGCGGTTGGTCTTTGGCAAAAGGGGATGCTGTAGATTATCTTAATAAGTTTGATTTGATTCCACTTTCGGATGAACAACAGAAACAGGTAGGAGAGATTGCTAAAGGAGTATATAGACCCTGCTGCGGCAATTCCACCTGGTTTCCCGATTGTAACCACGGTATGGCGGCCCTGGCCGCAATTGAGCTTTTGGTTTCAAAAGGGTATTCGGATGAGGAAGTTTATAAATATATCCTGGAGCTTAATTCTTTCTGGTTTCCCGACACTTATTTAACCACAGCCACCTATTTTGCAAGGCAAGGGACTGCATGGAAGGACGTTTCGGCAAAGGAGGTTTTGGGTGAAGCATATTCATCGGCAAAAGGTGCAGGGGAAATTTATGCAAAGGTGGGACCTCTACCATTTTCTGGTGGGGCAGGTGGGAGTTGTGGAGCTTAGGGGGGTGATGAAAATGAAATTGAACGAAGGAGCTTTGGCCAAAGGCTTTGGTGTTTTAGGAGCAGTCTACTTCCTGGCATGCTATTTCGTGGCCCTTCTTATGCCGAATCTTTATAAGGCAGTAGCTGCTTCCTGGTTTCATATGCTGGACTTAAGCAGTGCCTGGAAGAATGTTCCAAGCGGATTTTTACTGGGACTAATAAGTTTTACGCTGGCTTCCTGGGTTTCAGGATGGCTATTGGCTAAGGCGTACAACATGTTTATCAAATAGAATGGAAGAAGAGCTTGTTAAAGACCCGGTTTGCGGGATGATAAAGCCCAAAAGCCAAATGAAATTTTTGTCGGTTTATAGCGGCGAGACTTATTATTTTTGTTCACAAGGAGACAAAGACCTTTTCGACATATATCCAGATAAATGGATACAGAAGGAGGGGGGTGAGAAAAAATAATGATAGGAAGAATGATGGGAACAACTTATGGGAATTGGGACTCTATGCCCGATTATATGAAACAAATGATGCAAAATTATTATGGCGGCACAAGATCCCTTTGGGGCTTGTCTGGAGTTATAGATTTTGTAATCCAGATTCTTTTTGTGGTCCTTCTGATTGCGGCAATAAGGTGGCTCTGGAAAAAAGGAAGCTAGCATGAAGAAAGTTTATGTTTGTCCGATGCATAGTGACGTAAGGCAGGAGGAACCAGGGCATTGCCCAAAATGCGGGATGGATTTGGTGGAAGTTTTGGAAAGCCCAAAGCCAAAAGAGCAATGAAACCCCTTACCAATGGGTTAATAGCCTCTCTTGTTTTGCTAACAATTTATTTTTTGCTTTTGAGTTTGATTTCTGGGCCAGCCTTTGCACTTAGTCAGTTTACAAAATACTGGTATTTCATCTTGGGGCTATCGTTTGGCTTCGGGATTCAGACCGGTTTATACACGCGTTTAAGACAACTGATTGTAAAGGGGGGCGCAGGAATAATGGCAGTGACGGGGACAACGAGCACTGTGGCCATGGTTTCGTGTTGTAGCCATTATTTGGTGAACATCTTGCCAATAGTTGGAACGGTAGGTGTTTTGACTATTATTTCTGAGTACCAAATTGAATTTTTTTGGGTTGGACTTATAGCTAATTTGGCAGGGATTTTATATTTAACGAATAAACTTAGGAAAATTTCGAAATGAAGAAGGAAAATTTAAAATACATTCTTTTGGCCTTAATCGTTATTGTCGGGACAGCCCTGGCCCTCCTTTCGTGGGCCAGGCCTGAGGTAACTAAAGGAGGAGAAAACGAGAATCCCAATATCACAAAAAATACTCTTGGTGCAGTAGCTACTAGTGAGGACGGGATTGAAGTTTCGGTTACTCCAAAGACCCTCTCGAACGATGCCTGGAATTTTGAGGTTGTACTCAATACTCATTCAGTTGAGTTATCTTATGATTTGGCGGAAACGTCTGTACTTGTTGGCGATAACGGCAACACCTTTAAGGCCCTAGCCTGGGAAGGGGATCCTCCAGGGGGGCACCATCGCCGCGGCGTTTTGAAATTTAACAGTATTTATCCAAGGCAAGGGAATATCGAATTAAGAATTGGACTGGGCGATAAAGAAAGAAGTTTTAAGTGGACAGTCCTGCAGTAGAGTATAAAACTTTAAATTAGGAAGACATAAATGAAAAAATACATTTGTCCCATGCATGGCGATGTTGTCTCCGACAAGCCCGGAAATTGTCCCAAGTGTGGGATGGATCTGATTGAAGTAAAACCCCAAACCGGACAGCATACAGAACACAAAATGGAAGGGATGTCGGTTGATCACACCCAGCACCACAGAAAAATGGCGGAGGATTTTAAGCGTCGATTCTTTGTTGTTTTCCCTTTGACAATCGTTGTCCTAATTTTATCCCCAAAAATCCAAGAATGGTTCGGATTTACGCTCGAATTTCCTTTAAGGAATAACGTGCTTTTTGGCCTTGGAAGCCTTATTGCCCTATATGGAGGATGGCCTTTTTACGTTGCGGCTAAAGACGAACTAAGAAGTAAAAATTGGGGTATGATGACCTTGGTTTCTTTGGCGGTACTCTCGGGTTTCTTATTTTCGGCAACCGCAACCTTCCTTTTTCCAAAAGAAAGCCTTTGGTGGGAAATTTCGACCCTAGTCTTAGCCTTCCTTTTTGGTCATTGGATGGAGATGCGGGCGGTTATAGGAACGGGAAATGCTTTAAGGGAGCTTGCAAAGCTGATTCCGCCAATGGCCCATAAAGTAGTGGGCAAAGAGGTTAGAGACGTAAATACAGAACAGTTGGGTAAGGGGGACATTGTTTTGGTTAAACCCGGGGAGAAGATTCCAATAGACGGAGAGGTAGTAGATGGAGAGTCCTCGGTTAATGAAGGCATGATTACGGGGGAATCTCGGCCCGTTGAGAAAAATAAAGGAGACGGGGTAATTGGAGGAACTATTAATAATGACGGGTCGCTTACCGTAAAAGTCACAAAGACGGGTAGTGAAACCGCCGTTTCCCAGATAATGGAGCTTATTCGACAAGCCCAGGAAACCAAACCGGCCGTCCAGAAGCTCGCGGATAAAGCGGCGAATGTTCTTACCCTTACTGCTATCTTTGTGGGATCGGGAACATTCATATACTGGTTTTTTATAAACCCCCAGGGAGCAATTTTTGCGGCAACCCTGGCAATTACAGTTGTTGTTATAACTTGCCCCCATGCACTGGGCCTGGCAATTCCGACCGTTACCACAATTACCAGCGCAGTTGCGGCAAGAAACGGGATTTTAATAAGGGACATGAGGGGTTTGGAGATTGCAAGACGCCTGGATTACGTAGTTTTGGATAAGACAGGGACATTAACAAAAGGAGAATTTGGAGTAAGCAAGGTGGTTGTGGTAGATGAGTCAAAGGCAGCAGAAGGGCAACTTCTTGCGCAGGCTGCGGCAGTTGAGGTTTTTTCCCAACATTCAATTGCCAAGGGAATTGTAAATGCGGCCAAGGCGAGGGGTATTGCCTTTACACCCGCCCGGGAGTTTAAGTCTTACCCTGGAAAAGGCGCCTCGGGAAGGGTAGAGGCAAAAGAAATCCTTATAGGAAATAGAAATCTGCTTCAGGAAAATGGCATAAAAGTTCCGGCAGGGGAAGAGAGTTTGGGGACTGAGATATTTGTTGCGGTTGATAAGCTTTTTTCCGGAACTATCTTGGTTGAAGATACAATCAGGGAAGAGTCCAAAGAAGCAATTTCCAGGCTTCATGGGCTGGGAGTTAAAACTGCTATGCTTACTGGGGACAAAAAGGATATAGCCGAGGAAGTCGGCAAGAAGCTGGGTATAGATACGGTTTTTGCCGAGGTTTTACCCGAAGACAAGGTTACTAAGGTGAAGGATCTTCAGAACAAAGGTTTTACAGTAGGCATGGTAGGAGACGGTGTAAACGATGCTCCAAGCCTAACCCAAGCCCACGTTGGAATTGCGATTGGGGCTGGAACGGATGTGGCCATAGAGAGTGCCGAGATAGTACTTGTTAAAAGTAACCCCCTCGACATTGTTAAAGTAGTCGCCTTAAGTCGTGCAACCGATGCCAAAATGAAGCAAAACCTTGCTTGGGCAACAGGCTATAACGTTCTGGCAATTCCTGCTGCAGCCGGTGTATTTATTCCCTGGGGCATTATTCTTCGACCAGAATATGGGGCCATCCTGATGAGCGCCTCTTCGCTAATAGTTGTGGCCAATGCACTGGCCCTTAGGAAGATTAAATTGTAATGAAAAAGACATTTATCGCCGTGGCCATGATTTTGGCCATTGGAGGTAGTTTTTTTGCAGCTGGAATTTTGCTTGGAGGGAAGGGCAACAAGAACAGTTCTTACATAAGTTCAAGCGTTCAGGGAGACGCAGTCCAGATTGATGACCATCATAAACCTCCACCTCCGGCGGACGACACGATTTTTAAATCACTTTTGGACAAACCAGCCCCGGAGTTTACGCTTGAAGCCTATGACGGAAGAAAAATTAGTCTTAAGGATCTCAAGGGAAGAAATGTAGTTATCTTCTTTACAGAAGGGGCGATGTGTTATCCCTCATGTTGGGACCAAATGGTTGCTATGGCCAAAGAGCAAAGACTTAATGACGAAAAAACCGTTTCCTTAAGTATCGCCGTTGATCCCAAGAATGAGGGCCCAAGCGGTGAAGCAGATGCCCGAGCTTAGCTCGTCTACGGTGCTTCTGGATGTAGACAAAAAAGTTACATCGGCCTACGGAGTTTTAACCCTTAATTCCTCAATGCACAGGGGTCAATTTCCTGGCCACACTTACCTAATTATAGACAAGGACGGCGTGGTGCGTTTTCTTTTGGACGATGCCGATATGAGAATTAGAAACAAAGAACTTCTTAAAGAATTGGATAAGCTTAGTTAATCCTAGAAACCTTCTCAAGATTGGTCATTGCCAGCATTCTTCTTGGGGGGAAATTTTAGGTTTTAGATATTGACTATGAGCTTGCCTCGCAGGTATAGTGGAGGTCGTAATGACCACTACCACAGTCGATTCGAGTCTATTTAGCGAGAAAGTTCTTGCTAGCAAAATTCCCGTAATGGTTGATTTTTGGGCTCCTTGGTGTGCTCCTTGCAAGCTCGCTGAACCCGTTTTGGAAGAACTCTCCGAAACTTATAAAGATAAATTGTCAATCACAAAATTGAACGTTGACGATAACCCTCAACTTGCTTCACAATATGATGTGATGTCTATCCCTACCACAATCCTTTTTAAAGAAGGGAAAGAGGTGGGGCGTCAAACAGGTTTTGCAGGTAAACAAGCTTTTGAAGATTTGATCAAAAAGGGAATATAAAAAAAAGGAGGTGATTAAACTTGGATCCAACTAACCCAACAGGTCCGATGGGCGATACGTCCCAAAATCCACCCGCAGTGGGTGATCCGCTAGGAACGCCAGTTCCAACGGGCGATGTTCCTACCCAGCCTACAGTTGAGGAGACTCCTCCGGTTGCTCCGACCCCGAGCGAACCTTCTTCTGCACCAGGTCCGGAAGAGCCGATGGCCTCAGTGCCACCAGCTTCCCCCGAGCCGACAGGAGAAATGCCGGCCGAGACTCCGGCCGAACCAACTTCCGCACCTAAGCCAGAAGAACCCGGAATGGGAGGCGGCGGTACAGTCTAAAGGCTTACCTTCTTTATAAATTTAGCCTTCTTGGCTTAAGAGGTAACCAATTTTTTTCTATGGCAGAAGAAATTTTTGCGCCTAAACCTCAAAATCCTGAAGATCCTTGGGATGTGGCAATAATAGGCTCAGGACCAGCCGCCTTGACAGCGGCTGTCTATACTACGCGCGGAGCGGCTTCAACCTTAATTATTGGCGGAGAAAAGTGGGGAGGGCAGCTTATGCTCACAACCCAAGTTGATAATTACCCGGGATTTCCCGAAGGGATACAAGGCCCTGACCTTATGGCCGCAATGCGGCAGCAGGCTGAGAGATTCGGGGCAATGTTTTTGCAAAAAAATGCTGCAAATGTAGATTTTTCAAAAAAGCCTTTTGAAATTGATGCCGAGGGACAGAAATATCTTACAATTTCGGTAATAATTGCAACGGGTGCTTTGACCAAGTGGTTGGATGCTCCGGGAGTACAGGAATTTATAGGCAAAGGCGTTTCCTCCTGCGCCCCTTGTGATGCCCCATTTTTCAAAGGCAAGAAGGTTGCCGTTGTTGGAGGAGGAGATTCTGCTATGGAGGAGGCCAACGTACTTACCAAATATGCAAGCGAAGTTACGGTAATTCATAGACGCGAGGAATTTAGGGCCTCTGTCGCTATGCAAAGAAAGGTTATGACAAGTCCTAAGGTAAAAATTCTTTGGAATACCGAGGTAAAAGAAGTGGCAGGAACAAATAAAGTGGAGAAAGTGGTTTTGGTAAACAACAAAGACCAGACGACCTCTGAGCTTGCAATCGACGGACTTTTTGTGGCAATTGGTCATAAACCAGATAGCGACATTTTTAAAGGTCCTATTGAGATGGACGAAAGAGGCTATATTAAAATTCAAGACCGTACTATGACCAATCTTCCCGGCGTTTTTGTTGCCGGAGACGTACACGACCCTGTTTATAAGCAGGCGGTAACCGCCGCGGGCTTCGGCTGTATGGCCGGGATGGAAGCCTTGCGCTTTCTAGAAACCCTCAAAGAGGCCAAAGCTTAAGCCTTGACAAAGTTCCTGCTTATGGGGACAATGTCTGGTATGCCCCAAGAGGAAACAAAACAGGCAGGAAAAAGAAAGTCAGAATCTTCGCGAAGCTCCGTTTTCGAAAAGATAGCCCCCATACTTATTTTTCTTTCCATCGGCCTTGCTTTTGCTGTCGGGGTTTTGTGGCAGAAGGTTAAGGCTCTTGAGGGAGGAAGTTCGGTTAAACCTCAAGGCGCGCAGGTCGTGGATTCTATCCCCGCCGAGGGAAAGCTATCCGAAAGTCAGGCCAAGAAGATCCCGGCAATATCTGAGGCTGACCATATAAGAGGGGACAGAAATGCAAAAGTTATTATTGTGGAATACTCCGATTATCAGTGTCCTTATTGCAAGACGTTTCATCCAACCATGCGGCAGATTAGCGAAGAATACAAAGATTCGGTTGCCTGGGTTTATAGACACTTTCCGTTAGACCAGATTCACCCCAAGGCCAGGCCTGCCGCCCTTGCTTCCGAGTGCGTAGCAGAACTGGGTGGGGAGGATGCATTTTGGGGATTTACCGACAAAATTTTTGAAGACCAGACAAGACTTGATAACCTTGCCTCAGTTGTCTCAATGGTCGGGGTAAGCTCCGGAGCCTTTCAAAACTGTTTAGACAGTGGCAAATATAAAGATAAGGTTGAGCAGGTTTATCAAGGCGGGATTACAGCGGGAATTACCGGTACTCCGGGAAATTTAGTGATTAACTCCAAGGGCGACGCATGGCTTATTCCCGGAGCCCTTCCTTACGCCTCAGTAAAGGCAGTGATTGAGGAAGCCCTCAAGGGTAGCAGCTAACCGTTGGTTCCAAAATTTATCTAGTAGTATCAAAGCTCCTCGAGGATTTTGTAGGCAATAACGGCTGCGCTACCCCAAACATTAAACGACTTATTAACTCCATACATCGGAAGTTCGACTATGATATCCGCCGCTCCGAGTACTTTTTTATCTATTCCTCCCGTTTCGGATCCGACAACGATCGCGCAAGGTAATTTGATTTTGCCGGAAAGTAGTTTGTAGGGGGTGGATTTGGGATGTTGCTCAACGGCTACAATGTATACACCGTTCTTTTTTAGCGTTTTTATAGTTTCCAAAGCCGAATCTGTTTTTTCCCAGGGAACCCACTCTTCAGTTCCTACCGCCGCTTTATGGATACGGGACGATGGGGGATATTCCATCGTTCCGCAAAGATACATTTTCTCGGCCGCAATTGCGTCAGCAAGTCTAAAAAGCGATCCTATGTTGTAAGTGTCGATAACTCTATCTAAAACTATATAAATAGGATTCCTAGTGATACTTTTTATATCATCCTTTAAGGGCTTTGTTCTACGAAGTTGCCGGGCGTTTAATTTAATCATTGCCGCATAATTGTAGCATCGCTGGCCTTAAAATGATAAAATAGCGCGTAGTCTTTAAAAAAGGCTATATTTTTTGTGTGGTTGTTTGGCCCCATCGTCTAGTGGACTAGGACACGAGGTTTTCAGCCTTGTAACCTGGGTTCGAATCCCAGTGGGGTCACCAAGGGCCCATAACTCAATGGCAGAGTGACTCCCTTTTAAGGAGTAAGTTGGAGGTTCGAATCCTCCTGGGCTCACCTTCTTTGCGGGGTCGTCTAATGGTAGGACACAGGCCTTTGGAGCCTGGTATCTTGGTCCGAATCCAAGCCTCGCAGCCCGAATATCCTTACTTTCCTTTTGGCGATACTACCAACCTTATTTTATTCCTATACTCTTTTTGTTGACCCTTGAGTAAATTAAATAGTTTCCGAAGGTCGTATAAAGTGAATATGAATGGTTTTTGCTGAGGAATTTTTGTGAGAAATTTGCCGCTTGGGGGTCTATTTTATTAGTAATTAGCCAGTCGGGAGGGTTGCCTTCTACACATTTCTCCCATTTCGTTTTCTCTTTTTCCAGAAGTTCCAATGGGTAGATATAAATATACTTTGTCGGGGACAACCTTTGAGCGTAATAGTAAATTTCCGGCTCATTTGCCATAACTAATATTTTTTCTTCCGGCCCAATATTTTCTCTAATCCACTTTCCCAGAATCGGAGCAGCTCCGAAAAGGCCACCCTCGTTAAACTGAGATTTTTGTATTGCGGCTGGACCGCTTCGCCAGATGTGATATTCCGATAGAAAAACAAGAGAAATCATTAAAGCTGTTAAAACTAATGCCCAAATGGCCCTTTTGGCTTTAATAAGGTGGTTGAGGAAACTGGCCAAACCTATACAAAGAGGCAAAACAGGGCTTATATAATAGTGTGGAAATTCTCTGGCGCCAGCCATTTTTATAGCCGCCAGTGAGGAAAAAATCAAAAGTCCGATAAAAAGGGCAAGGTTTTTATTTCTTCTAATCTCAAAAAAAGCGCCGACGATAGCGGCTAGTAATAGGGGGATTAAAATTGAAGGCACCCTAATTAGCCAAATGAGGTGCCCCGGGATACCGCCAAAGCCGGATGTTTTATAAATATATTCTTCCCGCAGACCCTCGCTTATGTATAGCCGGTTGTAGGTTACAACGCTCGAAAATAATGCCCCAATTTGGCCTTGGGAGTAAAAATAGGCTATTGAAATTGCCAAGGGGATCAAAATGCCGATAATCATCATCGTCAATTTTTTTGGACTTTTTACTCTCATCAGGAACCAAAGTGCGCTCACTACGATAACCACCACGGCAGAAGGCTTGGCTAAAATAGCAATTCCTCCCAAAAATCCGGTTAGAAAAAGCCCCAAACGGTTTCTTTGTCGGGCAGACTGCTTCCAGATAAGAAAGATAAATCCCAAAAGAGGCAGAAGCATCACAACCTCGGTGTTAAAATTGCTACCTTCGAGACTGATTGAAGAAAGAT
>Ga0214473_10001454_pt1 | contig 31199 bp, 26 predicted proteins | sample RVTome_7_FD_203509 | JGI IMG/M metagenome (GOLD analysis project Ga0214473, IMG submission 203509) | Soil microbial communities from uranium-contaminated site in the Upper Colorado River Basin, Wyoming, United States - RVT98D197 | ecosystem: Environmental > Terrestrial > Soil > Contaminated >...
TACCACCTCCACGGACCGGGCAGCCACTCCACCAGCTACGACATCGGGTACTTCATCGCGCACATCGACGTCGACCTCCACACGGTGCCGGACGACACGGCGATCAACGGGATCCTGGGGATCTACAAGCTGAAGAACAGCCCTGCGGCCCTCACGACCTCGCCGCCCGCAACGCCCGGGAGCGCCTACATCCCGGAGTGGTCGTTCATGCTGATCGACTTCGAGGAGTTCTTGCTCCAGATCAACTGGGACATCGGCGTGAGCTTCTTCGAGGACGGCGACGTCCTGCAGGTGGGATTGTTCCCGTCGGTCGTGTTGGTGGCGGACTTCTCCATCGTGGTCGACTACTGGTGGAACAGCGGGTACACGCTTGACCTGCCGTTCATTCCACTGCCGGTCCCGCCGACGCCGACCTTCTGCCTCGGGATTCCCCTGCCGTGGTTCATCAACGGCGACATCGGCATCAACCCGGTCCCGGACTACACGGAGAACCACCAGATCCACCTCCTCCCGTGGACGCAGGCGTTCGAGTTGGAGTTCGACGTGTCGGGGAGCTACAGCTTCGACTGCCTGGAAGGCTGGCAGGCCGTCAACGTGAGCCTCGACATCAACGTCAACGGGTTCCACGACCCGTCGGACCACGGGGACCCGAGTCCCAGCTAGGACGGACGAGAATTAGGAGAGGGCGACCCCCTCTCCCCTTTTCCCTTTTGCACGATCCCGACTCCGGGCCCGCCTCCGGCTCGGCGGTCCCGCGCACGTTCAGCTCGGGAGCGCGCCTGCGACGATCTCCGCGACGTCCTTCACGACGAGCGGACCCTTCGCGGTCGTCTTCGTGCTGTCCTCGAGCATCAGGACGCAGTACGGGCACGCGGTGCTCAGGATGTTCGCCCCGGTCTCTTCCGCCTGCCCCACCCGGAGGTCCGAGAACCGCTCCCCCGGTGGCGTCTCCAGGAAGATCCTCCCGCCTCCACCGCCGCAGCACAGGCTGTTCGCCCGCGACCGCTCCATCTCCTCCAAGTGGAGGCCCGGCACGGACTCGAGCACCTTCCGAGGCTCCTCGTACACGCCGTTGTGCCGGCCGAGGTAGCACGGGTCATGGTACGTCACGGTCCCGCCGCCGCTCCCGCGGACCGGGATCCGGTCCTCGTCCAAGAGGCGCGCGAGGAGCTGGGTGTAGTGTTCGACCTCGACCGCCGCGCCGAGCTTCGGGTATTCCTTCTTCAAGATGGTGAACGCGTGCGGGCTGACCGTCACGACGCGTTCGACGCCACGTTCGCGGAACGCCTCGATGTTCTTCGCCGCCAACCCGGAGAACAGATCCACGTCCCCGATCCGGAGCGCGGGGTCGCCCGCGCACGCCTCCTCGTTCCCGAGCACGCCGAACCGCACGTTGGCGGCGTCGAGGATCCGGACGAGGGAGCGGGCCACATTGCGGACGCGCGGGTCGTACGCCGCCGTGCATCCGACGAACAGGAGGAGGTCCATGCCCTTCTCGTACGGGGGCACCCGGAGGCCCTCCGCCCACCGCATGCGGTCCTCGCGGGGCGCCCCCCACTCGTTCCCCACGTTCCCGAGGTGGCCCCGCACGGTCTTCAGGCGGTCGGGCTCCATGCCCATCGCGGTGACGAACCGCCGCGCGGCGCCGATCACCTCCGGGATTTCCACGCCCCGCGGGCAGCGGACCTGGCACGCCTTGCACGTCGTGCACTCCCAGAGGAAGTCCCCCTCGAGGCCGCCGAGGCCGAACTGCGCGAGGCGGAGCATCTTCCGGAGGCTCACGTCCTTCACCTCGGACCAGGGGCACGTGGCGGTGCACAGGCCGCACTGGTAGCAGAGGAAGAGGGAGCTTCCGCCGGCCTTCACAATCTCGTCGACGAGCTCTTCGTACGGTCTCACCGCTTCAACGGCCATCCAATCTCTCCTTGTACGCCTTCTGCCCCTTCGCGATCTCTTCCGGGGTGACGGTCGCGACGACCGTCTTCAGCTCCTTGATCTTGTCCGCGAACTTCTGCCCCTCCGCGGCGGTGAACCACTCGAGGTGCACGCGGCTCGGGTCGACGCCCTTCCGCTTCAGCTCCTCCCAGAGCTTCTCGACGCGCCGCTTCGTGTTGTAGTTCGCGGTGATGTAGTGGCAGTCCTTCAGGTGGCATCCGGACACGAGGACGGCGGCGACGCCCCGCTTCAGCGCGTACCGCACGAACTTCGGGCTCACGCGCGCGGAGCACATCGTCCGGATGATCCGCACGTTCGGCGGGTACTGCATCCGCGACACGCCCGCGAAGTCCGCGCCCGCGTAGGAGCACCAATTGCACGCGAAGGAGACGACCTTCTCGTCCGCGTTCTCCGCCGTGGCGGCGTCGATCTGTGCGAAGATCTGCTCGTCCGTGAAGTGGCGCATCTCGATCGCGCCGAACATGCACTCCGCGCCGCACGCCCCGCACCCGGCGCACGCGGCCTCGACGACGCGGGCCTTCCGCCCCTTCCCCTCGCCCTCCATATGGAGCGCGTTGTACGGGCACACCTTCGTGCACATCGCGCAGCCCGTGCACAACTCGTCGTGGATCACGGGCGTGAGGGCCTCGACGTTGATCTTTCCCTTCGCCATGAGGATGTTCGCGCGCGACGCGGCGGCGCACGCCTGCGTGACGGAGTCCTTGATGTCCTTCGGGCTCTCCGCGGTCCCGGCGAGGAAGATGCCCTTCGTCGGCGTGTCGACGGGCTGGAGCTTCGGGTGGGCCTCGAGGAAGAAGCCGTCCGCGCTCTTCGACAGGTTCAGGATCCGCTGGACGTCCGTGCTGTCCTGCTGCGGCTCCAGGCCGATGGACAGGATGACCATCTCGTAGTCCTCCGCGTACCGCTCCTGGAGGAGCGTGTTCTCCCCGACGACGTGGACGCTCCCGTCCCCGTTCATCGTCACCTCGCCCGGGATCCCGCGGACGAACCGCACGCCTTGCTCCCGGGCGCGGCGGTACAGGTCCTCGAAGCCCTTCCCGAACGCGCGGATGTCCATGTAGTAGACGTCGATGCCGACCTCGGGCCAGTGCTCCTTGATCAGGAGCGCGTCCTTGATCGTCTCCATGCAGCAGATGTTGCTGCAGTACGGGTTCCCGCGCTGGAGGTCGCGGGAGCCGACGCACTGGACGAACGCGACGCGCTTCGGGAGCTCCCGCGTCGTGAGCCGGTACAGGTGCCCCTTCGTGGGTCCGCCGGCATTGATCAGCCGCTCGAACTCCAGCGTCGTGATCACGTCCGGGAAGCGCTTGTACCCGTACTCCGCGAGCTTGGCGGCGTCGAACGTGCCCGCGCCCGTGGCGACGACGATCGTGCCGACCTCGAGCTGAACGTCCTCCGGCTGCTGGTTGAAGTCGATCGCCTTCCGCTCGCACGCGTTGATGCACCGCTCGCACGCGATCACATGGCCCTTGTTCAGGCACAGGTCCCGGTCGATCGTGAACAGCGCGGGCACCGCCTGCGCGAACGACCGGTAGATCGCCTTCCGCGCCGCCAGGCCCATGTCGAACTCGTTGGGGGCGACGACGGGGCACGCGGTCGAGCAGTCCCCGCACGACGTGCAGTCCTTCGTCACGTACCGGGGCGTCTTGTGCACGGTCACGACGAAGTTCCCCACGTAGCCGCCGACGTGCGTGACGCGGGAGTTCGTGAGCACCTCGATGTTCTCGTGCCGCCCCGCCTCGCTCATCTTGGGCGCGAGGATGCAGATGCTGCAGTCCATCGTGGGGAACGTCTTGTCGATCTGCGCCATCCGGCCGCCGATCGATGGCTCCCTCTCGACGAGGTACACGTGGTACCCCGAGTCCGCGAGGTCCAGGGCCGCCTGGATCCCCGCCACGCCCGCACCGATCACCGCCGCCGCGCGGCGCACCGGGACGGTCTGCTCGACCTGCTCCTGGAGCAGCGCCGCGCGGGAGACCGCCATCCGCACGAGGTCCTTTGCCTTCGTCGTCGCGTCCGCCCGCTCCCGGAGGTGGACCCAGGAGCAGTGCTCCCGGATGTTCGCCATCTCCACGAGGTAGCGGTTCAGGCCGGCCGCCTCCGCCGCCTTCCGGAACGTCGGTTCGTGGAGGCGCGGGGAGCAGGAGGCGACGACGATCCGGTTCAGCTTCCCCTCCCGGATGTCCTTCTGGAGCATGTCCTGCCCGGGGTCCGAGCACATGTAGCGGTAGTCCCGGGACACCGCCACGTTCGGGAGCGTGGCGGCGAACTTCGAGACCGCCTCGCAGTCCACGGAGCCCGCGATGTTCAGGCCGCAGTGGCAGACGTAGACGCCGATGCGGAGGTCCTCCGGCTTCTCCTGTGCCGGCGGCTTCGCGTCCTCAGGCATGCGCCGTCCCTCCTCCCACGAGCGACCGGGCGACGAGGACGGTCCAGTCCTCGACCTTGAGCGGCACGTCCTTTCCCTCCTCCTTGAGGACGCACTTGAAGTGGACGAGGCACTTCGGGCAGTTCGTCACGAGCGTCTCCGCGACCTCGGAGGCCTCCTTCACGCGCGCGAGCTGCATCCGCTTCGCGAGGGCCCCGCAGTTGATCCACGCGCTGATCCCGCAGCACTTCGCGAGGGCGCCCGCGTGTGTCATCTCCGCTCGCTCCAGCTTCGGGATCGCGTCGAGCACGGCCCTTGGCGGTGCCGTGACGCCCATGTACCGTCCGAGGCGGCACGGATCCTGGTACGTGACCCGCCCCTCCTGCGGCGCGAGCTTCAGGGCCCCGCTGTTCAGCTTCTCCCCGAGCATCTCCGAGAGGTGGACGAGCTTCACGCCCGGCAGCTTGTACTGCTCCTTCAGCGTCGCGTAGCACTCCGGGCACGTGAACACGATCGTCTCGAGCTTCGCGTCCTTCAGGGACTTCTCGTTCTTCGCCCGCAAACGGTCGAACGTCTCCGTGTCCCCGATCCACAGCATGTCGTGCCCGCAGCACGCCTCGCCCTCGAGCACGCGCGGCTTGATCCCGAGATAGTTCAGGATGTCGATCGCCGCCTTCGCGATTTCGATGTGGCCGCCGCCGAGGTACCCGAAGACCGTGTCCAGGTACGGACCGCAGCCGAGGAACAGCGCGACCTTCCCGTCCTCGGAGACCTTCGTCCGGTCGAGCCAGTCGTATCGCCGCGGGACGAACGTCCCCTTCGCGAGGATGCGCGGCATCGTCTGCATCATCGCCCCGTGCGTGTAGTCCGGCTCTCTCCCCGCCGCGAGCATCTCGTGCCGGAGCCCCCGGATGAACCCGGGGAAGTCCACGTTCTCCGGGCAAACCGCCACGCACGCGCGGCAGGTGATGCACGACCACACGAGTTCCTCGCGGTACAGGTCCGCGCCCGCCATCCCGCGTTCGACCGTGCGGCGCGGGGAGAACGTGTCGTCCACGTCCGCGACAGGGCACACGGCCGTGCACTTGCCGCAGGAGTAGCAGTTGTACGCGCGCGCCTCCCGGAGGATTTCGATCGCGGGCCTCACGCGACCACCTCCTTCGGCTTCTCCCATAGCGGCTTGGATGCGGCGACGTCCTGCGTGAACTTCGTGACGATCGCCGCGAACCGCTCGCCCTCGGAGGAGGAGATCCACTCGATCCGCAGGCGCTCCTTCCCGAGCCCGAGCTGCTCGACGAGCGTCCGCGCCATCTCCACGCGATGCGCGGCGTGCTCGTTCCCCGTCCGGTAATGGCAGTCCCCAGGATGGCACCCGGTGACGAGGACGCCGTCCGCGCCGCGCTCGAACGCCTTCAGGATGATCCCCGGGTCGACGCGGCCGGAGCACGGCACACGGAGGACGAGCGCGTTCGCCGGGTACGAGCGGCGGCTGATCCCCGCCAGGTCCGCCCCCGCGTAGGAGCACCAGTTGCAGGCGAACACGAGGACCTTCGGCTCCGTCATTCGAACGCCTCCTGCAGGAGCGCGTCGACCTGGGCGTCGACCTGCGGCGTCGAGAAGCCCTTCATGCCCATCGCGCCCGTGGGGCAGTCCACGACGCACACGCCGCACCCCTTGCAGAGCGCGGGGTTCACGCGGGCGACCTCGCGGCCGAGCTCCTCGACGAGCTCGACGGCGTGGAAGTTGCACACCTCCTCGCACCGCCCGCACCAGCGGCAGCGGGGCGCGTCGACCTCCGCGATCACGGGGTCGACGAGGACGTGGTCGCGGCTCAGGAGCCCCGCGGCCTTGGCGGCGGCGCCGCTCGCGCTCGCGACGCTCTCCTCGATCCGCCGGGGCCCGGCGGCGCATCCCGCGAGGTACACGCCGTCGATCGCGGTCTCGACGGGACCGAGCTTCACGTGCCGTTCCGAGAAGTAGCCCTCGGACCCCACGGCCAGCTTGAGCTGTTCCGCGAGGACCTTGGCGGCGGACGCGGGCCGCATCGCGACGGACAGCACGAGGAGGTCCGTCGGAAGCGCGAGGAGCGTCTCGCTGAGGAAGTCGTACACCTCGACGGCGTCGCCCCTGAACTCCGGGAGGTCCCGGTAGCGGACGAACCGCACGCCCTTCCTGGCGGCGTCGCGGTACAGCTCCTCCGCGCCGCGGCCGAACGTCCGGATGTCTCGGTACAGCACGTTCACGCGGCAGCCTTTCTCCGCAAGCTCGAGGGCCTGGTGCACCGCCACCTCGCAGCAGTAGCGCGAGCAACCCGGGTACGCCTCGTTCCGCGCCCCCACGCACTGGACGATCGTGACGTTCTTCGCGTCGGGGCCGCCCTTCCGGAGCCGGTCCTCGAGCTCGAGGTTCGTGATCACGTTCGGGTGGCGCCCGTACTCGAACTCCGTCGGGCGGTACAGCTCCGAGCCCGTGGCGACGACGACCGCGCCGATGTCCACCGACTCCGTGGCCTCCGGGCCCTTGAGCGTCGCGTGGAAGTTCCCCACGAACCCGTCGACGGACGCCACCTCCGTGGCGGTGCGGACGCGGACCCTCGATCCGCGGATCCGCTCGAGGAGCCGCCCAAGGACCTCCTCCGCCGGGGCGTCCGCCGGTGACAGCCGGAACAAGGAGCGGAGGCGGCCCCCCAGGTCCGCCTCCCGCTCGACGAGCGTGACCGCGATCCCCTGGGCGTCGAGGTCGAGCGCGGCGGCGATTCCCGCCACGCCGCCGCCGATCACGAGGGCCGCCCGCGTGACCGGTGCGGACCCGGGCAGCAGGGGCTCCGCGTGCCGCGCGCGGACGACGCTCGCCCGCACGAGGTCCTTCGCCTTCCGCGTCGCGCCCGCCGGGTCCTCACCGTGGACCCAAGAACACTGGTTCCGGATGTTCGCCATGTCCAGCAGGTACGGGTTCAGCCCGCCGCGGATCAGGGCGCTCCGGAACAGCTCCTCGTGCGTCTTCGGGGAGCACGCCGGGATTACGATGCGGTTCAGCTTGTGCTGCTGGATCCGCTGGACGATCGAGGACAGCGAGCCCTCCGAGCACGCGAACATGTGGCGCTCGGCGACGACGACGCCCGGGAGCTTGGCGGCGTACTCGCGGAGGGACTCCACGTCGACCGTGCCGGCGATGTTGTTCCCGCAGTGGCACACGAAGACGCCGACGCGCGGCTCCTCGCCGCCGCCGGCCGCAGGGATCTCGACCTCTTGGCGGCTTCGTTCGACGATGAAGCCGAGCGCCTGCCCGGCGGCTCCGCTCGCCTCCGCGACGGAGTCCGGGATGTCCTTCGGCCCCGTCGCGACGCCGCACACGTACACGCCGTCCCGCGTCGTCCGGAGCGGCTCGACGTTCGGCTGCCGCGTGCGCACGTACCCGCTCGCGTCGAGGGAGATGTCGAGCGTCGCGGCGAGCGCCTCGTTCCCGTCCGGCGGGAGGATCGCGCTCGCGAGCACGACCATGTCCGCCGCCATGGACTCCACGCGCCCCGTCTCCGTGTCCTCGACGCGGACGACGAGGCCCTCCTCGCCTTCCCGCACCTCCGCCACCTTCCCCCGGCGGAAGCGGATCCCGTTTGCCTTCGCCCGCTCGACGTACTCCTCGAACCCCTTCCCGAACGACCGGATGTCCATGAAGAGGACCTCGACGGACTCGAGGCCGGGGGCGTGCTCCTTCGCGAGCATCGCCTGCTTCACGGAGTACATGCAGCACACGCGGGAGCAGTACTCCCGGTAGTTCACGTCCCGCGACCCGACGCACAGGACGAACGCGAGCGTCCGCGGTTCCCGCCCGTCGCTCAGGCGGCGCACGCGGCCCGCGGTCGGCCCGGAGGCGCTGAGCATGCGCTCGAACTCCAGGCCCGTGAGGACGTCGGGGAAGCGGCCGTAGCCGTACTGGGCCATCGGCCTCGGGTCGAACACGGAGCCTCCGGCGGCGACGACGACGGCACCGACGCGGACGTCGACCTCCTGCGGCGCCATCAGGAAGTCGATGCACCCCTCGACCTTGCACGCGGTGACGCACTTCTCGCACGCGATCACATGGCCCTTGTTCAGGCAGTTCTCCCGGTCGATCAGGTACGTGGAGGGGACCGCCTGCGGGAACGGGGTGTAGATCGCCTTCCGCACGCGGAGCCCCGCGTCGAACTCGTTCGGCACGATGACGGGGCAGGCCTTCGAGCAGTCGTCGCACGACGTGCACGCATCCGTGACGAACCGCGGGTTTCGCCGGATGCGAACCGTGAAGTCCCCCGCCGTGCCCTTGACGGAGAGCACCTCGCTGTTCGTGTGGAGCCTGATGTTCGGGTGCCGTGCGGCCTCGACGAGCTTCGGGCTCTCGATGCACGTGGAGCAGTCGTTCGTGGGGAACGTCTTGTCGAGCTGCGCCATCCGGCCGCCGAGGGCCGGCGACCGCTCGACGAGGTGGACCTTCGCCCCGGCGTTCGCCAAGTCGAGGGCGGCCTGCACGCCCGCGATCCCGCCGCCAATGACGAGCGCCGCGTCGGGGGGCATCAGCCGCCCTTGCCCACGGCGCTCGCGCCGTACTCGTACCCGGCGGTGAACGCCTTCTCGTTCAGTTCCTTTGTGTGGGCGGGCACGCTCGACAGGATCGAATCCCTCACGACATCGCGCGGGAGCATCCCGGTGACCGCCGCCAGGAATCCGAGCATGACGATGTTCGCGACGATCTTCTTCCCCGCCTGCTCCGCGAGCTTCATCGCGGGGCACGCGATCCACTCGCCCGGCATGTCCGCCTCGACCTTCACGAGGTCGTTGTCGTAGAGGACCTTCACGCCCTTTCGGATGTCGGCCTTGTAGGTGTGGTAGGCCTCCTGCGACATGAGGATCAGGACGTCCGGCTTGCTCACGGAGGGATACGCGACCTTCGCGTCCGAGATCACCACGTTCGACGCGCATGCGCCGCCGCGCGCCTCCGGACCGTAGGACTGGGTCATCGTCGCGTCCTTCCCGCCGTAGATCGCCGCCGCTTTCCCGAGCACGTACCCCGCGAGCACGATGCCTTGCCCGCCGAACCCGGCGAGCCGCACCTCCGTCCTCATTTCTTCACCTCCTCCGTCTCGGCTCTCGCGGCCTCCTTCCTCGGGGCATCCTGGGGCATCTGCGCCCGATACATGTCCAGGAACGTGGGCTTCTCGATGTCCACGAACTTGCCCACGATGATCGTCTTGCCCAGGTCGATGTCCGCGTCCCGGGGATTCGCGCCCTCCTGGATGATCCAGTTCTCGCCGCGCAGCTCCCACTTCTCCTCGTAGTACTTCATCTCGTCCAGGCCGCTCCCGATCCGGTTCGGCCGGCCGTATCCGATCGGGCAGGGCGACACGATTTCGATGAACGTGAAGCCCTTCTTGACGGCGGCCTCGGCGACGGAGTCCCGGATGCGCCGCGCGTCGAGCGTCGTCCATCGCGCGACGTACGTGGCGCCGCACGTCGCCGCGAGCCACGGGAGGTTGAACGGGTGCTCGAAGTTCCCGTAGGGCGTCGTCGTCGTCTTCGCCTTCGCCGGGGTCGTCGGCCCCATCTGGCCGCCCGTCATCCCGTAGTTGAAGTTGTTGATGCAAACCACGTGGATGTCCATGTTTCGCCGCGCCGCATGGATGAAGTGGTTGCCGCCGATCGCGAACAGGTCCCCGTCCCCGCTGAACACGGAGACGTGGAGGTCCGGATTCGCGAGCTTGATCCCGGTCGCGAACGGGATCGGGCGCCCGTGCGTCGTGTGGTACGCGTCGACCTTCAGGAGGCCGGCGGTCCGTCCCGAGCAGCCGATGCCCGACACGACCGTCCGTTTCTCCCTCGGGATGCCCGCCTTCTCCATCCCCTCCAGGAACGCGTGGAGCGCGATCCCGAGGCCGCATCCCGGGCACCAGATGTGGGGGAACAGGTCCGTCCGGAGGAGGTTGTCGCGCGGGTGGGCCTCCCGGAGCTCGTCGGGGACGGCCGTCACTTCGCCACCTCCTGGATCGTCTTCAGGGTCCGGTTCGGGTGGGGGATCGCCCCCGGGGAGTACTGCACGAACTTCGTCGAGGCCCGCCCCGCGACCGCGCGCTCGACCTCGCGGACGATCTGCCCGAAGTTCACCTCGGGAACGATGAACGCCTTGGCCTGGGTCGCGAGCTCCGCGATCCGCCAATGCGGGAACGGCCAGACGGTGACGAGCCGCAGGAGGCCGGCCTTGATGCCCCCCGCGCGCGCCTCGTCCACGGCCTCGCGGACGCACCGGCTCGTGATCCCGTATGCGACGACGACGACGTCCGCGTCCTCGAGGAGGTACTCCTCGTACTCCGCGATCTCGTGCGCGTGACGCAGGATCTTCTCCTGGAGCCGGCCGACGAGGGACTGCTGTGTCTCCGGGGTGAGGGACGGCCGCCCGAGCTCGTCGTGGGTCAGGCTCTCCATCCGCACGAAGTAGCCCTGGCCCGCGACGGCGAACTCCGGGATCAGGTCCTTGCCCGCGCGGAACGTTTGATACTCCGAGGGCGGGACGCTCGGCGCCTTTCGGTGCACGATGGGGATCGCCGCCTTCTCGGGGACGACGACGCGCTCCGTCATGTGACCGACCGCCTCGTCCGCCATGACGAGCACGGGGAGGCGGTATCGCTCCGCGGCGTTGAACGCCTTCACGGTGAGGTCGTACATCTCCTGCGGCGAGTTCGGGGAGTATGCAATGATCTCGTAGTCCCCGTGGGAGCCCCACTTCGCCTGCATCATGTCCTGCTGCCCGACCGTCGTCGGGAGGCCCGTGCTCGGGCCGCCCCGCTGCACGTTGATGACGACGGCGGGGACCTCCAGCATGATCCCGAGCCCGATGTTCTCCATCATGAGGCTGAACCCCGGCCCCGACGTGGCGGACATCGCCTTCGTGCCCGCGCACGAGGCGCCGAGGATTGCCGCCATCGAGCCGAGCTCGTCCTCCATCTGGATGTACATGCCCCCCACCTCGGGGAGGCGCTCCGCCATCCGTTCCGCGATCTCTGTGGACGGCGTGATCGGGTAGCCGGCGAAGAACCGGCACCCGGCGGAGAGCGCGCCCTCCGCCGCCGCGATGTCCCCGTTCATGAAGTACTTCCCCGTGATCACGTCGCCTCTCATCGTTTCACCTCTTCGATGAAGATGCACAAGTCCGGACAGATGTCCTCGCAATGGTGGCAGGCGATGCAGTCGCCCTCCTTCCCCGGCACGACCTCCGGGATCCGGTACCCTTTCCGGTTGAACCGCTCGGCCATCCGGAGCACGTCCTTCGGGCAGAACTCGATGCAGAACTGGCACTCCTTGCACCGCTCCACGATCAGGTGCACGATGCCCCGCGGGACCACCTGCTCCTCGAGGTCCAGGGGCTTCCGCCAGAACTTCACCATGGGAACGGTGGGGTCGGTCGCGACGGCGGGGGTCATTAGGTTTCGCCTCCCGGCCCCGCCTCCGCTCGTCCCCCCGGGGGGTTCGCAGGAAGGGCCGCCAGTGCGTCGCAGATTCCAGGGGTCCGGCGTATTCGATGGTGGTGTAATTACATACGTGCGGTATCGTTGTCCGTCATTCGTCCGAGTGACAGGACATTACGGGGCGATATTCGCGGTCGGCGTGGGCGCTGGCCCCGACTTCGGGCAGCTACCCTCCGCCGGTCGCGATCATCAGCCCAATCGCGCATTCGCACTTCGCGGATTCGCCGCAGTACGAGCACACGCACTGGCAGTTGTCGATGAAGAGGCGACACCGGTCGCAGATCCCGTCGCGGTCGTCGTCCCGCCAGCGCGGCCGCCTCGCGCGCGCCTTCACGCGGGGAAATCGGTCTCCCTGGCCTTAATACTATTCTGCGTAGGATACGGGGGCTCCGCCCGGCCGCACGCGCCCGACCGCGCCCCGCCCCGAAGGCCTAGATCGTCGCAAGGATGGTGTTCACGTCCGCCACAATCTGCCCTGCCTTCCCGACGAGGTCCAGCCACTGCGCGTCCGTGAGCGCCTTCCCGTGCTGCGCGTCCGCGAGGTGGCGGAACGCTTTCAGGATGTTCGTCACCGTGCGGAAGTGGTTGCTCGCCGGCGGGTCTCTTCCCTCAATGTACCGGTCGATGCCCTGCTCGAGCTTCGCGCACGCGGCGGTGACCTTGTCCATGAGGCCGTCGCGGACGTCCGACGGCGGGAGGGCCGCCACCGTCGCGTTCAGCCAAGCGCACTCCGCGCGCACGTAGTACATCATGCTGAGCGGGGTCGCGCGGACCGTGAGCTGGCCGCTGGCGGTGTCGAACGCCCCGTCGATCGAGCTCGTGACCCGGACGACGAAGTCGTAGACCGCATCCTCCATCGCCGCCCAGTCCAGCGGGACGGCGATCGACAGGACGCTGGCGGTGGTGCCACACGCGGGCGCGCTCGGGCTCGCGGGCGCGAACGAGGTCCAAGCCGTTGGGATCGCGGTGGGCAGTGCGCGGTACGTGGAGCCGAAGTCCGTCCCCGTGAACGTGAACGTCAGCGTGTCGAACGCGTTCCCGTTGTTCAGCACGTCGACGTCGAACGAGCCGGTCTGGCCGGGCTCCACGTCGTCATCCACCGCCGCGACGGTCGCCTGGGGGTCCCCGTACGACAGGACGGTCAGCGTCGCCGCCACGCTGTCCGAGACGCCCGGGTTGAGCGTGCTCGTCACGACGATTGTCAGCGAGCGGGTCCCCGGCGAGTTCGTGCACGCGCGGACCGGCGTGAAGGACACGGAAACCGTCGTCTGCGTCTTGGACGTGACGGTCACCGGTGCCGGCACGGTCGCGACGACGTCCCCCGGGCCCAGGACGGAGATTGAGAACGTGTCCGACGCGTCGCCGGTGTTCCGGATCGGGACCGACACGGTGCCCGCGGAGCCGGGGACGGCGGACGTGCCTAGGGACGCGCTGCACACGAGGACGCCGGGGCCGGGAACGTCCAAGAACGCGCGCATCGTCGCCGCCTTCCCGGAGACGCACCACACGCCCGTCTTGCTGTTCGTGCCGTCGTTCCACCGCGCGTTCTCCGTCGCGGAGCCGTCCCAGAAGTCGTAGTACGCTCCTTCGGAACCGTCGAAGGCGGCGGTGGCGTCGCTGCCGCCGCGGCGAATCAGGTCGACTTTCGCGAAGCCGCCGGTCGCAGTTCCGTTCCAGTCGCGGGCCTCGTCGACGTGCCAGATGAGGAGGCCCTCGTCGGGGATGTCCGCCGCCGCGCCCTGGTAGGCGAACGGGGCGGGCAGGGCGCCGATCAGGGCGTCCGTGTTGTCGTACGACGTGCCCTTCCAGCGGTTCTCGACCATGAAGTACTCGCCCTTCCCGTGCGCCGGGTCGTAGAGGACATACGCGAGCGGGTTCGTCTCCGCGTTCGCGATGTTGTAGTATCCGTCCGCCGTGATAGCGGTCCCCGCATACCAGCCGAGCTTCATCTTGGAGAGGGGGTCGAGGTGGTGCGGTCCGTTCGGGGAGACGTTCGGGCTGCTCCCGAAGCCGCTGAATCCCATGAGGCTGAACTGGCCGATGTTCTGCGGCTGGATCCCGTAGTAGTCCGTCAGGAACCAGGCGCCGCCCCAGGAGCTCTGGTGCGCGAGCTCGTGGGCGTACAGGGTGATCCACGGGGTGCCGGAGGAGACGCCGCAGGAGACGCCCGCCACCGTCTTGCCGTCGAGGGTGAGGCCGGGCGGCATCCCGCGCATCGCGCCGCCGAAGCTCCCGACGTTGTTCGCGTCGATGACGATGTACGCGACCTCCTGCCCGAAGTTGATCGTGCCGTCGCTGTTGAAGTCGAGCGGGGCGAAGTTGTACCCCGCCTGGTCGAGGCTCTTCAGGCCCCACCGCTGGAAGGTGCCGCCCCCGTACGTCGGGTCCGGCGCGGTGTTCCAGTACGCGCGCGTCGACTCGTCCGCGCTCGCGGTGGCCGGGTCGTTCCACGCGGTGACCCAGGTCCAGCTGCCCTGGTCGCTGAAGCGGAACTGCCCGTAGGACTGCTCGATCCAGTAGTCGTTCATGCTCGGCCTCGGGCCGAAGATCTGGTTCTGGATGAACGCGGGCGTGAGCACGGGGTCGTGCGTAAGGTCCGTGAACTCCAAGAGGACGACGAGCAGGGGACGCACGCCCGTCTGCGGGTTCACGACGGGGTCGTCGAACGCCGTCGTGCGGGGCGCGTCGTCGCCCATGACCTCGGGCGGGGTGACGCCGGTCGGGGCCGGGGTGCCATCGTTCGCCATCGGCATTGCGGCGACGAGCGCCGCGGACACGATCAGGAGACCTACGAGAGCTGTGCGCAACGTTCCATGGGGAGCCAAGGATTCCCCCTCCTCGGTCCTTCGGCATTGGCGGCCGGGCTTATATCGTTGCTAGAACACCTTTTGACGCTGGACCGCGATGGGAGGGAACGGGGAGTTCCCCCGAAACGATGAAGCCCGCGGCCTTCGTTCGCGCGGCTCCGGAGGTTGATTGATGCGCCCGGCAGGAATCCGCACCCTCCTCGCCCTCGCCGCGCTCACCGCGGCCCTCGCCGGAACCCCTGCATCCGCGCAGCCCGAGTACCCGGAGATCGTCCTCGACATCTACCGCGTCCAGGCCGTCGACCTCATCGACCCGCTCGGGGCCCCGTCCCTCTACTATTACGTGGGCGTCCGCGACGGGACCGACTGGGTCTGGCGGGGCCCGATGACCCTCCCGGACGGTCCGGACCTCCTGGTGAACGCCTCGCACACGTTCGCGGTCCGAGCGCCCGTCGTGGGCGTGGCGGTCGTGCTCTGCGAGGCGGACTCGCTGAACGCGGACGACGCGACGGACCTGTCGGCCCGCCTCGGCGGCGGGGCGGACGACAACGGATGCCCCCTGTCGAGCGCCGCGCCGCCGGACTACGCCTTCCAGGGCGCCTGGGACCTCGCCGGCAACGGTCTCACGGGGGACACCGTCCTCCCGGAGTCGGGCTATTGGCGCACCTCCGGCGACTTCGACGGCAGCGGCGCCGCGGACGAGAACGACGCGAGCCTCTGGTTCCGGATCGCGGACGCGTACGAGCCGCCGACGGCGACCTTGGGCTCCGACCGCTGGGTGGGCGCGGGCGAGATCGTCTCGTTCGACGGCGGCCCCTCCCGCGCCTGGGGGGGAAGCTCGATCGAGTCGTACGCGTGGGACTTCGACGGGGACGGCGTGACGGACGCGACGGGGCGGATTGCGAGCCGCGCGTTCGCGGCGGGCACGCGCACGGTCCGCCTCACGGTGACGGACAGCCTCGGGGTCTCGGGCGAGGCGACGACCCTCGTGCACGCCGGGAACCGGATTCCGCGGCCTGTCATCGCCTTCAGCCCCGCCGAACCCTACTCGGGGCAGGAGGTGGAGTTCCTCGACGCCTCCTCCGACCCGGACGGGACAGTCGCGTCCCGCTCGTGGTCCTTCGGGGGCGGGACGACCTCGACGGAGGCGCGTCCGACCCACCGGTTCCCCCGACCCGGGACCTACGTCGTGGTGCTCGAGGTCACGGACGACGACGGGGCGCGCGTCGAGACCTCCGTGGTCCTCGTCGTCCGGAACCGGGCCCCCCTAGCGGCGTTCGCTGCGGTCCCCGACGCGGCCGACCCGACGCTCGTCCGGCTCCGGGAGGGGGCCGTGGACCTCGATGGCTCCGTCGTGGACTGGCGGTGGGACTTCGGCGACGGCAGCAGCGCCGCGGTGGCCGGTCCGACCCACCGGTACGCGCGCCCCGGCTCCTACGCCGTGACCCTCCGGGTGTGGGACGACCGGGGGGCGACCTCCTCCGTCTCCGCGACCGTCGTCGTCCCGACGCCCGTGAACCCCGCATGGCTCTCGATCCCGCTCGCGGCCGGGATCCTGGCGGTGCTCGGGTTGCTGGGGTTCCTGCGGCGGCGGGCGCGCGTCGCGGGCTCCGCATCGCCGCCAAAGCTCTTCGCGCTCCTCCTGGCGGCGGCCGCGGTCCTCGCCGCCGCGCCGCCCGGTTCGTCCTACACGGAATCCCCGCCAATCGGCGCTCCGGCCTCCACGCACCAGTGGATCTTCGACCGGGCGGTCGACATCTTGGCGGCGGACGGGTTCTCGGGCCTCGCGGACTGGATGGACGGCGCGTTCCTCGAGGAGATGAAGCGCGGGACGATCCGCGCGGACCGGACGCTCGTCGACTCCGGGGACCACTACCACGACCCGTGGACCCACGCGGGGCTCGCCGGCTTCCGGGACGCGGCGGACCTCGCCTCCGAGGAGTTCGGGTTCGCGGCGGCCGCCTGGTCCGCGGGGGACCGCCTGGGGGCGGCGTACCACCTCGGGTGGGCGGCGCACCTCGTGGCGGACGCGACGGTGCCTCACCACGCGCGGCTCACGCCGCTCGACTACCACGCGGAGTACGAGGCGTTCGTGAGCGCGAACCGGGAGTCCGCCGCGGTGGACTCCGGCGGGAACTACACGGTCGAGTTCCTGGCGGGGCATCACGAGGACACCTGGGATCCGTGGGACTGGGTGGACGGGAACGCACACAGGAGCCACGACTGGTTCCCGAACGTGTCGACGGGCGACCCCGCGGACTTCCGCGCGGCGATGGACGTCCTCCTCCCGATCGCGCAGCGGACCACGGCCGGGTTCGTCCACATGTTCTTCGCGACCGTGAACGCGCCCCCGCAGGTCCGGATTGCCGGCCCGACGGAGGCGACGGTCGGGGTCCCGTTCTCGCCGGTCGCGGTCGTGGACGAGGACATTGCGATCTGGTCATACGCGTGGACCGCGGACGGTCGCCTCGAGACCGACCGCGAGGCCGCCTTCGAGTTCGCGGCGCCCGGTCCCCACCTGATCCGACTGGAGGTGCAGGACGTCCTCGGCGTGACCGCGGAGGCGACGTACGCGGTCGACGTGGCGTATCCGCAGGGCCCCCGGGCGACGATCTCGGGGCCGACGCGCGTCGACTCCGGGGAGGCGGCCGCGTTCGGGGGAGTCGAGAGCGGTCCGGACGTCGTGCGGTACGAGTGGAGAATCGACGGCGCCGTCGCGAGCCTCGGCCCGTCGTTGGCGGCGTCGTTCGAGGGTACGCGCGTCGCGCTCGTCGAGCTCCGGGTGTGGGACTCCAGGGGTCGCACGGATTCCGTCGCGTACCCCGTGGCGGTGGAGGACCGCCTCCCGCCCCTCCTGGACGTCCCGGAGCGCGTCGCGGTCGTCGCGGGCGAACCGCTTCTTTTGGCGGCGGATCGGCACGTCTCCGGAGGGAGCCTCGCCCGCGCGATCTGGTGCGTGGACGGCGAGGTGCGAGAGGCCACGAACACGACCGTACTGTTCGCGCAGCCCGGGACGCACGTCGTGGTGCTCGTCGCCTTCGACGCCGAGGGCAACGCGGCGACGGACTTCATGGAGGTGGCGGTCTCGCCCCCGGGATTCCCCTGGTGGATCGCCGGAATCGCGGCGGTCCTGGTGGCCGTTGTCGCGGCGCACCTCTGGCGGCGACGCCGCCAATCCTGACCGCTACGGCCCGCCCCGCGGGGCTGTCCGAGCCGCGCCCGTGATGTGCCGCTCGAGCGCCACGATCAGATCCCGCTCGTGCTTGTCCTTGATCCAGCCCTGCGCCTTCATCTCCCGGAGTCCCCGCCCGAGCATGTCGCGCAGGTTCCCGAGGTGGAGGAGGTTGTTCGAGTTCCCGAGGCTCGCGACGTACGCCCCGAGGCTCGCGTCCTCCACGAGCGCCTTCTCGATCCCGCCGCGGAAGATCTCCTCGAACTGCTGCGTCTTCGGCTCGAGCGGGAGGACCGCACCGCCGAAGGTCGACTTCAGGGAGCCGAACACGCCCTTGCCGGCCTTCGCGACCATCGGGGGGTACACGACGATCCGGCGGCCGCGCTCGCTCGCGAACGATGCGACGACGATCGGCATCCGCACGATCGTCGTCTCCCGGACCGTGGCCTGGACGCCCTGGGAGTCGAGGAACCGGATGCTCTCCTGGAGCTGCCGCGTGAGGCCCCCGAGGCCCAGGGACAGCTTGCCCACCAGGGCGACCGCCGACTGCTCCTCTTGGTTCAACTTCGCGATCTCCGCGTCGCGCTGCCTCTCGATCTCCCGGATCCGGTCCCACTGCGCCTGGATCTGCCGGTCGAAGTTGCTGCGGGCCTGCGCCATCTCGTCCTGGTACCGCGCGACGTCCCCGCGGATCCGCTCGAGGTCCCGACGGACGGCGTCCCGCCGCTCCCGCGCCTGGGAGGCGGCGGCCATGTCGTCCCGCCGGCGGGACTCCGCGTCCCAGCCCGCGAGGTCGGCTTCCGCCTTGCGCGACTGCGCCTGGAGGTCGAGCATCTTCGGCTGCATCGCGGACCAGCGCTCCTCCCGCTCCTTCTCGAGGCGCGCGACCTGCGCGTTCACGTCTGGGCGGACGCGGTCGACCTGCTTCTGGTACGCCGCCACCGTGTTCTCCCGGACCGCCGCGAACTCCGCGCGCGCGCGGGAGAGGCCTCCCTCGAGGGACTTCCCCGCGGCGGCGAGGGCGTCGAGATCCTTCGCCATCGCGCCGATCACGCCCCGCATCCTTTCCACGGCGGTCCGCACGTGCTCCTCGGAGAGGCGCGCGGTCAGCATGGGGTTCCCCGGGAGCTGGCGGGGCTTCGCGAGCGCGATGTGCGCCAGCACGTCGCGCATGAACTCCTCGTGGATGAACAGGCCCATGATCGGGACGTGGTCCACGTTCGCGAACTGGTCGAAGTACGCCGCGCGCTCGCTCAGGAGGCCCAGCAGGGACTTGTAGTCCCTCGCGGCGTCGATCGCGGCGCCGAACGAGCGGGCGTCGGGGATCCGCCCCTGCGCGAACACGTACGACCAGACGCCCATCCCGTCGAACACGAGGTGGCGGTTCTCCCGCCACGGCACGACGATGATCGGCCAGTACAGCATGCTCGCGGACTCGAGCGCCTCCTCGCGCTTCCGCAGCACCCCCGCCTTCTCCCGTTGCATCTCCACGTCCGCGAGCACGGTCGCGAGGGTCATCTCGAACGGGAACTCCTCCGCGACGGCGCCCTCGCGCTCGATCACCGCGAACGGCATAACCAGCTCTGAGCCGGGCTCGTCCATAGGAACCGACCTCCGGTGGGGGTGGCCGGGAATCACCGCCCAGGGGTAAATCGTTTCGGTCCCGTTCTCGTTGGGAGGCAGGTGGGGAAGGAGTTATCCACCGGGACCGATTCGAGGACGGGGTATCGTCATGGCTGGAAGTCCCGCCCTCGTCCGCCACGCACCGTTCCTGGCGCTGGTCGCGTTCCTGTTCCTCGCGGCCCTCTACGTGGAAGTGTACCTCGACGCGTTCACGTACATCCTCCTCAACAGCCGCCTGCTCTTCCAGCTCTTCGTGGGCGTGACGGTGATCGCGGTCCTCAAGAACGTCGTCGGGATCCAGACGTTCGGCACCTTCGCCCCTGCGATCGTCGCCCTCGCGTTCCTGCAGGCGGGCCTCCTCGTCGGCATCGTCCTCCTCCTCAACATCCTGGCGATCGTGGTCGCGACACGGGAGATGATCCGGCGCGAGCTCGTGCAGCAGGACCACCGGGTCGCCATTCAGCTCATCATGGTCGGGCTGACGATCGTCGTGCTCGAGGTGCTCGCGGAGTACTACCACCTCCCGCAGCTCGACTTCACGTTCCTCTTCCCCGTCCTGATCCTCGCGTGGACGTCGGAGCGCTTCGTCGAGGGCGTGGACCGCACGGGATGGGAGCGGCCGTCGAAGGAGCTGTTCTGGACCCTCGTGACGATCGTCGTCGCCTACGCGGTGATGGTGCAGGCGTGGCTCGTGGACTTCGTCATCCTGACGCCTTTCACCTGGCCGCTCCTCGTCGTCATCAACTGGTATCTCGGGACGCAGATCCGCGTCCGGCTCCTGGAGCGCCGGCGGTTCCGTGGGGCGACGGGCGGTTCGGACGGCGTCCCCCCCGCGGACCTGCTCACGATGAACGTCCGAAACCGGGAGTTCGTGTCGAAGTACAACGACCCCGCCCTCTTCCCGCTGCTGACGAAGGCGCGGACGAAGGACACGCTGGCCCTGCACGGGGTCCCCGTGCCGGAGACGCTCCTCGTCGTCCGCGAGAAGGCGGACCTCGGGAAGCTGGCGGCGTTCCTCCGTGACGCATCGGAGTTCGTCGTGAAGCCCGCGTCCGGGTTTGGCGGCGAGGGGATCGTCGTCGTCCGCGGGCGCGAGGGGGGGAGCTTCCGCACGAACCAGGGACCGATGACGGCGGAGGAGCTCGTCGCGCACGCGCAGTACATCCAGACGGGGGCGTTCGCGAACTCCACGTCGGACGAGGTGCTCGTGGAGGCTCTCGTCGTCCAGCACCCCGCGATGAAGGACCTCGTGCCCGAGGGGCTCGCGGACATCCGCGTGATCGCGTTCCAGGGATTCCCGGTGATGGCGATGGCGCGGCTCCCCACGCGAGAGTCCGGCGGGCGGGCGAACCTGCACTCCGGCGCGGTGGGATGCGGTGTCCAGATGAGCGCCGGCAGGGTCACGCGCGCGACGTGGCACGGTCGGGCGGTCGCGAAGCATCCGGACACGGGCATGTCCCTCGCCGGCTTTTCGATCCCATTCTGGTCCCAGATCCTCGAGATCGCGGCCGCGGGTCAGATCGCCTCGGGCCTGGGATACGCGGGCGTGGACATCGTGCTCGACGCGCAGCGCGGCCCCCTCGTCCTTGAGGTGAACAAGCGCCCCGGACTGGAAATCCAGAACGCGAACCGCGCGGGCCTCCTGAAGCGGCTGCGGGCGATTGAGGGGCTGCGGGCGAAGGGCGACGCCGAGGACCGCACGGCGCGGGCTCTGAACCTCGACGGGTCGAACTGGGAGGCGACGGCATGAGGGTCGCGTTGGTCGCGGGAGTCCTCTTCGTCGCTCTCCTGATTGCCGGCATCCCGGGGCTCGTCGGACTGGCCCCGCGGATCGAGAACGAGCCGTGGGGAGTCACCACGTACGAGTTCGTCTACCACGTGGACGTCGGCAACTTCGGGACGGCGCCGGCGCGGAACCTGACGGCGCGCGTCGCCCTCCTCCGCACCTTCGAGCCGTTCCAGGTCGTGGACTCGATGGTCGTGGCGACCCAGGGTTCGACGATCGAGGAGGACGAGCTCGGGAATCAGTTCGCGGTGTACAACATGACGGAGCTCGCCCCGGGGGCCTCGTTCATGGCGGACTTCACAGCGCGAGTGCGCGTCTTCGGGATCGACTTCACCGCCACGGACACCGGTCTCTCCGGTTCCCCCGGACCGGAGTACACTTCACCGGAGCCGTTCGTGGAGTCCGCCGACACCCGCATCATCAACCAGTCCCTCGCGCTGCGCGGGGTCAGCACCGGCCTCGCGGACTACGCGTACCGCTCGTATGTCTGGACGACCCACCATCTCACGTATGAGACGCAGCCGCAGGAGCGCGGGGCGGCGTGGGCACTCCGGACGGGCCGCGGGATGTGCTACGAGTACGCGAACCTGTACATGGCGCTCCTCCGCGCCCAGGGCGTGCCGTCGAAACGGGTGAACGGCTGGGGCGAACGGTTTCAGGCGGGCGAGGTCCACCACGCGGAGGAGGTCGCCCACGCGTGGGACCTTCTGTTCTCCGCCGACCATGGGTGGATCCCCGTCGACCCGACTTTCGGGGACAAGCACGAGTACGAGTACTTCCTAAAGATCAACGACATGCACGTCATCCTCACGGAGGGCGTGAACCGCCATTTCTACCGGATCACGTACACGCGCACCGCTGGGACGAACGTGCAGGTCGACTACGTAGTCACGGTGCTCTCGAAGGTGGACGAGAACCTGTCCGCGGCGCGCGCGATCGTGATCGGCGGGTTCGTGGCGGTGCCGTTCCTCCTGGCGGCTGTGATCGTCGCGCAGGTCGTCACCGAGCGCCGGAAGCGCGTCTACCTGGAGTAGCCGTCAGATGTCCGTCGGTGGGTGCTTCCGGAACCACCGCGCGAGCGCGAGGACCGCGATGGCGGCGAGGACGAGGAGCACGACGGCGACGACCGCGAGCGCCCCGGTGTCGGGCGGGGCGTGCACGGTGACCGTGCGGGTCGTCGTGTTCGTGCCGCCGTCGTCGTCCGTCACGGTGAGGCGCACGGCGTACGCGCCCGCACGGTCGTAGACGTGCGTCGGATCCCGGTCCGGGCTCGTACCCCCGTCCCCGAAGTTCCACGACCACGAGGCGATCGCCCCGTCCGGGTCCGCGGACGCGTCCGCGAACTGCGCCGGCTCGCCCGTCTCGGGCTCCGCGGGGAGGTAGACGAACCGCGCCTCCGGGGACCGGTTCCGGATCGTCACGACGGCCTCGTCCCCCGCCTCCTCGCCGAGGCTGTCCGCGACCGTGAGGGACACTGTGTGCGCGCCTTTGGCGGAGAACCGCCAGGTCACCATGGGGCCCGTTGCGTCCGTCGCCCCGTCGTCGTCGAAGTCCCACTCGTACGATTCGAGGGAGGCGTTCGTGGCGGTGGATGCACGCCCGTCGAACACGAACGAGTCGTTGAGCCAGCCCTCGTGGTCCGGCCCCGCGCTGGCGGTGGGCCGCGCGTAGCCGTCCGAGACGCGGAACCAGAGGTTCGCGTCGTTCTCGTCGGAACCCGTGCTCCCGTCGATGTCGCCGGACGCCCGGAACCCCTCCGCGTCCACGACCACGGCGTCGCCGCCAATCGCGTCGGTGCGGAGATCCCACGTCCCGCGGTACGCGCCCACGGGGAGGAGCGCGCCGACGGGGCAGTCCGTGTCGTCCGCCCCGCCGCCGAAGGTGGAGCCGATGTCCGCCACGTCGTCGGCGGTGGCCGTGTCGCCCTCGCATAGGACGAACGCGAACGAGAGGATCGGAGTGCGCGCCTCGACCCCGTGCACCGCCCCGACGGTCACGTTGATCCCGTTCGGCGCGTCGTAGAGCGTCCACGCGTACGCCGTCCCGTCCCAGAGGCCGAGCCAGTAGTACCAGTCCCAGTCCCCGAGCGGGGGCACGTCGATCTCGTCGACCTGCGCGATGCGGACGACCTCGAGCGCGACGGTCGGGTACACCGGCTGCGCGGCGGCGGGGCGCGTGGCGGCGAACGAGGACGCGAGCACGAGCAACGCGATGGTCACCGCGAAAAGCGACGGAATCCCGGGACGGTCGGTCAGGGTCTCCCCTCCCACGGGTCCGCGGCACGTCGTCCGGCGGCTAATAACCTTCCCCGGGCACGCCCGAGGGCCGCCTCAGACGTAGTGCGTCCGCGCCTGCTCCCGGAGGAACTGCGGGAGGTAGTACGGCCCGCCCGCGCCCCGGAACGTCACGGACGACATCTTCCAGCCGCCGAAGGGCTGGCAGCCGACCATCGCCCCGGTCGTGCTCCCCTGGCGGCGGTTCGCGTACGCCACGCCCGCCTCGATCCGAGCGAAGAAGGACTCGACCTCGTCCTCCTCCTCGGAGAAGATGCCCGCGCACAGCCCGTACTCCGTGTCGTTCGCGGCCCGGAGCGCCTCGTCGAACGTGCGGTACGGGAGCACCGCCAGGATCGGGAGGAACAGCTCCTCGCGGACGATCCGGTGGTTCGCGGGGAGGCGCTCGACGACCGTCGGCTCCGCGTAGTACCCGTGCGCGAGGATGCCGTCCGTGCGGACGGAGCCGCCCGTGCGGATCTTGCCGGAGCGCCGCGCGAGCCCCACGAGGCGCTTGAACTTCCCGTATGCGTCCGCGTTGACCACGGGCCCCAGGAACACCTCCCGTTCGTGCGGCGGCCCGATCACGATCTGGTCCGTGCGGTCGACGAGGAGGTCCGTGAACTCCGCCTGCACGCGCCGGTCCACGAGGACGCGGGACGTCGCGGAGCACTTCTGCCCGCCGAAGCCGAACGCGGCGCGCATCACGCCTTCCGCGGCGGCGTCGAGGTCCGCGCTCTCCGTCACGATCGTCGGGTTCTTCCCGCCCATCTCCGTCACGATCGGCCGCGGCCGCTTGGCGGCGAACGCGGCGAACGCCGCCAGCCCCACGTCCTTCGACCCGGTGAACGCGAGGCCCTCCACGTCGTCGGAGCCCACGAGCGTCCGGCCGACGGTGGAGCCGCCGCCCGTCACGTAGTTCAGGACGCCGGGCGGGAGCCCCGCCTCCCGGAGGATCTCGTACATCCGGAGCGCGACGAAGGGCGTGTCCGAGGCCGGCTTCAGGACGGCGGTGTTCCCCGCGATCAGCGCCCCGACCGTCATCCCCGCCGCGATCGCGAGCGGGAAGTTGAACGGGCTGATCACCGCCCACACCCCGTACGGCCGGAGGACGGAACGGGTGCGCTCGTCCTTCACGGAGCGCCCCATCTCCGCGTCGAAGCCCGCGTGGTCCACGACCTGCTGCGCGTAGTAGCGGAGGAAGTCGATCGCCTCGTCCGCGTCCGCGACGGCCTCGTGGCGGTTCTTCCCGTTCTCGAACGACATGAGGGCGGCGAGCTCCCACTTCTCGTTCGACATCAGGTCCGCCGCGCGGAGCATCACGCGCACGCGGTCCATGTAGTCCGCGTTCGCCCACCCGGGGAAGGCCTCCCGGGCGGCTCGGATCGCCCGCTTCGCGTGGTCCGCGGTGCCGGCCTGGAAGCGGCCGAGGAGCACGCGGCGGTCCCCGGGGCTCCGGTCCTCGAACGTCGCGCGGCCGCGGACCGCCCGCTCCCCGATGTGGATCGGGTGCGTCTCCCCGAACCGCTCGCGGACCTTGTAGACGGCGATCTCGTACCGGCTGTGGAACTCCTCCTGCGTGCCGGTCTCGACCGCGGAGAGCCACGTGCGCTCGTTCGTGAATTCCATGGGACCGGCCCCGGGCGTCCGATGCTGGACGGCGGGGATAAGGATTTCGTCCATTCCCGCGTCGCCTTCGGCTCCCGCCGCCGCGCGCCGGCCCGTCTCCGAGGAGTCGCATTCGGAAGGCCCAAATACGAGCGGGGCGCGTGGCGGGCGCGGGGTGGCCCGTGGCGGCATCGGAACGGTTGCGGCAAGAGACCCTGGACCGGTTCCTCGACGTCCTCGAGGCGACGGCGGCTTTCATGGACGCGACGGCCCGGCTCGAGCAGGCGGACGCGTCCGGGACGCCGGACTACGGGAACCTCCTCGTCTCGGAGGCGTACGTGCGGTTCCTCCGGGAGCACCTCTCCGAGGAAGCGGTGGGGAGCTTCGTCACGACGTTCCACGCGATGGGCCCGGCCCTCCGGGACCTCCTCCACGCGTCCCCTGCGGAGCGGATTGCCCGGGCGGCGCAGCTGCGGGAGGTCGCACGCCGATTCCGGGGGTTCACCGGACGCGGCCCCTAGCCGCGCGCTACGTCGCGCACGTCCGGAGCGCGAGGCCGAACACGAGGAACGCCGTCGCGAACGCGAGGGACGCACCGGACAATCCCAGGGAGAGGCGGCTCCGGGGGCTCCGGACGGTGTACACCGCCAGGAGGGAGAGGAACACGCCCGCGAGGGAGAGCGCGGACGAGAGCGACGCGACGCCGACGGTCGCCGCGAGGTCCAGCGCGGTCGCCTCCGGCCGGCAGAACGGGACAACCAGGTACGTGACAGGGAGCAGGACCGCGGCGATGGCGAAGGCCGACACGGACAGGGTGAAAGCGCTGCGCTCGCTTCCCCGCACGAGGGGGAGTGTGCGTCTCTCCCCTTAACCTTTCTTGTGCACTCTGTTTAACAATCTCGCGTGCGGGTCAGCGGATGTACGGGTCCGGCGATCCCCGGTAGTCCGCGTACGCGCCGGCCGCGGACAGCTGGCCGATCAGCTCCCGCGCGATCTCGCGCGTGTACGGACCGGTCTCCTCGGTGCCGAGCCACGCGAGCACGTCGCGGACGACCTGCGTCCGCTCCTCCGCCGCCAGCGCGGGGAGCGTGCCGAGCGCCTTCTCCGCCCGCCCCATCGCCCGGACGAACTCCTTGCACGCGTCCACGACCTGCTGCGCCTCGGTCCTCACGGATCCACCGCCGCCGGTAGAGCGCCGCACGTATTTATGGCGGCGCCGTCTTCGCGGTCCGTGGCGGCGATCGCGAAGGCATCGGGCGTTCCTCCCGGCACCGCGAAAGTCGTCGTGGTGGGCGGCCGTCCCGTCGCGCTGTTCAACGTGGGCGGCACGTTCTACGCGACGGACGGCGTGTGCCTGCACCGCGGCGGGCCGGTCGGGGAGGGCACGCTGGAGGGCCCGACCGTCACGTGTCCGTGGCACGGGTGGGAGTACGACGTTCGCACGGGGCAGAACGTCGGGAATCCCGCCGCCAAACTGCGGACGTATCGCGTCGTCGTCGAGGGCGACGACGTGACGATCCTCCCGTGATGCGGGCCGGGGCGATACCCTTTTCCGGGCCCGCTGTCTGCGGCGCGCGTGGCGGACCTCGCGCTCCTCCTGTTCCAGGCCTTGGCGGCGCTGTCGTTCCTCCTCGGAGTCGCGTCCCTCCTTGGGGGCGTCCGGTTCCGCGTCCGCGTCTCCCGCTCGCGGCGCGCGCTACGTGCCCCGTATGCGCCGCCCGCGATCGTGATTGTCGCGTGCAAGGGCGAGGACCCCGGCCTCGAGCACAACCTGGCGGCGCTGCTCCACCAGGACTACCCGGCCTACCGGGTGGTGTTCGCCTTGGACGACTTCCGCGACCCCGCGCACCGCGTGATCCGGAACGCCGCGGAGGCGTCCCAGGTCCCCGTGACGATCGTCGAGTCGCGCCCGGTGCCGAACGCGACCGGGAAGGCCGCCGCCCTGATCCGCGCGGCGAAGGAGGTCACCGCCAAGGACGAGGTCGTCGCGTTCATGGACTCCGACGCGCGGCCGCCGCCATCGTGGCTCCGCGACCTCGTCGCGCCGCTCCAGGAGCCGGGCGTGGGCGCGACGACCGCCTACCGGTGGTACACGCACGACCGGACCCTCGCCTCCGCGGCGCGCTCCGCGTGGAACGCCGCGGGCACGAACCTCCTGTTCGACGAGCGGAGGAACTTCGCGTGGGGCGGATCCTCCGCGCTCCGCCGGGAGACGTTCGAGCGGACGTACGTCGCCGCGAAGTGGGGGAGCGCGCTGAGCGACGACATGGTCCTCACGCAGGCGGTGAAGGGCGCCGGGCTCCGCGTCGCGTACGTGCCCGCCGCGACCGTGGTCACAGACGAGCCGTGCGACTGGCCGGCGGCCCTGGAGTGGACGATCCGCCAGACCGTGATGATGCGCGCGTATGACCGGCGGGTGACGCGGTACGCCGGCGTGGCGTACGGGACCGTCGCGGGCTCCGTGGACCTGGGGATTGCGCTCGCGTTCGTGGCGGCGTTCGCCGACCCCGCGTACGGGGTCCCCGCCGTCCTCCTGCTCGCGCACGTGCCCTTCACCGCCGCCAAGGCCGCGCTCCGGCTCGCGACGTTCCGACGGATCGCGGGGGCGCGGCTCGGCCCGACGGGCGGGTTCCTCCTCGGGAGCCTCCTCGTCCCGTGGCTCGCCCTGTACGGCCTCAACCGGGCGCGGCGGCTCCGCGTGATCTCGTGGCGGGGGACGCTGTACGAACTGCGGGGCCCGGACCCGATCCGCGTCGTCCGGCGGTGACTACGCCCGGGACCGCGTGGCCTCCTCGTGCTTCGCGAGCTCGCTCAGGAGCCAGTTCCGTCGGCGGCTCTTCCCGAGCGTGTACCGCATCGACGCGAGGGGCGGGGCCGCGGCGAGGGCCAGCACCGCCACGACGAAGGGCAGGTCCACCGCGACGCCGAGCCATCCCGCCACCGCCACGCTGACGGCGACGATCGTCGGCGGCAGGAGGAACGCGAGCACGATCGTGCCCATCCGGAGGAGCGGGCGCCGCGCCTCCTCGTGCATCCGGAGCACCTCCTCGTCCGAGTAGGGGCGCACGTCCGTCACGAGCGGCCGACCGAGGTCGCGGAAGACGGAGCGCACGGCCGCCATCGCGTACGTGTACCCGGGGGACTCCGAGCGGAAGCCGCGGATCGAGCCGGGCAGGAACCGCACGGTCGTCCGTCGGCCGTCCGTCGCCTCGACCCCGAGCCCCGTGTGGACGAGCGTGCCCGCGGAGGAGGCGAACGGGGACATCGCGGACCCGGCGACCTCGTACATGGAGGGGAAGACGTTCCGCACCTCGGACCACGGAATCCAGGCGCGTTGTCGTAGGAGGCGCCGCCACAGGGGGAGCGAGACCTCGATCCCGAGCGCGTGGATCCGCGTGCGGCTCGGCCGCTGGAGGAGCGCCCACAGGAGCACCGCCACGAGCGGCAGGAAGCACGCGCCGCCGAGCGGCCACAGCTCCGGCGGGAGCGCGAGGGGCGCCGCCAGGGTCACGATCCCGAGCAGGAGGAGCTCCGCGACGGTCATCGGGCTCATCGGGAGGGGCGTGTACTCGAAGGCGAGCTCCCCGCGGTCGTCCACCGCGGCCGCGAGCCGACCCGCGTGTATAAGGGTATTTCATCGGCCGCGATGAATATAAGTAGCCCCCGTCCGTTCGGGAGGCATGCAGCCCTCGCAGCCCCCGGCGGTGCCCCCCCAGGCGTACTACCCGTACCCGACCGCCCCTCCCGGCCCCCCTGAGCCGTTCCTGACGAAGAGGACAGTGTTCGTCCTCCTGGCGGTGTCGGTGATGCTGATGTTCCTCGGTCAGCTCGGCGCGGGCGCGGTCCGCGTGAGCGGCTCGCTCGGCACCGCGATGCGGGCGTTGTTCTACACGGGCGTGTTCATCGGAACCGGCACCGCCCTCGCCGGCGGCCTCGGGAGCCCGAAGGCGGACTCGCATCAGAAGCTCGGCCTCCTGATCCTCGCGGGCTTCTTCGTGATGGCGCTCACGCTCGGGGCCTGAGCCGGACGTGGCGGCGTCGCAGTGGCCCCGAGCCGCGAACCTTTTAGCCCCGCCGCCGTTCGACGCGTCGTGCTCTGCCTCGGCATCGAGGGGACCGCCCACACGGTCGGCGTGGGGATTGTCGACGACCGGTGCCGCGTCCTCGCGAACATGTCCGCGACCGTGCGGCCGAAGACGGGCGGGATTCACCCGCGGGAGGCCGCGAACCACCACGCGGAGAAGGTCGTCCCTCTCATCGAGCAGGCCGCCGCCAAGGCGGGCGTCCGCCTCCGCGAGATCGACCTCGTCGCGTTCTCCCAGGGACCGGGCCTCGGGCCGTGCCTGCGGACCGTCGCGACCGCGGCCCGCGCCCTCGCGCTCTCCCTCGACAAGCCGATCGTCGGTGTGAACCACTGCGTCGCGCACCTCGAGATCGGCCGCGGGCGGTGCGGCTGCGCGGACCCCATGCTCTTGTACGCATCTGGCGGGAACACGCAGGTGATCGCCTACGCCGCTGGCCGGTACCGCGTGTTCGGGGAGACGCTCGACATCGGGATCGGGAACATGCTCGACAAGTTCGGGCGCGAGGTCGGCATGCCGTTCCCCGCCGGGCCGACGATCGAGAAGCTCGCGAGGGACGGGAAGGAGCTCCTCTCGCTGCCGTACAGCGTGAAGGGGATGGACGTCGCGTTCAGCGGGATGCTCACCGCGGCGCTGACCCTCCACCGCCAAGGGGCGCGGCTCGAGGACCTGTGCTTCTCGATCCAGGAGACGGCGTTCGCGATGCTCACGGAGGTCACGGAGCGGGCGATGGCGCACGTCGACAAGTCCCAGGTCCTGCTCGGCGGGGGCGTCGTGCGGAACCGCCGACTCCAGGAGATGGTCGGCCGGATGGCGGCGGACCGCGGGGCGAAGATGTTCGTCCCGGAAGGGGAGCTGTGCGTCGACAACGGCGCGATGATCGCGTGGACCGGACTTCTGCAGTACACGTCCGGCCAGCGGCAGGCGGTCGCGGAGACGGTCATTGACCAGCGGTTCCGGACGGACGAGGTCGAAGTCACGTGGCGGTGAGCGCGTTCGTCGTGCGCCCGTTCGGGCCCTCCGACGCACCCGCCGTGCTCGCCGTCGCGCGGGGGCTCCCGAAGTGGTTCAACCCCGAGGGCCTCGAGAACATCGAGCGGGACCTGGACCATCATGAGGGGTTCGTCGCGGTCCTCGACGGTCGCACGCTCGGCTTCGCCACCTGGCATCCGCTGGACCGCGAGGTGGCGGAGCTGTCCTGGATGGGTGTCGCGGAGGAGGAGCAGGGCCGTGGGATCGGCACCGCCCTCGTGGCGGCGATTGCGGAGGCGTCGCGTCGCCGGGGCCACCGGTTCCTCGAGGTGTCCACGGTCGCGGACAGCGTCGCCTACGCTCCGTACGCGGAGACGCGCCGGTTCTACCGGGCACGCGGTTTCCCGGAGCACCGCGTCGATCGCAGGTTCCATGGGCAGGGCGCGGACCGGTACGACCGCCTCCTGCTCCGGCTCCTCCAGTGATGGCTAGGGGCAAGCTGCCGCCCACGACTCGCCCGCGAACTCGCTGACCGCACAGAAGTCCGTCAGGATGACCCCATGTCCTGCGGACACGAGCTCTGCGTTCAGGTTCCGTCCGCCGCAGTACACGACCGCCACGATCCGCCCGTAGCTGCCACCGGTCTGCCCGTCGTCCTCGTCCACGCGCGCCTGCGAGCCGACCGGGCACGTGCTGGCGGCGAAGTCCTTCGCCTCCTGATAGCCGGACTCCCCGACTTCCGGCGTGTTCACGAGTGCGAGGCGGATCCGGTCGTCGCCGAGGTCGAGCGTGTCCCCGTCCACGATGTGCGTAACCGTGGCGGTGAAGCACCGCGCGGTCCCGCGGCACACACCGCCCGGGGCCGGCGCCTGGGTCAGGACGGCCGCAACCGCCATCACCAGGACGATGGCGGCGGTGATGAGGAGCGATCCGATTCGGATGGGGCGGCGGCGCCTCGGCATCCTTCCCGGGACGTGCCGGCGGCGATATGAAGCCGACGCCTCACCTTCGCTTCTCGACCGCCGCGACGGCGGCGCCCTTCCCGAACTTGTGCCCTATG
>Ga0214473_10001456_pt1 | contig 31173 bp, 28 predicted proteins | sample RVTome_7_FD_203509 | JGI IMG/M metagenome (GOLD analysis project Ga0214473, IMG submission 203509) | Soil microbial communities from uranium-contaminated site in the Upper Colorado River Basin, Wyoming, United States - RVT98D197 | ecosystem: Environmental > Terrestrial > Soil > Contaminated >...
CGCACCTACGTGGGCGCTCTGCCTGGGAGGATCATCAATGGGCTGCGAAAAGCCGGTTCAAACAATCCCATTTTCATGCTCGATGAAGTAGACAAGATCGGTAACGATTTCCGGGGAGACCCAGCCTCGGCATTACTGGAGGTCCTTGATCCGGAACAAAACTTTTCTTACTCAGATCACTATCTGGAGGTCGAGTTCGATCTGTCTAAAGTCATGTTCATCACGACAGCCAATCAGCTGGATACGATTCCTCGTCCGCTCCTCGATCGCATGGAGGTTCTTGAACTTCCGGGCTACACCGAGGAAGAGAAGGTGGAGATCGCCAAGAAATTTCTCATTCCAAGGCAGATTAGGGAGCATGGGCTCGACCCGGAAAAGATTCACATTACCCGGTCTGCAATCAAAAAGATCATCAGGGAATACACCCGTGAAGCAGGGGTCAGAAACGTGGAAAGAGAGATCGGCGGAATCTGCAGGAGCCTTGCCAGAAGAATTGCGGAAGGCAAAACCGGGAACTTCTCAGTGAGAGCCGAGAAACTAGCCGAACACCTTGGACTGCCGAAATTCTCTTCGGACATCCTCGAAAGGACCGGGGTGCCCGGTGTTGCCACGGGCATGGCATGGACTCCTGCAGGGGGAGACATCCTGTTCGTAGAGGCCACGATGATGCCCGGTCAGAAGTCTTTGGTTCTCACAGGACAGCTAGGGGATGTGATGAAGGAATCCGCCCAAGCAGCGCTCAGCTATGTGAGGTCCAAAGCGAAAAATCTAGGGATCGCAGAGGATTTCTTCAGCGACCACGATCTCCATATCCATGTGCCTGCAGGGGCCATTCCCAAAGACGGCCCGTCAGCGGGGGTGACCATCCTGACGGCTCTGGCATCGCTTCTGACCTGTCGGCCCATCAAATCAGATGTGGCCATGACCGGTGAAGTCACACTGAGAGGAGCGGTGCTCCCGGTGGGCGGAATCAAGGAGAAGGTCCTGGCTGCAAGCAGAAGCGGGATAAAGCACATTATCCTGCCGGAGAGAAACAAGAATGATCTCGAAGAGATCCCTGAAAAGATCAGAGCTCATCTTCAGTTTCACCTGGTCAAGAGGATGGACGAGGTCCTCGAGATCGCTCTTGAGGCGCCAGTGGGTCCTTCATGTAATTAGTGCTCGTCCGGAAATTTCATTTCCGGATGCGGCCGATCAGCATTGATCCTTCAGTAGTCAGCGAAAGCCTCGTGATTCCCTTCCCCCCAATTCGAGGGGGGAGGGAATCAAATTATAGTGTCTATCCCACCAAAATTATCTAACAGAAGCCAACTTACTATAATCGCACGTAAATTATTTCATATAGCCCTATCCTTTATTAATATACCCCTGTTTATTCAGTTGATGAATACAATGATAGGATTTGAGAAATAGAGCAAACTTGACACAAATGATAAGATAATGATATAGTTTTACAAAATTTGGATTAAGATAGTACCCTGTTTGGCCTTTCTTATGAAAGGCCATAAAATTCAAAAAGTTAACCTCCAATTTCTTTTGGGAGACCCTGACTCTTGGCAAGAAAGGCTATTCAGGTTTTGATCATTGACGATGATGAGCTCTTTGTAGCTTCTCTCTCCGATTTCCTTTCCGCTAAGAACTTCAAAGTGAGTTCAGCCAAAGCCGGCAAAGAAGGGATGAGTGTTTTTGAGCGCGAGCAACCGGCCCTGGTGCTTCTTGACCAAAAACTCCCGGACATGGAAGGGATCGAAGTGTGCCGAAAGATCCTGGAAATGGACCAGAGAACAAAGGTGATTCTTGTGACAGCCTATGCGACGGTGCGATGTGCCGTCGATGCGATAAAGGCCGGAGCGTTCAATTACCTTTCCAAGCCTTTTGAACTGGATGAACTCCTGATCATCATGGACCTAGCCGTCAGGAATGTGCAGATGGAGGGCAAGATCAGGGTTCAAGACTATGAAAGAAGCAGGGAAAGCGAGGAGAAGCAACTCATCGGCTCTTCAGATGAGATGCGGAAGGTCAGACAGCAGATCCGGCTTGCGGCGACCACGGATTCCAATGTGCTGATCACGGGGGAGACAGGGGTCGGCAAGAACGTTGTGGCAAAGGCTATTCACGATCTTCAGGCGGGAAGAGAGAACTTCCTGATGGTCAACTGCTCGGCGATCCCGGAAAACCTGATGGAAGCCGAGTACTTCGGCCATGAAAAAGGGGTTTTCACTGGTGCGGACACCCGGCGCGAGGGCATTTTTGAGCTGGCGGACGGAGGAACCCTTGTGCTCGACGAGATCGGTGAGATTCCCAGCCGCCTCCAGAGCAAGTTGCTGTCCATTCTTGAAGACAAGTGTGTCAGAAGAATCGGGGGAGGCCGAAGCATACCCGTTGATGTCAGAATCATGGCCACAACCAACCAGGACCTTGACCAGGCGATAAGAGAAAAGCGTTTCAGACAGGATCTCTATTACCGCCTGGCCGTGGTCACGATCCAGGTGCCGCCCCTTCGCGAGCACTCGGAAGACATCCCGGAAATAGCCGAGTATTTTGCCAGGATTTTCTGCAGGAAACCGGTGCGCATCCTCGACCATGACATGAAAAGAATGACCGACTACCCGTGGCCGGGGAATGTGAGAGAACTTCGCAATGTCATTGAACGGGCGTCTCTTCTGCTCAAGGGGGATGTCCTGAGACCCGCCGGCCTCCTGGTCAACAGTGACACCGACAATGCATGGGTTGAACGCAAGCATTCTGAAGTGACGGAAATCGTTCCCCTCCAGGAGTTGAAAAGACAACAGATCCTCACGGCCCTGAAGGCATGTTCCGGAAACAAAAGCCGGACTGCCAGAACCTTGGGCATCTCTCTTTCCACCCTCAAGAGAACACTTGCGGAAATCAACATTGCCGGCCATTAGCGAGCTGATGAAAACCGCCCATCTGCCATTCGACAGGCTCATGGCCCTGAGCAACGTCGAAGGGCTGCGTTACCCTCATTCCTCGTCCTTGCGGCGTACTGCTCTGTACGCCTCCGTCCTCGGAATTTCGGGTGCCTTGCATCTGGACGTTTTTGATCAGCCCGCCTAACGATGTTTTCAGCCACCTTCCTGCCACCTTCTCCGCCTATTGAGAGAGGCTCCTGCAGAGTTTTTAAGATTCACAGGCTGGGTCATTTTGAACGGCCCAAAAAGAGCCAATCACCCTATCAACCATTTCTATCCAAAGGGAATAATAGACTAGAATCAAATGGTTGTTCTTGTGAGCGCCTGATGGCATCGAACTTGCTGCCATCTATCTCCTGTGTTCACCATGTGCTGATCTCAAAACAAGATGATGAATGACAGCTCTCTAGACAAGTCCCTGACCACGGACACCCCGGTACCGTTCCTGGAGGATATTCTTTCCACCTTGCGGCACCAGCTTGGAAACTCTGTGAATGCCCTGAAGGTGACCCTGGATGTCCTTCACGAAAACTTCGATCTCTTCAATGATGAAAAAAAAAGGGAATACCTTGAGAGGGCGCAGGAAGTCCTGGCCCGGCAACAGGCCATGGTCGATGCCATGAGGTCTTACTCCAGTGTGAACGTGAATGACCAGAAACCCATCGAGTTCCTGTCCTTCTGGGAACAGTTCCTTTTAACGTTGCGCCAGCGAACAGAAAAAATCACCTCGGTCCAAAACCTTCAGGCAGGTCCGTATCATGTCATGGGAAGCCCGATCGCGATTCAAACCGTTCTGTTTCAGCTTGTGGAAAATGCCCTGGATGCAGTGGAGGGCATCGAGAACCCGAGGATAGAATTGAGTGTGACGAGTGAAGCGGAGCGCATCCGTATCGGCGTGAAGGACAATGGGTGCGGCATCAAGCAGAAGGAAATGAGCAAAATCTTTGTTCCTCTTTTCACAACCAAGGCGAAGAGAAAGGGGTTGGGGCTATCGATCGCCCTCAAGCTCATGACCCAAATGGGAGGGCGATTGGAGATTGCTCCTCTTGCTGAAGGGGGCACGGTGGCAACCATATGGCTTCAACTGGTCGACGGTGAGATTCATGGACAAGCAATACATCAGTGACACGGACGGGCAGAGGACCTATATCTTTACACCGGCACAGCTCTCGAAGATCGAAGCCGTGCTTGCAGAGGACCTCCTTGATGTGGGAGTCCATTCGGTGACCCTGATCGACATGGCGGGGAACATCATTTCCACCATGGACAACGGAGAAAACAAACATGACCTTTACTCCCTGGCTGCGCTGGCGGCTGGAAATTTCGGAGCCGTGAGCACGATGGCAGGCCTCATTGGCGAAGAGGAGTTCTCTTTGCTTTTTCACAAGGGCAAGAAAGAGAACATTCATTTCAGCAAAGTCACTGATGAATTTCTCCTGATCACCATATTCGGAAAGGAGGTATCCCTGGGGTTCCTGAGGCTGAAAGTGGCTGAAGCCACGGAAAAGCTGGTGATTGCTTTGAAGCCCGGCTCATAACGGTTCGGAATCCCTTGCAGGGTTCTTGGGACCGTTTCAGCCCAATCGTTCTCAGGTGAGGTTGCGTTCCATGGCCATCATTAATCTGAAAAAGAAAGAGGTTCAAGCGAAGGTCGTCTACTATGGCCCCGGCAGGGGAGGGAAAACGACCAACCTTGAATATATTTATAAAAAGTTCCGAAGCCGAATCCAAACGGAGATGGTCACCATCAAAACCCACGGGGACAGGACCCTATTCTTCGACTTTCTTCCCATTGAGATCGGCAGAATCAAGGGATACGACATCCGGATCCAGCTTTACACCGTTCCGGGTCAGGTGAAATATGAATCCACGAGGAGGCTGGTCCTGAGGGGCGTGGACGGGATCGTGTTCGTGGCGGATTCCCTAGCGGTGCGTCGAAAGGAGAACGTTCTTTCTCTCAAGAGCCTGGCGGACAATTTGGCGTCCTACAAAAAGAGCATTTTGGAGATCCCTCTGGTATTCCAATACAACAAAAGAGACCTGCTGGACGAGGGGATTCCCCTTCTGCCCGTGGAATGGCTTGAAAAAGATTTGAACTCGAAACTCAAGGCTCCCTCTTTCGAAGCGAGTGCGCTCAAAGGACCCAATGTGGTCCAGACGATGAAGAAGATTATTATCATGACCATCGATTCTCTCAGGAAAGATCTCACCTAGGAGGTGCTGGCTTGGCACAACAAAGAGACAAGGACAATTTCAGATCTCAAGTGGAAGATCGATTGGATCATCTCTTCCAGGAGGAATCCCCGGAAGCGACAGAAGAACACGTCGGGTTGGGAGAACACCCTCTCAAGGGGCTCAAGGCGGTCCTGCTGTCCATTGACTGGGAAATCACGGACAGCACCATGGACAGCCTCCTCAACGAAATCAAAAACGTCGAGTACGTTTACAGTGAAGACAAGATCATCCTGACCTTCCTTCAGCTTCTCGGGTCCATAGGGAGATATGTGAAAGCGAATAAAGGCAGGGCGCATCCCGATGCCACCCGGGTGATCAATTCCGTCTATGAAGCTCTGGAGAAGGTGGCCCTGACGGAGGGGATGACCCGTGTGGAGAAGGAAAAAATGCTTCTCGGGGAGGTTGCGAAGTTCAAGAAACTCAAGGAGCAGGTGGTGCTCAGGAAGGCGGAGAAGAAAGAACCAGCGGTCTCTGAAGTGACGCCTCCACCGGCGCCTTCTCAGGCACCTCCTCCAGCGCCTGCACCGGAGGAGAGGGAGATCCCGGCGACGGAGAGTGCTGCTCCTGAGGAGACACCCGTGGAGCTTAGGGCTGAGGCCCGTTTTGCAGAGATGTCTCCGCACGAGGCCTTCGCCTATGCGCTGGAAGAGATCAAGGATGTGATCCGCGCGGAGTTCAGGGCCCTGCGGGCAGAAATCAGACTATGGCGTGAATCCAAATGAAGAAACCACGCCGGCGGAACTCCATCGATCTTGTCGGTGTGAGAGGAGAGTGGCTCTCTTAAAGTAGAAAGGCCCGGAAAAGGGCGGGAGGCGAAGGCATGGACATTTCATCGGGTGATATTTCAGCCATAGTCTTCAGGCGAGTCGTCAGGGAAGATACGGCAGAGTACTCCTTTGATGCGCAGATGTTGACGCTCTTTATGGAACTCGATGGAAAGAAAAGCCTGGCGGTGATTTCAAAAAAGACAGAGTTGAAAATGAGTTCTATGAGAGAAGCGGCGAGGAAGCTTCTGAAGCTTAAACTCATCGAGCAGGTGGCCGAGGCGATTTCCGCTGTGGATGCCGATTTCATGGACACCCTGAGAAGAGAACTCTCCCTGGCCATCGGTCCGCTGGCCCAAATCCTGATTGAGGATGCTGTCAATGATCTGGGCCAGAGTATGACGCGTTTTCCCACTCGACGGGCACCGGAGCTCGTGGAGAGCTTGTCTCGCGAGATCCAGCGGGAAGACAAGAGAGCGGCTTTCAAGCAGAACATGGTTCGCAAAATCAAGGAGAAAGGATATTAAAATAAGGACAGCAATTGGTGCGATCGCTTAACCATAGGGAGGGGGAGTGAAAGATGATCATTATATGTGAGGAGTGCGGGAAAAAGTATCAGATCGATCCATCGCGTATCAAAGGCGCCGGCGCAAAAGCCAAATGCACGGCCTGCGGCAATATGATGACCATCCCCAAACCGGAAGCCAAACCTGTGGAACCGCCCCCTGCGTTGCGGCCGACACGGGAGATTCCGGCCAAAAGAGAGGAGCCTCCTCCGCCCAAAGAAGAGCCTCCTTCAAGGGCCAGGGAGGAAAAGCCTGAGGTGAAGGAGGCTGTGCCAAAAGCCAAGAAAAAAGGCATGGGCTTGAGATCCAAAATTTTCATTCTCTTTTTCCTCCTTCCCATCATCCTCTTTGTCGCAGCCGGGTATCTCTACCTCGGGCGTCTGGAGAACCTTTCCGCTTTGATCACTCAGGAGAGTACAAAAGCGGTGACTCAGCTGGGTGAGCAGATCATTGCTGAAAAAGCCAGGTCCGTGGCAACCCAGGTCAGCCTCTATCTCTTGAGCCGGCCCGATCTTAAGAAAGAAGGGTTTGATGCGGATCCGGAGTTTAAGAAACTGGCGGTTCAAAAGGTGGGGCTCACGGGATATACCGCTCTTCACGGAGTCCCGGACAATCAGGGGATCTGGCGCAACTGGGCTCACACCAATCCCAAAATCGTCGGCCTGGATATGAGCACGCTAAGTAAGCCGATGGGCAGCAATTTCCCCGGGTTCTGGAAGGTGTTCAGCAATGGAAAAGACGGGAAGGAGTCCAGGGGATACTACACGTGGCAAGAGGCTGATGGAAGTTTTCGAGAAAAGTACATGGTGTGTGCGCCCGTGCCGGGGACGCCCTATTACGTGGCGGCCACAACCTATCTCGACGAATTCACGCAACCGGTGAAGCAGATGGAGGCAAAAGCCATCGACATCAGCACAAACACCCGGAACATCGTCCTGGGAATTCTGGGGGGAACGCTTCTGCTGATCGGGATTATCGTTGCCTTGTACGGAACACGGCTGACGAGCAGGATCAAGAAGCTGACCTCGGTGGCAGAACAAATCAGCGTGGGCGAGATGGATGCGGAAATCCCCGTGACCTCCCGGGACGAGATCGGAGATCTTGCTGAAGCCGTCGGGCGAATGCAGGAAAGCATCAGGCTCTCCATCGAAAGATTGCGGCGGCGACGGTAGCATCATTTTACATTGATCATTGATCATTGAACATTTCACATTGGGCATCAAGAATGGATCGTTCTGTTTTGTGTCAATGATGAAATGAACAATGGCAAAGGATTAATGATCAATGGCTTGGTTGAGGCCAAGGGCCTGCATTGGGCGTGCATGGATAGAGGCAAGGCATGGTGATTGTACCCAGGGGAAACCCTGTTTTCGAGAATCTCAACAGCTATTATCTTGATCTTCGCCGGTTGCTCGAGCATTACCAGGGTGAAATGGGATCCGGGGGCATCTATTTGAAGTCCCCCACTGCAGAGGGGGCCATTTTTTTTGAGGCCCACGAACTCCTGGGAGGCACTTTCGAAAACCGGGACGAAAAGCTCGCCGGCAAGGCGGCGATCGAGCGTCTCCTGACGCCGTTACCCACCGAAAATTATCAAGTCAGTATTTATGGGGTTGAACCTGAAGAGGCCTATTACTGGTCCAGTATCCCTAATGCAAAAAGAATTTACGAGGATCTCAGCACGGAATTCACGGACCTGGAGGGGCTCATCAAGAAAATGAGCTCTGAGAGGCTTTCAGGATACATTGAGGTTTCTTTGAACAGCGAACTGGACGGGGGGTTTCTTTTTTTCAGAAAGGGCCAGGTGGTGGGCGGGTACTACTTCTGGGAGAAAAACTTCAGTACCTCCAGGGAAAGCCAGGACCTGCTTCTTCGGAAAGCCAAACGAAGCGGCGGCATTTTCCATGTGAGCAAAATCTCCGTGGAACCCAAAGAGGCGAGGGAAACCTCCAAAAGAGAGCCGGCACCCGAAGTCCTCGGCGCTTTAGAAGAGCTCCTGGTTCTGCTCGAAAGCTTTCTTACCTCCAACCAAATCGCCAAAGGGGATTTCAACACGCTGCTGAAAAAGAAGTTCCTGGACCTGGCGGATGAATACACTTTCCTTGATCCTTTCGCCGGAGAATTTCAGTACTCGGGAAGGAAGATCCGGTTTGCGAGCGAGGCGAAAGATGCAGAGCTCGCCAAAGGCTTGCTGGTAGCCGTATCAGGCCTCGTGCGAGACCAGGGCCTGAGCGCTCCGTTCAAGAGCCGGCTCGAGGGCTGGCTCCAGAAACATCGTAAAAGGTTCTTGAGCCTCGGGATCAGCGTGGACAGCCTTCTGACGGTTCAGTGACGTACAGGAGTTGACGCGGGATGGAGTTGGGACGATCTGAATTTTTCTCTGATTCCTCTGCCAAGGGTTTCGCGGAGTTTATACACACCCTTCCTGTGGCCGTGTTTCGCGAAACGCTCGAAGGCAGAATCGTTTACTGCAACAAGGCTCTGGCCGAGATGTTGGGGTTCGAGTCTTCCGCGGACCTGATCGATCATCCCATGACCTTTTTCTACCGGAACGCTGAAGACCGAGACTTGCTGCTCAGTGCCGTGATGAAAAGCGGCCGTGTGGTGGATGCCCCTCTTTCCCTGAAACGGAGGGATGGCCGACCCATTTGGTGCCGCCTTACAGCCAGAGCGTTTATGGATGAGGACGGCGTTCTGGTGCATCTGGATGGTCTCCTGAGAGATGCCACAAGGGAAATTGAAAAACGAAGAACCCGACCCACTCTTGAGAATATGGCTAACGTTTTGAGCGATTTTATCGTGCTCTTAAACGCCGATGGGGATATCGCGGACATTAATAAAGCGGGCAGCGAACTGCTTGGATTCAGGGCGGAGGACCTTGTCGGCCGGAGCATTGCCGATTTCGTGGTTCCCAGGTTGAGAGATCTTTTCTCCACCTTTCTTTCTATTGTCATCAAGACAGGGAGAGAAGAGGGAATCCTTACGATCATGGACAGGAACGGAGATGAAAGGCACTTAGAGTTCCACGCTTTCGTGGATGAAAGACAGAGCACCTTCGGGCACATTCATCTGGTTGCTCGCAATGTGACGGACAGAATCAAATATCACAAAGAGCAGCTCTCTAAGGAGAAATTTATTGGCGTGCTGGAAATGGCGGGAGGCGTAGCCCACAAGCTGAATCAGCCCCTCATGATCATGAGAAATGCGGTGACCGAGGTGCTCTCCGGCATGTCTTCTAAAGACCCGAACTACGAAAGAGTACTGAAGATTCACCAGCAGGTTGAAAGAATCAGTGAAATTGCAAAGAAGATCGGAAACATCAAGAAGTATGAACCCATGGATTACGTCGCGGGAATCAAGATTGTGGACATTGACAAGACCTCGTAGCGAAAGGACGGCGGAGAATAGAGCGTGGTCAAGAAAGTTCTTATTGTAGACGACGATCAAGAGATGTTGCTCTCCCTTGAAGAAGGGCTTTCGAAATACGACGAAACGTTTTCCATCTCCACGGCGGAAGACGGTCTTGGTGCTGTGGATGAGCTCAAGAACAGCACCATCTCCCTGGTGGTGACAGATCTAAAGATGCCGAAAATGGACGGGTTCTCTCTCCTCTCCCATATCATGGAACACTATCCGGAGATCCCGGTCATCATTATCACAGGGTACAGCACCTCAGAGATGGAAAGACTGGCCCGGGAAGGGGGGGCGATCGGGTACATTGCCAAGCCGTTTATGATTGACGACTTGGCCAAAAGGATCATCACCACCCTGAGAAAGGAAGCGGACGGCGGCACGCTCCACAGTGTGTCTTCAGGGATTTTTCTCCAGTTGATGGAAATGGAAGAAAAAACGTGCACCGTCCGCCTTATTGAGAAGTCCTCGGGCACGCAGGGAATCCTTTTTTTTCTGGATGGGCAGCTGCTGGATGCCCGGTGCGACAGCCTGCGGGGGGAGGCTGCCGCTTACGAGATTTTTTCGTGGGACGATGTGAGTCTCAACATCCAAAACGCCTGCCCGCAAATAGAGAGGCGGATTTATCGCGACCTTCAGGCGATTCTGCTCGATGCGATGCGGCTGAAAGATGAGCTCAGACGCCTGGGGAAGGGTGCGACTCCCAGGAGGAAGAAACCCACCCCTGCCAAGGAGAAGATCGAGAGGGCCAGGCCGGTAGAAAGGGTGAAGCAGTTTCTAAAAAAAGAAGTGGGCGAAGGATACGGGATTGAAGATATCTATGAGGACAATTCCTGGGAGAGTTTCGTGAAAGGGATCGGGAGACTGGGGGCCGCCTTCAAAGCAGGAGAATTTAGAGTCGCTTACATAGACAGGGGAGAGTCGAAGGACTTCATTCTTCTGCCGGGGGAAAGTGTGACCGTCGTTGCAGTGAACCCTAAGTGCGCCAGAGATAGGATCATGGAGGCCCTGAGTGAATAGCAGGTTGCTGAAAAACGCCCATCTACCATTCGACAGGCTCATGGCCCTGAGCAACGTCGAAGGGCAGCGTTGCCCTCATCCCTCGTCACTGCAACGTACTGGACTGTACGTCTCATTCCTCGGCCTGCCTGCCGCAGGCAGGGATTTCGGGCGCCTTGTATCTGACCGTTTTTGAGCAACCTGCAAGCAGGGTCTTTTTCAGCATCCTGATAGAGTCTTAATTTTAAGCGTTTCTGCAGGATTCGCAGATGTGTTGAGCCATGAAAGAAATCCTTGGTGACATTTTAGCGATGGAGGAGGTCCGGGGTGTGGTGGTCTGTTCTTCTGAAGGGGAGATCCTCTTCACGGAGCCCCGTCTCGAGATAGAAAAATCTTTGCCCTTGTTCATTCGGGCGTTGGGGGGCATCCGGGAGGCGGATCTGATCTTTGAGAAGAGCAGGATCTACGTGAGGAAAACGGAGACGGGATACCTTGTGATTCTGCTGGGCCTCTTCGCTTCCGGCGCCATGTTAAGGCTTCACGTTGATATGGCTCTTCCTTCTCTGAAAGAAAAGGCAAAAGGGAAGGGCCTGAGAGCTTTGTTCAGGAGAAACAAATAACCCCTTACCCGGGCGATTTCAGAATGCCCGTTCAACACCTTCCACACGACCTCATTCGAGCTGAAACCGCACCGGCACTTTAACCCACATGTCGACCTTCTCTTCACCTCGCGTCCCGGGGTGAAAAAGCCAGGTCTTCACGCTCGTCAAGGCAGCCTGGTCTAAAACCGTATGTCCGCTGGAGGTGAAAAGGCGCAAATCTGAGACTCTGCCTTCCCGGCTCACGAGCACGTCGATGATCACGGTCCCTTGGTAGCCTCGCTTGCGACCGAGCAAGGGATAATCCGGGACAGGGTTCTGGCGGTAGAGAGGGGTGGCTTCACGCACAGGAGTTGCTGTCGAGGCCCGGGTAGGGAGAGAAAATTCCTGAGGGGTTGCAGTCACAGGGACTTTCTCTGCAGCGAGCCCGGGACTGCCGGTAGAATGGCCCGCCTGTTCCTGGTGCGGCGGAAGAGAAGGATCTATCCCTTTGGGCGACCTCATAGACTTGCTGGTTTTTTGTCGTTGCGTCTTCTCCTCCTTGGGTTGAGGGCGGTAAAAGCGCGGTGGATCCTGTGGCTCAGGGATTTTAGACGCCGAAAGGGAGGGAAGCGGTTCGGCCGATCCCTGAGCCAGTGAAAGGGTGAGCGGCCTCGGCGGTTGGATGAACTTTGCCTTCGGCCCCTCAAACCTTAGGGTAAAGAGCAGGCTGTGGAAAGCAAGAGCTAAAACAGCCGCTAAGAGGAGCCGTCTCACCTCACCTCCGCCTGAAGCGACACCTGACTGAGGCCGGCCATACGAATGAGATCAAGCACTGTGTAGAGTTTCTGATAAGGAAGGTCCCTGTCCGCAAAAAGCAGGACTCCTGTTTCCTTGTTTTCCGCGGCCCTAAGTTTCAGAGTCTCCCCAAGCTTTTCAAAAGTCACGGGCTCCTTATCCAAGAACACGGCTCCGTCTGATTGAATGCTGAGCGTCAGAGTGAGTTGTTTTTCGATCTTCGCCGTAGAGGACAGAGGCAGAGCCACCGGGACACCCCGGTGCGCGGACATGAAGAAGACGCCGTAAACAAAGGAGACAAGAATCAGAAACATCAGATCAATGAGGGGGATCATTTCAATCCGCGGCTTTCTTTTGACTTGAAGGCTGACTTTCATGGTTCTCCGCCTGCCTTTTCTCTCTGCGCCTGACTGAGCTTTTCATAGACAATCTCTAGGCTGGTGGCATACTTTTCGATGTTCAGCGCGGCGTCCTCTGCGCGCGAATTGAAATAGTTGAAAGGAATGATCGAGGGGATGGCGATGAAAAGGCCTGCTGCAGTGGTAATCAGGGCTTCAGCAATTCCGGCGGTGGCCAGCTGGGGTTGCTCGATGCCGGCTGTTCCCAAGAGGTTGAATGCGGTGATGATTCCTGTGACGGTTCCCAGGATTCCCAGCAAAGGAGCGACAGTAATCATAGTGTCCAGAACTCCGAGAAAACGGCGCATCCTCTTCATTTCGTCAGCGGCTGCGGTCTCCATGGCCTTGGTCATGGAAAACTCTCGATGAAGAATGCCGTCGACGAGAATGCTGATCACATAGTCTCTCGATCCCTTCACCTTTTCGCGAACGGCGTCCCAGTCGCCTCTTTGGCACAACTCGAGAACATTGTCGACGAGCGGTTGATTGCGTCGCATATCTTCACGAATCCAGAACAGGATGCGCTCAATCATAACGGTGAGGGCGATGATGGAGCAAGCCAGCAGCGGGTACATGACCGGACCACCCTTGATAAAAAACTCGACCATAGAACCTCCTTAGAAGAAAGCACGAATTTCGGATTTTCATGGTTTCAAACTGACTCTTGGCTTTCCGGTTATTAGATTTCTATCCACCAGAACGGAACATTCATAAACCGCTTCAATGCTTGCTGCGGTAATGACCTGATCCGGGGTTCCGGTCAGGTGCACAGACCCATTCTTGAGCATCACGATTCGATGACAATACTGAGACACGAGGTCGATGTCATGAGAGACGATGACAACACTCAATCCCTTTTCCCTGGTGAGGCTTGCGATCAAATCGAAGATTTCTTTCTTGTACTTGAGATCAAGGAAGGACGTGGGTTCGTCGAGCAGAATCGCACCTGGCTCCTGGGCGAGGGCTCTTGCCAGAAGGACCCGTTGTTTTTCGCCCCCTGAAAGCTCGTGGATAGAACGCTCTGCAAGTTCCGTGACATGGGTCGCTCTCAAGGCGTTCACCGCGATCTTCAGGTCGTTGTCCCCTTCAAACTGCAGCCTTCTGAGGTGGGGGAAGCGCCCCATAAGCACCACCTCGAGAACAGAGAAATCAAACCTGAAGAAGTTCTCTTGAGCCACCATCGCGACGGCTTTTGCAACGTCTCCTCGCTTGAGGGTCACCATGCTTTTCCCTCGAACAAAGACTTCTCCTTCGTGGGGGAGCAACATCCCGTCCAGGAGCTTGAGTAGAGTGGTTTTTCCGGAGCCGTTTGGGCCGAGAATGCCGAGCATTTCACCGGGAAATACCTCGAGATCCACACCCTTCACAGCCCAAGAGGCGCCGTAGCGAAAACCCACTTTTCTTAGAGTCAGGATCGGCTCCATTGACTTCCTCTCACTCTGAGAAGGTAAAGGAAAAAGGGAGCTCCCAAGAAAGCGGTGACCACACCTACAGGCAATTCACTGGGAGAGATCACGAGCCTTGCCAGAGTGTCGGCTGCGATCAGGAATGTGGCTCCGCCCAGGGAGGCCACAGGGATGAGGAGGCGATGATCAGACCCAAAGGCCATCCTTGCCAGATGGGGAACGATGAGCCCGACAAAACCGATGAGCCCGGAGAAAGAAACGACGAGGCCGATGACCAGGGAAACAAGCACCAGGCACGTCTTTTTCGCTTTTTCAACGTCCACGCCGAGTTGAAGGGCGATCTCTTCTCCTGTGGTGATGAGGTTCAGCTCTTTGGCAAAGCTGAAGAGAATGACGGAAGCAACGATCAGGGCAGGAGTTAGAATGATCAGAGGAGCGTAACGACTCTGTGAAAGATCTCCATAAAGCCAGAAAAGCATGGTGTGGAGACGGCTGTCCGCCACGATGGAGATGAAAAACATAATCACGGCGGTGAAAAAGGCGTTCAGAATCACCCCCGTGAGCAGAATGGTTGACGATTCCATGCCCATTTTTTTTGTCCCTAAGGCTAGGACCAGGTAGAGGGTGAGAAGCGCGCCGGCGAAGGATATCAGAGGGATGCCGACGGAAAAGGTGAAACCCAGCAGAATACCTATAATGGCTCCAAAAGCAGAGCCGCTTGAAACACCCAGGATAAATGGATCGGCGAGGGGGTTGCGCAGCAGAGCCTGAAAGACCACGCCTCCCAAAGCAAGGGAAAAACCGGCAAGCCCTGCGAGGATGATCCTGGGGAGCCTGATCTTCAGGATAATCAGTCTGGACGGGTCATCTGCATCCAGAGATCCGGATACAAGGGCCATGAATTTGGACAAAGAGACCTCCGCCGTCCCGATTTTTAGCGAAGCAACGGCGACAACCATCAGGCACAGGCAAAGGATTCCTGAGACCCACAGGACCCTGAAAGGGGTGATTCTTTTTTCTATACTTATCGCTGTGCTCAACGCCTCACCTCTAAGACATGAAAAAGGTTCAGATCCCGCTTTTGCCTTCTCGCCATATCCCTTGCGCCGTGTCCCTTGTACCGTTACCTAAACACTTCCGGGTGAAGCAGCTTTGCCATGATTTCAAGACCGTCCACAACCCGAGGCGAAGCTCGGTCGATGAGGTCGGAGTCTATCAGGTGAACCCTTCCCTTTTGTACCGCGGGTATGGAGGTCCACTGCAGCCAGTCTTGTCTCGCTTTTTCGAATCTTCCTTCTCTCTCCATCGAAGAAATGAGAATCACCTCAGGTTTCCGGCGAATCACTTCCTCCAGACTGATTCGAGGATAGGTTACGGGCTCGTCAGCCGCCATGTTCTCCCCGCCCGCGAGACGGATGAGGTCGTGGTGAACCGTGTTTCTGTTGACGGTCATGATCGGCTGAATATTGATCTGGAGGAAAACCAGGGGCTTTTCTCTTGCACTTGTGATCTCGACAACCCGATTCACTCGCTTGGTCAGCTGACCTGAGATCTGCTGGGCTCTCTCAGGGAGACCACAGACAAGCCCGACAGTAGAAATGGTCTCTATCGCCTGCCTCACATCTCTAGGATTCACGAAGAAGACTTTAATGTGGGCCTGTTCAAGCAAGTCGAGGACATAACGTTCATTCCCGTCCACTGTCCCTATGACCAAGTCCGGTGAAAGGCTGACGATCTTTTCCACGTTAAGATGGATGTAGCTTCCCACCTTTGGTTTGAGGCTGACTTCAGGCGGGTAATTGCAATGGTTGGTGACGCCCACGACGCGGTCTCCAAGGCCCAAAGCATAGAGTATTTCGGTCAGGTTTGGAGCAAGGCCAATAATCCTCTTGGGTGGAGTCGGGATAGGGATTTCCCTCCCCAGGGCGTCCTTAAAGGTCGCACAGGGCGATGGGGATGCCCATAGGAATATGAGGATGACCGCTAAGGCCGAGGCGATTTTGATCTTCGTTCCACTACTCCATCGCTCCATCACTTCACTACTCCATTCCTACTGCACTCCAATGCTCCATTGCTCCCTGGCCCAGACCTGTCAATTTTGTCTCAAACACGACGCCCCACATGGCTAGAAACCAAAGTCCGATCAAAAGGATCCTATCCGGGTCGCGCCAGGGCGGGCCATCACTCCAACACACCATCGCTCAAATTCTGCGCTGCCCCTCCACTTCTGCCTAGATTAGGAAGAGAATACCTCCCAGCAGCACACCGATTTCCACCAGTTCATTCGTCGCTCCCACGCAGTCGCCCGTAATCCCTTGAATTCTTCTCCAGCAGTAAAACCCGAAGACCAAGGTGACTGCAAGGGAGCACAGAGCACAGACTAGGGCAGCGGGAGGGGATAAAAACCAGGTTGCTGCAAGGCCGGTAACCAAGTAAGCGAGGATGACGGATATCCTCGCAGATTTCCCGCCTTGCCCGAAGGGAGCAGCAATGCTTTCAGCACGGGCATTGGGGATAAAGGCGATGGCAACACCCTGCATGGCCCGCGAAAATACAAAGCTCCAGAAAATGAACCAAGGGTTTCCCCTTTCAAGAAAGAACTCCCAGCACCCTGCTTTGATCAGGATGTCAAAAACAATGGCACAGACCCCGAAAGATCCCATGGCCGGGTCCTTCAGTAACTGAAGAATGCGCTCCTTCGTTTTTCCTCCTCCGAAAGCGTCCGATACATCGCCCAGGCCGTCGATGTGCAAACCTCCTGTGAGCCAGGTGACGATGGCCATGGAGAGGAGAGCCAAGAGAAAGGGATGTTTGAATCCAATGGCTCCGGCACTGTGGTACAGGAGCATGACGACGAACCCGAGCAGAGCGCCTACGAGGGGGAAAAAACACAGGGATCGAGAAAAGTTCTCCGTGTCTTTCCCAGGTATGGGGATAATGGTCAGGGTACGAAAGGCCGTTAGAATATCCTGAATCATGGCTCCCAACAGGTTCCCCTCCCCTTGGGAGAGAGGTAGCGCTCATTCCGTTTTGTCCGACACACCCGCCGAATCAAAAGTCGCCATCCTGTGATAGCACTCCATGGCCTGGGCGATAATCTGCATGGCCAGCACCGATCCCGTTCCCTCACCAAGACGCATGTCCAGGGAGAGAATCGGGCGGATGCCCTGGGAGGCGAGGAAGGGTTTGTGAAATTGCTCGGCTGAAGCATGAGCAAAGAAAAGGTAATCCTTCACCACAGGCTCCATCTTCATGGCCACCAGCGCCGCAGCCGTCGCAACGAACCCGTCTACGACCACAGGGATACGGCTCTGGGCTCCGCCAAGGATCATGCCGGTCATGCCGGCAATCTCAAAGCCCCCAACCCGCCTCAAAGCACCCAAGGGAGTATGGTCCCACTCTCTTTTGTGGAAGAGGACTCCGTCACGGACCGCTTGCTTCTTCTTTTCCAGAAGCGCTCCAACAGACCCCGTGCCTGCGCCGATGGTGTCCTCAGGATCCAAATCGAGCAAAAGACTGTAGAGCGCGGAGGCTGAGGAGGTGTTGCCAATTCCCATTTCTCCAACACCCAGGAGATCACAGGCGGATCCTTTAGCAAGGTCGTAACCGGCATAGAGGCCTTTAAGACATTCTTCCTCGCTCATGGCTGGCTCTTTTTTAAAGTTCTTGGTCCCTGGAGCAATTTTTCTTATCAGGAGTCCCGAGAACTGCTGAAAAGCGCCTTTGACGCCCATGTCGACAACAGCGCAGTCAATTCCCGCTTTCCTGCACATCACCCTGATCGCCGCCCCTCCGTGTACCATGTTCAGCACCATCTGGTAGGTGACCTCACTCGGATAGGGCGTGACGTTTTCTTCTGTTATCCCATGATCTCCTGCAAAGGTGAATATCTTCATCCGGGAGAGTTGGGCGCCGGCTTTTCCTCTACAAAGGCAGTAGCGGAGCGCAAACTCTTCCAGCCTTCCAAGACTGCCAATCGGTTTTGTCAGGTTGTTGAGACGGTCCACGATCTCTTTCTCAAGATTCTTGTTCGCCACAGGCTGAATGGCAAAACTCGGTTTATCCACGCAAAGGTTCTCCTTTCAGAGTGAGAGGTATTCCGCAGCAAAGAAGATAGGTGTACGCTGCTTTTTGGGCCACATGCCGGTTGAGATACCCGGCCATGTCCCTGAAGGAGCGAGCCAGAGGGTTCTCAGGGACAATGCCCCATCCGACCTCATTGGTCACCAGGATGAGATCACAGGCCGGATGATCCAGATGAGCGAGAAAGGCCTCGACCTGCAGCTGGACCTTTTCTTCCTCGCCCTGGAATTGATGATAAAGGTTCCCAAGCCACACCGTTAGGCAATCGACAACAACAACTTCATTCCCGCCCGGCAAAACGGTGAGTGCATGGGGAAGCTCAATGGGTTCTTCGATCGTGTGAAATTGATCGCCCCGTTCTTCGCGATGCCGGGAGATCCTCTCTTTCATCTCCTGATCAAAGGGAACAGCCGTGGCGATGAAAACCCGCTTTGAATAGTTTCGAAGGCCAAGAGAAAGAGCGAATGAGCTCTTTCCGCTCCTTGCTCCTCCGGTGATGAGAGTGATATCAGGCATGCTTTCTATGCTCCTCGATGACCCATTCGTTCGACAACTTCAAGGGACAGACGAAAATCGTTTTCATCGAAAACCTCAAGCGTAAGGACAGGAGGAGAAGCCCGGCACGACCGGAGGTTGCCGAAAAGAAGGGCGAGGTCTGAGTCTCTGAGCGCTCCCAAGTCTCGATGGTCCTTATTTTCCCGAATGCCGTGGGCGTGAAAGACACGGATCCTATCATGATACTTCGCCAGATAGGCGTCAAGAGGATAGCCCTTGAGAAGAATATGCCCGATATCCAAGCAGACGGAGAGCTCAAATTCGTAGACGATCGGGTCAACCAGAGCGAAAGGATAGTCCAGAGTTTCGACGCAGAAGAGATGGGACTGAATTCCGGTGTCGAGCAGGTCCGCCACCGATGCCCTAAGCCCCTTTGTCCAGCCGGTCATGTTCTCCGAGGGAAGGGGACCTCTCCGCTCCCCTTCAAAGTGCACCACATAAGCGACCGGATTCAGAGGGGAGGTCAACTCGACCATGCGGAGAGCCTTGTTCACCGACGAACGCCGCTCTTCCTCGTCCATAGCCCCGAGCAAGAGGCCAAGGGGCAGATGCACCGTGTAAGATAGATCGTTGGAACAGGCTATTTCATTAAGCGCGGTGATTGTCTTCTCATCAGGAAGATTGGATTCATCGTCCGCCTCAAAAAGAACCAGTTCAATATCATCTACATAAGGAGCCAAAAACCTGACATTCGTGATCAGATCGGCGGGAATGATGTAGGATGTGGTTCCCAGGCGAAAGGGAAACCGGTTCTTGAGACTTTTCATCATAGCGTTTATTTCCTCTGAACGACTTTCAATAGCGTATCTCAATGCCAGCCACCCAGTTTCTTTCAGGCGCCGGATAATAAAAAGGAGTGGACGTGAAACCGCCGATCAATCCGTACTCGGAATATTTCTGATCAGTGACGTTATTCACTCCCACGAAAGTATTCACCCACCTCCAGGCATAGGAAAGCCTGAGATTAAGAGTGTAGTAGCTCTCAAGCTTCTCAAAGCGATTGGCCTGATCACTGATCAGATAGCTGTCTCCCACATAAAGATAGTCTGCGGAGAAAATCAGATTGGGGATCACATCATGAATGTGAAGGCCCAGATTGAATTTGTTTCTGGGTACGGCGGGGATGTCCTTCTCGTCAAAAGGCCCGTCGCGGAACGTGGCTTTTTCGTAAGCGTAATTCCCGAAAAGCGTCAGCCTCTCAAACAAGTCTGCCCTGCAGCCGACCTCTATGCCCTGGTGCAGGGTGTGGTCGTAGTTCTCGTTGGTAAATGTGGCCTTGTTGAAGAAGATCTCGTCTTTAATTTCGGCTCGGTAGAAGACGATGTTGGCCTGGAGATTTGGGCTGAAAAAATGCCTTGCGCCGACTTCATAATGATCGCCTGTTTGGGGCTTCAGGTCCGGGTTGACCCTGATCCTCCCGGCCATATAGTCGAAGAGCACCAGTTCATCGGTCAAGGGGAAACGAAAACTCCGGTTGTATCTCCCGAAAAGAGAGGATTTCCCGCTGTAAAGCCAGGTGAGCCCGGCTGTGTAAGCATTCTCACTTTCCTTGACGGTTTCATCCAGAGGAGCCAAAGGAAAGGCGCTCAGATCTCTCTGGTGGAGGTCATATTCGGCTTTTTCGTGCCTTGCGCCGAGCGTCAAAATGAGAGGATCCAAAATCGAGAATTCATCATTCACATAGAGGCCGTATGAATCACGGCTGATGTCTGCGAGGCCGGTTAGCGAGGTGAATGAAGAGAAGGACCCGGAGTAAGTCTTGAGGTTCTGATCAATCCAATACAAATCCGCTCCTGTGATGAGCGTGTTCCTGTGACCGATCACTTCTGCCTTGTGAACATATCGAGGTGTAAATCCATACGTCTCGATATGGCTGTCGATCACAAAGGGGAAGAGGGGATCCGGAAAGTCGCTTTTGCTGTCACGGTTCCGGTAAGAAAGATCCGTCACCACATTCCCCCAGTTACCGAGCAAGAGATCAGACCCGAGTTTCAGATAACCGTCCTCTGTTTCAGCCTTGTCCAGAGGATCCAGGCTGGCTCGGCGGTTTACAGAAAGCTGGTCCTTGGTCAGAGGGCCCGGCAGGCCATACTCGTCCGTGTGGTAGGAGCCTGACAGGTTCAGGCTCAGGAATTGAGCGACATCGTATACGATTTTCCCGCCCCCGTCTTTAGCGCGGTAATTATTATTTTCCCGGTACCCTTGCGTGGCGTCGTAGCTGCCGTAGAAGGAGGCGGCAAGAGAACCCTGTCCCCCACTGACCGAAGCATACTCCTTGTTGCGGCTGTAACTGCCCGCGATGGCCCCTGCGGAAAAAGCCAATTTATCCGATGGTGTTTTCGTGATGATGTTGATCACTCCGCCGACCGCATTGTCCCCATAGAGCACCGTACCGGTTCCTCGTACAATCTCGATCCGTTCAATCTGATCCAAAGGGATCTGCGTCCAGTCCACCCCGCTCAGGTCGATCTCATTCACCCGCCGGCCGTCCACAAGAACCAGGTTGTTGTAAGGGGCGGCCTCTCCGAAGCCCCGCAGGTCCACTTGCGCCGATTTTCCGTTGCTCAGGAGGTCACGCACCACAATCCCTTCCTGGGACCTGAGAAGGTCCGGCACGCTCTTGGCGCTGGAGTTCTTAATATCTTCCTGGTCGATCACCGTGACGTTGGCGGGAATTCGTTCTACTTTCTCCTCAGACCTGGTTCCAGTCACCACGACTTCGTCCATCGTAACGATGGGTTCCTTTGGCTTCGTTCCCTCTTGCGAGTAGGCCAAACATGGGAGAGATACGACGGCCGCCAGCACAAAAAGACAAATCCGTTTCTTCATGATCCAATGTCTCCTTCCCTCAAGGTGATGATGAAAGCACGAAGATTTCTGTAACAGGAAGGGCCCGCCAAAAAAAATCCCCGGACCGATTATCTCGATCCGGGGATTTCCCTCTTTTATCCTCTAGATCTACATGCAGCCTCTGACCTCGAAGGCTGTAACGAAAGGTCTAGGCAGGTCTTCTGACTCCCTCGCCCTTTCAGCGGCCTTCCCATCCCCGATGATCAGAACAGTGGCACACAGCGGCTAAAAGAGTTTTCCTTTCTCGGCAAGAGAAAGGAACGAGGTTACAGAGGCGGGCCCGTCCCCGATTTTAACGGGGTTCCCTATTAAGCTCCAGCGGAGCACCTAAACACACTGACGCGAATTCTATTCAGAACAAACTGGAAGTCAAGAGGAAAATAGTAACCAGGAGGAAGGAATAACAGGTTCAGAGGACCTGTGTTCGGTCACTTGCCGGAGCGTGAATCGTCACAAGGCTCATCTTCGCTGTCGCTTCTTGTGTGCTCCGGACTGGGTGCGTTCGTGCAAAAAGGGAGAGGTTCGCTCTGTTTCTTTTTGGTCTTTTCTTCGGATTCTTTTTTTTCTTTGTCTTCCATAGTTCCAACCCCCTGCCTCTGTTTGGCGTGATAAAGCGGAATATCTTTGAAAAGTTACTATCTCAGGACCGCCTACTGCCATTAAAACTAAATACCCTTGCCTTTCTGTCAAGGCATTTGAGGTTGAAATGAGGTAAGGTGTTGACACCGCGTCTCATGTTCCAGTATCTGTTCTCTTGAAGAGCGTGAATCTCTAATGAAGGAATCCCTCAAGAATTTCCTCCCTCTGAAGGAATATTTTGTCCGGAACCGCCGGGTTCTGATCGCGGGTCTTCTCAGCCTTTTGGCCGTTGACTTTCTCCAGCTCCTGATCCCCATGGTCATCAAAAGAGCGATCGATGCCCTGACCCTCGGGAAGGCCACGTCCACTGTCCTCCTTCAGTCTGGAGCAATCATCCTGGCCATCGCATTCACCATGGCGTCGCTCCGGTATGTGTGGCGGCACTGTCTGTTTGGTCTATCGAGAAAAATCGAAGAAGGGATTCGCAACAGGCTTTACGAGCACCTTCAAGCCCTCTCCGTCTCCTTTTATCATCGGACAAAGACAGGGGACCTCATGGCAAGGGCGATCAACGATATCAATGCCATCCGCATGGCGACGGGCATGGGACTGGTCGCGCTGACGGATGGACTGGTTCTCGGCGTTTCCGCCATAGGCTTCATGCTTTACATCGATCCCTCCCTCACCCTGATCTCGATCCTTCCGGCTCCCATTCTGATCTTCTTTACGAGAATCCTCACCCGCCGCATGTCAAGCGGTTACGAAAAAGTTCAAGCCACTTTTTCGGACCTGACCGAGCGAGCCCGTGAAGCCTTTGCAGGGGTTCGGGTTGTCAAAGCGTACAGCCGAGAGTCCTGGACCTACGGAAAACTGAGAAAAGAGGGAGAAACCTATATCCGTGAAAACATGCATCTTGTGAAAACCATTGCCCTTTTTTCGGCGATGATGGTGATCTTCAGCAATCTGGGGCTGGCGATTGTCATCTGGTTCGGGGGGCGTCTCACCATTCTTGGCCACATCACGACCGGTGACTTCGTTGCTTTCATCAGCTACTTGAACCTCCTGATGTGGCCGATGATGGCCATAGGGTGGGTTGCCAATATGATCCAGAGGGGCTCTGCCTCCATGCGGAGGCTGAACAGGGTCTTTAACGAAGTGCCGGAGATCAAGGATGTTGGACCAAACCGAGATCTCGTGGCCCTCAAGGGCAGGATAGAGTTCCGAGGGACGAGTATCACCTATCCGGGTGGAGGAAGGTCGGCAATCAAAGAGGTTCACTTTACCATAGCGGCGGGACAGACGGTTGCTCTCGTCGGCAAGGTCGGTTGCGGTAAGAGCACCCTACTTCAAGTCATCCCCCGTCTTTTCAATGTGCCGAGAGGCACTGTTCTTATTGATGGAATCGATATCCAGGACATCCCACTCAAGAGCCTGAGACAAAGCATTGGCTTCGTGACCCAGGAGGTGATGATTTTCTCGGACACCATCCGAAACAACGTCCTCTTCGGCAGGGAGGGTGTTTCCGAGGAAGCCGTCGTCAAGGCTTTGAAGACCGCCGAGATCTATGAAGAGATCATGGAGCTCGACAAGGGCCTTGATTCTTTGCTTGGTGAACGGGGCATCACCCTTTCGGGTGGACAGAGGCAACGACTGAGCATCGCCAGGGCGATTCTAACGGAACCCTCTATATTGATTATGGATGATGCCCTGTCCATGGTGGACACCCGCACGGAAGAGCGCATTCTGAATCAGATTCTCGAGTCGAGAAAAGGCAAGACCAATCTCATCGTCTCTCACAGAATCTCAACGATCAGCAGAGCGGAAGTGATTGTGGTTCTGGTTGATGGAGAGCTCGCTGAAATGGGCGAGCACCAAGCGCTTCTCCAGAAAGGGAAAGAGTACGCAAGGCTCTACGAGAGACAGCGACTGGAGCAAGAGTTGGAAGTAGAACAAAGGAATAATGGAATAATGGGTAAAAGGCAAAAGGAGTGGTGGAGTACTGGAGTGATGGAGTAATGGTCGACAATAAACACCCAATACTCCAGTACTCCATGAAGTAGGGAGAGTATTTGGCAGAGGGGCGAAGACGACACCTCCCCTCTCGCTATCAAGAAAAAGGAAACTGCAGTTCATGATCGGTGAATACGGCTACATGGAAGAAGGCAAGCTGGGAAAGCCTTACGATCTGAGTTTAATGAGGCGATTGACCCACTATGCCTATCCTTACAAGAAAATCATTCTCTTTGCTCTTCTTCTCACCATGCTGATCACGCTTATGGATTTGGCTCTTCCCTATCTTTCAAAGATAGCGATCGACCGCTACATTCTTGCCACCTGGTACCGGGTGAGCCTGGCTTCCCTGGAGCAACCGGTCAGAAAGGAACTCACGGAAGCCTTGGGGCAGGCCTTACAGGAAAGCAAAGACGGTTCGTATGCTTTTGTCTCTCATGAAAACTTGAAGAAGCTCGATCCGGCGCTCCTGCACAAATTGAGGAGCAACGGCCTCATCGCAGAAAGGAACTACTACAGGATTCCACCTCACCTGGAAGGAGATTTTCTTAAAGAGGAGAAGGACGCCTTCTCTCTTCAGGACGGGTCCCGGATGGTTCCCTTTGATAGGGTGAACGCCCTGCAACCGGGCGAGATCTTGAAGGTGAGAGCAAAAGACATGGAAGGGCTCGGCTCCGTGGGGCTGGTTCTCCTGGTTTTCCTGGTCGTTTCATTCTGGCTTGGGTATGGGGAATCGTACCTCCTGGAGCTCATCGGTCAGAGGATCATGCAGGATATTCGCCTGGAGCTATTTGAAAAAATGCAGTCCCAGGCTCTGAGCTTCTTTGATCGCCACCCGGTGGGGCGACTCGTTACGCGGGTAACCAATGATGTCGAAAACCTGAACGAAATGTTTAAGTCCGTGATGATCACCGTGTTCAAAGACATCTTCATCCTGACAGGCATTCTTGCCGTGCTTCTTTATTTGAACTGGAAGCTGGCCTTGGTCTGCTTTACCCTTCTGCCTTTCATCTTCGGTTTAACGCTGCTTTTCAGCTCCATGGCGCGGGAAGCGTTCAGAGAGCTTCGCGCCAAGGTGGCCAAGCTCAATGCGTTCCTCCAGGAGAGGATCACGGGGATGAGGAATGTCCAGCTGTTCGCCACAGAGGAATTCCAGAAGAGGAGTTTTGCCGAAATCAACCACGAGAACTACGTTGCCGGCATGAAGCAGATCAGGCTTTTTGCCGTTTTCATGCCCGTGATGGATCTCTTTTCATCGTTCGCCGTGGCTCTCCTCATCTGGCACGGAGGAGGGAAGGTGATCGGCGAACAGCTCTCCCTGGGGTCTCTCGTGGCCTTTATCGGTTACATCCAGATGTTCTTCCGGCCCATCCGGGACATCGCGGAGAAGTACAACATTATGCAGTCGGCCATGGCTTCCACGGAGCGCATTGTCGAGTTCCTCGACCACAAGGAGGAGATCCCAGAACCTGCGCGCCCCGTGAAACCTGATCCCGTCCTGGGGCACCTGCAGTTCGATCAGGTGAGTTTCGGTTACCGGAAGGAAGTTCCTGTTCTCAAAGATGTCAGTTTTGAAGTGAAGCCGGGGGAGATGGTGGCTATTGTCGGGGCCACGGGGGCTGGGAAAACCACGGTGGTCAATCTCATTGAACGGTTTTATGACCCGCTTCAGGGAAGTGTTTTGCTCGACGGGGTGGACCTGCGCCGGTGGCCCAAGAAGGATCTGCAACGACACATCGGTCTTGTGATGCAGGATGTGTTCATCTTTTCCGGAAGCCTTGCGGACAATATCCTGCTTGGGGAAGATCAGGCAGGACCGGACGCACTGGAGCGAGCCATCACGCAGGCCAATGCCCGCTCTTTCATTCAGAAATTGCCGAAGGGTATGGATCAGGAGATCGGAGAGGAGGGGTCGAATCTTTCAGCAGGAGAACGCCAGCTTCTCTCCTTTGCGAGAGCCCTGGCCTATGATCCGAAAGTGCTGATTCTTGACGAGGCCACATCGAGCGTCGATCCTGAGACAGAGCGTCTGATCCAGGAAGCGATTCTCACCATGACCCGAAAGAGGACCACGCTGGTCGTCGCTCACCGGCTTTCCACGATACGAAGGGCCGATCGGATCCTTGTGATGCACCACGGCAGGATCAGGGAGCAGGGCACCCACGAGGAACTCATGGCCCTCAAAGGGGTCTACTACAAACTCAACAGATTCCGGGAAGTTTAGCAGGACCTCCTCCTCTCACCGGTCCTTCTTCTTTCCCTCCGCGGTCAGACTTTCCATAAGAAATCATCAGGAAGCCCGGAATGCCCCCAATATTCTATTCACGGGAGAGAGGGGCCAGCCCGTGCTGAAAATCGACGGAAGCGATACAAATATCTCCGGTGGGAATCAGCTCCCAGCTCCAGGCTGGCCCTGAAGGATAAAGGGTCATTGATGATTTTAGGTGCGTAATGAAAGCTAACGCTTGGCGTAGTTACTCGCACCATACCAATCAACAAGAACCACGGGTTCATTACCTATCACCCACGCATCATGTCCGGCAGGCAACACAGACACCTCACCCGGGCCCATTTCGAACTCTGTTCCATCCTGCATGAGGACGTGAATCCTACCGGAGACTTGATACTGAAAGTGAGGGGCTTCGCACCACTCTGTGCCGGCAATGGACTTGACATGCTTGGACCACCGCCATCCCGGCTCCAGAGTTAAACGCCCTACGGTTCCCCCGCCGATATTGATCAACTCAAGCTTGCCGAGCTCAAACCTGCGCGTCTCATCGGCAAGCGACAGATTTTTGTGTTCCGCATTTGCCATGGCTCAACACCTCCTTTCATTTCACTCTCAGCCGTCCGCTATCCGCTTTCCAGGATAACAGCGAGCGGCCTGGAAAACGTGATTCCGATTGTCGAATGATTCCGATCCTCTGTGTGGTTCGTCACGTCTCCTGTGACACAAAGTAAGACCGTATACGACGCAAATCAACCCAGCGGGACTGAATGCTCCGGTTGCTTCTGTCAAGGGCCAGGCGACCTCCGAATTGTTTAAGGGAGGGTTTTGTGCGCCTTGGGCGGCGCCTCGGCAATATAATTAACGAAATCCTCATGCATCCTTCACGATAGTCTTACATCGCGGAAGCAATCTACTCGCGTTTCCAGAAACACTTCTATATGATCCATTCTATCGAAAAAAGGAGCGAGTTATGCGGAAAAGAAGCATCACAAAAGTAGTATCCATTTTTCTCTTGGTGTCCGCCTTCCTAGCAGCATGGGGTCTTGACGCCGATGCTTCAGGAAAACGGGCAAGGGCCAAACACATTATCCTTTTTATCGGCGACGGTATGCAGCTTGAGCATGAAATCGCTGCCAGCCGCTACCTTTTTGGGAGAGATAAGGAACTCTCATTTCACAAACTGATGTATAAAGGCTATATGGCAACCTGGGATGTGACCACCTACAACCGATACGCTCTTGCCGGCAATGTGCCTTCCTATGCCTCGATCGGCTTCAATCCGACTGTTGGCTACGATCCTTCAAGGGGCGGATTCAAGCCCTATCCAGCACACAGCGGCGGCATCAACGATGACTACTTCCTGACCAAGCTTTCCGGCAAATACCCGGCGACGGACTCCGCTTCCGCTGCGACGGCGTGGGCCACCGGGATCAAAACAGATGATGGGAATATTGCATGGGCGCCTGGGGATCTAGCGGGCGGAGCGCTAACAACGATTGCCGAGTTGTTGAGAAATGAAAAAGGATTCTCCATCGGAGTAGTGAGCACAGTGCCTTTCACCCATGCAACGCCTGCGGCGCACGTCAGCCACAATGGGAACAGAAATAACTATACCGAGATCGCCAAGGAAATCATCGGAACCATCCAGCCAGAGGTGGTGATTGGCGGCGGGTATCCTGGAGAAGTTGGAGGAGCCTCAGCGGGTTTCAGGTATCTTGAAGATGTTGACTATAATTTCCTTAAAGGCTCTGATCCCGCGAACCCCTATATGTTTATGGAGAGACAAATCGGCATCGACGGTTCGGTTTCGCTGCTCAAAGCGGCCCATGAGGCTGTAGAACAAGGCAAAAAGCTTTTTGGCCTCTTCGGTGGGCCAGGGGGTAACTTCGAGTCTCCCATTGCCCATGATTTCCCGGGAACACCTCTTGTGACGAGGGCGACCATAGAAAACCCTCTCCTGAAAGACGCTACCCTGGCGGCGCTCAAGGTTTTAAGCCAAGATCCGGACGGCTTCTTCGTCATGATTGAGCAGGGCGACATTGATTGGGCTAACCACGCAAACGACTTTCAGCGGATGGTCGGTACCGTTTGGGACCTGCACATGGCTGTTCAGACGGCAATTGACTTCATCAACCAGCCCGACGACGGGATCGATTGGTCGAATACTCTCTTGATGGTAACATCAGATCACTCCACCAGCTACATGCGTTTACATAAGGAGTTGATGGCAGGTGATCTGCCCACACAACAGGGAAGCACTTATCTGGATGGCGATGTGAGCTATGGCTCGACCGATCACACCAATGAGCTTGTCATGCTTTATGCTCAGGGTGCGTTTCAGGTTTCCGACTTCAAGAAAAACGAGGGCAGATGGTATCCCTGCAGCCGTATCATCGACAACACCCAGCTCCACCACATCATGACAGAAGGTGCCGGCGCTTCCCAGCCCTCCTCCCTCAGCCCGGCTGTTGAAAGACCGAGAACCTGCAAATAGGAGAAAACGAACTTCGGATTCAATACCCGCGGGAGGCTCCTGCCAGTTCAGAAGCCTCTCCTGAACCCCCTTCCAACTCTATGCCTGTAATGCTGAAGGGCGTCTATTCGATGGGGTTCATTTTTAGAATAAGAAGGGAATGAACATCTTGGTTTGCTCGATGTAGGCTTGATAGGCGGTGCCGAAAAAGCGGATATCCTCCGCTTCCTCCACCTTGGCTGTCGCTACCAGGAAAGCGGTTGCTGCCAGGGCGAGGACTCCGCTCAACCATGATAGGTCTTTGAAAAACACTCCCCAGGCAAGGAAGAGCAATGAGCTGTACATGGGGTGCCGAATGTACTTGTATGCACCAACAGACACGAGATGGGTCGTTTTTTCAATTCCTATGGTTGCGGCATCATCATTCCTTTTTGCGTCCGGTCTCCCGATGATGCGTAGTAGATGTACTGCGTGGACGACCAGGAACGCGGAGACAATCAGAAAAATCCATGAAAGGACTTGTTGCAGGGAGAAGGGATTGCGAAACCAGTATCCCAGGTTCACCAGGATTAAGGCAAGGATAGCCTCCCAGGCGAAGAACCGATAAAAGCCGTGGGAACGAGGGGCGCGGAGAGAAGCTCGCGACACGTACACAATACCTGCAGATGCGACAACAAAGAGGATTGTTTTCAGCATGGTATTCACCTCCGTGCAGGCGAAATTCTACCTTCGCCTTTCGCCTCTTGTTTTTATCCGGGCAGATTGGTTTTCCATTTCTTGAGCCGACGGAGGGCTTCCTGCAGTGTTTCGTCCTTTTTGCAGAAAGCAAACCGCACGAGATGCCTAGCAGGGCTGCCGCTGAAATAGAACGCTGAGCAGGGAATGGCAGCCACCCCGGCTTTTTCAGTGAGCATTTTGCAGAAAGCGGCATCGTCTTCGGCGCCAAGGGATCGGATGTCTATGAGAGCGTAATAAGTCCCCTCGGGCACAAAGACCTGGAACCCGAGTTCCCGCAGCCCGTCACAGAGTAAGTTTCTCTTCCTGGTGTAATCCGCCAGAAATTGCTCATAGTAACTCTCAGAGGAATCGATCCCCAGGGCTACCCCTTCCTGCAATGCAGATTGACCGCAGAAGATGATGAACTGGTGGCTTATGCGAACGGCTCTGGACAATTCAGGCGCCGCTACCACGAACCCCTGCTTCCAGCCGGTGAGGGACAAGGTCTTTGCCGTGGAAGAAATGGAGAAGGCACGGTGCCTGAGTCCTGGAACACTCAGCAGAGTCACATGCTTGCGGCCGTCATAAACCAAATGCTCGTAGACTTCATCCCCGACGGCATAAGCGCCATATTTCTCACACAAGGAGGCAATGAAGCTCAGCTCTTCCAGGGTGAACACCTTTCCGCAGGGGTTCTGAGGGGTGTTGATGACGATCGCCTTGGTTTTCGGGGTGAAGGCTCTGGCAAGGGCCTCTTTCGGCAGAGTGAAATCAGGGAGGTTCAAAGGAATGTAACGGATCTTGGCTTTAGCTAACGAAGCCAGGGGTGGGTAGTTGTCGTAGCAAGGCTCAAGCAGTATCACCTCATCTCCCGGTTCGATGATGCCGAGCAAGGTGGCGCAGATTCCTTCGGTAGACCCTGCAGTGATAGTGACCTCAGTATCCGGATCAACGTCGAGTCCATAGAATCGTTTCATCTTGCGGCCGATAGCTTGGCGCAGCTGCGGAATTCCAACGGACGGGCAGTACTGGTTGGGCCCCCGCATGATGGCCTCAGCGGCTCTGGTGCGAACCTCTACCGGCCCCTCGAAATCCGGGAAGCCCTGGGAAAGATTCACCGCCCCGTTCGCGTTGGCCAGGTTGGTCATCTCCGTGAAGATGGACGTCCCGAAGGGTCTCAGGGATTGAACAACGATATCTTCCTTTTCTTGCATGCGGCCTTTTGTCACGACAGCGATCTCCTCGAAAACAAATTGGGACGAACGTCCTTTGAAGAGAAGCTACTATAAGGAAGGCGGAGAATCGGGTCAAGCCTAAACACAAGGGCTCTCTCGACAGAATCACAGGATGGAGAGGATAGATTTTTTGCTTTTCACAGTTATCCAGCTGATCCTGTTATCCTGTCGAAAATGTTTTATTTTTTGAGTTTTGACACGGATAAACATTTGGCCTATACTGCCAAGGTTTCATCGGATCAGTCTGGAATTCCAAGCAGAAACACTCATTGAAAGGAGATTGGGAGTATGGGAAAGAAGATTCTGATCGTTCTGGTGTTGTCCGTGGCTGTGGTTTTCGCGGCTTCTCCTGC
>Ga0214473_10001458_pt1 | contig 31171 bp, 24 predicted proteins | sample RVTome_7_FD_203509 | JGI IMG/M metagenome (GOLD analysis project Ga0214473, IMG submission 203509) | Soil microbial communities from uranium-contaminated site in the Upper Colorado River Basin, Wyoming, United States - RVT98D197 | ecosystem: Environmental > Terrestrial > Soil > Contaminated >...
CTCTCCGCCTCGACTAGCTCCGCCGGATCGGCTGACTCACCTGGGCGGACCGCTTTCTCCAGTCCTAGCCTCTCCGCACCACCCGGCCTCCTCGAGCGCCGGTCGTGACGACGCGGCCTCCCAGACTCCTTGCGAGACCCGATTTCGAACTGCTCGTGGTGAAAACCAGAGACGGCCTTGATCTCTATTCTCCCTCCCAGGGTGGCATTTATTTCTTCCAGCACCGGGACCTCGCCCCCCTGAAGGGCGCGAGCTACTTCGGGGTGGACTTGAAGTGTCACGCCGTGCTTGGGGAGCTCCGACGCCTTCCGGCGAACGTGGTCCAGAATCTCGTAGCCGATAGTGAGGGCCGACTTCACGCGCGAGCTTCCCTGGCAGTAGGGGCACGGCTGACACAGAGTCCGCTCGAGTGACTGCTTCACGCGCTTTCTGGTCAGGACCATCAGTCCGAACTCGTTGATCTGAATCGCCTTGGTGGGGGAACGATCCCTCTGGAGCTCCTGTTCGAGATCGGCGAACACCTTCTGTTGATTCCGTCGCTCCTCCATGTCGATGAAATCGATGACGATGATGCCCCCCAAGTCCCTCAGCCTTATCTGGTGAACGATCTCCTTGATGGCCTCCAGGTTGATGCGGGTAATCGTGTCCTCTAGTCGCTTGCTTCCGGTATAGCGACCGGTATTGACGTCGATGGCCACCAGAGCCTCTGTTTGATTGATCACGATATATCCGCCCGACTTCAGCCATACTTTGCTCTTCAGCGCTCGATCGATCTCCGCCTGCACGCCGTATTCGTCGAAGATGGGATAGTTCTTCGAGTACAACTTGACTCTATGAAGCATCTGCGGCTGGATCTGCTTCACGAACGCCGCAACTTCCTCATAGAGCTCTACGGAGTCAATGCGGATAGCGGAGAAATCGGGAGACAGCATGTCCCGTATGAGCTTGTGTACCAGGCCAAGGTCCCGGTGGATGACTGCCGGGGCCCGAGTCGCCTCCGCCTTGCGTCGTATCTCGGTCCATTGCGCCTCCAGGAAGCGCATGTCGGCGAGGATTGCCTCGTCGTCTTGACCGATCACCGCGGTACGCACGATGTAGCCCCCTCCGACCTTGCGATTCTTCGAGATTAGCTGGCGGAGCCGTGCACGCTCTTCGGAGGAGTCGATCTTGCGCGAAACTCCGATGTGATCGACCGTCGGCATGAACACCAGGAGTCTTCCGGGAAGGCTGATGTAAGACGTGATGCGGGCACCTTTCGTTCCAATCGGCTCTTTGGCGACTTGAACGAGGACCTCTTGACCTTCCTTCAGTAACTCATCGATGGAGTGGCTCTTGGCTGTGGCGCGAACGATCTCTCTCTCCGTCTCCGCCATCTTCTCCTCTTCCATGGTTTGGAAGGGGTCGAACTCATCCTCCAAGACGTCGGAGACATAAAGGAAGGCATCGCGTTCCAGACCCGCGTCGACGAATGCGGATTGCATCCCGGGGAGGACGCGGTTGACGCGGCCCTTGTAGAGATTCCCTACTACGCTTCGGCTACGTTCTCTCTCGACGGAAACTTCGGTGACGACTCCGTCCTCGACGATGGCGACTTTGGTTTCCTGGGGATGGTGGCTGACGATCATCTCCTTCGACATGTGTGGCACCGGCAACCCGAAACGGGGCGGAAGACCGGTTGTTTGAGGAGAAGGAAGAGGCTGGACTTCGAAACACCTGCCGGCGGCGATTCACGAACGCACGATGGCGAAGAAGTTCCCACCTCTCTAGCGCCTTCGATCGCGCGCGGGGACTCGGTCTCGGGACGGCCACCAGGCCGCTCATCCCCATCTACCTATGCCGCAGGCGGTCATTTCACCGACCAGGTCGCGGTTGTGCTCTATTCTCCTAATTCGCTGAGGCAGGCTGGAACCGGTACCTCGTCTGCTTCAGGTTCGGACGACCTGGCGGGTCGGCCGACTTGCCAAGCGCCGGGTAACCGGCGCGGCGTGTGAGGTGGCCGAGCGGCGCAACGAATGGCCGTCCCGAACGACTTCGTGTAGTTCCGCTATTGGATGCGATCTCGCAATAGCCCGGCCACCTGGAGAGAATCCTGACCCTCCCGCTGGCCGGGTCTGAAAACTCCAAAAACTGAACGGGAGCGGAAGCAGAAATGAAGCTCCGCTCCAAGGTATCGAGAATACCACGGGCTGCCTACCCGAACAAGTAGAAGGGTTTTCTGGCATGGCGTGGGAAAGAAAGCAGCAACTGCCTTAGCCCTCGCCCCCCTGCCGCCCGTTCGACTAAACTTTCCGTGCATTGACGGCCGATCCTGGTTAGAATCCCCTTTTGTCTTCCCCTGGGAAGGAGCTCCGCCCCTCGGTGGAACGTTCAAGGAATTCGCAATCTGCGACCAACTCAAGGAGGAGTAGTGGCGAGAACAACTTTCAAAGGCAACCCCGTGACCATGTCCGGCAACCTACCATCGGTCGGGTCCACAGCACCCAACTTCGTCCTCACGCGAACGGACCTGTCGGACGCTACCCTTAAGGACTTTTCCGGCAAGAAGATCATTCTGAACATCTTTCCGAGCATCGACACGCCGGTGTGCGCGACCTCTACTAGGAAGTTCAACGCTGAGGCCACCAAGCTCGGCAATACCGAAGTCCTTTGCGTTTCCCGCGACCTGCCTTTTGCGCATGGACGCTTTTGCGGGGCCGAAGACCTCCACAAGGTCATCCCCCTTTCGTCGCTCCGAAACGACGATTTTGGTAAGAGCTACGGAGTGCGTCTGATGGACGGCCCCCTGGCGGGTCTCTTCGCTCGAGCGGTCGTGGTCTTGAACGAAAGCGGCAAGGTCATCTACACCGAGCTCGTACCGGATATCGGCCAAGAACCGAACTACCAGTCGGCTCTCGCCGCCGTCGGTTAGGGCTCACACGTTCGGCGAACGCCTCGGACGCTCGCCGTGGGCTCGCCGGATGCTCGGTACCGTCCCCGGGAACGAGTGAACTCGTAAAGATAAGACGTTTACATACAATAAAATAAAAATGAATTGCTATTTTGTATCAAATGGTATAGCATACCGTTCGTTGGTAGACATCATGGATCGACTCACCCATTTCGAGGACCTCTGCCGCAAGAGGGGTCTTTCCCTGACCGTGCAGCGACGGGTCATCCTGCAGGAGCTCTTGGAGCGAGGCGACCACCCGACCGCCGACCAGATCTACGAAGCGGTTCGCGATCGGGTTCCCGGATTGTCGCGCACCACCGTCTACCGCGTGCTCGATACGCTGGTCCAGGTCGGTGCGGCGCGCAAGCTTTCGCACCCGGATGCAGTCGTGCGCTTCGACCCCAACATTGAGCGTCATCACCATCTGGTTTGCCAACAGTGTGGGAGCCTGGTGGACCTGGAAGCATCCGCCATCTCCAACGTTTCGATTCCCGACACCCGCAAGACCGGATTCACTATCACTGACTATTCCGTCAGTTTCACCGGCATCTGCTCGAGATGCCGGCCCAAAAAGAGCCGAAAGGAGTAAGACCATGGCAAAAGAGTTAAAGGGAACCAAGACGCATGAGAATTTGAAAGCAGCCTTCGCCGGCGAATCACAAGCCAACCGCCGGTATATCTACTTCGCGAAGATGGCCGACATCGAGGGTTATCCCGACATCGCCAGCAACTTCCGAGAGACCGGCGAGGGAGAGACGGGGCATGCCCACGGACACCTGGACTACCTGAAGGCAGTGGGCGATCCCGCCACCGGTCTTCCCTTCGGTGAGACCTCCGACAACCTCAAAGCCGCGGTGGCGGGCGAGACGTACGAGTACACGGACATGTACCCCGGCATGGCGAAGACGGCCCGCCAGGAAGGATTCGCGGAGATCGCTGACTGGTTCGAGACGTTGGCCAAAGCGGAAAAATCTCACGCCGGCCGCTTCCAGAGTTTTCTGGATAAGCTGAACTAGCGACACGAAGCGGCTTCCTCTGGATGCCGGCACCGTTTACCACCCCATGAACTCGTTCGGGAGTCGAGCGGGGCCCTCACCGGGTCCGCTCGCTCCCCAGGCATGACCGGAAGATGAGCCAAGACCGCATTTCCTACCTTCCCACCGATGGGCTCAGCTACGACCCAGAGGACGAGCACTACTGGCGGGGGGACGCCCTCCAGAAAGAGATCTCTCGGACCTTCGAGATCTGTCATGGCTGTCGTCTCTGCTTCAAGTACTGTGACAGCTTCCCCACCCTCTTCGATCTCCTGGACAAGCAATACGACGGAGACGTCCGCAGGGTCGACTCCGCCGATACCGCTCGCATCATGCGGGCTTGCTTCCAATGCAAGCTCTGTGAGGTGCAGTGTCCCTATACTCCCAGTGAGGGCCACGAGTTCCAACTCGATTTCCCGCGGCTCGTCCACCGCTACCAGGCCGTCCAGTCACGAACCGGAGGCCGTCCGATGAGGGAGCGTGTCCTGGCTGACCCCGACGCGGCTGGCAAGATGGCGCGCGCCAGCCTGGGGGCTGCCAATCTCTTGAACCGTTCGAAGGCTCATCGCTGGTTCATGGAGAAGCTGCTCGGCATTCACCGGCAAAAACTCCTCCCTGATTTCGCGCCCACAACTTTCGAGCGCTGGGCGGCGAGGCAGGGGCGCATTCGCCCGGCCGCAGCAGGTGTGGAGGCGGTGCTCTTTCAGACCTGCTACGTACAGAACAACGAGCCCCAGATTGGTAGAGATACGCTGGAAGTCCTGGAAAAGAACCGGGTCCCCACGGCGTGCGTGAAGGGATTGCAGTGCTGCGGCATGCCCGCCTGGGAACAGGGAGACCTGAAGAGCATGAGACGACAGGCAACCGCGAATCTGGCCATTCTCATGCCCTTCGTGGAGAGAGGGGCCAAGGTTTTGGCCATCAACCCCACCTGCGCGATGATGATGCGCCGCGAGTACCCCCAGCTGCTGGCCCGAGCAGACAGGGAGAACGCTCGGAAGCTCGCCGAGGCAGTCCGTGACCCCTCCGAGCACCTGTGGTCGATTCGGGAAGAAGCCCGCTTCAACGTGGATTTCAAGAGTACTCCGGGTGGTCGTGTTTCCTACCACGCCCCATGTCATCTCCGGGCACAGAAGATCGGATTCAAAGCACGGGATCTTCTTCGCCAGATCCCCGGGGTCAAGCCGAGCATGACCTTGGAGTGCTGTGGACACGACGGGACCCACGCCATGAAAGTAGAAGGTTTCGAGTATTCCCAGCGGGTGGGGCGGAAAGCCTTTGACGGCATGAAGTCATCGGAGGCGGAGGTCTGGGTGACCGACTGTCCTTTGGCGGCCTTGCAGTTCCAACAGCATGCCGGGGTCAAACCGCTACATCCCATGTCGGCACTGGCGCGAGCCTATCGGCGCGATGGGTTCCCCACGACATTGGAACAGGAGAACTAAGGAGATTCGACTATGAACCCGGTCAAACGCGAGGAGATTATCGACTACCGGACCTACGAGGAGCAACGCGCGGAGGTCCGGCGTCAAATGATGGACATCAAGGAAGCGCGCCGAGTTCATGTGGGCAAGTACCTGACCTTTCTTTTCGAGACGCACGATACCGTTCGCTATCAGATCCTGGAGATGATGCGCGCGGAACAAATCGTGAAGGAGGCCGACATCCGGCACGAGATCGATACCTACAACGAGTTGCTGGGCGGTAGCGGTGAGCTGGGTTGCACCTTGCTCATCGAGATCGACGATCCCGCCCGGCGGCAATCCTTGCTCCGCGAGTGGCTCGATCTTCCCCGGCACGCGTACGTGAAAACCCAAAGTGGAAAGAAGATCTACGCAAAGTTCGACCGGCGCCAGATTGGCGAGGATCGACTTTCCTCGGTCCAGTACCTGAAATTCGACACGGGAGGCGACGTTCCGATTGCAGTCGGGTGCGATCTACCGGGGCTGGAGGAGGAGGCCGCGCTCACCGACACCCAGCGCCAAGCCCTTGCCCAGGACCTCCAGACCGAAGAGTAAGAGTTTCCGCCGACAATACTCTCCCCCTTCCAGGTGTCAGCGATGGCGACCGAGCTCGGAGAGGACCTCGAGCTGGAGCTGCTGGATCTCGACCAGACGCTCCCACTGGTGGGACAGCAAATGGTCGAGCTTCTCGTGAAGGTGCCGTATCTCCAGCTCGGCTTTTAAATTGATCTGGTAGTCGTGCTGCGCCCTCATCCGATCCTTTGCCTCCTGTCGATTCTGGCTCATCATGATGACCGGTGCCTGGATGGCCGCAAGGCTGGACAGAACCAGGTTGAGAAGGATGAAGGGATAGGGATCGATCGGACGCCAGTACAATACCGCCGAGTTCGTGACGATCCATGCAGCGAGGAAAACACCGAAGCAAATGAGAAACGGCCAACTGCCACCGAAGGCGGCGATTCGATCCGCCAACCGTTCCCCGAACGTCCATTCCTGTTCGAGCTCGGCCTCCACGTTGGTGGAGAGGAGCTCCTGCTTCCGCAGGCTCTCCAGCACCTCGGCCTCGAGCGAAGTGATCTCTCCCTTTTCGGACTCGAGAATGGACTGGACGCGCTCGTCCCGGAATTTCGCCAGATCCGTCCGACAAATGAAGGATTCAGCGTTCCAATCCGCGTGGCGGAGACGGATCTGCTCGGCAATGGCTTCCCGAACCACCGCACCGGCGGCCAGCTCTCGTCCCGGGAAGCTCTTCCCGCACACGATACACTTTCTCTGGTGGTTCCCGTTTCCCTTCAACGTACCCCTTTCGCTCCCGCCTGAGAAACTCGGTTAGCGCGCGCCCGGCACCGGGAGGACGCACTGCCGTCGATATACGCCCACCGTGAAGAGAGAGTCAAGTCGCGTCATATGGGAGCCCAAGAGCCAGGAGCCCAACGAGCTTGCCTCGCGACGGCCTCCACCGTAAGATTTTCAAGCCGTTCGCACCACAGGCGGCGTCCGCGGGGTCGAAACACAATGAAGTATCGGTTGTCGCTGGTCGCCGGATCGCTGATCCTTGCCACCTTCGTCTCCACCACACTCGCCCAAAGACTACCGGAAGGTGAGTACCACCGTATCCGTGAACGTGAGGTCGACATCCTTCACTACCGGGCGGAGCTCAACCTGGATCTACCGAATCGAAAGCTCGCGGGCAGGGCCACCATCGAGTTGGCGCCGCTCTTCACGCTCAGCGCGTTCTCCTTGGACGCCATCCAGCTGAACGTCAAGAGCGTAATTGCCGCCGACAGTGGGGAGTCACTGGCTTTCGACAACGACGGCCGCCGACTACACATCGAGCTTCCGGCGCCGGCGCTGCCCGGAGAAAGGCTGCACGTCGTGGTGGAGTACCAGGCGGAGCCGAAGGGCGGGCTCTACATCCAACCGGACCCGCGAGACCAAGACTTGTACATGGCTTACACCTACGGCGAGGGCGGCCTCCACGCCAATTGGCTGCCCATCTACAACGACGTCAACGACAAGTTCACGACCGAGATGATCGTTACCGTTCCCTCACCCTACGTCGTCATCTCGAACGGGTCCTTCCAAGGAACCCACCAAATCGCCCAGGGTCTGGTGGCGCACCATTGGCTCCAAGACAAGCCGCACTCCAATTACCTCATCTCCATTCATGTGGGAGATTTCGAACGGGGCGAGTTGGAACCCGCGCTGGGCTCCATTCCGTTGAGTTATTGGGTCCCTCGCGGGCGACTGGAGGAAGGAGCCTACGCCTTTCGCAACACGACGAAGATGGTCGAGTATTTTTCGAAGCTCTTCGACTACGCTTACCCGTGGGTGAAGTACGACCAGGTCGCCGTCCCAGACTTCGCGATCGGGGCCATGGAGCACACCAGCGTAACCGCGCACGGCGCCAACGTCCTCCGTACCGAAGCCGCACCGCTGGAAGCCGATCCCACTTTCGAGGAGTACACCTCGGACTGGACGGCGGAGTCCCTCATCTCGCACGAGCTCGGCCATCATTGGTTCGGCGACCTCCTCACTTGCAGCAACCTCAGTTACATTTGGCTCAATGAGAGTTTCGCCTCCTATCTCATGATGCTGTGGGACGAAAAAGCGCTGGGACGAGACCAGCTACTCTTCGACGTTCAACTAGCCACCAAACACTACTTGGAGTACGTCGAAGCAGAGCACATCATTCGCCCCCTTGAGTATCACTATTTCGACGAGCCCAACGCCATCTACAACGAGGAGCACACCTACCTGAAAGGGGCTTCCGTCCTCCACATGCTGAGGGCGGTGTTGGGAGACGATTCCTTCTTTCGTGCCCTGGCGTATTTTCTCGACAAGCACGAGTTTCAAAACGTCGTCAGTGACGATCTGCTGGTCGCTATTCGAGAAGCCACCGGTCAGAATCTCGATTGGTTCTTCGATGACTGGGTGACCGGGGCCGGCCATCCCATCTTCGAGGTCGGCTATGACTACCATCGAAACGATAAACTCATCGACTTCACGGTGACCCAGATCCAACCGGTGGTGAAAGGGCAGGATCTCTTCACTCTCCCGGTGCGGGTTCGGATCACCACACCGTCCAAAACTTGGGAGGAAAAACTCCAAATCTCCAAGGAGAGCGAGCGATTCCCTATCGTCTCGGAGGAAGAGCCCCTCTTGGTCAGCTTCGACGGAGAGGGAGACCTGGTGGCCGATATCCGGTTCGACAAGCAGATCGAAGAGCTGATTTACCAGGCCGAGCACGACGCCGTTCCCGGCCGTCTCCGCGCGATTCGAGGGCTTGCCTCCTCTTATCCCACCGACCGCCGCGCGCTGGAAGTTCTGACGGAGCTCATGGGCGACGGCGAAGCTTTCTGGGGGATCCGTGCGGAAGCGGCGTATCAGCTCGGCACCCTTCGCACCAGTGCCGCCGAGCAGCGAACCGAAGTGGCGCTCGCCAGCGCCGACTATCGCGTGCGCAAGGCAGCCGTCCTCGCCCTGGGAGAATTCAGAACCGACTCGAGCCGGCAACGCCTGAAACGCATCGTCCTAGAAGACACCCAAACCGACGTTGCGGCGACGGCCCTTCTTTCCCTGGCGCAATCGGACCGAGGGCTCGATCCCCGCTTCGTCGAACGGCAACTCTCTCGTCCGGCCTGGGGCGACGAGATGCGCCTGGCGGCCATGCATGCATTCCAAGCCCTGAGAAATCCCGATGCCCTGCCCATTATCAAGGAGCACGTCATCCCGCAGTACAACCAGAGCGTTCGCAGCGCCGCCCTCCGCGCTTGGGAAGCAGCCGAGCCCGAGGACCCGGAGCTTCACCGCACGCTCATCGAGCTAACCCCGGGCCCTGTCTACACGTTGCAGTTATACGCGATTGGCGGGCTGGGTCGTTTACGGGTGAGAGACGCCACTCGGAGTCTCGAGACCATCATCGAGCAGAACGCCGATGAGAACCTGGTAGTCGCGGCGCAGGCTGCGCTGGCAGCCATTCACTCTTCGGGTCGCCGACCGTGACGGCTCAAAAGTAACGGCCCGCCGTTTCCGACGAGCCGTATCCTTTTTCGAACGTTCCGATGACCGCCAGAGTCTACAAGGCGGCTATCTCATCAACTGTGTCTGAGCCCGCTCCGGATGTAGCGTCACCTTCTGAACTCGCCAGTTCGTGATCTCGCCGACGTACAGCTCGTTCTCGTTGCGGCAATCGATCTCGTGTGTGGAGCCGAACTCCTTCAGTAGCTTACCCGCCTTGCCAAATCTACCCAGGATCGTCCCGTCCAGCTCCATCTTGTAGATCTCCCCGTTGTCGAAGTTGGAGGTGCCGTTCGAGTTCGAAGTGTAGAGATACTGGTGCGGACCGGGGGTAATACAGACGGCCCAGGGAGCGCCGGCGTTCAGGAACTGGGTCTTGAAGTTCCCGTCGTTGTCGAAGACTTGAATCCGCCGGTTGCCGCGGTCGCCAACGTACACGTTGCCTTGGGCATCGGTCGCGATGGAGTGGAGCGTTCGGAATTGCCCGGGCTCCGTTCCCTGAGAGCCCCAGGACTTGATGAACTTTCCGTTCTTGTCGAACTTCGCCACTCGCGAGTTGCCGTAACCATCGGACACGAAGATGTTCCCCTCCGCGTCCCAGGCCACGTCGGTCGGTCGATTGAAGTTGTCTCCGGCGACGCCCACACCCACCGGAGCTTGCTCGGCGGTCTGGCTAGCGCCGACACCCGCCGGGGGCGCTTCCGGCTCGGGGTTGGGAATCCGAATGGACTCCGGCTTTCTGCCCAAGGTCATGACGACCCGTCCCTGGGGATTGAACTTGATAACCATGTTCGATCCCTCGTCGACCACCCAGATGTTGTCCTCGGGATCCACCCGCACCGTATGCGCGAAGATGAACCCATACAGACCCTGGCCCAGCTCGCGGACGAACTGTCCGCTTTGATCGAACTCGAAGAGGCGCGCCGCGTTGCGCACGAACACGCGGTTCGTTGCGGTGGTCACGTTGACGGATCCGGTTCGTGTGTAGACGAAGATATGTCCTTGGGAACTGGTCGCCACACCGACCGCTTCCCCCAGGTAGTCGCCGTCCGGCATCCTCAGGGGATCGACGGCATCGTAGGGTATTTCGGGAACAACCAGCTGGGCAAAGACCGGGCCTGCGAAGAGCAGCACCACTGCTGCCAGCAAGAGCTTTTGAAAAGAGTTCCTCATGAAAGCCTCCGTTATTTCGTAAGAACGCGAAAGATGGGTCACCACCTCGAGCCGAGCCTATCTCGACGAGGTCAGGGTCTGCGGATGTAGAGTGAGCTTCTGCACTCGCCAGCCCGTGATCTCGGCCACGAAGAGCTCGTTCTCGTTTCGACAGTCGATCGCATGAACGGTGGTGAACTCCCCTTCACGCTTGCCTGCCACCCCGAATTTGCCCACGACCGTCCCGTCCAACTCCATCTTGTAGATTTCACCCGTCACTTCGGCGATATTTGCCTGATTGTTGTCGGGGTTCGAGTTGGAGCTGTAGAGGTACTGGTGCGGCCCCGGGGTAATGCAGAGGCTCCACGGCGAACCAACATAATCATAAATGGCCCGGAGAACGAGGTCGTTGCTGAAGACCTGAATGCGGCTGTTGCCACGGTCAGCGACATAGACGTTGCCGTTGGCATCCGTCGAGATCCCGTGCGGAGTGCTGAATTGACTGGGCTCCGATCCCCTGGTCGAGCTTCCTACCTCGTCGACGTACATGCCATTCTTGTCGTACTTCACTACCCGGTGGTTCGTATACCCATCGGAGATGAAGATGTTCCCCTCGGCATCCCACGCGATGTCGGTCGGGCGACCGAAGCGATAAGGTTGCGCCGGGGGCGGCGGAGTCCCTGGGCGTGGCGTCGCGTCAAGGCCATGACTTTCCGGTCTCCGGCCCAGAGTCATCAACACACGCCCTTCCGGGCTGAACTTGATGACCATATCCGTGCCCTCGTCGACGGCCCAGATGTTGTCCTCCGAGTCGACCCGCACAGCGTGCGCCATCGCGAAGCCATAAAGGCCCCGACCGATCTCGCGGATGAAGTTCCCATTCGGATCGAACTCGAACAGTCGCGACGACTCACCGCTTCTTGTGTAAGTGAAGACATGGCCCTTGGAGTTGGTGGCCACGCCAATGCCCTCCCCAAGATAAAGATCGGCGGGGAACTTGAGAAAGCTCAACGACGCCTCGAACGGGATGTCGGGCGCCGTGGCGAAAGCCTTCGGTCGGGGCGGCACCGGCCGCTGCGCGAAGAGAGGCCCTGCGAAGAGCAGAGCTACGATAACCGAGCAAGACTCCAAACATCGCCTCATGGAAGCCTCCAAAAAAAGGGTTCTAGTGGTAGAGGCGGGAATCCCCTCGCGTCATCGCAAGGCCCCTCCTCATTCGGCTGGCCATCTATCGTGTACAGAGCAGTTTCATCGAACTGGTATCTGGAAGGCCAACGGATCATACGCTGACTTGGATGGTTGTCAAGCCGGAAGGAGGCGTCAGCCCTTTCCCGCCAGGGGATGGCGGTCCGAGGGGTTGGACCGCGTTGCTTTGCGTGGCGGCCGCTAACGGGTCTGGGGGAGGAGCACCCGCGGTGTGCCCTGGCCGTGCCGGCTCAGTTGACGAACCGCCTCATCCGCACGTTCAGAATGAGTCCGAAACCGATGAGCGTCGTCATCATCGAGGACCCGCCATAGCTCACCAGGGGAAGCGGGAATCCCTTGATAGGAACCAGACCTCCCACCATGGCCATGTTGTATAAAGCCTGAAAGACGAACATGGCCAAAATGCCCGCTACCAAGTAGATGCCCAGCCGATCGCGTGCTCGCCGCGCCGCCTCCAGGCTGCGCAGAGTAATCATCAAGTACAGCACGAGCACCGCCACCACGCCAACGAATCCGAGCTCCTCTCCGATCACAGCGAATACGAAATCGGTATGGGGGGCGGGCAAGAACTGCAGCTGGCTCTGGGAGCCTTCCAGCCATCCCTTCCCGGTCAAACCTCCCGAGCCCACCGCGATCGTCGATTGGATGCTTTGATATCCCGCCCCGCGTGGATCGAGGTTGGGATCCAGAAACGCCAGGACGCGCTCCTTCTGATAGTCCTTCAGTACGAAGCTCCAACCGAAGGGAAGAGCCAGCGCAAAGACGACCGCCGCCACCAGGATGAGCCGGCCTCGCACGCCAGCGAGCAGACAGAGCACGGCGTAAGCGAAAGCTAGGGTGGCCGCCGTGCCTAGATCTGGCTGAAGGATGACCAGAAGTACCGGTATTCCCACCAGCGCGCCGGTAATCGCGACTTCTGCCGTTCCCAAACGGTTCTTTCGAACCGCGGCCAGATACTTCGCCAGTAGGGCCACCGAGGCGAGCTTGGCAAGCTCACCCGAGTGTAGTGTGAAGATGCCCAGCTCCAGCCAGCGATTCGTCCCCGCCCGCAGCGACCCGAAGATGAGAAGGTAGACTAGAAGGCCGGCAACCGCCAGGTAGAATAGCTCGGCGTGGTCCGACAAGGAATGGTAATCGATGGCCATGACGAGGAGCATGAGCGCGAAGCCCAATACGATCCACAGGATCTGCCTCCGGTAGTAATCCGGATTGGGCCCTCCCTGAGTGGCACTGTAGATGGCCGCGACGCCCAGGCCGGCGGCCAAGGCGAGCCCCAGGACCAGCAGCCAGTCAATTCCGAACCAAAAGCGCCTGTCGAGTATCATCGGCTTCGAGCCCCTTCTGTCCTTCGAAATAGGCTTGGAAAATCTTCTGGGCGATGGGAGCGGCGGTGCGGCCACCCTGACCGCCGTGCTCGACCAGAATCGCCAGTGCCAGCTCGGGGTTTTCCCGAGGTGCGTATCCGATGAACCACGCATGGTTGCGAAGGTGCTCCGGCCGGTCATCGTCGTCGGTCTCGCTCAGGTTCGACATGGAGGCGACCTGGGCCGTCCCCGTCTTGCCGGACACGCCGACGCGCGGCAATCCGGCGCGCCATCCGGTTCCACTCTCGTTGACCACGCTCCACATCGCGTCTTGCAGAACCTGCCAGGTCGAATCGTGGAATGCCAGGCGCCGGATCGGTTCTCCCTGGGAGCCGGTGGGAGCAGGATCCGCCAGGGCTCCGGCGGGAAGGGGTTTCAAGAACACATGCGGCCGGAACACGTCACCCGAGCTTCCCACGATGGCAGCGATTTGAGCCATCTGCATCGCCGTCACCAGCACCGAGCCCTGGCCCACCGAGACCGAGACAGTCTCCCCTGCGTACCAAGGCTCCTGACGTGCCTGGCGCTTCCATTCCGGATCCGGCACCAGACCCGATACCTCGAATGGAAGATCGATGCCGGTTGGACTGCCCAGACCGAATGTACGCGCGTAACGAGCGATCGTCTCGATCTGAAGCTCCACTCCCAGCTGGTAGAAATAGCTATTGCAAGATTGAACCAGCGCCTCGTGGAGATTGACGAACCCGTGGCCAGAGGCACTGTGGCAAGGGAACCACTTGCCGTAGAGCCTTAGCCCGCCTCCACAGTAGAGCCTCTTGGTGGGCGAGATCTTTTCCTCCTCGAGCGCTGCCGCCGCCAGGATCAACTTGAACACCGACCCCGGCGCATAACGGCCCTGCAGAGCGCGGTTTTGCAAACGGTGTTCTTCGTCTTGCGCGACCGCTTTCCATTCCGCTGCCTTGAAGCGTCCCGAGAAGAGGTTGGGATCGAAAGATGGAGAACTCGCCAGGGCCATCACCTCGCCGTTGCGCAGATTCAGAACGACCGCCGCCCCCGACTGGCCCTCGAAAGCTTCCTCCGTCGCTTTTTGGAGGTCGAGGTCGAGGGTTAGCTGAACGGAGTTGCCCCATAACGGAGTTCGTTCCTCCAGAATCCGTTCTCGCCTTCCATGGCTGTTCACCTCCACCACCTGAACGCCGTTCTGCCCCATCAGTTGGCGGTTGTACCCGAGCTCCACTCCCGATTGCCCCACGTAGTCATTCGCTATCGTTCCCTCGAAGCGCTCCTGTTCGAGCTGCTCTTCGGTGATTCTCCCCACGTAACCGAGCGCATGAGCGGCGAGGTTACCGAACGGATAGAATCTTCGCGGGACAAACTGGATCATCGCTCCCGGCAGCTCGAGCTGTCGCGACTCCACCAAGGCCACGTCTTCGAGGGTAAGGTCCTCTTTCAGCAGAACGGGACTACGATCGGAAGGTGTTTTCCGCTCCTTCGCCAGTTCGGCAAGCTCCGCATCGGAGAAGGAGAGAAGCTCGATCAGCTCGCCGAGGACGACGTCGTCCCAACTTCCCTTCTCCATGGTGAGGTTGAACGAAGGCCTGTTCTCCACGATGATCCGTCCCCCTCTGTCGAGGACGAGTCCTCGCGGTGCGCTTTCCGGAATCTGACGCACGTGATTCGACAGGGCGAGCTCCTTGTAGGTGGGAGCACGCACGATCTGAAGCTGCCAGAAACGGGCGCACAAACCCACGAAGAGGACGACTGCCAGAATCCGCCACCATTTCAACCGCGACTGAAGCGGCTTCAGATCCTCGTAGATATTCATCTGCTCATCTACTCAGTGACTCACCGTGAACCGGTCGACGGCCCCCAGGGTCAAAGCCCCCAAGACCCCGTTGCCGGCACAAAGGTACAACAGATCGGCTGCCCCCCCAACCACGGTAGGCCGCTCCAGCACCTGGCCGATGGCGGCGAGGATAATGACGTCGGCGGCGGTGGCGACCGCGAAGAAGACGAACCGTCCTACCCAACCTCGCACCACCAATCGATGACCCGCGATCCCGGCCAGGTAGCCGACCGTCGTCTTGGAGGCGCCATTCAGACCCAGCAAACCTCCCGAGAAAGCGTCCTGCACCAGACCGGCAGCCGCTCCGGCGAACATGCCCACTTGACGCTCTTGAATCAAGCCAAATCCGGCGGCGGTGAGGAGAAACAGATCGAGGTAACTCTGAATGGGCCAGAAGTAACGCCCTCCCAAGGTCTGGATCAGGAATGCGCCGGCGATGGCTAGAGCTACTGCGAGCGCCTTCACTCGACCTTCTTGGTCAATTCCAGATTCGATCCGACGAGCTGGAGAATGAAAACCTCCTCCAGGCGGTTGAGGCTGGCAGCCGGCTCCACGGCGATGACCTTGAACAGCCGGGAGCCGTTCTTCACCGAGGTAACACGCCCGATGGCTATCCCCTTCGGGTAAATTCCGTCGATCCCCGAGGTCACCACCAGATCGCCCACTGCAACATCCTCAAGGTTGCTCACGTATTTCAGCTCGAGCTCGGCACCGCCTTTTCCGGAAACGATTCCTCGGGTTCGTGTTCGGACGAGCAGAGAACCGACCGAACAATCCCGATCCGACAGCAACTGCACTTGAGCCACGTGCGGGCCGACCGCGGTGACCCGCCCCACCAACCCGCCCGGACCGACCACCGGGGCATTGAGATCCACGCCCCGATCCAAACCTCGATTGACGGTGAGGGTCCGGAACCAAGAGGTGGCATCCACCCCGATCACCTCGGCGACCACCGACTCGAAGGGAATGCTCTCCGCCAGCTGCAGCACGCCGCTCAAGCGATCGTAGCGGGCCACCACCTCTCTTTCCATCCACAGCGCCTGTTCGAGCCGGGTGGCCTTCTCTCGCAGCTGTCGGTTCTCCTCGCGAACCGCCCTCAGGTCGACGTAGCCGTACCACACCGAGCCAACTGCACTCACCACCGCTTCGGAACCACGCTGCAAAGGAGCAAGAATAGCGAGGATCGAGCCCTGGAGCGCCGAATGTCCCCTGGGAGTGGTTACCTGGGAAGAAATAAGAAGACCGTGTCCCACCATGAGAGCGGCGAAGACGACGTGACTCCCACGCCGGCGGATGGTCATCCCGTTAGAAAGCACTAATGACTATCCCCTGATTTTTGCGTCCGCCCGGGCGCACAAAGCCATGGGCGTCTGGCAAAAAGCGTTTTCGGCTGGCACTCAATCCAGAGAGATCTTCCTTAGAAGCTTCAAATCTTCCAACATCCGCCCGGTGCCCAGCACCACCGCGGAGAGCGGATCCTCGCTCATCGAGACCGGGAGGCCGGTTTCCTCTCGGAGCCTCTTGTCCAGATTCTTCAAAAGCGCTCCCCCTCCGGTGAGCACGATGCCGCGATCCATGATGTCGGCCGAAAGCTCGGGAGGGGTACGCTCCAGCGCGACCCTCACCGCATTGACGATGATCGCCAGCGTCTCCTCCAAGGCTTCCCGAATCTCCTCATCGCTCACCACCAGCGTCTTGGGCACTCCTTCGATCAGATTCCGCCCCTTGATCTCCATGGTCATCGGCTTGTCCAGAGGGTAAGCGGACCCGATCTCGATCTTGACCTGCTCCGCGGTTCGCTCTCCGATGAGGAGATTGTATTTCTTGCGGAGGTACTTGATGACGGCCTCATCCATCTCGTTGCCGGCGACCCGGACCGAGTTGCTGTAGACAATGCCGGCCATGGAGATGACCGCGATGTCGGTCGTACCGCCTCCGATGTCGACCACCATGTTGCCGGAGGGCTCGGTGACGGGAAGACCGGCTCCGATAGCCGCCGCCATCGCCTGGTCCACCAGGAAGACTTCGCTGGCTTTGGCGCGCAACGCGGTGTCCTTGACGGCGCGCTTTTCCACTTGGGTTATCTCGGACGGGATTCCGATGACGATACGCGGCGCCACCCACACCTTCCGGTTGTGAGCCTTTTGAATGAAGTAGGTCAACATCTTTTCCGTGATCTCGAAGTCAGCGATCACGCCGTCCTTCATTGGCCGGATGGCGGTAATGTTACCCGGTGTTCGGCCGAGCATCTCCTTGGCTTCCCTGCCCACCGCCTCCACCTTTCCGGTCACCTGGTTGATGGCGACGATCGATGGCTCCGAGACAACGATGCCTTTGCCCTTGACGAACACCAGCGTGTTGGCGGTGCCCAAGTCGATGGCGAGCTCGTTGGAGAAAGCACTAAAGACAGAGCGCAGATTCATTTGAGCGTTTCGGCTGTATGAGCGGGGTTCCTCGAGCGTCCCGACTCCCGCCTATCCTCGGACGCCCTCGAGGGAACTGAGCACCGACGGCACATCGCCCCCAGATCGCCGCGGTCGAGGTCCGAGGGCAGAGGAGCCAAGAACGCTTATCATGGCTCGGTTCGATTGCCAGCTAAGGCAACTGCGTCCTTTCCACTTTCCTTGACACTATACATCGCCTGGTCCGCCTTTTGAATAAGGTCTTCCGGTGTACTCCCGTGCTCGGGATAACTGCTGATGCCGAAGCTGGCCGAAAGATGCACGGCCAGGTCGAATTCCCCGAGGAACGCGTGTTCCTTTAGACCCTGGCGGATGCGGCTGGCGATTGATACAGCCCCCTTTCCATCGGTGTTGGGCAGAACGACCACGAATTCATCTCCGCCGTAACGACTCACGATATCTTCCTCCCTCACCGATCGCCTGAGGATATCACCCACTTCGAAGAGAGTGCGGCTGCCGCATAAGTGGCCGTGCTGATCGTTGACACTCTTGAAACCGTCGAGGTCGAGGAAGATGAGGGCCAGCGAGGTCTGCTCTTGGCTGGCTCGATCGATCTCTTTTCCCAAACAGATATTCAAATAGTGGGAGTTGTAGAGCTTCGTCAGGTCGTCGGTAATAGCCAGCTTCTCCGTTTTCTGAAAGAGAAGGGCGTTCTCCAAGGCAATAGCCGCCGGCTCGACGAGGGTGAGAAGCAGATTCAAATCCCGTTTTGTGAATCGACTCCCCGAGGGGCGATTCAGAATCTCCACCACGCCTATCGTCGATCCTCTGGAGACCAGTGGGGCACAGAGAATAGAGCGAGTGCGGAACTGCGTTTGAGCGTCATACCTGCCCTGGAAGCGAGGATCGTTGGTGACGTCGTTCACAATGGCGGGCTTGCCGGTCTGCGCCACCCAGCCCGCTATCCCCTCCCCGATCTTCAATCGGATGTGGCTAAAGTCCTCTCCCTTTTCGCCCAGTGCCATCTCGAAGGTGAGCTCCCGCTTGCTCTCATCGACGAGGAGAATGGACCAGGCCTCCGACGGTATGAGCTGCTGGATGTGGGACATGATCACCGACACCACACGCCGTGGCTCCAAGACAGAGTTTGCGGTGGCGACGATCTCAGAGAGCACCTGCAGACGCTTGGACGTTTCTCGAAGGCGCAGCGAAAGCAGCGAAGACTTCCTTGCCAGGCGGTGGTTTCGTTCGGCATCGTGAAGTATGGACGGCAAGGCCTCTACGGTCGGTATCTGCCCCAAATACATGGATATGCCCGCCGGCCCTTTCCCTTCCCCGGGTGAACCGTAAGCTAGTATCGGGGTATCTGGAATCACCCTGCGCAGCCAACCAATGAGATCCTGGAATTGCCCCGCCTCGGACACCTGCTCCACGACAACGGCCTGGAAGCGCTTGCCCTTCTTCCAACCCCGGCGCGCTCGTTTGCCTGTCCCCCCGCCACCAGCTGCCGCGAACTCGGCGAGCTCGAATGCAGCCAGCTCCACCGCTCCCATGGCGCGGAGCGAGTCAAAAGACCGAACCAGCTCCGGAGAGGAGTGAAACAAGGCGAGCCGTGGAACGGTTAGATGACGCCTGGCCGTCTCGACAGAATCCGCAGGGAGCCTGTCGGGAAGCTCCACCATGGATTCTCGTCGAGCGTCGCGCGCTGTCTTCACGAGCTGCCAGGAGTCGGGCCGAGTGGCCTTCAAGTTTTCTTCTTTCCGCTTTGCTTTGAGACTTCGTTTGAGAAGCCTGGCGTTGCGGCGGGCGTCGACTACGACCCGCCGGAGCCGATGGTTACCTGAAACACCTTCTCCGCGGTGCCTCCACTGCGTTTGTACGCCTTGACAACGATGTCATGGCGTCCAGGGCTTCCGATAATGAAATAGTGCTGAAAAGATCCATCGGGTCTTACCGAGACCCGCTCGTTGTTCACGGTGACGACCGCGTCGGGATCGGTCGTTCCATTGAACCGTACCACGCCATCGAGGGACGCGATCGGTGTGGACACGACCAGTTGGGGCGGCGCAGCTTCCGTGGGCCGAGTTGCCACGCTGAACTTGGCGAAATTGCTGAACCCTCCCTCCCGGCTATCCGCATCGACGGCGCTGACCTTCCAGTAGTAGGCGCCGGTCGCAAGACCCGGCACGACGGCGGTGAGTCCCGCAACCCTGCTCTCCCACAGAGGATCGGAGAAGTTCGGGGTGCGATCCAGGATCACATGATATCGACGCGCCTCCTCGACGGCGCTCCATTTCAGCTCGGTGTTGGAACCCGCCGGGTCGCTGTGAACCAGCGCGGATAAGTGGGCGGGTGATAGCACGTTCGGGATGCCAGGAAGTCGAACGACCTCCGAAAAGTTGCTCCCTTCCGAGACCTCGACGTTCTCATTGGAGCCCAGTTTGACCCGCTGTCCTCCCGCCTGCAGATCGGTCGACCCGCGGAAAACGGTGAACCCGGAGACTCGATTCGACTGGTCATACCGGACATCGGCGACCGTCCGTTCTTCGAAGCTGGCCTCGGTATTAGGCGTCGCCAGCTCGGAAACGGATCCTTCCACGTTCTGGGTCGGTGTTTGGAGGCTGACCTGCCCCGCGGTCAGCTTGACGGCGACTCGCCGCACGTTGGTGCGAGGGTCCTCGTGCGTCTCTTCGATCACCAGAATGGTGTCCGGTTTGACGAAGTACTCCGTGCCATCGAAAAAGCGCACCCGCGCGGCGGCTTTGCCATCGGTCCGCACGTGATCGTCTCTCTGCAGGGGGAATTCCATCTGAGCATCGATCCAAGCATAGGTCCCCGCCTTGCGTACTCTCACGTTTCCAATGATCTCCACGAAGTGTGCGCTCGTCCGGAGCGAAACGTCCAAAGGCGTGGACTCCGTTTCGACGGCCGGTGGCGCGTGAAAAACGAAGTAGTAGACGGCAGCGCCCGCCATCAGGACCGCCACGCCGGTCACCAATAGCAGATAGGCGGTTCGGTGACGGATCGTCACCCATTCGACGTGGAGTCCAGTTCCTTCACCGTACGGTCTTCGTGTTGGCATTTGGAGTCTAAAGCTATACCTTGCATAAGGTTATCATAGCCAGCATCGGTTTTCAAAGTGCAGGACGGTGTCCGCCCTCGCGGAACCCCGGTCGAATCCACGCTTCGCGAAACTTGATTGACTCTCAATGATTCGTTAGCATGGTGGGTTCGAGGCAGAGTCATGCTGAGTTATTTTCGCGATCGTAGGGGACCGGTTTTCCTGGTCGGTTCGTTCTTGCTGGTTCTGGTCATCTTCGCCTTCGTCGTCTTCTACATTCCTGATTTCCTGGGACCCGCGGGTGGCGCCAGCCTGGAGGACGAGATAGCCCGGGTGGAAGGCGTTTCCATCTCCGCCCAGGTATTCCTAGAACGGTATCGTCTCCAGGAGCAGCTGTATCGCGCGCAGCTGGGCGCTCAGTACTCGCCCACCCTGATGAGGCAGCTGGGCCTGGAGGATCTGGTTTTGCGCGGATTGATTGAGGACGCGGTCCTCTTGGCGGAAGCCAAGCGCCAAGGCCTGGCCGTCAGCGATGCGGAGCTCAGCCAGCGGATCGTCAACGATCCCTCGTTCCAGATCGACGGGCGGTTCATCGGGCGTCAAGCCTATCTTCAGGTACTCTCCCAGAACGGTCTCACCGCCGGGCAGTTCGAAGCGCAGGTTCGCGACCAGATCCTCCGACAGAAGCTGCAGACCAGGATTACCGATGGCGTGCTGGTGACGCCGGACGAAGTGGAGCGCGAGTACCGCAATCGCAACGAGACAGCCCACCTGGAGTACGTCTTCGTGCCCCGGGCCGACGGCGAAGAAGGAACCGAAATCGACGACGAGGAGGTCGCCTCCTATTTCGAGGAGAACAAGGAGCGATACCGGCTACCTCTTCAGCGGAGAATCCGCTATCTGCCCTTCACCTCCCAGCCCTTCCAACCCGCCGCCACAGTCACCGAGCGAGAGATTGAGCGCGATTACGGTGAGAACCTTCACATGTACGAGACGCCCGAGCAGGTGGGAGCCAGTCACATCCTCTTCAAGACCGCCGAGAAGGACGAAGAGGAAGTGCGGCAGCTCGCCGAAACGGTTCTCGCCCAGGTGGAGGCGGGCGGTGACTTCGCCGCCTTGGCTGGTCAATATTCGGAAGACACGTCGGCCGAGCAGGGAGGCGACCTTGGGTTCTTCGGGCGCGGAGAGATGGTGCCGGAGTTCGAGCAGGCAGCGTTCTCTTTGGAGGTAGGTGCCACGTCCGGCTTGGTAAGGAGCCCCTACGGCTTCCACATCATCAAGGTAACCGAGCGGCAGGCTCCCCTCACCCGTCCCCTCGATTCGGTGCGAGACGAGATACGGAATCGGCTGGCTCAGCAAAAGGCGGTGGAGCTCATGGAAGCTGCGGTGCAGCAGGCCAGCGAATACCTGCGCTCCACGAATAACCTGGAGGGATTCGACCAACAGTACGAGCTGTTGACCACCAAGGAGACCCCTTTCTTCGGCCTGCGGGACACGATTCCCGAGCTGGGAGGCTCGCAAGAGCTTAGGAGCCTGGCTTTCGAGCTCCCCATCGGGAGAGTCTCGTCGCCCATTCGACAGGGTCAGGACTACGTTTTCTTCGAGGTCTTGGAAGAAAGGCCGGCGCACATCCCGGCGCTCGGAGAGATCAAGGAACAGGTAAAAAGAGATCTGTTGGAAGAATCCGCCATGGCGCGGGCACGGGCGCAAGCCGAGGAGGTCGCGCGCCAGCTCAAAGAGGCCCGCGATCCGGCGAGCGTCGCCAAGGCTGCCGGACTGGCGCTGCAGACGGCGGAGAGTTTTTTCCGAGGAACGCAGCTCCCCGAGGCGGGACGTTCCCCCGCGGTGCAAGAGGCCGCGTTCTCCCTGGGAGAAGGCGTGTTCTCTGCACCGCTTCCCTCACCCGACGGTTACGTCATACTTCGCGTCAACGAGCGCACCGGCTACGATCCCGCAGACTTCGCAACCCAAAAGAAAAGCTTCACCGAGCAAGTCCTCGCCCAGAAGCGCCAGCAGTTCTGGGCCGCCTACCTGCAGGCCCTCCAGGAAAGATCCTCCGTTCAAGTGTATCAGGACGCACTGCGCCGGCTTACCGGCTGACGGACAGACTGAAAACCACCCATGAAACTGGATCTCCGTGAGAGCAACGGTGTGGCGATTCTGGAAATCGCTGGACAGCTCAATTCCGGAGGCAGCGATCAAATGCTCCAGGATGCCATCGATACTCTGGTGGCTTCCGGCCGAACGCGGATTCTGGTGAACCTTTCGCGGGTCGACTTCATGGACAGCGCGGGAATGGGGGAGCTGGTAGCCAGCCACCGCATGGTGGAGCGTTTCGGTGGGAAGCTGAAGATCCTGAGCGCTTCCCCCAAGGTTCAGAGCACTCTATCCACCTCAAAGCTCTTACCCCTCTTCGAGGTCTTCGACGACGAGGTCGAGGCAATCACCAGCTTCGGCAAGGAGCTGGCCTAATTAGCGAGTGGAGAACACCGAGCGAACGCAGCCGTGAGCCATCATTCGTGCCGCAGAGCTTCCAGCGGGTTCTTGCTCGCCGCTTGCCAGGCCGGGTAGATTCCGAAGCCCAAGCCGGTGGCGGTGGCCAAGGCCAAGGCCATCAGAATCGCCGCCGGGCTGGTGGCGGTTGCCCATCCAGCGAAACGAGACACCGCCAGCGAGCCCAGAACACCAAGGACGACTCCCACCGCCCCTCCCGCTCCGGTCAACAAAATCGCCTCGCAGAGGAACTGCTGTACCACGTCGGCACGAGAGGCGCCCAGCGAACGGCGCACTCCGACCTCGCGCGTCCGCTCGCTAACGTTCGCCAGCATGATGTTCATGATGCCGATCCCCCCCACCAAGAGGGAGATGACGGCGATCGACCCCACCACCACATTGAACTGAGACCTCGTTCGCTCGTAGCCAGCCAGGAGCTGCTGGGGAACGACGAGCTCGAAGTCCTGCGCGCCCCGGTGACGCCTTCGCAAGAGCGAGTCAATCAAGCGAGCGGAGCCGCCCACTTCGTCGGAGCTTACGATGCTGATCGCGATCTCATCGATGGCATCCCCCGGCGCCGGCAGGCAGGTCAGAGGAGCCAATGCGATTCGATCGATGTCTCGACTTCCCAGTCGAAGGCCGCGTTTCGCCCGCCCACGCGGCGCCAGGGTTCCCACCACCGAGAACCACTCGCCCCCCAGCCGTACTCTCTCTCCCAGGGCGTCCTGGTACGGGAATAGGCCCTCCGACAAATCATGCCCTAGCACCACGACGCGCTTCGCGTCTCTGAGATCGGCATCGGACACGAAACGGCCGGCCGCTATGACGATGTCCTCAGTGCGGGCGAAAGACGGTGTGGTCGCCACCACCAGGGCCTCCTCCCTCCGCTGGCCGGAGGCAACCTGAACCGACCGCTGCCGCACCGGAGCGAGGCTCGCCACCGTCGGGCACACCTCCGAGATGGCCTCCGCGTCCCGCAGCGTGAGCCCGGGAGACTGGATGGACGCCGCTTCGTTCTGGGCTTCGTCGGAAAACTCGCCCGTCCTCACCGAGATCCTGGTCAATCCCAACTTCCCGATCTCGGAGAGAACCTCCCGGCGAGCCCCCTCTCCGACCGACATCATCGCCACCACCGCCGCCACCCCAAACACGATCCCAATTGCGGATAGGGTCGAACGGAGTTTGTGGAGCGCCAGCCCCTGCCACGCCAATCGGGCGAGCAAACCGGGGCTCATGACGTCTCCCCGTTGGTCTGGCGGGCTCGAACCAATCGGCCATCCTTGAGCTCCACGATCCGCTGCGCTCTGCGCGCCACCGCTTCGTCATGGGTGACCAGAACGATCGTCCTGCCTTGGTCTTGAAGCCCCAGAAGGAGGTCGAGGACGTGCTCGCCGGTCTTGGAGTCGAGGTTCCCGGTGGGCTCGTCGGCCAGGAGAATATCTGGATCGTTGACGAGCGCTCTCGCCAAGGCCACTCGCTGCGCCTCCCCCCCCGACAGCTCCGCCGGCCGGTGGGCGGCACGCTCCGCGAGTTGGATACTCTCCAAGACGGCTAACGCTCGGCTCCGCCACTCCCCGCGAGGCCGATCGCTGTAGAGAAGAACGGTCTCGATGTTCTCCACCACCGTCATCTGCGGGATGAGGTTGAAGGACTGGAAAAGAAAACCGAGGCGGCGATTGCGCAGACGGCTGGCTGCCCGATCGTCGAGGCGAGCAATGTCCTCGCCCTCGAGGAGGATTCTTCCCGAGCTGGGTGTATCCAGGCAGCCCAAGAGATTCAGCAAGGTGGATTTTCCGGAGCCGGAGGGCCCCATGATGGCCACGAAGCTCCCCCGATTCACCTCAAGACTGACGCCGTCGAGTGCGACGAGTGCGTTTTGGAACCGAGGGTAGACTCTGCTTACTTCGACGGCTTGAAGAAAAGGCGGAGCAATCATCGGCGGCGGTGAAACCCGCGACAAGGGACTTAGGGGTCGGCCTCGATCGGTGAGATCGCATCCAGAAGGCCTGTCCCTTCGCTACCTAGAGGCCCACCTTCGCTGGCAGGATCGCGGAGGAGCACCCTCTCTCCCACCTCGAGCCCTGCTTCCACTACGACGTGGTTCTCGTTGCTGGGACCGGTCAGGATCTGTTGCACCTCCGGCCTTCCCTTCCGGAGCACGTAGCAGTACCGCCGGCCAGCCCGCTCGAAAACCGACTCCAAAGGCACGAAACGAGCCTTTTCGATCCGCTGGACCAGCAGCTCCACCCGCGCGCTCATGCCGGGGCGGAGACGAGGATCCACGTCTTTCACCCGGACGGTTACCTGAAAGTGCTTGCTGCCCGGCCCCCGCTGTTCCTCCTGTTGGGCGAGAGTTCCAATGAAACTCACCTCTCCTTCCAGCCGGAGATCCGGGTAAGCTTCCACGAAGACCAGGACCCTTTGGTTCCTTTCCACTTTGTGTATGTCCGTCTCTCGAACCTGCGTCTCGACGACCATCTGGGAAAGATCCGGCACCATGAGAATCGGCTGATTGGGCCAAACCTGATCCCCAACCTGAACCTTGCGCTTCTCGGTCCCGAAGAAAACCTCCTGGTAAATGACCATGCCCTCCACCGTGGCTCGGATCTCGCTGTTGTCCAGGTTTTGTTTGTCGAGCCCGAGTTTTCCACCGAGTTCCGATACCTTGCTCTGGGCGAGAGTGAGCGCCGCTTCCGCCTGGGACAAACGGTAGGAGGCGGCTTGCTCCAGCTGACGCAGTCCCTCGTTCCGGTTGTGGAGGGCGGCCTGCGCCCCCTCGATCTCGGCGGGGCGAGTGTATTCCATGTAGGTTTGGTGCCTGACCTGAAGGAGCTCCAGATCCTCCCTCGCCTTCTCCACTGCCTGGCGCGCCCGGTCCAGCTCCAGCTTGGTAATGAAACCCTCCGCCAGGAAAGGCTCCAGATCCTCGTGGTTGGCGATGGCTTTTTCCAACTCTCGGCGGGCTTGGGCGACCTTCACGTCCGATTCGGCCTCGGCCAGTTTGCCTTTTCCATCGGTCACGCTTTTGAGCTCGAGCTCCGCCAACCTCTTCTTGGTCTGCGACTCGGCCAGCTCTTCCGCGTTTCGGAGTCTCATGAGCTTCTGATCTTGCTCCGCCTCCACCAGTTCCGCGTGTGCCTGAGCGAGCTGAGCCTCGATCCGTCGAAGCTCCTCTTGAAAAGGAGTCGGATCGAATCGCACCAACAGATCCCCGCGCTCGACGGTTGAGCCTTCCGGGGCGAGGAAAAGGATCTTGGCCTGGTCGCCGGGAATGGACGAGGAATAGCTCACCGAACGCGATGCCTGAAGGGTTCCACTCTCCACGACGGTCACCTGGAAGGGTCCCTCCTGGACGGCGGCCAGCAGCAGGGCCTCCTCGTCCCCCCCCCGCGACACGGCGAGGGCGAAGATCGAGAGGGATGCGAACCCGCCGAGCAAGGCCCGACGCGGGTTCTGGCGCCCCCAGGCGGCTACCCGTGCCGCAGGCTCCTTCAGGATGGACGGATAGGCTTCGAGATAAGGAGACCGGACGACCTGGCGCGCCCTTCGTCCCCACTTGCCAACCACCGCGCCCGCGCTGCGAACCGCTTCCCAGGCGCTGGCCAGTACCGATGTTGGAGCTAATGACATACGCCTATTCCTTCAAGGATGGTGTCGGGCCGGCGGCACGGAGCCATCTGGCGCGAACTCCTGGTGAAGATCCAAGGTGCCGGTGACACGTTTCATCTCAATGAGCGCCACGTTGTAGTCCGCCACCAGAGACACGTAATTGCTTCTTGCAGCGATGAGGTTGTCCTCCGCATCGATGATATCGAAGTTGTTCGCCAAGCCTCTTTGGTAACGCAAACCCGCCAGACGGAGCTGCTTCTCCGCGAAGTCGATGTTTTTCTCTTGCAACAAGATGCTCTTGCCGATGCGATCCACGTTGCGGCAGGCGGCGCGCACCTCTCGGGTGATGTTGTACTCGAACAGCCGCACCGAGCGCCGGTCTGCGTCCAGCTCCAGCTGGGTTTGCGCCACCGAGGCCCTTTCCGCTGACTGATCGATCGCATAGCTGGTGCTGAGGAAGACACTGACCGCGCTTTGGTCCAGATCGAAGCTGTCGCTCAACGTGGGGCCCAAGCCGGCGCGCTGGTAGCGAAAGTTGAGATCGAGCTGGGGAAGCAGGTTCTGGCGCGAGACCGAGAGGGCCCGAACCGAATCTTCGACGCGTTCCTGCTCATCGCGAATCTCCAAACGATTGGCAAGGGCCAGCCGAGTTTGAGCCTCGATATCCAGGCCCACCGGTTGATACTCCGGCTCCGCCGTCTCCAGGAAGACTTCCTCTTCGGGATTCAGGCCTAGGTTGAACTTGAACGTGTCCATGGCAAGCTCCAAAGCGTCCTCCCGGTTGATCAGGCTCTCTTCGGCCTGGGAGAGCAGGAGCTCGGCGCGAAACACATCGAGCTGAGAAGCGAGGCCTACCTCCAGTCGAGCCTCGGAAGCCCGCAGCAGCTCCTGGGAGCGCTCCACCGATTTCGCCGCGACGTCGATCAGGCCTTGTTGCCGGACGATGTTGTAGTAGCTGGCGACAACTTCCACCGCCAGTCGCTGGCGGGCCACCTCCAGATTGCGATCCGAGCTCTGCAGGCTGCGCTTGGCATTGGTGAGATCGAACTCGGTCGACTTGGGGCCGAAACCGCGCAGAAGAGGCTGGGTCGCGGTGAACGTGAGCTGGGACGCCGTCAAATTCCCGAACTCGTTGCGGGCGAAGTCGCTCGCCGCGCTCGCCGTTACCGTCGCGCCGTAAGGGAGCAGCTTCGAGGCTCCGAAGCCGTAGCGACGATCCTGTCCCACTTCCGAGCCGAAACCACCGGCGAAGGAGGGCGTCAGCTTGACGCCGAAGCGCGACTCGGCAAGCCCCTGAGAGATCCGGGCGCTCGCGACCGAATCCGCGCTGCTCATCAGATTCAGGTTATTCCTCAGGGCGAGATGAACCGCCTCGTCGAGAGACAAAACCTGAGGCTCCGAGGGTCCGGCCGGCCCGCGCTCTTGTGCCTCCACCAAAGAGAGCTCCGCGCATAGGAGAAGTAAGGCGGGGAGAACGTGGATGGCTCGCTGCCGCATCGAAACCTCCTAGGCCCCCTCTTTAAGTTCGTTGAGCTCTTGAGCTGGAAAACCGGCAGGCGAATTGTACCTGTTACCCCGCCCGCTCGCCAACCGGCGTACCTTGGCAAGAGAGCTTGGGAGGTAGCCAGCCGGGCGGTGAGATCGGAGGCCGAGGGAAGCGTCGAGGTGGGGAGAGCGTCTAGTCCTTGTCCGCGACCGGAACGTAACGGACGACGCCCTTCTTGTTGAAGTCGGAGAGGGTCGCTCCTTGATTGGCGGAGGTGCCATAGACGACGAGTGAGGAACATCGTTCGGGATCGTCATCGAAGACAGGGTACTCACAGGGCGCCTCGGGCACCAGGGAGATGGTGTAGGTGCGAGTTCGGCTGGACTCAAAGTTGTCATCAATGGCCCAGATGTAGTACTCGACGCCGCGGACGGAACTGTCGGCGATGGGCAAGGTGGCACAGTATTGGATGCCATCGAAGCTCATCTCCGCCCAGTAGAAGAACTCTTTCCGCTCCGCCCGGAAATAGGCCCGGACTCTTTTCACCTCTCCATCATCGGCCACGTAGGAACAGATGCGGGGATTCTTTCCGGGAAGAGAGCAGATAACGGGCTGGTGGTCCACCAGAGGTTCCTCGGGGAAAGCAACCACCGCCGAGCCGGCGAGCGCCAGGACCACGCCCAGCACTCTCACCACTGAATGCTCTTGGTGAGAAACCCTCCGCCGATCAACGATACGGTGGCGACGATCATGCCCTTGTTTTGCTCTTCCGTCCATGTACTCGAGACCTCGAGCAGAACCGCGGTGGCTCTTGGATTGACCCGCTGCGTCCGAGGGGGAATCTGCTGGCCCTTGCCGGTGGGCTTACCCCCGTAACTGCTCACGAGCTCGATGCTCTTGACCTGAATCGGGGTGTTACCCTGATTGGCCACTCTTACACGCAGCACGTAAGGTTGACCCGGAAGAGCGTTCGGCGGATTGACTTCGATGATGACGTCGGCCGGGAAAGTGGGCGCCGCGGTAGCTCTTTTCACCTCGACTCCACCGCTCTCGAAACCCTTGGGTCCTTCCTGCGCACCGGGCTCGGTAAACTCCGTCTTGCTTTCCACGATGGTTCGTGTCGGGGCAACGGCGGTCTTCTGCTCGAACTCCTCCTTACGCTGGCGATCCATCTCGACCTGTCGCTTCAATCCCACCACTTGCGACTTGCCGGCGGTGGCAGCGGCATTGGTGGGGTCGAGCTGAAGGGCGGCATCGTAGGCCGCGATGGCGCTGTCGTAATCGCCGGCCTCCACGTGCCTCGTTGCCTCTTGCAGTTGTCCGGATACCTGGCCCTGCCTTTGCCTCTCGGACTCCTGCGCCTGGATCTGCTTGGTCCGAGACTGGAGCTGCTGAGTCAACTGATCCCACCGCACCATGGACGGGTCTAGCTCTCGGCCTCGAGCGATGATGTCTCGCGCCTCGGCGAGTTGCCCATTGGCAATGGCCAGGGCGGCGTCAGCCGCCACGGTTTGCGCCTGCTGTTCCGCAGAGGTCTCGCCGCCGCGGCTGGGAGTGGAGGGTCGCTGCTGTGCTTGCTTTGCCGAGGCTTCCTGGATCTGCGCCTGCAACGCCAGGGCACGCCCATTGTCGGGAGCAATGGTGAGGATGTTCTGCACGACTTCGAATGCCTGAGCGATCTGCCCCTTTTCCAACAGGTCCTCGGCGAACTGGAAACGGCTGTTCAAGACTTCCGGAGAGGGTGTCGCCGTCGCGGATCCAGGTGCTTCGCTGGCCGGCGTTGCGCCCCGGTGATTCGTGTAATACCAAAAGCCCCCGCCGGCACCCGCTAAGACAACCGCGGCGACCAGGACGTACAGGCCATTTGCGCTCTGCGGGGGCGCCGGTCGTGGTCGGGCGATGCGCGTGGCAGGAGTGATGCCCGTTCTGCCCGCCACGGAATGCCCGGTCGGGGCGGCGGCCGTTTGTTCCCCGGCGCGCCCCATGGCGGTGGCGGGAACCGAAGTTCCCCGCACGGTGCGATAGCCTCCCCCGGTGCTCCCGGGACTAGTGCGGGCCATGCGGCCGCTGCTTCCGGGACGCAACGTTTCTCTCCGACCACTTCCCGCCCCGGAGGGAGTCTCCGGCCCGGGTAGCGCCTCTGGATCGTACGAGGTGTCGAAGAGCGTGTTCTCGGAAATGGCCCCTTCGAACACCCGCAGGAACTCCTTGATGTCATCCGCCATTTGGTCGGCATCGAGGTAGCGTTCTTCCGAGTCTTTCGCCAGGGCGCGATCGACAATCACCTGTAGCTGCTCCACCTGCTGTCCGTCCGGCAGAATCAACAGCGGCGGATCGGCAGTCAAGATCTTGTAGAAGGTCGCCTGTATGTTCTCCCCGGTGAATGGCTTCTTGTTGGTGAGCAATCGGTAAAGGATGATCCCCACGCTGAAGATATCGGAGCGACCATCCACCTTCTGCCCGCGGATCTGCTCCGGTGACATGTAGTCGGCGGTACCGAGGACGGCGCCGGTCTGCGTTTGTGACGACTGGATCCAGCGGGCAACACCGAAGTCCATGATCTTGACGCCACCGCCTTCCAAGACGAAGATGTTGGCCGGTTTGATGTCTCGGTGCACGATCCCGTTGCGGTGGGCGTGAGCCAGCCCCCGACATACGTGCGAGACGATTTCTAACCGCTGAGCGAAAGGCGGGGGGTTGTTGCGGATGCGCCGTTCCAGGTCGGTTCCCTTGAGAAGCTCCATGGCGATGAAGGGAGAACCGTTCTGGTCAGTGCCCAAGTCGTAGATGGTGACGATGTTGGCATGCTGGAGGCGCGCCACCGCCTTCGCCTCTCGCTCGAATCGTTGCCGGAGCTCGTCATCGGAGACGATGGTGCTGGCCATGACCTTGAGCCCCACCTCCCGCTCGAGAACCGGGTCCCAAGCGAGATAGACCACACCCATGGCGCCCTTGCCGAGCTCCTTGCGGATCTCGTACTTACCCAGCTTGCCGAGGGGTTCTTGAGACATGAGTCCTTAGGTATATTGTGACCTATTTGTATTTTAGCAGACAAGTGCGAGGTTGTTGACCCCTCCGCGCGACCCGAGCGTCCCCGCGGTCCGCTGGTAGGGCATTCTCGCGTAACTAAAGAGCTGTCTGGAGA
>Ga0214473_10001459_pt1 | contig 31169 bp, 21 predicted proteins | sample RVTome_7_FD_203509 | JGI IMG/M metagenome (GOLD analysis project Ga0214473, IMG submission 203509) | Soil microbial communities from uranium-contaminated site in the Upper Colorado River Basin, Wyoming, United States - RVT98D197 | ecosystem: Environmental > Terrestrial > Soil > Contaminated >...
GACCGCGGTAGGCTTTTGGAGAGGGATGAGGCCGCGGTAGGTGCCCTGGTCCTGGACCGAGCCGTAGACCCAGAACGGCGTCGAGAAGTCGAAGGAAACGTTGTAGAACTGGACGCAGGGGATGCCATTGTGGAAATCCCGCCAGGTCTTGCCGCTGTCGTAGGAGATGTTCACGCCGCCGTCGTTAGTGTTGATCAGGTGGTTGCTGTCGTTGGGGTCGATCCAGAGGCCGTGGTGGTCGCCGTGGAGCCCCTCGACATAAAGGTCCATGTAGGTCTTGCCGCCGTCGGTCGACTTGGACAATCCCAGGCCCATGATATAGATCGTCTCCGGTGAGTTGGGGTCGACGCGGATCTGGGCGAAGACCCAGCCATAGGTGCCGCCGAAGCGTTCCATGCCCGGCGGGCTGACCTTAAGCCAGCTCGCTCCCGCGTCGTTGGAGCGGTAGACCTCGGCGCCGACGATGCCCCGCTGGCGGGGCCGGCCGTAGGAGTCCCGGTCTCCGGCCCTGGGCTCTGCGCCGGGCGTGTGGTTGTCGACGTAGGCGTAGATGACGGACGGTTTCATCCGGCAGAGGTCGATACCGATGCGGCCGGTGAAGTTCGTGTCGGGTAGCCCGCTGTTGATGGGCGTCCAGGTCTTGCCGCCGTCGGTCGTCTTGAACAGGCCGTCCTCGCCGCCGGGCACGGGGTCGCTCCAACGCTTGCGGATGCGGTTCCAAGTGGCGGCGTAGAGGGTGTCGGATTGTTGCGAGTCCATGACGAGGTCGTTCGCTCCGACCTTTTCGTTGACATAGAGGACCTTCTGCCAGGTGGTGCCGCCGTCGGCCGTCTTGTAGACGCCCCGGTCGGGGTTGGTCGTCCATTCGTGGCCCGTGGCCGCGACATAGACGATATCGGGGTTTTTCGGGTGGATGACGACCCGGGCGATCGTATAGGTCCCTTCGAGCCCCATGTGCTTCCAGGTCTTGCCCGCGTCGGTCGACTTGTAGACGCCGATCCCGGCTTCGGAAGCCCGGAAGATGTTGGCCTCGCCCGTCCCGACCCAGACGATGTTCGGGTCGGACTCGGCGACGGCGATGTCGCCGATGGAGAGCGTCGGCATGTCGTCGAAGATGGGCTCCCAGGTCGTGCCGGCATTGACAGTCTTGAAGACGCCGCCCGTAGCCGCGCCGGCGTAGAAGACAGTCCGGCTGCCGAGCGGCGCGGCGACGTCGGTCGAGCGGCCGCCGAGGTCGGAGGGGCCGATGAAGCGCCACTTGACGTCCTTTGTCGGCGACTGCTGTTTCATGGCCGTGTGCCGCTCGAACCACGTGAGCCGCTGGGCCGTGTCCGTGTTCTCAATTTTCTTTTGGCCTTTGGCCGGCGCCTTGCCCTGGGGTGCGGCCGCGAGAAGGCCGACCAGAAGGGCGACGACGCCAAGGGCCAAAATTGTACGCTTGGATAAACGCATAGAAGACCTCCCTGTGATGTTCATGGTGAGATGTTAAAAATATGATATTTCAGCGGCCCCTGTCAATATAAATCCTCTGGGCGCGGGAGGCTATTTTTTCGGCTGGAGCATGTTGAGGACGTCGATTTCGTAGACGAGCAGGGTGTTGGGCGAGATGACGAAGCGCTTCTCGCCCGGCCTCTGTTTCGCGTAGAAGCCGCCCGTCTTGTAACCCTGCTCCGACGGGACGATGAGAAGGCGCTTTTCGCCCTTCTTCATCCCGGCAATCGCCGCGTCCAGCCCCGGATTGACGCGCGTCGCGCCGACGACGTACTCGAACGGCTCGGCCGTTTTCCCCCAGTACGGTTTGCCATCGTCGGCCGTGCTGACGAACGACTTGCCGGCGAGCGGCGCCCTACCCGTGTAACCGACCTTTAGCGTCGCGCCGGCGATCGGAAGCGGACCCCGCCCTTCGTTCAGAACGACGTATTTGACACCGCCTTCCGCTTCGACGGAGCCGAGCCAATTGGCCCCGGGCCAATTGGCTTTGACGAGTTCATCCTCCTTGGCCTTTTTCGCGGCGTCATCCTTGACGACGCGGACCCGGGCCTCTTCGACCCGGGCCTTGAACGACTCCGTTGTCGGCTTGAACGCCCGGGCTTTTTTGCCGATGCGGACGATTCTCACGGTCCGGACCTCGTCGTCCTGGACGATGGCCATGACGGCGTCCATCCCTTCGACGACCTGGCCGAAAACCGTGTAGTCGCCGTCGAGGTAGGAGCGGTCGCCGAGGGTGATGCACCATTGACTCCCGTTCGTGTGCGGCCCGCCGTTGGCCATGTTGACCATGCCCGCCCGGCCGTGGTTGAGGTCAGGAAGGACGATCTCGTTCGGGAACTCGTAGCCGGGGTCTTTCGCTTTTTCGCTCGCGGCGATGCCGCATTGGATGACGTGGCCGGGGACGACGCGGTGCCATTTGGTCCCGTCGAAATAGGGCGTGCCGGGGGGGAACGCGGCGTTCGTGATCGTGCCCTCGGCCAGGCCGACGAAGTTGGCCGTGGTCAGGGGTGTTTTCTCGAATTCGAGTCGGAGGACGATGAGGCCTTTGTTGGTCGCGACCTCGGCGTAGAGTCCTTCGGGATATTTCGGGCTCCGGCAAGCGGGAGCGAGGGACAGGCCGAGGAGCGCCAGGACGATCATCGCGTGCTGAGGTGAACGCATAGGGGACCTCCCTAGAAAATTCCGGGGCCGGGCTTCCCACCGGCTTGGCCGTGCCGGTGCTGGAGACCGGCAGTCCCGGTCCTTGCAAGACCGGGGCCGGGCGCCGGCAAAGGGCTGTCTCGAAAGAGGACGTGGACGACGACAATTTCGGAAGCGCCGACGGTCCGGACCGGGGGCCCCCATAACTGGGCGCCGCTCGTGACGATGAAATGGGTATTGCCCGTCTTGCGATGGCCCCAGCTGAGCCCGTACTCAAGCTGAGTTACGAAGTTGATGGGGAATAACTGGCCGTGGTGGGTGTGCCCCGATAGCTGAAGGTCGACCCGTGTCCGGCTGACGGCTTCCATGTCCGTCGGCCGATGGTCGAGCAGGATGACCGGCAGGCTGTCAAGCACTTTCCGGAGCAGGTCGTCGACGGATTCCCGGGTTCCCCGGCGGGCGTCCCGCCGTCCGACGAGAATGAACGTGCCATCGATCGTCGCCAGCTCGTCCTGCAGGAACCGGATTCGGGATCGGTCGAAGAATTCCCCGGTTGTCCCGGCGTAGCCCTCGTGGTTACCCGGGACGGCGAAAACGCCGTAACGGGCCTCGAGGCGCCGGAACTGAGCCTCGATGGTGCCCAGGTCCGCTTCGCCGCGGTGGCCCTCGCGAATATCGCCGCCGATGAGGACAATGTCGGGTTTCTGGGCGTTGACCTTGTCCACGAATCGCGCCAGCCAGCCTTTCGATGTCATGGTGCCGAGGTGGAGGTCCGCGGCGAAAACAATCTTCATTTCCCGAAGCGTTGACGACCGGCGCGGGACTTCGACCGTGTATTCGTGGACGCGCAGGACGTTGGCGTTGACGATCCCGGCGGCCACGACGAGGACCGGGACGGACAGGACGAAGGCGAGCCGCCGGAGCCGGAACTTGTCGCTCCGGACTGTTTCGCGCGTGACGGCCTTGGACAAACGCAGGATGGCGACGACCAGGTCAGTCAGGAGCACCGTCATGGTGAAGTACAAGACAAAAGGCAGGGCATAGTATCCAGCCAGGACGAGGAGCTTCAGCGCTCCTCCGATCGTCCCGTGAGAGAGGCTTTCGGCGGCGGGATAGCCGGCCGCGAGCAAGACCATCAGGATGGTCGAAATGTTCCTCCAAGCCGGGCGGGCGATGAGCGTCCGCAGCCGCCAGGCGACATAGATAACCAGCGGGACGGACATGAGGAGTTCGTTGAATAGATACATGTCGGTCAGGACAGGACTTTGAGGAGGTGGTAGTCCGATTCGATGTCGGTTTCCTTGACCTTGCCCGCCGTCCCGAAGGGCAGGAATTCCACCCGGCCGTTCCGGAGATGGACGCAGCCGCCAGTCCGGCCCTCCATAAGGGCTTCGACGGCGGCGTGCCCCAGCCGCGCCGCCAGGATGCGGTCGATGGCGGTCGGCCGGCCGCCGCGCTGGATGTGGCCGAGGACGGCGATGCGCGTCTCGAGTCCGGTCGAGGCCGTTACCTCCGCGGCGACCTTGGAGGCCGTGGCCCGGCCCTCGGCGACGACGATGATCCAGCTCGTTTTGCCCCGGGCCCTGCCGGCTACGATCTCCTCGCACAGGGCGCCGATGGGCACGTCTTTCTCCGGGAGCAGGACCTCCTCACAGCCGCCGGACAGGGCGACCTGCATGGCGATCCAGCCGCACTTCCGGCCCATGACCTCGACGACGAAAATCCGTTCGAGAGACGTCGCCGTGTCGCGGATCTTGTCGACGGCGTCCAGGGCGACGTTGACGGCCGTGTCGGCGCCGATGGCGCCCTCGACGCCGGGGACGTCGTTGTCGATGGTCGCCGGGATGCCGACGACCGGGAAGCCGTATTTCGAGGCGAGGACGCGGGCGCCGGAAAGGGAGCCGTTGCCGCCGATGACGACGAGTCCGTCGATCCCCCGGGCGCGCATGTTGGCCAGGGCCGTCTTCTGCCCTTCTTCGGCCATGAACGCCTCCGACCGGGCCGTCTTGAGGATGGTCCCGCCGAGGCCGATGATGTTCGAGACGGAGCGGCGGTCGAGGGGCACGAAATCGCCGCGGATGAGGCCTTCGTAGCCGCGCAGGACGCCTTCGACCAGGAGGCCGGAGGCGACGGCCGTCCGGACGACGGCCCGGATGGCGGCGTTGACCCCGCCGCAGTCCCTTGTCAGGATGGCGATTCTGTTCATGGACCGATTATATCAAAAACCGGCGCGGCCAGCTCTCCGTATGATAAAATGATTGGATAAAGACAGAAAAGGAGAGTGACCGCAATGGCCAACAAGAAATACTTCGCGATCGGCTGCCTCGGAGTGATCCTCCTGGGCGTCCTCGTCGTCGTCCTGTTCGTCACGGGAACGTACAATTCTCTGGTCGGGCTCGACCAGAAGGCCCAGGCCCAGTGGGGCCAGGTGGAAAACACCTACCAGCGCCGGGCCGACCTCGTTCCAAACCTGGTCGAGACCGTCAAGGGCGCCGCCGCCTTCGAGAAGGACACGTTCACGGCCGTCACCGAGGCCCGGTCCAAGGTCGGCCAAGTCCAGGTCTCGGCAAACGACCTCAACCCCGGCACCTTGGCCAAGTTCCAAGAGGCCCAGGACGGATTGTCGTCGGCCCTGTCGCGGCTCCTCGTGGTCATGGAAAAGTACCCCGACCTCAAGGCCACCGCGAATTTCAAGGAGCTTCAAGCCCAGCTCGAGGGCACCGAGAACAGGATCACCGTGGAACGGATGCGCTTCAACGAGACGGCCCAGGCCTTCAACACGCGGCGGATGAGGTTCCCCGCCGTTCTCATCGCCGGCTTTTTCGGCGACCGTTTTAAGGAAAAGCCCTACTTCAAGGCCCAGGCGGGGGCTGAAACCGCTCCCAAGGTCAAGTTCTGACGCGCGCCGGCTGATCGCTGACTGAACCGTGAACTTCCCCGGGTTTCGGCGAGCGTTCGTTTTCCTGGCTCTGGCCGGGTGGCTCGCGGTTTCCTTCGTCGGGGCCCAAGCCAAGATCCCCCCGTCGCCCGATCGCTGGGCCACGGACGAAGCGGGCCTTCTCTCTCGGCAGGTGGTCACCGCAATCGACGCCCGCCTCGAGAATTTCGAGAGGCAGACGGGACACCAGATCCTCGTCTACGTCGGCCGGACGCTCGGCGAGGGCGCGGTCCTCGAGGACTGGGCCGTTAAAACCTTCGAAGCCTGGAAGGTCGGCCGCCGCGGCCTCGACGACGGGCTCGTCCTCTTTATCATGGCCGAGGACCGGAAGGTGCGGATCGAGGTCGGCTACGGCCTCGAAGACCGGGTCCCCGACGCCCGCACCTTCCGTGTCATCAACGACATCCTCGTCCCGGGCTTCCGGGCCGGCCGTCAGGACGAGGCCGTGAGCAACGCCGTCTCGGCCCTGCTCGGCTACATCACCGGCGGGGAGGTCCCTGCGGACGAACAGGGACGGCCCTCCGGCGCCGTACCGCGCGCTAAATCTATCGTCAACATGATCTTCGTCGGTCTGGCCGTCCTCGTCTTCCTCGTCCTCCTCATCACCAATCCCTCCTTGGCCATCTGGCTTCTCATCAACATCCTCAGCAGAGGCCGGGGCGGGGGAGGCGGAAGAGGCAGAGGGGGATTCGGGGGCGGCGGCGGACGTTCGGGAGGCGGCGGCGCCTCGGGATCGTGGTAGAGGAGGATGATGATGACCGTGCACAGCCGGCGCAAGCTCCTGAAAGCGATCGATGTCGAGCGGGTCAAAGCGGCCATCGCCGCCGCCGAGCGTTCGGCCTCGGGCGAAATCCGGGTGTCCGTCGCCCCGCTTTTCTGGGGGAGCGTCCGCCGGGTCGCAGAAAGGGCCTTCGTCCGGCTCGGCATGACCGCGACGAAGGACCGCAACGGTATCCTCTTCTTCATCGTTCCGGCCCGGAAGACGTTCACCGTCCTCGGCGACGAAGGCATCCATGCCAAGGTCAGTCAGGGTTTTTGGGAGTCCCTGGCCGGCCTCATGTCCGGGCATTTCCGGAAGGGGGATTTCACCGAAGGCCTTGTCGCGGCAATCGAGGAGGCCGGACGCCAGCTCGCCGCGCATTTTCCCTGCGACCCCTCGACCGACGTCAACGAGCTTCCCGACGATATCGATTTCGGAAGGAAGCGCGGTTGAGTCCGCTCACGCAACTTTTCAGGTCCCCGCGACGCCAGAATAGATATCCCCTCCAAGAGAGGTGCGTGGTGAAAGCCGCCAAGTCCTTCTTCTTGAGTTCGGCCCTTCTCTTCTTGGTCGGGTCCGGCGTAGTCCTGCCGGGTCCCGAGCCGGGGCCCAGCCCCTGGCGTCAGATCTCGGCGCCGGAGAAAGCCGGTTGGTCACTTGAGAAACTGGCCGAAGCCCGGACATTCGCCGAAAAGATCGGCTCGGCCGCAGTCATGGCCATCCATGACGGCCGTGTGGCTGCGGCTTGGGGAGACGTTTCCCGTCGGTTCGAGCTCCACTCGGTCCGCAAGAGCCTCGTCAGCGCTCTTGCCGGCCTGGCCGTCGCCGACAAGAAGATCAGGACGGATAAAACTCTGGCCGAACTCGGTGTCGACGACGTCCCCCCGCTCACCGCGAACGAGAAGCGGGCCAAGGTCATCGACCTGCTTCGCTCCCGCTCCGGCATCTATCACCCCGCGGCCAAAGAAACCGCGGATGTGAAGGAAAACCGCCCGGCCCGGGGCAGTGCCAAGCCCGGTGAGACCTGGCTCTACAACAATTGGGATTTCAACACGGTCGGGGCCATCCTGGAGCGCGAGACGAGGAGGCGGCTGTTCGAGGAGTTCGAGCGGCGCATCGCCGCCCCCTTGGGAATGGAAGACTTTCGGGCGAAGGATGGCTATGAGCAGTTCGAAAGGACCCTCTCCCAGCATCCCGCCCACGCGTTCCGGATGTCGGCCCGGGATCTGGCCCGCTTCGCCTGGATGTTAGCCCGCGAAGGCGCCTGGGACGGTAGGCAAGTTGTACCGAAGGACTGGGTGGTCGAAAGCACCCGCGTCCATTCCGAGGTCAGACCGGGTACGGGTTATGGATTGATGTGGTGGATCTACCCCCGGGGCGGCTTACCGGATTACCCAGCGCTCAACGCCCATGACAAATTCGCCGCCGTCGGAAGCTACGGGCAGCTCGTCCTGGTCGTGCCCTCCGCGAATTTTGTTTATGTCCACCTCGCCGATTCGGACAACGAGCGCTCGGTCGGCGGCCGCGACGTCTGGCGGCTGGCCGAGATGATCCTGGCCGGCCGGACGGGGGCCGGCGAAGGGACTCCGGAGACAAAGCCCCTCGAGCCCGTGCCCTTCGAAAATGCCGCGCCGCCGCTCCCTGAATACGACGAGATCTCCCTCGGCCGCGAGGCCCTCTGGGCGTTCATCGGCACCTACGAGGTCCGCCCTGGCCTGGCCATTGATATCAAGCTCTCGGGGGACCGGCTCACGGCGGCCATGACCGGGAATCCCGAGATCGATATCTTCCCCGACACGCGGGAGACCTTCTTCGCCAAGGCCGCCCCGGCGCGGTTCAAGTTCGAGCGCGAAAAGTCCGGGCGTGTGGTCGGCCTGGTCGTGAGCCTGCGCGGTCAGGACCTCGCCGCACGTAAAAAAATATGATATAAACATGCGCAGTTGTTTCACGGAGGTCAGATGAAAAAGACAATGCTCATACTCATTCTTTTGTCCATGGCCCTGGTTTTCGCGGCCTGTCAGAAGGGGACGGCCAAGCTGGCCTACCCCGCCACGAAAAAGGTCGATCAGGTCGACGATTACTTCGGGACGAAGGTCGCCGACCCCTACCGCTGGCTCGAGGACGACAACGCCGAGGAGGTCAAGCAGTGGGTGACGGCCCAAAACGCCGTGAGCTTCGGCTATCTCGACACGATCCCCTACCGGCCCAAGATCAAGGCCCGGCTGACCGAGATCTTCAACTATCCGCGCTACTCGTCGCCATTCCGGGCGGGGGAATACTATTTCTTTTATAAGAACGACGGCCTGCAGAACCAGTCCGTCTGCTACATCCAGAAAGGACTTGACGGCGCGCCCGAGGTCTTCCTCGACCCGAATCTCCTCTCGGCTGACGGCACGGTCCGGGCCTCCCTCATCGGCGCCTCGAACGACGACCGCTACGTCGCCGTGACGCGCGGCGAGGCCGGCTCCGACTGGTCCGAGATCCGGGTCATGGAGATCGCCACAAAGCAGGAGCTCCCCGACCGCGTCCAGTGGGTGAAGTTCTCCGGGGCGGCCTGGAAGGGCGACGGCTTCTTTTACAGCGGCTACGATAAGCCCGCGCCCGGCGAGGAGCTCCAGGCCAAGAACGAATACCAGAAGGTCCTCTATCACAAGCTGGGCGACCCCCAGGACAAAGACGCCCTGGTCTGGGACGACAAGGAGCATCCGCTCCGCTACGTCGGCGCCAGAACGACCGAGGACGAGAAGTTCCTTTTCCTCAGCCTGTCGGAGGGGACGAGCGGCTCCGAGCTCTACATCAAGGACCTCGCCAAGAAGGACGCCAAGTTCGACCTCCTGATCAAGGGCTTCACCTATGACAGCGCGCCGGTCGAGGTCGTGGACGGCAAGATCCTCGTCTATACGAACGAGGACGCTCCGAACTTCCGGGTCGTTCTCGTCGACCCGAAGAACCCGGCCAAGGAGAACTGGCAGACCGTCATCGCCGAGAAGCCCGAGGTCCTGAGCGGCGCCGGAACGGCCGCCGGGTTCCTTTTCTGCAACTATCTCAAGGACGCCAACTCCAAGATCTTCCAGCACAAGCTCGACGGCGCGCCCGTCCGGGAGATCGAGCTTCCGGCCCTGGGATACGCGGGCGGCTTCGGCGGCAAGCGCGACGAGAAGACGCTGTTCTACACGTTCACGTCGTTCACCTACCCGTCGACGATCTACAAGTTCGACCCGGCGAGCGGCGCCTCCGAGATCTTCCGCACGAGCGAGGTCAAGTTCAATCCCGCCGACTACGAGACCAAACAGGTCTTCTACTCAAGCAAGGACGGGACGAAGGTGCCAATGTTCATCGTCCACAAGAAGGGGCTCAAGCTCGACGGGAAGAATCCGACGTTCCTCTGGGCCTACGGCGGCTTCAACATCAGCATCACGCCCGGGTTCAACGCCGAGAACATCATCCTTCTCGAGAACGGCGGCATCTATGCGGTGCCGAACATCCGCGGCGGCGGCGAATACGGCGAGACCTGGCACAAGGCCGGCATGCTCGACAAGAAGCAGAACGTGTTCGACGACTTCATCGCCGCGGCGGAGTACCTGATCAAGGACAAGTACACGTCGAAGGACCGGCTGGCGATCGCCGGCGGCTCGAACGGCGGGCTTCTCGTCGGCGCGGCCATGGCCCAGCGCCCCGAGCTCTTCCGGGTCGCCTTCCCGGCGGTCGGGGTCATGGACATGCTGCGCTTCCACACGTTCACCGTCGGCTGGGGCTGGGCGGTCGAGTACGGCTCGAGCGACAACGAGAAGGACTTCGGCTACCTCTATGCCTACTCGCCGCTCCACAACCTGAAGGCCGGCGTCTGCTACCCGGCGACTATGGTGACGACGGCCGACCACGACGACCGCGTCGTGCCCGCCCACTCCTTCAAGTTCGCGGCGACGCTCCAGGAGAAGCACGCCTGCGCCAACCCCGTGCTGATCCGCATCGAGACCCGCTCCGGCCACGGCTCGAGCAACTTGAGCAAGGCCATCGAGGACCTGACGGACCAGTGGTCCTTCATGTTTTTCAATATGGGGGTCAAGCCGATCTATAAGTAAGCAAAGAGGGGGTCAAACCTACTTTTTTTCGAAAAAAGTAGGTTTGACCCCCTCTTGTTAGACTCCTACTTTCCCGCTAGGGCCTTCGCCAGGGCCGCCCGGTACTTGTCCATGAGGTCCTTGTTCAGGTCGTTCGGCGGCTGGGCGTCGGCTGGCAGGAAGGGCTTGTAGGGGTGGATCTTAGAGTACTCCTCGAACTCCTTCCTCAGCTTGCCCAGCTCCTCGGGCTTGGTCAGGAGGTCGACAGCCGAGGCGGCGATGGCCTTGGCCCCGGCGTTCAGGCCCTTCCAGGCGGTCGAACCGTAGAAGCAGGCGACATTCGACCAATGGTGGCCTATTGCCCCGGGGGCGGCGCCCGGAAAGGTGATGGTCGCCGTGGGGGTGATCAGGGTCACGTCGCCGACGTCGGAGGAGCCGCCCCCGACGAACATGCCGCTCGGCGCTTCGAGCTTGTCCACATCCTTCGGCATGCCTTTCTGCTCGACACCGAGTTCCTTCTGCAGGGCCTTAGCGAAGGCCTGCTCCTCATCGTTCCAGGCGGGCATGCCGACGAGCTCGATGTTCCTCTGGATGAGTTCGGCTGCGGCCTTGTTGGCGTGCCGTTGATGGATGGCGCTGATGACGCGCATCGAGGCGAGTTCCACCCCGGCGGCCAGAGCCCCGGCCTTGGCGCAGTCGACGACCCGCCGGTACATGTCTTCGAGACCTTCATCTGTGCTCCGGACATAGTACCAGACGCTGGCCTTGTCGGGGACGACGTTGGGCGCTTCGCCGCCTTCGAGGATGACGTAGTGGAGGCGCTGGAAGAGAGGCAGGTGCTCCCGCAGGAAGTTCGTGGCCACGTCCATGATCTCGACGGCGTCAAGGGCGCTCCGCCCGACCCACGGCGCGCCGGCCGAGTGGGCCGTTTTGCCCTTGAAGGTGAAGATCGTCGAGAAGAGGGCGTTGCCGCCGACGCCGTAGTCGGTACCGAAGCCGCTCGAGCTGTGGTTGTCGATGACGGCGTCCACGCCCTCGAAAAGGCCGGCCCGGATCATATAGGGCCGGCTGGCTACGATCTCCTCGGCGGGCGAGCCGAAGACCTTGATCGTGCCCTTGATGCCGTGGGCGATCATGGCCTCCTTGACGGCGATGGCCGCCGCCGCGGCAGCCGTGCACATGGCGTTGTGGCCGCAGCCGTGCCCGGGCGCTCCTTCGACGACCGGGTCCTTTGTCGGCACGCGGCCCTTCTGCGAGAGCATGGGCAGGGCGTCGAATTCGCCGAGGAGCCCGATGACCGGCTTGCCGGAGCCGTAGCTGGCCACGAAGCAGGTCGGCATGCCAGCCAGGCCGCGTTCGACCGTAAACCCGGCGGCCTCAAGCGTGTCGGCCAGAAGCTTCGAAGACTGGAATTCCTGGAGACCAAGCTCGGCGTTTTCCCAGATCTGGTCTGAGATCCTCCCGAACTTCTCGACGGTCTCGGGCTTGCCGAGCCAGTCGAAGACGAGCTGTTTTTCCTTGGCGATCTTCGTTTTGGCCGCAGCCCCGGCAGCGGGCCCGGAAGCGAGGCCCAGGACGAGTCCGCAGATGAGCACCGAAAGCAGGACTTGATGGCGGATAAGGCGATGGCTTGAGTTTTTCATGGGCCTCCTTTGAAAAATTCATATACACCAATTATAAGAGGGGGTCAAACCTATTTTTTACGCATTTTTGCGTAAAAAATAGGTTTGACCCCCTCTTGCCGGTTTGACCGCCTTTTTCGTCCTGTGATATAAATACGGGGAAGATTCGCGGCCTCCCCGGCCGGGGAGTGCAGCTATCCGAAGACCAGGATGAAAAGCGAGACGACCATGGTACGCGTTCGATTTGCCCCCAGCCCGACCGGCTTCCTCCATGTCGGGAGCGCCCGGACGGCCATCTTCAACTGGCTCTACGCCCGCCATACCGGGGGAAAATTCTTGCTCCGCGTCGAAGACACCGACCTCAAGAGGTCCGAGACGAAGTTCCTCGACGAGATCCTCGAGGACCTCAAGTGGCTGGGCCTCGACTGGGACGAGGAGCCCATCTTCCAGAGCCGGCGGTTCGACGTCTACCGCGCCAAGGCTGAGGAGCTCGTGGCCAAGGGCCAGGCCTACAAGGACGGCGACGCCATCCTCTTCAAGGTCGAGCCGGGACGGACGATCGCCTACGAGGACCTCATCCACGGCCGGATCGCCGTCGAGACGGAGACGATCAAGGACCAGGTCATGATCAAGTCGGACGGCTCGCCGACCTACAACTTCTCCTGCGTCGTGGACGACGCCCACCTCGGCATTACCCACATCCTCCGGGGCGACGACCACATCAGCAACACCCCGAAACAGATCATCTTCTACGAAGCCTTCGGCCTGGAGCCGCCGCGGTTCGGTCACATGCCGCTCATCCTGGGGACCGACGGGGCCAAGCTCTCGAAGCGCCACGGCGGCGTCTCCGTCGAAGAATACAAACGCGAGGGCTTTCTGCCCGAGGCCCTGGCCAATTACCTTGTGCTCCTCGGCTGGATGCCCAAGGACGGCCGCGAGGTCATGCCTCCCGCTGAAGCCGTCCGGCTCTTCGAGATCTCGGAGATGAACGATGTCCAGGCCAAATTCGACATCCAGAAGCTCCGCTGGCTCAATGCCGAGTACATCATGAAGGCCGAGAATGCGCGCCTGCTCCCCCTCATCAAGAGCCAGATGAAGGCGGCCGGGTTCGAGACCGCCGGGGTCCAGGACGACTACCTGTCGAGGGTCCTCGATCTTTACAAAGTCCGGGCCAAGACCCTGGGCGAATTCCCGGCCATGACCGATTGCTTCTTCCGCGAGGATTTCGCCTACGAGGACGAAGGGAAAAAGCACCTCGAGAAACCTGAAAGCCGCGATTACTTGGCCCTCCTGGCCGACCGTCTGGCCGGGACCGGCGATTTCACCCACGACGCGATCGAGGCCGTCTTCCGCGAATTCGCCGAGGAGCGCGACATCAAGGCCGGCCAGGTCATCCACCCCGCCCGCATGGCCGTCAGCGGCAAGACCAAAGGCGCCGGCTTGTTCGAGATGATGGAAGTCCTCGGCCGTGAGCGCGTCATCGCCCGCATGAGGAGAGCCGCTCATGGATGAGACACCCAAGCCCAAGTCCAATTTCGTCCGTGGCATCATCGACGAGCACCTGCGGAACGGCCGGTTCACGAGGGTCCACACCCGCTTTCCGCCCGAGCCCAATGGCTACCTCCATATCGGCCACGCCAAGTCGATCCATCTCAATTTCGGCCTGGCCCGCGACTACAAGGGGCTTTGCAACCTGCGCATGGATGACACCAACCCCGAGACCGAGGACATGGAATACGCCAACGCCATCAAGGAGGACGTCCGCTGGCTCGGCTTCGACTGGAAAGATCGGGATTATTACGCCTCCGACTACTACGGGAAGCTCTACGAGTGGGCCGTCGCGCTCATCAAGAAAGGCGTGGCCTACGTCTGCGACCTGAACGTTGACCAGGTCCGTGAATACCGGGGCACAGTCACGAAGGCGGGCAAGGACAGCCCCTTCCGGAACCGCTCCGTCGAGGAGAACCTCGACCTCTTCGCGAGGATGCGGGCGGGGGAGTTCCCCGACGGCTCGAAGACCCTGCGGGCCAAGATCGACATGGCCAGCCCGAACATGCTCCTGCGCGACCCGCTCATGTACCGGATCAGGCGCGAACATCATTACCGGACGGGCGACGACTGGTGCATCTATCCGACCTATGACTGGGCCCACGGCCAGAGCGATTCAATCGAGGGCATCACCCATTCGATCTGCACCCTCGAGTTCGAAGTCCACCGGCCGCTCTACGACTGGTTCCTCGACCGGCTCGGCGTCCACCACCCCCAGCAGATCGAATTCGCACGGCTCAACCTGAGCCACACCGTGCTCAGCAAGCGGCGGCTCCTTGAGCTCGTCGAGGGCGGCCTCGTCGGCGGCTGGGACGACCCGCGGATGCCGACGATCTCCGGCTTCCGTCGGCGCGGCTTCACCCCCGCGGCCATCGCCAATTTCGCCGACATCATCGGCGTGGCCAAAGACAACAGCATCGTCGACATGCCCCTGCTCGAGATGTGCGTCCGCGAGAATCTGAACAAATCGGCGCCTCGGGTCATGGCGGTGCTGCGGCCGCTCAAGGTCGTCATCACCAACTTCCCCGAGGGCAAGGTCGAGGAATTCGACGCCGTCAACAACCCCGAGGACGAATCGGCCGGGGCGCGGAAGATCCCGTTCTCGCGCCAGCTCTGGATCGAGCGCGACGACTTCATGGAGAACCCGCCGTCCAAGTTCTATCGGCTCTCCCCGGGCCGCGAGGTCCGCCTGCGCTACGCCTACTTCATCAAGTGCGAAGAGGTGGTCAAAGACGCGGCCGGGAACGTCGTTGAATTGCGCTGCACATACGACCCGGCGACAAGGGGAGGGGACTCGCCCCCGGACGGGCGCAAAGTTAAAGCGACGCTCCATTGGGTGTCGGCCGGGCAAGCGATCGACGCCGAGGTCCGCCTCTACGATACTCTGTTCACGGTGCGGGACCCGGGCAACGTCGCCGAAGGGGTCGATTGGAAAGCTACCCTCAACCCCAAATCGCTCGAGGTCGTCAAGGGTGCGAAACTCGAGCCCAGCCTGGCGAGCGCCGTGCCGGAGAGCCGCTGGCAGTTCGAGCGGCTGGGCTACTTCTGCGTGGACCGGCGCGATTCCAAGCCCGGCGCCCTCGTTTTCAACCGGACCGTGACTCTGCGCGATGAATGGGCCCGGCTCATCAGCTCGGGTCGAGAGAACAAGTAGGGACGAATTGAGTTTTTAGAGGTTTTCCGCTATAAATTAGTGGCTTTTTCGGGCCTTGCGTGCCTGTAGCTCAGCTGGATAGAGCGTTGGACTCCGGATCCAAAGGTCGGAGGTTCGAATCCTCTCAGGCACGCCATTCGTACACCACTTTTGCCCCAAAAAGCCGACGACATGAGGGCTAATTCTTGGCTAACCGGGCTTATGGCCGGATGAATCGAGGGGATCGGGACTCCAGAAGACACGGATCCTCCATGGAGCAGGCCGCTTCACCTGGTTGTATCGCCGGAGGATTGGTGCTATTCTATGGAGCAAATTGGGGAAAGCCCTGAGAATTCCGATTCTTGAAGGAGGAGGGAATGAACTGGAAACGCTTTCTTGTGGCCAGCGCGGTGACCTATGTGGTCGTCCAAGCCATGGAGTTGGTCATCAACAACGTCCTCATGAAGAGCGCCAACGAATCGCTAATGAGCCTGTGGCGGCCGAACATGATGTCCAGAATGTGGGTGATGTACGCGGTCGGAGTGCTCGTGGCGCTGCTGTTCACCTACATTTTCGTCAAAGGCCGCGAAGGCAAAGGCATCGCCGAGGGCGTTCGCTACGGGATCATCATTTGGCTGTTCGTCAGTGTGCCGATGAGCGTGTCCATGTGGGTACTGCTGCCGATCCCGTATATCATCATCCTCCGATGGATGCTGTACGGCCTGCTGGAGATGCTCGTCGCGGGGATCCTGGTCGCGGTTATCTACAAGCCCTTGGCTTTGTCTAAATCCTGAGCCCTATCGGCGCTTCTTCTCTCCCCGCGAAACAGTCCGGCGTAGCGTAGCCGAAAGAAGCCGCGACTCGAGCCGAACGGATTGAAGCGAACTTTTTTGAGCATACCGGTCAGAGGTCCCAGCCAACGTCCCTTGTCCGGTCCTCCGACCAGCACGAGATTCCCCTCGGTAGTCAGCGCGCGCCTACAATCTGACAACGAATGGTTCCCCACGGTGTCGAATATCAGGTCGTAACGCTATCCACTTTGGGTGAAGTCCTCTCGGGTGTAGTCAATGACATTGTCTGCGCCGATCGATCGGACCATGTCCACATTTCTCGTGCTGCACACGCCTGTCACCTCAGCGTGTACCCTGGAGACGGGAATTATAATTGTCGTCAGCCGGGAGAAATGATTGTCGCTGATCAGCACCTCATATGACTCTGTACTTAGGTACAGGATTTATACTATACATAAAAGTGAGTGATATAGTTCTGTCTACCCCTGCGATTGTCATCAGGAAAGTTGCTGAAAACAAAAAATAAAACGGGAGGAAGAAACATGAAAGAACATACACATCATCTTAATGAGACATATAAGGATCCGGTGTGTGGCATGAGCACCCAGGAGAAAAATGAGTTTCTGCCATATTATCACCACGGACAGACCTATTATTTTTGCAGGGAACACTGTCTGGTGAAATTCAAGGAGGCACCCGAACAGTATCTGCATAGCACGGAGCACGCGCATGAACCCCATGCGCATCACTCCACAGATATACCTCAGGCGGGGACAGCGTACACCTGCCCGATGCATCCGGAAATCCGTCTGGACAAACCAGGAAACTGTCCCAAATGCGGAATGGCGCTGGAACCCCTGATGGTCACGGATGAAGAGGAAGAGAACCCGGAATATGAGGATATGAAGAAACGCTTTATCGTTGGAGCGATCCTATCGGTTCCATTAGTGCTGATCGCCATGCGGGACATCCTGCCCGGCATCGGTCATGTGATCGAGTCCCTGGCTTCGGCCTCTACAATGGCCTGGGTTGAATTGTTGTTGGCCACCCCGGTCGTGCTGTGGGGCGGCTGGCCGTTCTTTGCGCGCGGCTGGCAGTCGGTGGTCAACAAAAGCCTGAACATGTTTACGCTCATCGGGGTGGGTACAGGCGTTGCCTATATCTACAGTATCATCGCCGTCCTGTTTCCCGCCATCTTCCCGGCGTCATTTCGTGGGATGGACGGCAGAGTCGGCGTCTATTTCGAGGCGGCAGCGGTGATTGTGACGTTGGTCTTGCTGGGGCAGGTCCTCGAACTGCGGGCACGCGGTCAGACCGGAGCGGCGATCAAAGCCCTGTTAGGGTTAGCCCCCAAAACGGCAAGACGTATCCATGAAGACGGGACAGAGGCGGATATCCCGCTTGAACACGTACAACGGGGCGATCGGCTGCGCATTCGTCCTGGCGAAAAGGTTCCGGTGGATGGGACGGTGGTTGAAGGATCAAGCAACGTGGATGAATCCATGATTACGGGCGAACCGATTCCCGTAACAAAACGGGCGGGCGATAAGGTGGTGGGGGCAACGGTGAACGGCAAAGGTTCACTGGTGATGCGAGCCGAAAAGGTTGGGGCAGATACCCTCCTCGCTCAGATTATCCGGATGGTCGCTGATGCTCAGCGCAGCCGCGCCCCGATTCAAAAGCTGGCGGATGTGGTGGCCAGCTATTTTGTCCCGGCGGTGATTGCGATTGCCGTACTTGCGTTTATCATCTGGGCGATTGTCGGACCAGAGCCGAAAATGGCGTATGCTTTAATCGCCGCGGTTTCGGTGCTGATCATAGCCTGTCCCTGCGCTCTGGGACTGGCGACGCCGGTTTCCATCATGGTCGCAACAGGCAAAGGCGCGACTCTGGGCGTTCTGTTCAAAAATGCCGAAGCCATCGAAACTTTACGCAAAATTAATACGCTGGTGGTGGATAAAACCGGGACGCTGACCGAAGGGAAGCCCAAACTGATGGCGAATATCCCGGCTGGCGGTTTGAAGGAAGATGAGTTGCTGTATCTAGCGGCAAGCCTGGAAAAAGGAAGCGAGCATCCATTGGCGGAAGCCATTGTGACCGGAGCTTCTCAACGTGGCGCACACCTCGGAGATGCGCGGGAGTTCGAATCCCATACCGGCAAAGGCGTCAGCGGCAAGGTGGATCGCCACACCGTGCTGCTTGGCAATCAGAAATTGTTAGACGATTTTGGCATCGCTGCCGGAGCGTTGGCAACACAGGCTGAAAAGGTGAGCAGCGAAGGTCATACCGTGATATTTGTGGCGGTTGATGGAAAAATCGCCGGATTGTTGAGTGTTGTCGATCCCATCAAAACGACGACGCCGGAAGCGATTCGACAACTTCACAGGGAAGGCATTCAGGTCGTCATGCTTACCGGTGATAACAAAGCCACCGCCAAAGCCGTTGCTAGAAAACTTGACATTGATGATGTGATCGCAGAAGTATTACCGGCAGACAAAGCATCGGTTGTGAAGCATTTTCAAGAGCAGGGACGGATGGTGGCAATGGCTGGCGATGGGATCAACGACGCTCCGGCACTGGCGCAAGCGCATGTCGGGATTGCCATGGGAACCGGCACGGATATCGCCATGGAAAGTGCAGGCGTGACGCTGGTGAAAGGTGACTTGCGGGGCATCGTCAGCGCCCGGCTGTTGAGTAAAGCCACCATGCGGAACATCAAACAGAACCTGTTCTGGGCATTTATCTACAACACCTTTGGGATTCCCCTCGCCGCAGGCGTTTTATATCCGGTTTTTGGATTATTGCTCAATCCGATGATCGCGGCGGCAGCCATGAGTTTCAGTTCGGTTTCTGTCATCACAAACGCTCTCAGATTGAAACGATTCACACCCCCTGTGCTTTCGCCATAAAGCGATCAATCTGAAAGAGTACGGTATTTCTATCCGACGTGCGAATAGAAGACCGTAGAAAAAGCCCGCAAGCCTCTTGACATTCTACAATGCGTAGAATATAATAGAAACATGAAATTATCAATGCTATTGAAGAAGAAAGGATTAGGCCCATTGTCCGAGGAGCTCGAACGGCCCCTCATGGCTATCCTATGGACAAAAGGGTCGATGAAGGGAAGGGATCTCTATGAGGAGATCCACCGGAAGAAGGATATCGCTTATACGACGGCCCTGACAGTGTTGGACCGGCTGTCCAAGAAGGGCCTCATTAAGAAAGACCGGGAATCGGGGACCATACTTTTCACTCCGGCGTTATCCCGGCAGGCTTATGAGAGCGCCGTAACGGAAGGTCTTGTCCAGAAGGCCTTTGGGGTATCGCCGGACTTGGCCGTCTCGGCCTTCGCCGATCTGTTTTCCAAAATGCCGAAGGGGAACCTTGAAAAACTCGAAAAACTGATCGAAGAGAAGAAAAATGGGGAACATCAAAGCTAAAGCGTGGACGAGCCCAGCCCTGCTCCTGGGCGCGCTTTCCCTGCTTTCGCTCCTGGTCTTTTTCCAGCTCTACAGGCATCCGGAAACGGTCCTCCTCCTCCTCTCCCTTCCGAGCCCGGAGGCTTTCGCCTGCAACCTTCGCTGCCTGGGGATCACGCCCTTCTTTCAGGTTCTCGGAGAAACGGGCAAAGCGCTCCTCCTGATAATCATATCTCTCTCATTCATTTTCGCCCTCTTTCGGACATTCGTGAGGATCCTGCGGACATTGGCTTTTGTGGAGCGGGCCGAGCGAAATGCCGCTCCATACAGGAATATCTCCCGATTTCCTTTTCTGGAGAACGTTACGGTCTTCGAGGACTGCTTGCCTCTGGCTTTCACGGGCGGTTTCCTGAAGCCGCGGGTCTTTCTCTCGACGAAGCTCGTCGATATCCTGGACGAAAAAGAGCTTCGGGCGGTCATCCTTCACGAGTCGCATCACCAGAAAGCGAAGGACCCCCTGAAGGGCTTAGTCGTTTCTTTCCTATCGGATTTTCTGTTTTTCCTCCCGGTCAGCCGGTTCCTGCATAAGGCCTACCATCTCACGTCGGAGATGACGGCCGACGCCCATTCCGTCAGCTCCCAGGCCGACCCTCTGGATCTCGTCGGTTCGCTCTTGAAAGTCCAAAAGATCAACGGCCCGGCGGCTTCCTGGTTCTTCGACCCGACGACGGAGAGGGCCAAGCAACTTTTGGGCCAGCCAGCGAGGATCCTGCTGCCCCTCAAAAAGACTTTCCTCACCATCGTTCTGTTGGCCATCACGGCCATGATTACCCTGGTCCCGGTCAAAAGGAGCGTCTCTTTGCTGTTCATCAATCACGACAAGACCTGCGTCTTGCGCTCCGGCCATGAATAGAGGTCGGCTACAGGAGGAGATCATGAGAAAAAACGTTCTCTTAGGCTTTTTATTGCTATTCCCGGCGCTTTTGCCCGCCCAAGAAGACGCCGTGCGCCTCGACGACCTCCTTAAACAGGCCCTGGAAAGGAACCCGAAGATCAAGTCGGTGGGGTTTGAGGCCGAGGCCTCGTCCTTCCGGATCCCCCAGGAGAAAAGCCTGCCCGATCCGATGGTCGGCTTCAGCCTGAAGAACATGGGCTTCCCCAAGTTCACCCTCGGCCAGGAAGTGATGAGCGGGGCCGGGCTCTCCTTCTCCCAGGCCATCCCGTTTCCCGGCAAGCTCCGGCTCAAAGGCGAGATTGCCGAGAAGGCCTTCGAGAGGACGAAAGAGGTCCGCAACGCGGTCGTTCTGGGCGTCCTCAAGGACGTCAAAACCGCCTATTTCGAGCTTTACGCCCTGCATAAGTCCATCGCCATCCTCCAGGAACAGAAAGCCCTCCTGCAGAAAGCGCTCGACCTGACCGAGACGAAGTACGCCGTCGGGAGCGGTATTCAGTCGGACGTCCTGAAGGCCAACGTTGAGATCTCGAGGATGGATGAGATGATCACGCCGATGGCCGAGATGATCAAATCTCTCCAAGCCCGGATCAACCTGCTCCTGGATTTCCCCGCGGACAAACCGCTGGGAATGCCACAGGACCAGGGAGTTGAAAGCCTCCCCGTGTCGTTGGAGGAGCTCAAGAAGGCCGCAGAAGAGAATTCCCCCATAGTGAAGGAAGCCGCTTTGATGGTCGAGGAAGGGGGGAAGATGGTCGCGTTCGCCAGGAAGGAGCTCTCTCCCAACTTCGTAGTCGGGGCGGGCTGGGAATTCAAGGGCCAGCTGCCCAGCATGTACGAGATCATGGTCGGGTTCGAGATCCCGCTTTATCGCAAGACGAAGCAGTCCAAGATGCTCGAGGAATCGCTCGTCCGCCTCGAGAGCTCGAAGAGCGGCCTCCTCTCCATGAAGAACGACGTGACCTTCATGGTGACCGAGGATTATCTCAAGGCCCGGTCGGCCGAGAGCCTGATCAAGCTGTACAAGGACAAGATCATCCCTCAGGCCTCGTTGACCGTGGAATCGTCGTTGGCCAGTTACCAAGTCAACAAGACCGATTTCCTGGCGCTTCTGACCGACATCAACACCCATTTCTCATATCAAATGGCTTATTACAGGGAGCTGGCCGAGCTCTGGAGCTCGATCGCCCGGCTGGAAGAGTATTCGGCGAAGGAGATCGTGAATTGGGGAGGGAAGAATGAAGACCAAAATTAGGATCGCGGTCCTTTGTCTGACGGCAGTCGCCGTCATTCTCTATACGGCCTGCAAGGGGAGCGATGGAACCGCCCCGGCGGCCGGGTCTGCCGGACACACCCATGACCAAGCGGAGAAAGCTAAACCCGGGGCCGAGAAAACGCTCTATCAATGCCCCATGCATCCGACCTACACGTCCGACAAACCGGGCGACTGCCCCATCTGCGGGATGAAGCTCGTGCCCGTGGAGCCGCAGGAAAAGCCGGCCAAAGCCGAAGAGCCGTCGGCCCCCAAGAAAAAGGTCATGTATCGTTCGACCATGAACCCCGGCGAGGTCTCCGATAAACCGGGCAAGGATTCGATGGGCATGGAGATGGTCCCCTTCGAAGTCGAGGAGAGCGGAGCCGTCAGCGAAGTCGGCGGGCGGATCCAGATCAAGATCAGTCCGCAGAGGCAGCAACTCATCGGGATCAAGACGGCGCCCGTGCAGTCCCAACCCATCCATAAGCTCATCAAGACGGTCGGCCGGGTGGATTATGCCGAACCGAACATATCGATCGTCAACCTCAAATTCGACGGCTGGGTGGAAAAGCTCTTCGTGAATTCTACGGGCCGAGCCGTCCGGAAGGACGAGCCCCTTTTCGACATCTACAGCCCCGACCTTGTCTCGGCCCAGCAGGAGTACCTCATCGCTCTCAGGGCCGGTGCGACGCTCGGCGATTCCTCGTCTATCCTCAAGTCGGCCCGGGAGAAGTTGAGGCTGTGGGATATCCCGGACCGGGAGGTCGAAGAGCTCGGACGCACCAGGCAGACCAAGAAAACCGTGACGATCCATTCTCCCGGGTCCGGGATCGTGATCGAGAAGAACGTCGTCCAGGGACAGAAGATCATGTCCGGGGAGAACCTGTTCAAGATCGCCGATCTCTCCCGAGTCTGGATCCTCGGCGAGATCTACGAGTACGAGCTGCCCTTCATCAAGACGGGGCAAGAGGCGAAAATCTCCCTCTCCTATTATCCGGGGGAAACTTTCGCCGGAGAGATCACTTACATCTACCCTTACCTCAAGCCCGAGACGCGTACAAACCAGGTCCGAATAGAGGTAGCCAATCCGGGTCTCAAGCTCAAGCCCGAGATGTTTGCCAATCTCGAGATCCACGTCGATTACGGGACCAAGCTGACCGTCCCTTCCAACGCCGTCCTGGACGCCGGCGATACCAAGATCGTCTTCGTGGCCAAAGGCGACGGCTATTTTGAGCCCCGTGAGGTCAAGCTCGGCGTCAGGGGCCAGGACATATACGAGGTCCTCGGCGGCGTGAGCGACGGCGAGAACGTGGTCACGTCCGCCAACTTCCTCGTCGACTCCGAGTCGAGCCTCAAGGCCGCTCTCAACCGGATGACCAAGACCGCGGCGGAAGAACAAAAACATGATTGAGAAGATCATCGAGTTCTCGGCAAAGAATAAGTACATCGTCCTCATTTTTACCGCCGCGGCTATTGTCGGCGCGATCTACGCCATACGGAACATCCCGCTCGATGCCATCCCCGACCTCTCGGACACCCAGGTCATCATCTATTCGAGGTGGGACCGGAGCCCCGACGTCATTGAGGACCAGGTGACTTATCCCATCGTGACGTCCATGCTCGGAGCGCCCAAGGTCAAAGCCATCCGCGGTTACTCCGACTTCGGGTTCTCCTATGTTTATGTCATCTTCCAGGATGGGACGGACATTTACTGGGCCCGCAGCCGCACCCTGGAATATCTGAGCAAGATCACGCCCAGGCTCCCGCAGGGCGTCCAGACCGAAATGGGTCCCGATGCGACGAGCGTGGGCTGGGTCTATCAGTACGCCCTCGTCGACAAGTCCGGCAAGAACGACTTGGCCCAGCTCCGGAGTTTCCAGGACTGGTACATGCGCTATTGGCTCCAGGGCGTTCCCGGGGTCGCCGAAGTCGCTTCCGTCGGAGGCTTTCAGAAACAGTATCAAGTCAACGTCAACCCCAACGCCCTCCAGGCCTATAACATCCCCTTGATGAAGGTCATCGAGGCCGTCCGTGACGGGAATAACGACGTCGGCGGCAGGCTGGTGGAGTTCTCGGGTAAAGAATACATGGTCCGGGGCCGCGGCTATGCCAAGTCGGTCAAGGATATCGAAGACATCGTCGTCAAGAACGACATGTCCGGGACTCCGGTCCTCGTCAGGAATGTCGCCCAGGTCGTCCTGGGGCCCGAGATCCGGCGCGGGGTCGCCGACCTCGACGGCGAGGGCGATGCCGTAGGCGGCATCGTCATCATGCGCTCCGGAGAGAACGCCCTGAACGTCATCAACCGGGTCAAGGACAAGCTCAAGGAGGTCCAGCCCTCGCTGCCGTCCGGAGTGGAGATCGTCACGACCTATGACCGCTCGGAGCTGATCAAGAAGTCCATCGCCACCCTCCGGAAGCAACTCCTCGAGGAAGTGATCGTCGTCAGCCTGGTCATCTTCCTTTTCCTCTGGCACTTTCCCTCGGCCATCATCCCCATCTTCACCATCCCGGTCTCGGTTCTCCTGGCGTTCATTCCCCTCTACGGGATGAAGCTGACGTCCAATATCATGTCCCTGTCCGGGATCGCCATCTCCATCGGCGTCCTGGTCGACGGGGCCATCGTTGAGGTCGAGAACGCCTACAAGAAGCTTCAGATCTGGCAGGACGGAGGCCGCAAAGGGGATTACCACCTGGTCCGGCTGAACGCCCTCAAGGAAGTCGGGCCGTCGGTCTTCTTCTCGCTCCTGGTCATCGCCGTCGCTTTCCTGCCGGTCTTCACGCTGGTCGACCAGGAAGGGCGGCTCTTCAAGCCCCTGGCCTACAGCAAGAACCTGGCCATGGCCATCGCCGCGGTCCTGGCCATCACGCTCGACCCGGCCATGCGCATGCTGTTCACGCGGATGGACTACAAGCATTTCCGCCCGAAGTGGATCTCGGGGATCTGGAACACGATCACGGTCGGGAAATATTACGCCGAAGAAAAGCACCCCGTCAGCAAGGTCCTCTTCAGGCTCTACGAGCCGGCCTGCGAGTTCGTCCTCAAGCACCGCAAGACCACCATCGCCGCGGCCCTCGTTTTGATGGCCGCGACCGTCCCCATCTACTTCAAGCTGGGATCGGAATTCATGCCCCCCTTGAACGAGGGGACGATCCTCTACATGCCGACGACCCTGCCGGGGATCTCGGTGACCGAAACCCAGAATCTCCTCCAGACGATGGACAAGATCCTGAAGGACACGCCGGAGGTCGAACGCGTTTTCGGCAAGGCGGGCCGGGCCGAGACCTCGACGGATCCCGCGCCGTTCAGCATGATGGAGACGACGGTCGTCCTAAAGCCGGAGAGCGAATGGCGGCCGGTCAAACGCTGGTACTCCTCGTGGCCTGGGTTCCTCCAGGGCATCTTCCGCCACATCTGGCGGGATCGGATCACCTGGGACCAGCTGGTCAACGAGCTCGACCAGAAGATGCGGTTTCCCGGCGTCTCGAACGCCTGGACGATGCCCATCAAAGCCAGGATCGATATGTTGACGACGGGCATACGCACCCCCATCGGCATCAAGGTTTACGGGGCGGACCTCAAGGAGATCGAGAGGATCGGAATGAGCCTCGAGACGATCCTGAGGGACGTCAAGGGCACGCGGAGCATCTTCGCCGAGCGCGTGGCGGGAGGCTATTTCCTCGACTTCGACATCCGGCGGGAGGCGATCGCCCGCTACGGCCTGACCATCAAGGAAGTCGAGATGATTATCATGTCGGCGATCGGCGGAGAGCCCGTCACGACGACCGTGGAGGGACGCGAGCGGTATACGGTGAACGTCCGGTACGCCCGAGAGTTTCGAGACGACCTGGATAAACTCCGCCGCGTGCTCGTCCCCACGATGTCCGGCGCCCAGATCCCGTTGGAGCAGCTGGCCGACATCCGCCTGACGCTCGGACCGTCCATGCTTCGGGACGAAAACGCCATGCTCGCCGGGTATGTCTACGTCGACATCACGGGCCGCGACGTGGGAAGCTACGTCAACGAGGCCAAAAAGATCGTCCGGGAAAAGCTGGCCCTGCCGTCCGGCTATTCGCTCCAGTGGAGCGGCCAATACGAGAACATGCTACGGGTGAAGGACCGCCTCAAAGTCGTCATTCCCCTGACCATCTTTCTCATCCTCGTCCTGCTCTACATGAACACCAAGTCCATCGTCAAATCGTCGATCATCATGCTGGCCGTACCGTTCTCGCTCATCGGCGCCATTTGGTTCATGTACATCCTTGATTTCAACATGTCCATCGCCGTCTGGGTCGGCATGATCGCTCTCATGGGGCTGGACGCCGAAACCGGCGCCTTCATGCTCCTATTCCTGGAACTGTCCTATTACGACAGGGTCCGGGAGGGGCGCATGAAGACATTCCAGGACCTCAAGGAGGCGATCATCCACGGCGCCGTGAAGCGGATCCGGCCCAAGATGATGACCGTCATGACGACGTTCATCGGTCTCGTCCCCATCATGTGGTCCCTCGGGACCGGCTCGGACATGATGAAGCGCGTCGCCGCCCCGATGATCGGCGGCATATTCACAAGTTTCCTCCTGGAACTCTTGGTTTATCCGCCGATCTACGCCATCTGGAAATGGCGCTATGAGATGAAGCATGGAACGGTCGATGTCGCCAGGATTCCAGTTCCCCACCTGAGGGGGCATTGAGAGGAGGAGATTCATGTGAGGGCTCATCAATACGGTTCAGGGAACCGGCAAGCATGTCATCAACGGTAACTCATTAATCAAGGAGATATTCAATGAAAAAATCGATCGTGCTGGTTGTGTTTGTGTTCCTTTCTTTGATGATCCTGTCGGCGGGGATAGCCCGGCAGAAGGCCGATGAGAAAGTCGTTTGCGCTGTGAGCGGGGAAACGATGCTCAAATCGCAGGCTAAAGCGTCGTATGAGCACGAAGGGAAGACGTATTATTTCTGCTGCGAGAGCTGCAAAGACAAGTTCGTTAAGGATCCGGCCAAGTATATCGGAAAGAACGCAGATATGAAGGAAGTCTACACCTGCCCCATGCATCCGGAAGTGCAGTCCGACAAGCCGGGCAAATGTCCCAAGTGCGGCATGAATCTCGAGAAAAAGGCCATGCCCATGATGCATGGCCAGGGCAGCATGGAGATGGAAGAGGCAGGCGCTTGCCCCATGATGGACATGATGAGCCTAAAAGACACCATGGTTGTCACCGAGAATACCAAGGACGGCATCGTGATCAGGATAACGGCCAAGGACCCCGAGACCGTGAAAAAAATCCAGGACATGGGAGCCAAGATCAATACGATGCACGAGCACAAATAAATTCAGGGCCCCGCTTTAGATGGCCGGGCCGGGCGAGTCAGCGATCGATTGAGGCTCCCCGTTCGGTAACCCTCGATGTCCAGGGTGATCCAGAGATAGCCGAGGGATTTGAGATGGGCGGCGATCTTCTGCAGAGTCCCGCGCTTTAAGACGCGAGGGAAATCCTCTACGGGGATTTCGATCCGGGCCAGCTCGTCGTGGTGGCGAAGCCTGACGACGGGGAAGCCGAGATCCCGGACGAACTTTTCCCCGGCGTGGATCTTTTCGAGGATCTCCTCCGTGATGCGCGTGCCGTAGGGGACCCGGCTGGCCAGGCAGGGATTGGCCGGTTTGTCCCAGGACAGGAGCCCGAGTTTTTTCGAGAGATGCCGGATATCCTTTTTCGAGAATCCCGCCAAAACAAAGGGGCTTATGACCCCCAGTTCTTCTGCCGCCTGCCTGCCCGGGCGGTAGTCGGTCAGGTCGTCGGCGTTGGTGGCATCGAGAATGGCCGGGATGCCCTGTTTCGAGGCCAGCCCGGCCATTTTATTAAAGAGCTCTTGTTTACAGTAATAGCACCGGTTGCCCGGATTCTCGGCGAATTCGCTGCAAGTCAGTTCATCGGTTTCGAGCAGAACGTGCCGAACGCCCAAAGTCCTCGCGAACCGTGTGGCCGCCGTTTTTTCCTCCTCCGTGTAGGTCTGAGAGACCCCCGTGATGGCCACGACATTCCTCCGGCCCAGGATGTCACAGCAGAGCCTCAGCAACAACGTCGAGTCAACCCCTCCGGAAAACGCCACGATGACCTTGGGATAGGAGCTGATGATTTTATTCAACTTGTTCAAGGCGGAAGGTTTCACGCATTCTCCAATGACGATTGCCGCGTCCGACAACCGCAGATAATCTTGAATGCTATTATATAGTACATAGGAATATTAAGAAAATCCGTCCGAAAGAAGTCCATGATGCCTGAACGATGGTCGGATATCCAACAGGAGGAGGGGAGAAACGTGGAGCATAGCCCCCGGCGTCGGCCTGGTTTCCACCCGTCTCCTCCCCGATTGGCATCGAGCCTTATCGTATTTATCTTAACCGCTTTCTGCGCTGTCTTCCCACTCCCCGCCGAAATCCCCTTCATCTGGACCGGCGTCGAGAGGGTCATCGTCATCGGCGACCTTCACGGCGACTACGAGAATTTTGAAAAAATCATAAAGGGCAAGGGTATCGAACTCGTCGATTCGGCCCTCCATTGGTCCGGGGGGAAAACTCATCTTGTCCAGACAGGCGACATCATGGACCGGGGAGACGACGCCCGTAAAATCCTGGACGTCCTGATGCGGCTCGAAACGGAGGCCGAGGCCACGGGAGGTAAAGTCCACGTCCTCATCGGCAATCACGAAGAGCTGAATATTGGAGGCCTCATCTCCCGGTATCCCGACTACGTGACCTGGCACGAATTCTTTGACTTCCTGCCGGATGAATACCGGAGAACCCAGGAAAGGAATCTGGAAAGGCGCATCCTGCGGGCGGAGGCCAGAAACGACCGCCGCTCCCCCGAAGACATTCGGATTGAATTCTGGAATGACCTCAAGAATCAGCCGGACGGCCAGCGCCAATATCTGGTCGGCTTCAATGATCGATACGGGGCCTGGCTTCTCCGGCACAACGCTGTGATCAAGATCGATAATACCGTCTTTGTCCACGGCGGGATCAGCGAGAAATACTCCCTCTGGGGGATTGAGAAGATCAATGAACGCTTTCGCCTCGAACTCGCCGCCTATGAGCTGAACAGACTCCTCGGGGTGGAGATCGTCCCGCCGGTCGTCGAGAGAAAAATCGAGGGCCGGACCGGCTCCCTTCAGATTTTTCTTGAGAACTGCGTGAGCGAACAGGACCGTCGACGGAAGAAGCTCCAGCCGCCCGACCCCAGGGCGTTTGCCAATGCCCTGGACGGGGTTCGCGTTTTCGAAAGCCTGGTCGGTGACGAGTGTTCGAACTATACGGACCTCCTTGTCCTTCTTGAGGATTGGCAGTGCTGTCGAGTCGATTTCTCGGAGGCCTTCGCCCCTTCGGAGGAGCTTCGAGCCGGGTGCGAGATCACGGTCTGTTCGCGAAAGCTTTATGAGGGCTTAACCAAGCTGGCTGATGTCACGATCGAGGCGGCCATGAAAGCCTATCTTAGTGACGGAGAAATCAAGGCTCTTTTGATCCGGAAGAGCCTCATTGTCGAAAAAATCAAATCCTTGATCGCCGAAAAAGGCGAAGCGGCGGTGCTATTTTAGCGCGACCGAGCCCCACAGGGGCCGGGGCCCCGGTCTTGCCCGGCCCCGGTCTTGCCCGGGGGTCCACTTCCGCCGCGAAGGCTCGTCCCTTGACAGCCACAAGATCATCGAGGACAAATTCAAGGGTTAACCGTCATTAGGGTTGCAGAACGGCCGGGGGGCTTGACATTCTACACAGTGTAGTATATATTAATCCTATAGTTACTAAGGCCTGACATGCACGAGAACCACGACCATACATCTCACTTTCCTCAAAGAGGCGAGGCAGAACAGACGTACACTTGCCCCATGCATCCGGAGATCAGACAGGCCGGACCCGGCCGCTGCCCTCTATGCGGAATGGCCCTCGTTCCGGCGAAGGCCGGGCAGGGCGTACGGCCGAAGCAAGCGAAAGAATACGACAAGCACGCCGGACATAAGACGTCGTCATTCTTGGCCAAGTTTTGGGTCGCCCTGGCGCTGACCATCCCGATTCTGGTTTACTCCGAGCTCCCGGAAAAGCTCCTGGGGTTCAAGGCGCCGGCCTTTCCAGGCTCCGCATATCTGCCGCTCGTCTTCGGCTCTGGTATTTATTTTTATTGCGGCTGGGTATTCCTGGCCGGGGCCTGGAGAGAGCTCCGGGCCCGCCTGCCCGGAATGATGACGCTGATCGCCCTGGCCATCTCCGCGGCCTATTTCTTCAGCGTTTATGTCATGCTAACGGGAGGCGAACGCACGCTTTTCTGGGAGCTCGGCACCCTGATTACCATCATGCTTCTCGGTCACTGGATCGAGATGCGCGCCGTCCAGGGAACGCAGGGTGCCCTCAGGGACCTCGCCAAGCTCCTGCCCGATCAAGCGGAATTGATAAGAGGCGAAAAGACCGAAATCATTCCCCTGGCGGAGCTGAAGGAACGAGACGTGGTCTTGGTGAAGCCGGGCGGAAAGGTGCCGGCTGACGGACTCATTGTGGAAGGCCGGTCCGAGTTAAACGAGTCGATTATCACGGGTGAATCAAAGCCCGTCCCCAAGACTGCCGGGGACGAAGTCATTGCCGGGTCGATGAACGGCGATGGGGCCCTCAAAATTGAAGTGACAAAAATCGGCGAGGCGACGTTCCTGGCCGGCGTGATGAGGCTCGTCGCCGAAGCCCAGGCCTCGAAGTCACGTCTCCAAATCCTCTCCGACAAAGCGGCCTTCTATCTCACCGTCGTGGCGGTGCTGGCGGGAGGGATCACCTTTTCCGCCTGGCTCCTATCGCGCGCCGGTTTGGCCATCGCCACCGAAAGGCTCGTGGCCGTGCTCGTCATCGCCTGCCCGCATGCCCTCGGCCTGGCCGTCCCCCTTGTGGCCTCGATTTCCACCGCGATGGCCGCCAGGAACGGACTCCTGGTCCGCCAGCGCCTGGCGCTCGAGGCGGCTCGGAAGGTTAACGTCGTGCTGTTTGACAAGACGGGAACTCTTACCAAGGGTGCATTCGGGGTCGACTCCGTCATCCCAAACGCGAATTACACCAGGGAGCGAGTGCTGCAAATGGCGGCTTCGGTTAACAGCGCGTCCGAACATCCCCTCGCCAAGGCGATGGTTGAGGAAGCGCAGAGGCAAGGAGTGTCTCTTTTCGCCGTGAAGAATTTTGAGCGCCTGCCCGGCAAGGGGGCCAAGGCCGAAGTCGAGGGTCGCGAGGTGCGGGTGGGCAACGATGCCTTGCTCAATGAAACGGGAACATCTGTCCCTCTCGAGCAGCAGTCGCAAATCGCCCAACTTTCGGGACAGGGGAAAACTGTCATCCATGTCATGGCGGATGGCCAACTTCTGGGAAGCATCGCCCTGGCGGATGTCATTCGAGGAGAATCCCGCGAGGCCATCCGCTCTCTGAAGCGGCTCGGCGTCAAAGTGGCGATGATCACCGGGGATTCCGAAGACGTCGCCTCGTGGGTCTCACGGGAGTTGGGGCTTGACGAATACTTCGCCAAAGTCCTGCCTCAGG
>Ga0214473_10001460_pt1 | contig 31143 bp, 30 predicted proteins | sample RVTome_7_FD_203509 | JGI IMG/M metagenome (GOLD analysis project Ga0214473, IMG submission 203509) | Soil microbial communities from uranium-contaminated site in the Upper Colorado River Basin, Wyoming, United States - RVT98D197 | ecosystem: Environmental > Terrestrial > Soil > Contaminated >...
CAGAGCATTCTGGCCTACGGCGTCTGCCGGCCAAATGTACAGGTAATTGAGACCCTCTGTCCCCCACAATTGGGGTGTGGAAGGCGCCCCCGGAGTTGCGGTGGTATGAATCTGCCACTTTGGTATCCCAGCGTCCATGTCGTTGATCGCGCAGAAGTCCAGAGGTTTCGTATTGAAAGCAACACGAAGCGGCATGAGGATGCGCGGCCTATTGTTCGAGTCTAAAGTTCCATTCAGGGTAGTGAGGTCATAAAAGACCCTACCGGCGCTGGTCGCGGCCACCATGCGAGCTTTCCAGTACAGGCTTCCGACCTGCCAGACCCGAATCGCCTCGTTGATATTTTCGCGGAGTTCTACGGCACCGTAGAAGGCGGAGTTTTGAAGCCTTCCGAGAAGAAGCGTGACGAGCGTGCCAAGAGAGACCTGCTGGAAGGGCATCTAATTTGTGTTCCCTTTACGCTGAGGGTTGCCCTTGAGCTTTGCCGTGTCGCGACCCAGCTTCTTGAGCTTATCCTTGGCAACGTCGCAGGGGATGGCCTTGCGGTTGCCCCGCTTTGACACCTGATAACACTTCTCCATGCCATCGGGCCGGACGTAGACGAACACCACGTTATCGTCAGCGTCGGGCTTCGACCGCTCAATCTTTTGTGCCGATGCCATAGCCGCGACTAAGAACATAAGTGTCAGCACTGCTATCCTCATAACCTCACCTCATTGGTCCTTCTGCATCGGGCCAGTCGCCCACCAATTTGTACCGTCGAACCAGAAGGGTTGAAGATTACATCTATTAGCAACTACACCTATAGTGTCCGCACCCTTGAAAGCGGCATTGAAAGCGAAGGTGAATGGGCCTCCAGCAGCAGGCTGACAGACCATCCATGTTGCCCTCGCGCCGGGAAATTGCCCAGCGATTGTTCCCATCACGGCGTTGATGTTTAGGGTCAATTTCTGCACGACTCCTCGAGTGATTGCAAAGTTAGGGGTGGCCCCAGGAGTGGTCCCTAAATCATAGAGGAGCGACCCTGGATTCTGCACCAGATGGATGCCAAGCATTCCCTCTGGCCCTGAGTCCCCTGGCGGGCCTGTGACTGGAGCAGTCAGAAAAGTAGCTGAGTCGTATGGCAGGTCAGCATAGCCGCCGGACCCTCTACTGAACTGAACGCCGAACGTCGAGTCTGTAACGCTGTAGTTCCCACCCGACCAGTTCGCGCCACTGACTTTTCCGCTGTTGATGTTAATGGCCTTCGCGTTGGCTTGGCTCTGACCGTCATAATCGAAGGTCTTAAGCATCAAGGTGCCGTCCTCGATGTAGACGTTAGAGCGTTCTGAGTATAAGGGCTGGCGAAAGGTTGCGTCCCCACCCTGCAAGCGGATGCACTCTCCGACACCCTTGTTGTCGATGGCATTCCAGTAGCAGGACACCGAGGCGAAGTTTAGCGGTTCTTCCTTATTTCCGTCATCGCAGAAGTCCGTGACAAAGCCTCTCGGCATGATAATGAAGCCGTAACCGCCTGTGAGCGCTCCGGCTGCCGTGCGATTGAAGCTCACGAGGTCAAGCCCCGCATTGTCAACGCTGTAATAGGGGTCGAGGAAGATTCTCCCATCCGGGCCGATCATGATGTTCGCTTGGTTGTCTTTGAAGATGATGCCGCGCAGCGTCACGAAGGAGCTGGAGACGATGAGGCCATACGCGCCGCCTTGGATTTGCACGCCTTGGAGCGTGAGGTAAGCTCCATCGGCTGCGAGCACCACTGGGTTACCGGTATTGAGGACATAATTCTCTGACGCCGCCGTGTTACCAACAATGTAGACCTGCGAGCAGGGCGTGGTGATTTGGCATTCGGTGTAGTCGAGGCTGCCCCCCAGGAACGTCCGGTGCTCTAGCGCAATGCCGGCAGCCGATGTATACGTTCCTGCCGCAAGGTAGATGAAATACTTGCCGTCCACGACGTTCGGAACTTTGGCGTCGATGGCCTTCTGAACCGTCGCGTAAGGATTGCCAATAGTGCCGTCCCCAGTTATGTCGCTCCCGGTTGTTGCGACGTAAGTGTTCACAACTTTGGTGGGGTCACAGATCAAAGAAAGGTTCCCGGTGGCGTTTATCGTGACGTCCACACTGTTATTCCCAGGATTGTCGGCAAAGTTCATCGTAATGTTCGGACCTTCAATGAAGTTTATCTCGTGCTCGCAGCCGATCTCGACTCCGTTGTCTTGAACGCTCGTACAAGTCGAAATGGTCAGGTTGGCGCGCGTCGCTGCTGGCTCGTCTGAGGCGGTAAGCGTTACCCCTGTCCCCTCGATAAAATTGAAGATTGGTTCCGTCCCAACAAATGTCCCGTTCTTCTGCATGGTCTCGCCAGCGAACGGAGTCCCCCCGCTGCCGCACAGTAGGTCCGCATTTGGACCGATCGGATCGCAAAGGAGATAATCTGCTCGCGAGTATGGCGTCGCGATGTCAGAAAGGGAAAATCGTACGTCGTACCGGCCGGCGACCGCGTAAAATCGCCAGTAAGAATCTGTCGAGGCTACGAATGGGTTCGAGAGCACCGTCGGCGTTGGCGTGTTGTTGTCAGCAAAGATGCGTGGCAGGAACGCCGCTTGCCCGCCAGTCGAGGAGGCATCGACACCCGCCTGAGCCCACGAAAGGCTTGTTGTCCCTGGCGCCGACGAAACTGTAAAGGTTCCGTTGAACGTAGTATCGGTCACTCCCGTAACCGTGACGCTCGAGTTTAGACCATAGGTCGGATAGGTCGCCGTCAAAGTCGCCGTGACTGTCCCCGAGGACCGCGTGATCGACGTGATCCCCGCGCTCGTCAAGCCGGAAAGATACACCGTCACGGTACAACTCTTGAAGGACCGCATCCAGCTCGTAGTCGTCGCCGGGAGGCCGCCAACCTGAACGCTAAATCCTCCCTCTTCGCATGACCCGAAGGCTCTCTCCATCGCGTGTGCAGGACTGCACAAGAAGAAGGCTATTAGAAAAACTGTTAGCTTTCCTATTAGACTTTTCATCGGCACCCAACCCCCATAAGAGCGATCGACTGAGCACAACTGGACGCAGGTTCCGGCTTCAACGCCATGAGCCATGCCCCCCAGCCAATCGGCACGGCAGTATCAAAGTCCACCGACACGGTCCCCGTGGCGCCTGCCGTCACCCGCTCAAACTCCGAATTACAGTTCATCGCGTCCGCTCCAGTTCCGGTTTCTTGGTAATGCTCGGTATAGGCTGCGGGGTCGGTGCCAGTTGCTATACATCCCGCGTTATTATTGTCCTCTCCGGAGAGCGCAATCACGATAAGGGAATTGTCCGTGAGGCTTGAGATGGTGGCCAGCGATGCGGGGTCAGCCGTACCCGTAGTGGCCGTGCCGATGACTTCCCACGGAGTCTCCGTGGTGATCGCCCCACGATAGACCGTACAAACTCCGTAGGCATCCCCCGTCGTCCCGCTGAAATCCACCACAGGGTCGGTCTCCGACGCGGAGGCCGCACGCTTCCACCAAGCCCAATAACGTGCGGTCGTTCCCCTATCCACCGGACTGCCAGTGACAACTGTCCACCCAGTTACGGTCGCCGTTTCGTCCACGTCACGGTTCCACGCTTGGAGAAGAAAGATGTCATTGGTAAGGTGTGCCCCGCAATTCACCGCAAGGTCAACATGCGGAGTAGCGTCAGCCGCAATCACACTGATGTTGACAAATGTGGGCACAGCAGCCTGCGCCAGACTACAAATCAATAATGCTAGAAACAGCCTAATAAATCGCATAACTTATTGCCCCGGAAAGCTGTGTAGCGGCCGAAGTTACGATGCAAACTGAATCCCCCGCAGTCTCAGTCCGATTGATCGCCCCCAGGCCCGAGCCTTGAGTGATCCCACCATTGTCAGCGAAATTGTATCCGGATGCCGCGGTCGTCCCGCCTGTAATTCCGGCTGTCGAGGTCCCACAGGTCGCTCCAGTCCCGGAGATCAGCGCCACATTGTTCGCCGCTGCCGTCACCAGGCTGATCCCGCAGATGTAGACGTGTCGCCCTGAGACTCCAGTGATGGCGAGCGTGGTTGTAGTGGTCGCAATGTTCACAGAAAAGAACGAGTCGCAGACCGGGATGCCAGTCAAAAAACCGCCCGTCGCTCCGCTGGCCAGCCCGCCAATGAAATCCGCGCGCGCCGGCGGCGCCGCACCAGTCGCTCCGCTGGTGTCTTGGCGCACATTGAGGTTAGCCGCGGTCGCCTGCGTTGCGGCCGTGGTCGATCCAGAGTCAATCACAGCATGAAGATTTGTCCCCGTCGCCTGTTCTGCCGTGACCGTTCCACTGACCGGCTGTGTGGCCTGCCAAAAGGTGCCCGAAACGGGTTGCGTCGCCTGCCAGAAGGTCCCCGACACTGGTTGAGTCGCTTGCCAGAAAGTTCCTGTTACAGCTACCGAATCCGTCCCACTCGAAAGCGCGCGGATTGAACGCGCATCGTAAAGTGTCCCACCCGTCGCGAGGTTTACGACTGGGGACCCGTTGCGCAATGACCAGAGACGCACGATGTCGGTGTCTGCGTCTACATCGGCCGGCGCCGCCGCGGAAGCGAACCCTCCGACCGCTACCGGGTTCGTGGTTCCCCCGGCCGCATCATGCGCCGTAAACCCGCTGACCAGGGGGTCTGCCCAAGCCGCGGCTGTCGCGCTCGACGCGATTGGAATTTGACCAAGGACAGGAGTTCCAGTAACCGCCACACTCTGAATCTTCGTGGCGTCAATCACTCCGCTGCCAGTCGCCCCTAGACTCGCGCCGGTGCCGACGACCATTGCCGCTGTGATATTTGTCCCAGAGGTTACGGCATCAAATGAAGGGGCCCCACCACTTAGTGGAGTGCTGAACACCCCTGTCCCGTCGTAGTATTTGCTCGCATCGCTGGGCAACGTCCCTTGCAGTGCCCCCATCGTCCCGACGCCCAAAAGCATCAGATCGTATGTCCCAGCAATGGCGTTCGTCTCGAGAAGTCGTCCAATAAGCCTTCCAGTTGCGGGTCGCGTCGGACCTAAATCTGTACACTTACCCGCAACGCTCGAGCTGATCCCCACCCAATTGGCAGAGGTTACCGCTCCGTCGAACTGGCACTGGACGATTCCTCCCGTAACAATCGTAGCCTCTCCAGAGGTCCCACAACCGGAGATGCAGATACCCACAGAAGCCTGTGATCCTGCGGCTACTTTTTGGGCTTTGGCAGGGTCTATTGCAAGGAGCGTCGTGAGGGTATATTGCTCCGTTCCAGTGACGGTATCGTTTGCATATTTTATGGTTGCCGTAGCACCAGACCACTGCGGCAAGCGCCCGGTCTTCGAATCATACTGGGCGATGCCCACCGTCGTAAGAATGCCAAAACAAAGCCATAAGAATGGCAAAACAATCGAGAGGCGCTTTTTCATATTCCCATCCCAACACACGAAAATGTGTATGTCTTAGTGTCTACCGGCGTCCCTAGCCAGGTCAATGTCAGTACGGTCGCCGACTCGCTTTGCGTGATATCGGAAATCGCATCACTCCCGGCCGACTGTTTACACACAAAAACGGGAACTGTCGTCCAGGTCCCATCCGTAAAGGTCAAATCTAAAGTCGGGTTCAGCGCCGGCGCGGTTCCGGCGGTTACTGTAACCGAGAATGCTTGGTCTGCCCCACGGATAGCGCTCAACGCGGCGCCGGCTCCCCACCCTGTCGCTACAAAATCTCCTGAGACCAGCGCTGTCCCGGAAGAGTGGAATCGGGGGGCCTGTGTCTTTCCCCCAAAGTCGACGAGCTGAGCCCCGGTCTTAATCGCTGCAGTGCCGATTGTCGCGGCCGACAGGTCTATCCCATAGGTGTATCCCCCGCCGGCATCGCTCAGATAGAGTCCGTTGGTTACCGCCTGAGTCGCACTTTCGTTGTAACCCCAGAAGGCGTGAAAGTTCGTGACATTCGGGAGACTCCCTCCGGTAAACCCGGGGGCCATGTAAGAGCGGATTCCGACAAATGCCGTACCAGGAGCTGCAACGACCGATCCGCTCGCGCGCGCCGACCCATCGAGACCTACGGAAGTAATGGCTGTCCCCCCAAGTGTGTCATCGACATAGGTCCGGAAGTGTCCGCCGCGGATCGTGAGATTGACGCCACTCGAACGCGATCGCGTTACCGCCTCGATCCCAGTCACAGTCGCTTGATCGTCGATCGCTGCCGTGCGGTTGTTTTCGATGAAGAGCCCCACTCCCTCATTCCCGACTGTCGGCCCCGTGGTCGTTGCCTTCGTGAGGGTCAATCCGTCCCAAGCATTTGCCCCCGATTTCTTCAACGTCATCGCATTGCTGAACTGGAACTCATTCGTCAGGGTCGCACCATTGAAATTGAGGCCGTTGGTATACCCTCCGCCTGCGTCACTCACAAAGATGGCGTTTGTCACAGCATTTGTCGCGTGCTCGTTGTAGACCCAGAGGCCGTGGAAGTTGTTGATGTTGCCAAGCGAGCCCCCGGTAAAGTCTGGCGCCATCCAGATCCTAGCCCCCACGAAAGCTGTGCCAGCCTCAGCGACGGTACCCGTGCCGGCGCGCGCCGAAGCTTCCAAACCGACTGAGGTCCTCGCTGTTGCAGTGAAAGTCGGGTCGATGTAGGTCCGGAAGAGCCCCCCGCGGAAGGTTCCCGCCTCGTCTGCTCCCCGACTGCGAGCTACACCCTCAATCCCGTTGATTGTGAACACTCCGTTCGTCGTGGCTGTTCGGTTGGCCGCAACGCTCAAGGCCGTAAACTCGCTTACGGGGTCAACTGTTACCACCGTCGAGAAAGCGGCTCCTGTGTCGTCGGCAAGGTTGTTTATTTCATCAAGCCTCGGCTGTGGGTTATTTACCCAATTTGACCCGTTCCAGCGCAGCGTATCTTTGAGTGCTATCCCAGCCAAAGTCACCCCGAGGATCGTCGTCCCCGTCCCGCTCTTATTGGCGAAGTCTGTCAGATCCGACGAGGCCCAAACCTCTTGACCTTGGGCCGCATTGAGACGAGCTGCCGCAGTCAGGCCAGCATAACCGCTGATGGCATTCTTGTTTGAGGAGATCTCGCAGGTAGGACAACTAATAGCCGGCGTCACCCCGCCACTGGAAACGATTGGCGACGTGCCGGTTACGCTTGCCACTCCTCCCATTGAGGCCGGGGCGCTTCCATCGTATGAGAAGCACGGCAGCCCTGTCGTGGGGTCGAATCCGAACAATCCAACATTCGCCTCGGACGTCCCGCACGCCTCGCCGGTAATCTCGATCGGATGGTCGGTTGAGAACAGGCCAGTCACGTACAGCGACCCGTCCATCAGGGTGTCACCGAAGAATGTCTTGTTGCCCCCGAACACCTGCGCGCCCGTCGTCACCACGCCCCGCGCCGTCGCGCTCGCGTCGGGGAAGTTGTATGTGTGGGTGTCTACATCGGATTGAATGTTTACATCTGTCCCTGATGAACCCACAGTAAATAGCTGCTCGAATGCTCCTAGACCGTTGAGTGAGAATATCCCCGTCCCGCTTATCGTCTGGTCGACAAGCTTAATGTCAGCCAGGGTAAAAGGTGTTGGAATCCCTCCGCCTGACAGACGGACATCATACCGGCCGTCGTCGGCGTAGAAAAACCAAAATCCTGTCGTCGTATCAGCTACAAAGGGATTAGATTTTACACTACCGAGGTTGTCTGAGTAGATTTGTGCCGGGGTGAGAGTCCCGGTGAGGTAAACAGTTGTCGTGCATCCTGGGTATGACCCTTGAGCCTTCGGGCTTCCTACTCCTCCACCTCCAAAAATGATCGAGACCCCACCCTGCGAACAGTAGCCCCATACCCTCTCGCGAGCGTGTGCAGGAATGCACAACGCCAGAAGTAACGGCAGAATCGCTGCAAGTCGAAGCCTCATTGCATTCCATGTCTGTCTACGGCTTTGGCAGGGCGCCCATTGCTCACCTCAAGGCTTTTGCTCAGGAGTACCGCCATTTGTCTTGCGCAAGATGTTCTCTCCTGTGCGCTTCGCGCGGTCGAGAAATGACTCGATCATCACGTCCGCCGAGAGTCCAACCGAGAAAGCTACGAATCGGTTCGTGACCCATCCTTCACCTAGAACCACATAGAAAATGTAGCAGGTCACAAGACCGCGAATGACGAGCCGACCCCAATTGCTCTTCAGATATCCAGAGAAACTTCGTTCCTGGGTCTCGGAGATCACAAACTGAATACGGTCTCCCCAGCGCGCGAGCACACCCATAGCAAAACCAAGCCAGAGTTGCCAGATCATACTTCCTACCATTGGACCCTCCTCAATAGAATTCACTTCTCCAAATCTTCAGGTGTTGAGTCGTACTTCGGCGGATAAATATCTACCCTGGCACCGGTACTATGACGATGCAGAGGAAAACCCCGAAGGTCCTGACGCAGCATGATATCGTGAGTCTCCACACGCAGGAGCCTTCTATTCGTGGCATTCTGCTGCCCCACCAGTTGCTCCACCTGCTTGTTCAGCACTTCCACCTGGGCGTGCAACCGGTCCATAGTAAGAAAACCAGCCACGACAAGTAGAATCAGCCCGATCAGCGTCCACGCATTCACAGAAAGGTCGAGACGCACCCGGCCCCCTCCGGAAGGAGGAGGAGAACCGAGCCTCTCCATGCCCTCGATGAGGGGCTTGGGAACTGCGGCGTATTCCAAGGGGTCACTCATGATCAGGGTCCAATCGGCCCGGTCGTGCTGATGACGATGTTCTTCCAGTAGCGATACTCATCTACATTAAGATAGTTGAAGCGGTCTACTTGGGTCCCCACAGCAATGCGGTTGATTCCCGTCGTGCAGGTGCCGCGAAGGTTGACGTTGAGGCTTTGCAGGTCAGTCAACTCTGTGCCGTTGACATAGACGCGCAGCTCGCCGTCGCTCAAGCCGGGAGTGTTGGGCTTTACATAGACTTCTACTGAGTACCAAGTGTCAAAAGCCCACGTTGTCGCGCTGGTCTTACTTGTGGGTGCGGGGCCGCCCGAGCATTCTGGGGCATCGTAGCCTATCCCAAAGTGTGCCCAATCGGACGCCGGTCTGCCGTTGACGACGACGGCCCAGTGGTAATCGTGCGTTGTACCGTAAGGGTCTTTCAAGTAGAAGAGTTTGCGCTGGATTTCATTGCTGCCCCCGGCGTTTTGGTGGAAGCGCACGTAGCCGCGCAGGTAGAAGGCTGGAAGCCCGTTCGGGTAGCCATTCGTGGAATTGAAGTTCTTCTGCACATAGCGGTTTGCCTCGCCGTGGGCAGAGCCGCAAGCGGGATTGGTTGAGTCTCCACACACGACGTAATGAAACTGCGCACAATTCCCCCCATCTGGGCAGGCAACTATAGTGTCATCCGTGGTCGTCCACACCTGCGTCCACGCCGCAAAGCTGCTCAAGGCATCGGAGAAGATCGGTGCGCCAGGAGACGCCGCAATCGTGACCGCAAACGCCTTCGAGTAAGTCTGCGGCGTAGCGCTGGAATCGGTTACGGTGAACGTCACGCTATAAGTGCCGCTGGCTGTCGGCGTGCCCGCCACAACGCCTGTCGCTCCGGTCAGTGCGATGCCGGGCGGAAGTCCGCAGGATGGCGCAACACACGTCGCTGGAATCGACCACGTGTAAGGAGCTGTTCCGCCCGTGGCTTGCAGCGTCGTGGTGTAGGCAACACTGACTTGACCGGAAGGCAAACTGCCCGTTGAGATCGACGCGGCCGGCGTGGGCGCCGGGGCCGCGCCAGTGATGGTGATGAAAAGCCCCTGATCATCGGTTTTCGGCGGACCTTCGGAGTCCGTAACGCGCACCGTGAAAGCGAAAGTATTGTTGACCGTCGGCGTGCCGGAGATGATGCCGGTGGCTGCGGCAATGCTTAGGCCGTCGGGAAGCGCCCCACTCGAGATCGACCACGAGTAAGGCTTGGTTCCAAACTTCGCCTTGACCGTCGCGGAGTAGGCCACGCCGTTCTGACCGGCCGCGAGCTTGGTCGTGAATATCGCCGGGGGCTTCACCGCGAGGGCTGATCCACAGATGACGCAGATTAGAAAGATGAGAGCGAAACCACGAAGAATGCTTTTCATGCTGACTCCCGGCTCCTGACTCCTGCTTTTCTCACATCGCCACAAACACGTTGGTCTTTTTCCGGCCCCCACCGCCAAAGAAATAGCGCCTCGTCGGGGACTGCGGCACCAGCATCCCATAAGGCTCGGCAAACCACCAGGAAATCAAATCGTCTGGCCACTGCTCTTTAGCTACAGCGAAGAAGTAGAACTCTTGCAAGTCGCCGCTGACTCCAAACGTGCTATTCAATCTGACTTCCCCAGAAGCCGCCCTGGAGATTGCCGTCGTCTGGTTCGCAAGTTTCTCACCATTCTTCCAGATAGAAGACCCCTTGCCCCCAGCGGCAAATGCCCACATCTCAGGAACGGCTGTCCAGCTCAAGCCTGCAAGGGTTAAGCGATTGGGAGCTGTATTTCCACCAAAGTCCCAATACACGGTTCCGTCGTTAAAGGGGACAAGCCCCTGAAATCCCCCGCCAGCAATAGGCTCTCCGAAGGCTGCGGAGACCCTAGTTGTAGTATCTGTTTTACGCCTGATGAGCAACACCGTCCCGCCTTTTGTTACTTCGTCGAGGACGCCAAGGGCCTGCATGAAGTCGCCCGTATTATTGATGTTGATGCCCGTCCCCGGCGTGTTCCAGACCCATGAAGGAGTGCCCGCGAGAGTGCCGAATGGCCCGTTAATGACGCAATTTGCCCTGTTTGCAGCGTTATGTGAGACAATATTCGTAGCTGCAACGATCCCGCCACCCTCATTAAAAGGAATCACGGCCACCATGCCCATTGCGAGAGGATGGCCCCAGTTCACGCAGAGCCCACCTACGGGCTTCTCGACCTGCCTTTTGGGTCGCGTAATAATGGACGCGGAGAGCCGTACCACGGGGTCGGCGGCGATTGCCGCTGCTACCGATGCCTGCGCCGCGAGTTTGATGAAGTTTCTGCGTTTCATTATGGACTCTGTGCGAGTGCTCCTTGATAGAGTTTTAGGTGACTACCCTCAGTCCCGTCGAGTGTTCCACCGCTCTGGTTCTCGATGATGATTCCCCACTTCTGAGGCAGCACGCCGCCGAAAGCCGCTGCAACAGAGAAAGGCTCACTCTTGTAGGTCGTTGCGTTGGCGACGACGTTGAGCCTTCCAATCAGCTTGACGTTCGCGGGACTCGTCAGAGTGATTGCCGCATCGGTTCCTGCTCCCTCAGCGTATGTCGTCCCACCATCGGCTGTGCCGTAGGCGTACACGTTGACGTAGCCGGTGGTCGAAGTCGCTGCGGCTCCCGACTTGATTTGTACCTGCACCAAAACGTCGAGGTACAGAGTCGAGGTGTTGTCCACTGCAAGGCAGGAGCGCGCGGCCGTTGTCACGAGACTCGCAAGCGTGCAGGTGATAGTCGCGGGCGACCCGTACTTTGATTTGATGTCGGCGGTGTGGACCGGCGACGCCATGCACAGCGCCAAGACAACGAGAAGTCCGCAGATTCTTTTTCGCATATTCATCTCCTACCTTGTTCCCGCCAGAGTAATTGCAATGTCGGCAAGGGTCGCGTCGGCGCTTCCCGGCCCGACTACGGTGAGCACGTCACCAGCCGAGAACAGCGCCCCAACGGTCGAGGCGAAGGTGCAAGTGGTCCCCGCAATGGCGAATGTGCAGGTGCCAAACGCTGCGCCATTCTTGTTGGTGCTCACGATAGTTTCCGCTGTAGCTGCTATACCTGCACTCGCGTAGCTTCCCGCCAGCGCAATCGGGAATGCCACTTGCCGGGTGAACACCACGCGGCTCAAGACTTCGGAAGCTCCTGGCACACCTGAGAAGAATGTCACCACGTCGTAAGGATTGACGACGGGCTGCGCCGAGCCGGTCTGCGTCTGCAAAAAGATATTGTCGAGGTAGAAGCCAATCGAGCCTCCGCCGCCGCTCACCTGGATCTTGAGCGTAGTAACAAGGTTGCCGCCTGTTCCCCACAGCGATGTTGGAATGACAATCTGCTGGTAAGTAGCAGTCTGCGAGCTGGAAAACCCGAATAGACCATCGTCGAGCGTAACTGCCGTGCCCACTGGCGTTGAGCCATTCAGCCATGAAAGCAGCAGTGATTTGGGGTTTGGCCAAGCTGCCTTGCTGCGGATATAGAGTGTCTTAGTGACGTAAGCTGACAAATTCTCCGTGCCCGCGGCAGGCTTGACCAGCGTGACGTTGTTGCCAGCTACGGCAGTGGTCGCCTCAATGTCCTTTGTTCCGGCATAGGGATTCGAAGTCGAGGCGCAGTTGAAGTTGGCCGACGCCGTACACGTCCACTCGGTGTTCTCCAAGTAGAGATTCGTCGTACTGAAATTGCCGGGTGTTGTAGCGAGAGCGGCAATATAGATTAGACCCCCGCTCAGGTCAACTTGGGTCGTGGGGTCAATGCTGGGAGCGGCAGGAGGCGTCGCAGCCGTGCCCGTAATCTTGACAGCAGCCCCGGTATTGTCTACGACAATCCTATCAATGCGGGGGTCTACGGCATCTGCAGCGTCGAGAGTGATTGCAGTCAGCGGCGAAGAGTAGGACGTGCCGCCAATCAAGTAGGTCGCCGGCGACACGGAGAAATCCAAGTCGCCGGTCCAGACGACTCCACCGCCGGTCAGCAGCCCGGTCCCAATAGATTGAACGCTCCCCGTAGCAGGCGGGGCAATGACCGTAGGTGTGCCGCCATCAACCGAATACCAGAAAAGTCCGGTCGTCGGGTCGCACCCGAACAGTCCCACGTTCGCTTCGGCAATGGTAGGGTCCACGCAGGTCGTCTCGATGGGATTGTCGGTCGAGAAGAAATCCGTCACGTACAGGTCGCCATTCATCAACGTGTCGCCGGTGAAGGTTTTGTTTCCGGCGAGGACTTGCGGACCTGTCGTGATGAGTCCGCGCGCCGTGGCGCTGGCGTCAGGAATGCAAAAGAAATGAGTATCAACACTCGGCTCGATGTTGAAATCAATCCCGGTTGTGCAAGTCTGAAAATACTGAGTGGTGGTACTCAGAGTTGACTCTGATGTTCCAAGGTTTATGATGCCGGTGCCAGCGATCCCCGGAGTCGTCCCCCCTCCGGTTCGTGTCTGCCCAACTCTTGGAGGCGCCCAAGGCCAGGGCCACGCTTTTTTCATAGCCGACGCGGTTGTCATTAGATGGAAAGGAGGAAGCTTTGCCCAATTTGTGGCAATTAGCTTTGTTTCTGGTTGAAGTGAAGTTTTCCTGAGGGTCTGCGCGTGCACCGACCCTATTGAGAATAGCGTAGCAAGCGCGAGTAGGAACGAACGAACTATGAGGTTCATCACTCTAGCCTCCCGACGCTTACGTCTGAACGATCGAAGGGAGATAAACATCGTTGATGGTTCCGACCACCCAATACTCTGACGAACTCCCTGGATTCGCGCCAAAGATATTCGAGTTGAAGACCTCGACTGGCTGGCCAGCGGCTACGGTCTCGAGCCGCACCATAAGATGGAGACCGGTTCCTAGAGCGGCATCTCTTTTGGTTCCAACCCCCAGGGCGCCCGCGTCGCCTGCGCGCCTCTGAATGTACAGCGACGCCATGTTGACGTTCAGAATGACCCGCGCGCCGGAAGCATGGGTAAACTTCAGGGCAGTGACAGTCAAGCTTCCAGCCCCGATCGAGACAATCCTGGCATTCTCTGACTTCGTTCCGTCAGTCTCTACCACGATAATCTCGTCGTTTTTCTCCCAAGGCAGGGCATCGTCCACAACAGGGATGACTTGAGTTGGCATGGGCTGTCCAAGGCCATCGGTGGTCGGCACGAAGGCCGCGGAGAGTGTTGTGCCAAAGACCGGCTGCGCGACGTCAGTCGCGACAATGGTCAAGTATTTGAATGCTCGGTTCGTAAGTCACCTCCGAGTGCAGAACTGCACAACGCTTAGTCAGCCGCAGTTGTGGTTACTCGTTCCCAATCGGTGTCGGCCCCGCCCGTGGCGACTTTCAGGTAAGCCTTGCCAGCACTGGAAAAGTAGTAAGAACCAATGGCGCCCGCTGTGCCCACTTCCGAACGGACAGCATTACGTGTGGTCTGTACCCCAACTGAGATGATCGCCCCGTTTGAAAAGCGGATCTGCCCGCCTGTTACGACGATCGTGGCCCCATTCATGTCGAGGCCCACATTCCATCCGGTCGTATTCCCTGCGTTCGTAGGAATGAGAATCGCAGCGTCAGGAACTCCAACGTTCGACTGGTCGATGTTGCGAACTCGGATACCGTATTGCGTGGTCGCCTTGGCACCCTCATTCTTAATCGCCACATCGAGCCCACCATGCTCTGTGGCGTTCGTACCGAAGTTCTCAGTTTGTACTTCAAGACCTCGAACGACCGGAGAGGTTGACCCGGACTTCGAAGATGCAGAGGCTAATCCACCAATTAACTGGCCTAAGGTCCCACCACTGCGGTTGTTCACAACGCTGTTCAGGCCGCGCAAAATGAAGTTTGAATCGTTGGCCCCGTAATTATTGTAGGTCCACTTGGCGATCGCGTCGTTTGAATCCCCGGTCACCGCTGCTGTGCTCGGTCGGTTGACTTGAATAGTGAAGGCATAGGTTTTGAAGGCCGCGCCGTTAGCCGACATTAGACCAGAGCTTGAACCCCCGCCATCACTCAATCCGAATAGGTAGGTTTGCGAACCGCTGGGCCGCGCCGAGGGCAAGAAGTTAAGAGCGATATCGCTCTGTGTCTTGATCAAAGCGCCGTTTGGAAACAACAGGCCCGACGTTCCCACGGTCGGGGTTCCTCCCGTGATGGCTGGAGCTGCGGCCGAGAGCACAGTGGAAAGGCTCACAGTCGCCGAGGTAATTGTCGTCAGGGCAGTAAAGCACGTCCCGCCCGCCGAGCAGATCGTAGCCTGCCAGCGAGATCCCCCGCCAAGTATGTCCGTCCGGCCGAGTGTGACGCTTGAAAACGCCCCGCCCGACGTCAAACTCCCACTTTTGGGTGTAGTGCTCGCGCCAGTTCCGAAATTGACTCCCTGCGGTCCAGGTACGAACACGAAGGCGTAGGTCCCGTTTGCGTAGACTTGGCTGCTCGGTCCGGTAATCGTACCGGACACGGTCGCATTTTGTCCAAACGCAACCGAGGTCGCAAAGACCACGGTGAGTAATACCATCGTCAGATAGGCTGAAAGTTTTCCGAACATGACATCCTCCTGTTTGTGCATTTACTGCACTTTTCTAAATTGCCGATCCTGTTACCAGCCCTGGTGCATCCAAAAGCGGACGCACGATGTCAAACTTCCTTTGAAGAAATATGGTTGCGCTTGAGTAGATCAATCGAGCGATTGCAGCCACATCGGACTGTGCAAAGTATGAAAGCCTCCATACCTTGGCATTGGGCTTAGGTCGGTCTGGTATCCTTCGCTTACATCCCGTCGCTTGCTCTAGGAAAGCTGAGGCTGAGGTGAGAAAATTCCTCCCGCCCAAGATCTCCCATTTCACATTGTGGGATTTTCGTCTCGGATCTCGGTAAAAGCATCCATCGCCGTCCGAATATCCACGAAGGAAATCGCAGTTAAACTCACCCAATTCTGGCCACGGCATCGAGTCGTTCCTGTGAGAAACCAGCCCATACTTTTTGACCGATGACACAAGCCGTTCGCTGGAGATGTCTACTTGGCAAGCTAGAAATCCTCCCCCGAATCCCGTTCCCTTGTACTCGTGTATGGGATAGTCGGAATCTAGAAATCTCATGAAATTCTCAAGTTGGCTTCTGTCTCTGGACGCAAGTTTTAACTCAAGGACTCTACCCTTTGAGCCGAACGACCCGTCTGCTGCCAAAAAGCCAAGCCAGTACGCCTTTGGCTCGCTGTCGATCACATCGAAGGCCGCGTCGTCGCAGTGATATTTCCTGCTTATATAGCCAGCCTTACGACAAACGGTATTCGAGGCTTTCAGAACTCGATGGACGGAGGTGCTGGAAAACCCGAGACTGCTGCCAATTTTACGAACGGCCATCCCTGCGGCGTACAGTTGCCGAAACTTCCATGCGTCAACAGGCGTGACTTTTGGCGCTGGCATTATATGTAACTCCCGGTGACCAATCCGCTCGGCACATGGGACTGTTGCCACCGAGCTGACCGATAGGGTGGTAGCGGCAGATTCGTAAATCCTGCAACCCAGGTCAAGGTCCTCTGGGTCACCTGCTCATCCCGGTAGATCATGTCGAGAAGCGCATCCTCGAACCTTTTCTCGTGGACGTTCGCGTTCACCGGGTTGTACTTCGGATTTGAAACCGTCGCCGTGCCCGGCCAAGAACAAAGGTCGGCGAGCGCCCCCTCGAGCAACACCCTTCCGCGCATGAACCCTGGCAACGTGTCGCCGTCTCCCACGAGATCCGCGGTGCGCCGCTTGTAGGCGTAGGGGTAGGGCTTCGCGCCAGTCGTCCGCGGCCAAGTCTCCATGAATGGCTGAGGTGTCGATGTCTTCGCTTGCCCGTACATATCCACGATGCCGACTGGGAGCTGCGCAAGATACACGTCGTTGAACCCCAACGGAATAAGCCACATTGGAGGCCCAACCGAACTCCGCTCGGCGTCCACATTGTTCATTTCCTCGAGCGAGACGTTCCGGCGGAACTGCCAGTTGTTATCGCGATCAACCAGGGCAATGAGCTTCTCAAAGTCATTTTTCTCCGACATGAAATAGTCCATCACGATTTCTGCCGGCACATCGCTGTCGCTCTCCTCAACACACCCCTGGTCAATAATGATATCCGTCACGTTGGGGTTACTCACAATGGAATAGTACGGGATCTGGCCGTTAAGCATGAGTTGACGACCAACGATCGTATTATCGGCAGGAAGCCCACCGGCCGGAAAAGTCACGGTCGTAGATCCCTGGATGACAGTGGCAGACCCGATGATGGGCGCCTTGACGTTCCAGCACCCCTGTCCCCATTGGAAAGACCACATTCTTCTGTCGAGAGCTTGAGTGAAACGGTCCTTCACCCAGCGCCGGCAGAGTGTTGCCGGTGCGATATAGCAGTATTGCTTGACTGTCCTCCAGACATCGACAAACGTGTCGCTCATCCAACCCTCGTCGCAGGAAAGCTGGGCTTTATGACCCGATGCAAAAAAGCTCCCTTGCTTCCAGACCCCAGGAACTGCTCATAGACATCGCGAGGAACCCCCGAGTATTCGTATATCCCGCCGTTCCGGAATTGCACTGTCAGTGTATCCGTCTCAGGGTTATGCTCGATGGCCGCAATGTTCGAGCTTTGAACCGCTGGCATTTCTCTCTCCCAACAAAAATGCCCTGGCCGGTTTGCGGCCAGCCAGGGCTCCCAAACGTCTCAGGCAGCGAGAAACTTCTTCAAACCGGCATGCAAGGCGTCTCGATCCATCCGCCGGCGAGACCGGCACCACCGCCCGCAACGATGTCGGTCAGGATAACCCTCGACTTGACGGACTCAACCACTGTGAGCGTGGTCGCAGCCGCCACACGGACGAAGGTGTTGTCGGTCGGTGCGTTCGCGGCTACGTTGACCAGCACGAGCTGGTCACCAACCGCCGTTCCAGCCGGGGCATTGATCTTGTCGTTGAAGCCGCCCGTCTGAATGAAAATGAACTTCCCGTCCGTCGGATCCACGGCGTTTAAGCCGACCCCCGCAAAGGCACCGATTGCCGCAAATGAGTTGACGACCCAGGTGATCGCCTCGACGACCACGTTGGTCACGATGGTTCGCGTGCGGTCCTTGTAGTACAGGGGAGCGCCCTGCGCCCAAGCGACCACAGCGGTCGGGTCGTATTTCACGTACTTGATGATCCTCGGCCGTTGCGAGGAGTCCGGATAGATGAAAATCCCGCCCAACGGGAAGTTGGCTTGGTCGGTGTCGGCAACAAGCGAAACATCCCCACCGCTCGCATTCACAACGAGAGTCGGCATGATCAGGTGCCCGTAGGCTTTGGTGCTCATTCTGCCCTCCGAATTCGAATCTTCGAGTCTGTCTTCCCGTTACGACGTGATGAGGACCAAGTAGAACCCTGTCCTCGGGTTCGGATAGACCGAGTTGCCGGCAAACAGGAACTGGCCGGCGTAGTCGATCGTTCCCTGGTCTTCCTTGAACCCGGTGAACCCGAATTGGAACAACGGGTTCGTCGAGATGTAGAACATGAAGTACTCGGAGTTGATCCCGAGTATGGCGCCGGCCGGAGCGTAATTGTCAGCCACGAGATCCGCTCCCAGGTACTGAATCGAGTTCAGCCCCGCCTTCGCCATGTCGGTATCCTCGCGAAGGAAGCGCTGACTCCCCTGGAGCCGGTTGTGCACGAACATCCACGTATTCGTGTTCGCGCACATGAGGTCCACGCGATCGGGACCGAACCACGTCGCGGCGATCGCCGCGTTCAAGTCGGTCGTCTGGATTGCCCCGCCGATGCTGTCGAAGTAGCCGTTTCCGCCACCTACGACACCGGTCGTGCCAATTTCGGTCCTGGTGATTCCACCGACAGTGGTGACGTTCGTCCCATCGTCAACCCACTGCGCGAATCCGTCGAGCGACAGCGCGTCAGAGTCCTGGCCGAGGTTGGTGATCACGTTCGCATTCGACAGACCTGAGAGGTAGAGGTCGATCGCGAGCAGCTCGCCCATCAAGGCCGCGGCATTCGACATCTTCAGCTCAACCTGCGAGAGCGCCGCGAGGTCGCCCATGTTGAGTACGCCATCGGTTCCGATCAGGACAACCGAGACGTAGTAGAACTTGATGTTGACCTGATAGGCCGTCTCGGTGTTCACCCACGCAGTCGACAGGGACGAAGCCCGGCCGAATGACGAACCCACCAGCTTGAATGGTACGATGGGCTGCTGGATGAACTTCCCACCCTCAAACCGGTAGTTGTGCTTCGTCCTGGCACGGATGAAAAGCGGGGAGTGCTTGTACACCACGTTGAACGCCTTGGGGACGATGTAGGCGTTGGTGTAAGCGTTCAGTCCAGTGAGTGACAGCGACATGGTAACCTCTCAATTCGAGATTTTTATTAGACTTGCTTGCCGGCCGCGCGGTCTTTCGCGACTTGCGCCGCCACCGCGTGGGCGAGCTGGAATCCACCTTTTCGCCCGAGGGAATAGTCCTCGGGAATCTTGTCGAGTTCGACGGGGACAGGGGCCGCGCCAGGAGTCGATGGCATTGCGGCGGTACCCGTCATATCGACGGGCAGGGACCTCAAAGCATTCTCGGTTCCCTGTTTCACCATTTGGTCCTTGGTCTCTTTGACGCCTTCGACTTTCCCTTGCTCTCGAGCCTCGGCGACGGCTTTGTCAAAATACGCCTGCCGGGTGAACTCTTCATACGCCTTGTCGACGTCGGAGTGCCCGCCCTTATCGAGAAACTCCCCGAAGGCTTTCCGGTCAAACGGCTTACCGAAGTCGGCCTGGAACTTCCTGCCAACCTCGACCATGCGCTCGACGAGCGGCAGGCCGTGCGTATAGACTTTCGCCTTCGCATCGGCAGCAGCCGCGATCGCGGCGGTCTGGGCCATCGTTTGCGCCTCGGCAGCCGTCACGAAGCCCTGCGCCTTGATTTGATCCTGGACGGCTTTCTGCACTGCCGCATTGAACTGCTCGGGAGTCATGTCAGCCACGTCGATATCCTCCGGCGGCGGTGTTCCCGCAGGCGCCTTACCTTTCAATTCGTCTTGCAATTTTGTGATGGTTGTCTGCGCATCGGCGAGCTGCGTCTTGAGAATGGGAGCATCCTTGAAGTTCGGCCACTCCTTTTGATACCACTGAGAGTAGCTTTCACCGTCTTTGGCATGAGCCTCGATCGTGTCCAGGAGCCTCTTGGTCTCCGGATTCTTCGCAATCGCCGCGCGAATGGCAGCCGCTTCCTGCTCGTTCTGGATCGTCTTCAAAACGTCTTCAAAAACCATGCTTCTCCCTCACTACATTCCCGGAACGTATCCGCCGGCAGGTGCCGCGGATTCGGAAGGAGGTGCTGGCACCTCAGTTGGCGTTGGCGGAGGAGCAGCCAAAGCCGGCGCCCCAGGCCCTTGCTCTGGTCCTGCAACTTCCGATAAGAGCTGCGTCATGATTGGGACTGCTGATTTGAGAGTTAAAAGTGCTTGAGGCTTGGATTGACCGAGGATCTTCGCGAGCTTCCTCATGTCCTCGCCGATCCGCATAATAATACTGACGGGATTCTCTTGGGGCTGTTGAGGCGTCCCCATCGTCGGCATTGGGCCTTGCTGCGCCCTGATGCCTGGCGGTAGTGGTGGTGTCCTTACTCCTGCAGGTGCGCCCATCTATTTTTGAAAGGAAGGCGGGTTGGCAGTCGGCCGGTTGCCTCGCGCAACGTCAGCGCCTTTGTTCGGCGCCATCGTCCCCGTCTTCGCAACATCTTCAGAGCCTTTCTTGGGATGCCCCGCCCAAGCGAGCGGGGTCTTACCTTTCAAGGCCACCGGAGTGGCTTCTTTCTGCTCCATCTTCGGACCGAAACTCTTGTGGGAATGCGGCGCTACGGAGTCGCACTTCAGCGGGGCCTCCGTCGCGGCGTCCCAACTGCGGTTGTTCGTCAATTTCTTTGCCATGACCGTCCTTTGTGCATTTACTGCACGAAAGGTAGAGGGAGGCACTCGCCGCACCCCCCTCCCCTGTTGACTCGGTCCTCCCGAGGATCCCACGATGTTCCGTAGATCGGGGGAGGGAAGATTACCGCTTGCCCTTGCGTCCCTTGCGTTTCTTGCGGTTGCGTTCGAACATGGACTACCTCCTTCCTCCGCGCCCCGCGCGTTTCTTCTTGCGTTTGGCGCGTACATAAACTCCGCCTCGGCGGAGCCTTCCCGCCCGTTCCATCCCGAATGCCATCCCCACTGCCTTATCTTGAGGTTCGCCTTCGTGACGGAGGGCTGAAATCTTTTCACTGACCCTGAGTTGTGATTGGCGGCTGCGCTTCTTGCGCATCTACCGCGCCATCCTTCCGCGAGCGCCTCGGCTCTTCCGCGTCTTCCGCGTCTTCCGACTTTTGCGGCCTTTCATGCCGATGCTGCGACTGGCATCCTTGACGTGCTTCCTGACGGCGCCGAACCTTTTTTTATCTCGCCGGATCTCGTCAGCACGCATGAGCGCATGGACGTCCTCTCCGGGATTGCCGCTTGCGCTGGACATTTTCGGAGAGTCTTCCACACACTACCTCGTCGCCCGCAGGTAACTCTTGCGGCTCTTCTTGCTTTTTCTGTTTCTCACGGTGTTTGCTCCTAAAATGAAAAAGCGGCCAAAGCCTTTTGGCTCTGACCGCCTTGTCGCCGACTGGTGGTGGCGACCGACCGTCGAAAATCCTAATCCACTTGCAAACTACATTCTTGCGTTAGGGCTTGTCAAGAACAAAATTCAATCATCTTCCGCCGACTGTTACCCGTACACCGGTGTGACGAAGGACTCTGACCGAAGCATTCACCTTGACGTCTACGATCTGCCCGCCGGCAATCTGGATATTCACCTGCCCGTCAGCTCGAGTCCCGTTCCCGATCATTGCAAAGAGTGCATCGTAAACATCGGGGTGAACCTCAAGCGACGATGCGTCCCCTTGGCTCATCAGGAGAAAGTACGGCCTTCCGTCCGAAGTTTGTTTCACTTCGATTTGGCTCCGCCTTTTGTAGGTTTGGGCTGCGGGAACGTCTGGGCCTCTTCCCCAATCTGCTTCACTTCCTGGTCGTAGTCCGGCGACGGGAATCCTGCATCCGAGAGGAATTTGTAAAGGCTCTTCGTCGAAAGCCGGCCTCTCGTATTCAATCCAGTTGCGATATTTGCCTGAGCTTGACGTTGAGCCGGCAACGCAGTCCCTGCCGATACCATGTGGCGGAAATTCTGCACGAATTCCCGGCCGCGGCGAAATGGTTCATTCCCTTGCGTGTACTTCACGTAAGTTTCAGGGTCCCAATCAAAGTTCTGCCACGTCACACCATCGAGGCCAAGATGGGCAATGACCTTCTTCCGGTTATAAAACTGCAGGATGTCGGAAATCTGCATCGTGCCAATCTGCCGCATGTGCTTCACGACAAGCGAAGACATCATACGGAAAAGCGACTGGCGGATGTTCTGAATTTGCTCAACGGTCTCCCCGGAAGGAACCTGCTTCTTCCCCATCAGTTGTCCCGTATCGGTGAGCCCGGCCTGCTCGTCAAACAACCGGAGTAGAAGAGTAATAGCATTCGGAATGATCCCCAAGCCAGCAGACTCAGGTCTTTCAAATTTCAGAACATTTCCGATCTGCTCATTCTGGTTCATGATCCGGATCTTGGCGCCTGGCATCCCCGGAAAGAATTCCTCGTAGGCATCCGGACTCATCGCGCGGTCACGCACGATGAGAGTCGGGTTGAGAATTTGCTTCAAATAATCCTGGAAGTCAGCGAGGAGTTGATTGATCGAGCAGTTTATAGGAAAGAGATCCTGGAAAAGAGAAAGCCCAGTGAACAGCCACACAGCCGGCCGCAGGCGAAGCACGGGGAATGGAAACATACCGTGCCAGTGGAAGTTCGGCCCGTCATAGAGAATCGCTCTCTGGTTTTCCATCGCCGTGCAGATCAGTCGGCCGTAGGGATACACCGGCTCACCTGGCTTGACTAGATAGGTGAAATTCCCGTAACCGACTGTCAGCATTTCATTCGACGTGTTGAGGCGGTCATCGTGAAACCAAAACTCCTGGTGCATCGCCATTGGGATCCGGCCATACTCGTCAATAGTCCTTCCCTTTCCACCTTCTTCCTGAGTTGCAAAAAAGGTGCGGAGCCCAGGGTTCATGTTGTTCCAGGTGTAGTCGGGAATGTAATACGGACGTGAAGGGTAGGACTTGTGCCATCCGGTCGCTTCCGGTTTCACCTGCTTTGCGAGGATCGAGTACTTATCGAAAAACCATGAGATTGGCTTCCAGGATTTGTAAATCACTCCGCCCGAGTCTTGGAAATCATTGATCGAAGGTAGGATTGGAACAACACTGTCTGGACCCGAAGGAAGGAAGGTGACTTCCATGTCCTTTGGGTTGATGCCAACCTTTGTGTAGCCTATTCCAAGCGTAGAGTGCTGGACTGTACCCATCAACCGAAGATCTCCATCTTGGTCCTGCCAGTTTGCCGCGGAAAGCTTCGTCAAATTCCTGGCGATATCCTCATAGTCCTTGTTCTCTGAGTGGACGTAGGTGTTAAGCCGAATATCAGAAATGATGGACTGTAGCTCAAGCCAGTAGCGCAGCACGCGATTGACTACCGGCGTGGCTCGGTAACTCGGCCGGCCTGACAGCCAGTGCTCTCCCTGGAGAACTCTAATCCATTTGGGGATGTCTTGCAGGACTGGGTCCTCGGCAAGGGACTGCGCCGAAGATGAGTACACCGCTTCGCACCATTCTGACGTCACCTGCTCGTAGAATTTCTCATAGACCAAGGCGCCAGAGAGAGACCGCGCAAATATCGGAGGAGTACCGAACTCGCGCTGGACGGCGAGCGCTTGGCTCGTTGGCTCTTTCGGCCGAAGCTCTGTAAGAACAGATCCCATTTACACCCTCACCTCTTCCCGCCGAGTGATCCGTGCCCTTTCCGCAATCGGCCGGGCCTGCTCCTCGGTCATGCCCTTCACCTTTTCTTTGAGTTTAGCGTAGCGCTTCGGGAATCGTTTCATGTCTTCTCGAGCGGCGGTTTGAAATTCTCGGTAGTCAGCTTTTCCTTCGACGGTATCGTTCAAGGGAGACTCTCGTAAGTGATGCCTACGCATCAATTCCCGCAACTGAGCCCGGTCGCGGACGTAAACTCCCTCCCCTTTGGGAAGTATATTTCTTGTGAAAAAGGGTTTGAAACTATTGAACCGTATCAACGGCGCCATCATCGTCAAAAGACTGTGGCACCTCGGGCACTCTTGAGGAACCTCTGCCTCTTTATAATTCTGAAAGTACTTGTCTTCGATGATGTGGCCGCATCCGCGGCAAGAAAAGTCGTAGATCGGCACGTCGGACCTTTCAGAAGCTCGGAACTGCCGTCGTCGGCTCTGGAATGACAGGCGCCGAGGCGGTTCCTTCCAACTGCGGCTTGGCGTTAAGCTTCACCGCTTCTTGCATCTGGGACCAGTCCAGCAACACCTTAACGATAGTTCTCGCATCGGAAGGAAGCTTCCCAAGACAAAGCTTCAAAGCCTTCCACTGCTGCCGGGTGAACAAAAGGGAGTAGAGGTCCCAAGTCGTTCCAAACCAATTGTTGGCGATCGCCTCCTGGAAACCGTTCTTGACAACTTCCGAGGTGGAGATCCCATTTGACCTCGCAACGTCTTCCATGACTTGGGTGACGTTCGGGTCGAGTTGGAGCATGATCGTTCCCGGGCTGACCTTGAATCTTTCCTGGACCGACCGTATCAAGTCACGCTCGGAATTGATAGCTCCCGCATCGAGCAATGTGCAGAGTGCCAACATCGTTTGTTTTGAGACCCGTACACTCTCTTCGTCCGGGCCCGCCGCAGCCTCAATCGCCCGCTCAATTACTTGCGGGATCTCGCCAGGGTACTTCTCGCGGAGCTTCAGGATTGTGCTCCTTGGAATTTCTACCGTCATTTTCAGGATCGCTTCATCACTCATTGGAACCTCACTGTCGGGATTCTATCATCAAAGCTCGTCAAACTTCCGAATGTCGAAATTCTTTCCCTTCGGTACTTCCTCCGCAAGAGGAATTATTGAAGCTCCCTTTATCGTCCCAGGAGCCCCTTGGTCCTTGGCAATCTTCTTTTCCGCCTGTTTGATAATGCCATTGCATTTCGGACACTTTATACCGCGGGGGTCGTCTGAGTCAAACGTATGCCCTTTTACACAGGTAACAACCCAGAAGCTACTTCGTGGGAGCGCGGTGTACCCGGTTGGGATGTCGAACCGGCCGGTCTTGGGGTCAGTGTCACTTTCATGCGCCGCATAGATGGCATAGAGGGCCGCGCTCACGGCGTCGTCGTACTGGCCTTGGAGAGCCCGAGCCTGAGACTCGTCTTCATCTTTAACGAAGAAAGGAGCTTCCTCGAGGAACCGCGGCGACCGGATCTCCCAAATCCCACGGCGAAGCCAACGAATCGCCCATGTAATCATCGTGCGCTTCGTCTTATAGTTTGGCCAGACTCCCGCTTTGATCGACATGGTGTTTCGCACGTTGTCGAGATGCTTCCAGCGGTAGATGTTGGGATATTGGAACTGGTTCATCAAGATCGCCTGAGTTCCATATCCAGGCCCGTAGGCGTCGATTGCAGCCAGCGCCTCGTTATAGGCTTTCCCGATGATGTAGCAGACTCGCGCAAATTCCACGCCGTCAATGTGGCCGTGCCATTCACAAACCTGGGTGTCTGGGATTTCCCATCCGTGACCAATGCGAATCAGGTGGATGCAGGAGTAGTCGCCCATTTCCAAACCCTCGGCGACGTCAATGCCCATCACGTACTTCGCGCCGTCCCGAGGTAGTTCCCAGATCTGGCAAGGATATTCTTCGAATAGATTCTTGGCGCCCTTTCCGTGCCAGTGGTCATCTTTGCAGATGTCACACCGAATCGCAGAGTGCCACTGGAACGTATCATCGAAGTACCCGCGCTTCCCCGGCTTGCAGGTGTGTTTAAGACGCTGCATCACGTCATCCGGAAATACCGAAATTCCCGAATGTTGAAATCCTTCCTCCGGCGTGATGCAGTTATGGATCGTCAAACCGTTTCCGCAGAATCTATGGCTCTGGTCAACACTTAAGTCAAATACAGGATGCTCTCCGGCGGGCTCCACTCCCTCTACGGCATCTGAGTCCGCACGGTAAATGTTCTTCCGAAGCGGTCCTCTAGTACAAGCAGAGGTTCGCTTGCGCTGGCTGATGAAGCCTATTCGCTGGTAAAACTCCTTTGCACCTTCGCATGTGATGTAAAGATATCGCCCAGTGTATAGCGTCCCGTTTCCAGCTCGTTTGTCGCCTGTCCGAATATCTGAATTGATTCCGAATCCGAGGAGAAGGAGCTGAACGTCGCGACAGAATTCTTCATGCTTACTGAAGAAGGCAATTTTGGGAGTATCTCGGTAGGCGTGGGCATCGCACTCAAACAGGGCAGAAATAAACTCCTTTACGACGGATTGTGGAGACCTCCAAATGCAGTCTGGGACACAGACTTTTCTTTTCCATCCCCATTGGTTGTTGTGCCACTGCTCAACTGCGCCTAATTCCCTTAGCAGATGGCGCCATTTCTTGTTGTTGGACACCACCAAAGATAATCCACGCCGAGTCTCGGTGTAGCAATCCGTCCCTATCGCCATCTTGAGTTTACTGCTTACGTCCTCCACGATATCTTGATCTTGACCGTCACACGCGATATTGATACCGGCCCCCGTAAGACACCCGTCTCCCATGAAATACCCGAGTACCCCTCCTACTGTTTCGGTAATTAATACGGAGTGGTGCTCAATGGGAGGGTCATTCCATTCGATTTTTGTGTACTCTGAGGCAAAACGAGGCGGAGTCAGAAGTAAGCGGTCTCCCTTGCTCAGGGAACCTGCTTCTTTCCACTGTCCGCCTTCAAGTTTAAGAAGTTGATCTGGGGTACATTGCAGGTGGCGCCCACAGCGTGTCTCCACCCTGAGCGTCGGCCTGACACCCTGCGGAATCCACTTTGTAATGGTCCCGGATTCTGAAAAACTTCCGACGTTCTCCTTGATGCCTATGGGCAAAATTCCAAACTCAGTGGAAACCCTCGTCCCGCCCACAACGCACATTTCCTGGAAGAACAGTTTGAGTTCCTCGTCGCCAATATCCTCCGCGGCCTTCTTCTTGCGCTGGTACCAGTGGAGTTGAGCATCCGTCAACATGATCGGCTCGTGGTTAGTAGACCCGCAGCGGAAGCAACCGTCGGGCTCTCCCCATCGCATCGGAAGAGGAGTCCCACACTCCTTGCACTCGTGCCACTCCTTTGAAAATTCCTCGCGGATAGCGACCATTTCCTTGTCGGCTTGCCAGTCAGAAGGCGGAGTCTTTTTACGGTTTTTCTCAAAGAAGGCCGGAACAAAGAACGGGAAGTATTCTGCCTCGTAACCGGCCTTGTCAAAGGTATGCCACATATCGTACCAGTAGCCGCCAATGCCCTTCGGTTTCGACTCGAGAGCGGCGAAGCACCCTGGCTGTTCAACAAGAGCGTATTTAGAATCTCCCTCAAGAATCTCAAGTGCTCGGCCTTCCGGCATCCACGAACTGATCTCCGAACCATGCAGGCCGTGAATCGGCTTGCCTTGCATGAAGGATGAGAGCTTGTTGCATCCGTTGGCAATGATCCAGTTATTGAGTCCGGGCTTGACGCTACGCTCAAAGGGGTCCCGGTTCTCGAGGATCATTGCCTCCTTAAATTCTCGAGACGCCTCCATTGGTTTCATCCACCAGGGGACGTGGTCATGGACGTACTGCGTGATCTTGAAAAGGTGCTCAGCCTGTTTTGGGTCTTGAGCGATGATGGCGCAAATTTGGTTATCGAAGAAAAGGGTCTTCCATGACATCAAGGCGCCTTCGACAACAGTGGAAAGTCCAATCTGGCGAGCCTTGTGACAGATTATCCACGCCGGCAAACCTTGCTGCCAAAGGTTAAGAACTACAGATAGGAAAAGTTCTTGAGTGGGCCACAACCGGAATAACGTCGGCTTCGCTTCTTTGGTCTGCCCGAGCCAGAAGTAGTTGTAGCAGGCATACCGAATGTCGCGCGCACACTTCTCAATTTCTCCGGTTATCCATTGGAGTTCGGAACTCGCGAGGGCTTCCCACGGGTCAGCGTCGCGGTCCTCGTATAACACCTGCTCGCGGAGATTGTCGAGTTCCGCGATCGCCTCAGAAATCTCCGTTGACCGCGGAATATAGACCGACGTGTCAGCGTGTTTTGGTACCCAGATTGTTGCGCCCATCAGGTCTCAGCTTCAGCATCTTCTTCATTCTCCTCGCTGGTTACAGCCACTTCGACCGTTTGGGATTGTTCAGAGTCGATCCGGGCTCGGGAATCGCGCAAAATCTTCTCAAAGTAAGGCGATTGCCGATGTGCGGGCAGGAGCTTCTTCTCTTGGCCGCTTCCAGGAAAATTGAACTGGGCAGCCAACGCGGGCCCCTTGCCGCCTTGCGGAAGCAGGTGAAACACTTGCGATGAAAGCTTGATCATCTCGGGGTCTCCACTCTCAACCCCTTCGAGCATTTTCTGTATGGTTGCTGGAACGGCGACCGGAGCGTATATCAGCTTTGCCCGATCTAGCCACTTCACTAATGAGCCGTCGATCGGTTTCGTGATTGACCTGGCGAGAGCTTTTACCTTTCGAACCAAGGCAGAGGTCGGACGCGAGGCCGGAGACTTCGCGTAAGCCTGTTGCTCTGAAACGATATACGGGAACTGTTCCTTGATTTTATCCGGTACTTCTCCGCGGCGAATCGCTGCGCAGACCGCCCGAATCGAGTTCGCGATCGTCGCGATCTTCAACTTGGGGTAGATCTCTCGTACATCATTCATGCCCCCCCCGCCAAAAGCGATTATCGCGATGTCAATTTGACGGTCGTCGGGCGGGGTCGTCGAGCTGTAATGCTTCTCGCGTAGAATGTTCGTGCAGAAGTACTGCGGATCTGGCATCTACACACCGAACTTTGAACCTGGGTCAAGCCTTTCCTGGAGTGAAGTGACCGGGCTCCCATCGGGAGCGACCAAGAGAGAGTCTGGAGGCGCCATGCCAGCCGGGTTCCTTACATTTTTCAGCATCCCCGGGCACCCACAATCCCCGTCGGAACTACCACACTCCCCGCACACCGTCCTTAAACGTGACCGACCACGGTTCATCGTAACCACTGGCGCCACTCGGGTAGGTTTGGGATTGTTGACCTTTAGGTCGGCATCGACTGAAATGTAGATAGCGGCAAGGACTTCCTTGGGGTCGGGAAATCCGTTCGTGCAAAAGAAGTTCCTCTCGGCGTAGAAAAACCCAAACTCGCTCTTCGTCCCAGTGCCCTCTGAGTAGATGAGCTTCACGACTCCCACATTCCCAACCCCTCCGGCGCCGGGGAGTTCAGTGCGTTCGACTTTTCGCTTCAACCTTTTCCCATCGGCAAGTTGTATTTCTAGCGGGAACTTTTCATTGACGAAAGCATGAAGCTCGTCGGGATCAACCGGCTTCGCCTCGGGCATGATGATCCTTTGCGGCCGGACCTCCTTCGGCTTCGCCAAAACCTCAGCAGACTCTTCCTCAGTCGGAATGATGACAGCCGGCACCGCCATTTGTGCATTTACTGCACTCAGCTCAATCTGTACGAGGATGTCCCCAGACTTCCAGCCGCACTGTTTGCAAGTGAAACTGTAGATGGAGTACCCGTCGAGCTTGGAATGAAGGCGCGAGGACTTTTCGAGGGGGACGTCGGGACGGTCGGCAACATTTCGACACATGGGGCATTCGAGAGTTCCCGCTACCGCCCACCAGGGCGCTTCTTGAATCGGCACGCTACACCGTCCCCACGTTCTTCCCGACCTCCGCCAGATTCGGCATTTCAGTACTCCCGCCTCTTTCCTTCCGGCGCCGCTCCGCAGCCATCTCTTCAGACTCGTTTGTCGGGCTGATCCTCTGAACCCGCTCGCGTGGCTTGACGAGCATCCCCTCAAATTCGTCGATCGTGCCAACTAGGTCCCTGATGGCCTTTTCGACGGCCTTGAGAATCTTAATCTCCCCTTCCTGGAGGTCGTGCAGCTCAGAGCTGACGCTCTCAATCTTGGCTAGGGTTTCAGGTAAAGAGGCTATCGCCTTTCTGGTCAGCTCGAGAGACTCGGCGATCGATGCGACGGACTTCGCGAGCTGCCGTGTCGTCCAGATAGCGGCTCCGGCGACAGCCGCGAGCACAAGAATCGAAACGATGTAGGTGATGATGGCACCAACTTGGATAGCGGCATACCAAGGACTCGGGTTCATGGGATGAAAGGCTCCTTCGATGGGATTATGGCCTCTTTTGGAGGGTTGTCAAGCGGCAGGGAGTCTCGCAAGGGGTAGTGCCATCCCGTAAGCAAGTGATGCACCTGCTGCAAAGCTCGATGAGTCGTCCTAGTTATGTCAAAGCGTCCGATTTGTCCGAGAAAACTTATAGCCGCCTGAATCCCTGAAATAGCCTCGTGGATGTGGACGAGGTAGTTTAGGATCTCGGCGAAGGCTTGTGCAGTACTGCACTCGACGCGGATGATGCCGACGACCGGCGCCAGAGGAACTGTCCCCTCGACGCGAACCGTGGCTTCGAGTTTCGTCCTGGATTCGAGGGTAAGTTTTGAAGGCGTCGGCATTATCGGAATTTCGGGGAGCCGCCCGCTCCAAAGGAGACGGTAGGACGCGCTTACGCGCGGCGGAACAGACGGCCCCCGAACTTATTCGGCGAGGCGCCACTCTTTTTTGTCGCGCTTCACCTTGACCGGTTGCATTTCTTCTTCCTCGCGCTCTCCGGTCTTTACCTGCCTAAGTTTTACTACAGATACACGATAGAGACCAAAGAAGTGTTCTAGCGTGGGAGCATCGTCATCCTTAATATAGACCCACAGAGATCCCGGCACACATACAATCCCCGCCTGTTTGTCGGCTTCCTTCAAATGACAGGCATCGTATGGCTTCCCGTTCAGCCAATTCACTGCATCGTCGATGGTGTAGAACCACTTGTGGCGCTCCTCCAAATTATAAATGTCATTACAAGAAGGATTCTGGGAAGGGCAGTTTATCAGGTGACTTCTGTACGGATCAAGCACTGCCACTTGGTAGATTGCCAGAAATCCTGGCTTCCGATTCGTGAGTCCCTTGTCCTCTCCGCAAAGCAGTACCGCAGAACATAACATGATGGCGAGAGTAAGTATTGCCCGTTTCATCTTCGCTCCTCCGTTTTCTATCGTGACGTTCTGAACAGACGTCCCCCGTCCCGTTGAGCGACCATCGCGTTCCGTCGCTCGATTCTGACGCACTTGCGAATCTTCGCCATGACGATGCTGCGGACGACGGTAGGCATATGGTTGATGATTGTCTTGCCGGCAAGGTGGTCGAGTTCGTGCTGGACGGCGCGCGCCAGGAGCCCTTCAATAGTCTCCTCAACCTCTTTCCAGTCACCGTCGAAATATCG
>Ga0214473_10001461_pt1 | contig 31141 bp, 30 predicted proteins | sample RVTome_7_FD_203509 | JGI IMG/M metagenome (GOLD analysis project Ga0214473, IMG submission 203509) | Soil microbial communities from uranium-contaminated site in the Upper Colorado River Basin, Wyoming, United States - RVT98D197 | ecosystem: Environmental > Terrestrial > Soil > Contaminated >...
GTTTTGCGACAATATTAGCATTACTTCTCTTTGTAATACATGTCATAACCAATTAGACAAGCCACTGTGGTGTTCTAGATGCAAAGCAGCAACATACTGCTCAGATGTGTGTCAGAAGAAGGATTGGAATGAACACAAATCGTTTTGTATTCCAACTACTACAGTGGATGCTATTGTTAATATGATTCACAGTATTCCTAATACTAATAAGAATACAAACATCAATACCAATACTAATGTCAGTATCAAGCACATTAAGAAGAAGAGCAGCAAACCAACAGTATTAGCAGCACATGTAGTACAAGCAGCACAACCAGAGGAAGTATATACCAGAATAGATGCATTGGATTAGAGATTAGTTACAATATTGAGAGGTATTAAACAATACCTCTCATTATATATATCAGCACTAAAGCTTCTCATCTCTTTGAGGACAATTCTCCATCGAATGTCCTGCAAATCTGTCACATGTGGGACACAATCCATTCTCTCCTCGATGTCTAAAACAACAACTCTGTGGATTGTCCAGATATTCACAATCATCCTTCCTACATTCCTTGAACTTCCACAGTCTCTTTGATTTGCCATTCCTAACAAAGTAATCAATTTCTTCCTTGGAATGCAAGTAGGGACATTCATCTCTCATATATGCAGTACAATAGAACCTCCAATTACATCTTTGTGGACGCTTGGCGATAATTGGTCTAGGTTGTTTACTCTCAACTGTCTGCCAACCATTTCCATTTCTGTTCATAATCTGCCTTGGTTGCATAAGAGTCTGCTTAGCCCAGGCATTAGTAGCTGGTGTGTTAGCAGAGTTAGTGGAACTAGGAGGAGATTCTACTTGTTTGTCAGCGGGTGTAGACTGGCTACTTGGTTGGGTTGTATCGGTTGATTGTGTAATTGGAGGTGTGCTGCTTGTTGGCTGTGTAGTTAATTGTTGGCATGTCGGAGTGGTTAATAGAGTAGTAGGCATCTCCAAAACCACCGAATCTGTTAGGAGCCATCTTCCTCGCTGGTACCAGAGCGTGTAGGGAACACAAGGGCCCAAACCATGAGCATTTCCACTGTCTAAGATGCGGATGATGTTTGGTTCAACAAATTTGTGACACGTAGATAAGACTGCATCATTGCCACACCAATAATAATACATTGGTACTGGCAATACTTTCAACCACTCTTGAATCTCCTTGTGCTTCTTCTTGCCATCTATTATGACAATTGCATTGTCCATAGGCATGACACGATGTTGAACACTCCATTTGTTTACTGTGTCTGTATTAGTAACACTGGTAGTGGTGTTAGTAGTGTTAGTAGTATTCATAGCAGTAGTTGTAGTAGAAAGAAGTCTAGATGCAATGAAGTCGTCCAAAAGCCAAAGAGTAAACAATGGATAGGACTCAGGATCGTTCTTCCAACGCTTGTAATCGTTGGACATGTTCTCTTTCCAACACCAAACCTCTAGACGCAGTCCCATATTCATGAGTTGCTCAACTGCTCCAGGATGATCACCAACAATGAGAAACACAATATCATGGGTGAGTTCTGGAGTCAAGTATGCAGCACGACAAGCAGAACAGCACAGATCTGCTATGATTCTACTTACCATCTCCCTCTCCTTACACATTGAGAGATTTGGAGTCATCAATTTTGTGGCATGTTGAACCCAAATAGTATCAATAGGAGGCGGTGGTTGACCAAATACCTTAATTGGATGTCTGTTTGGCCTATTAGCAAGCATTAGAGTCAGCATTCTGCCAATATCAACCTTATTACACAGGCCAGTCGTGTCCAAATACACACGTATATCCTGCTTGTCATTCACCGCCATTCTTGCAATTTCCTAACAAAGTCTTTATCCCTTAGTATACTCTCTACAGACAAATTCATATGCTTTGAATGTTAGCACCGCAAACATGCAATGTGATTCTACTTGTATTGCATAAGCAGGAGTATACCAATCCACGATGTTGGGAACACTCACTAAATTGCCCAAAGATGTTCGCAACCTGTTATACACTATTCCTGGTGTTGGATACAAGCTGCTACTTGCTTGTAAGGCATTTGGGAAGGATTCGAGTGTTGTTATGGTAAGAAAGCGAATGACTCTGCCAATCTCTGGGAAGAATGTACTTGGGTACCTGCTAAGTATCCAAAGTGGTGGAGATAATGATAGTAGACCAAAAGGAGTGCGTTTCAGTGCTTTCCTACCAACCTGTGAGGTTCTGATGTGGAGGGTTATCTTCTCTATTAAGCCAGGCGACACAATCAGGGCAGAAGACACACTTCTAACAGCACAAAACAGAAGGAATGGTATTCATGTTACGTTTGAAGAGAGGAAGAAGAACATGCTAACCGGATTCCAACGTCTTTCATCATTGTTGGTTGGAATAGAAGAGTTGTATCCGTCTTATTATACAAGTGTTGAGATTCTTATGAGACGCTTCCCAAGTAACACTCCTAGATTGGTAGCACACAACATGTATTGCATGTTTCTGAGGAAGAATATCGACAATCTACTAGCAACATACCAGCTATCATATAGGTGCGTCTTTATCAAGAATTTAGAGCCCTCTTCATTTGTTGTTAGCAAGGATAAGTCAAAGGCAAGACTCTTATATAGAATAGTACAAAAAGATGCTGATCCAGATAGGTTCTTGCCTCTTATTATGCATCTTAGAATGCTTAGTAGTGTGCATGTTGATGGATATGTTTCAAATATAGCACACAGAGAGGCAACACTCAGGGCCAAGTACACTGTAATTGCCTACTCTAAAATATATGCACAGTTCCATACATCTCTTACAACATTCATAGCAAACATAGAAGCACCACAACCAATCACTGCCAGAAAACTACTAGCATACGTGAAGAAGAGTATTAGCGTGTGTAAATTGGGATTCAAAACAACATTCAATCTCTGCTTTGTTGCCGGAGGAGAGTATTACAGGCACTTTGTCTCTGTGCGCCATAAGGAAGATGGGCTAAAGATAAAGGTTGAGGATGATTTGATTAGCAATGTAGAATGGTTGCCAGAAAATGATTGTGAGGCCTGGAATACACTCCAAACTACACTCCGTCAACTCAACAGAACTCCAGTGATTGTTTCGTCAGGATTGGCAGAGAAGCTGTGTAACATGCAAGAGTATGTCATCTTACTAAGACAGCAACTCTATGAATTGTGCGCTTCTATTGGTATTGAGTTGGAAGATTTGTTGGGTCATTCTCCGGATGGTTCTGCTCGAGGAGAAGCAAGAGTACACAACAGGTTGACGGAATACAATGTACAACTTCCCTATACTAAGGAACAGAGTATTCTAGTCTCGCAATTGACATTATTATGTCACTACATACATGTTGTATGCACAGAATTCGCCATTATTCCCACCAATTATATTATACTAATCCATCGTCTTATTGCGGTTGGACAGCGGCTTGGAATGTACACATTCATGCAGTAGTCTTTACACTATTACGCTACTATACTACACTATCACTGTACAAATGAGACTATTACTTGGTCTCATTACCAATCTGATTAATAATACATTAGCAGAATAACAGACAAAGAACTCTAGAGAAATGCTTGGATTATTCACACAACTGCCTAGAGATGTTCGTAATATTCTTTACGCTATTAATGGCGTAATATTCAAGCTTCGTACTCTTAGTAAGTCCTTTCTGAGAGAAACTCAGCGTGTTGTGGATGTGAAGAAGCTACTAATGCCAATTTCTGGTCAAGAAGCGCTCAAATATATTCTGTATCTCTGTCAGAGCGAGAAGAATAGTATGTTGTCATTCTGTGTACTTCTTCCTTCACAAGAAGCTATTAGTTGGCATGTACACTCCTCTGAAGAATGCTCAGTGGCAACTATTTGTGCAGAAGACAGGATTCTGTGGATGCAAAATGGTGGAGTGGAGCGTAATGTAACAACAGCAGCATTTGGAAGACTGTGTAACATGCTGGATACAGAGGAAGAGGTGTTACTATCCTACCACCTTGCTATTGATATTCTTATGAGACGCTTTCCTCTGGGTACTAGGCTACTATCACACAGAATATACTGTACATTTGTGAGACAAACCATCGACAAAGTGTTGGCAGAATACCAGCTACCACACCAGTGTGTCTTCTCAGCAATACTAGAACCCTCTTCATTTGTTGTGAATAGATACGACAAATCAAAGCTTCTTAATACAATAGTGCATGAAGATGCAAACAAGTACAAGCCATTCATGCTAAAACTAGCTATTATTCGTGCAGTATGTACTAATGTATCTCCTTTGCTAGAGAGAAGACACCACACAGATCCGAATTTCAACATTGATGTTGAATCTGGTAGAATTCTTGATATATATTCTGGTCTTTTATCGCGTTTCCATACTATGTTACATACGCCCGCAAAGCCTAGAATGCTTACTGCTACCAACCTTCTCTCATTCCTAAGAGAGAAAATAGCAACAATCAAGCTAGATGAACAAGTAGCATATCATCTGCGAGTAGTAGCACCTGGAATTGACGAATATATGTTCTTTTGTTGCAAACGCGATCACAATGAAGTATTACTATTCCAACAAGTAGGGTTTGTTCCTGTTGATGAATGTACAGTATGGACTAATATGCAACTTACACTAATACAGTGTAAGACAGCAATCATTATTAGTCCTCTCATTGCCGAAGAAATGTGTTCTTTGAGAGAGTATAGTATTATCGTTAAGCAACAACTTAGATTGGTGTGTACAGAGCTAGGAATTTCGTTGAATGACCTTCTTGGACACACCAAAGATGGATCAATAGAAGCAGAAGCAAGTGTATGTACCAAATTAGAGCAACATTTATTACAACATCATGAACAAATAGGTAGTATGAGATTGCTATGTACCTACTTGTTTGCTCTTGAAGGATTCCGTGCTCCTGTCGCAAATGACAACATTCAAATACTTGCACTTCAGATTTCCCAGTATGGTAGGAAGCTAGGAATTTACACATTCATGCAGTAACATATCACTAATGAGACTATTACGTTGGTCTCATTATTAACATGAGCTATGGCACTAATAGTATTACGAGAAATGCTGGGAGTATTCACTAAGCTACCAAGAGATGTTCGCGACATCATTTACACAATAAGAGGTGTAATATTCAAGTGTTGTGTCCTTAACAAATCATTCCTGAGAGATGTAAAACGTGTTCTAGAAGTAAAGAGACTATCACGACCTATTTCTGGACAGGAGTTGTGTGATTATTTGCTGTATCTTAATGAGAAAGAGAAGAGTGGAGAGTTGGTGTTTACTGCGCTATTGTCACAACAAAACGGTATTAGGTGGCAAGTAAGATTCTCCTTAGAGGGTCCTAGGGCATTAGACAGAACTATAATACGAACAGGAGATGCAGCAGAACATGCAGAAGAACCAGAGAATGCAACTGCTCAGGAATTCGAGAGATTATGTTATATGTTGGTTGAATCAAAGGAGATTTTGTTATCCTATCATCTTGCTATTTATGTACTATTTAGACGCTTTCCAAAAGATACCAATAGGTTGGTTGTACACAATGTATACTGCTTATTACTAAGAGAGAAGATTGATAGAGTATTCCAAGAGTATCAACTACCTCACCAGTGCGTATTTCTGGCAGAATTAGAACCCGATTCGTTTGTGGTGAAGAAGTATGTTAGAACTAGACCTCTTAGCATAATGATACAAGAAGATCTCAGTGGAGACAAATACCAATTATTCATGCTAAAATTGGTTATTATTCGTACCATATGTGTTAATGACAATGTATTATTAGAGCTGAGCTTCTTCCGAGATACTAGTGACATCAATATTCAGTGTGCCAGAACTATGGACCACTATAGTCGTCTTTTGACGATTCTTCATACTCCACCTTGTTCTCCTAATAGTAGAGCAGTCACTGCATCGAATATTCTAATACTCCTAAGAGAGAAAATAAGCACTATTAGCGTAGGAGAAGAGATAACCTATCATCTGAGATTAGCAACAGATAATGTCTATCGTAATATGTACTTTTCTTGTAGACATGTTGACTCTGGAGTAGAAATATGTGATGAAAGACAGTTTGTTCCAATTGGTAGTTGTGCGCGATGGATACAAATACAGAATACACTTGCAGACCTCGGTGATGTACAGGTTATTATTAGCTCCTCTATTGCGGAAGAGATATGCCCTTTGGAAGAATATAGTATCTATGTTAAGCAGAAGATTGGTTCATTACTTGGCGAGTTAGGAATTACACTAGAAGACTTCCTTGAACGGACAGAACATGCATTAGTACATTCAGAGGAAACGCTACCTAATAGATTGATGTCTAATACAAGTGCAGATAAGCTACAAACAATGCGCTTGTTGTGTACTTATTTACACACTTTAGTAGACTCCTACAATCCTGGTGTTGGTGATATTGAAATGGCATCTTATCTCTTATTACAGACCCGTAACAAGCTTGGAATGTATACATTTATGCAATAATATCAATCAACATATTACACTATCAAGATGTAGTGTAGTATTTGTATACTATTGGAGTTGTTGCTCACCAAGTATTAACTTAATTGGATCTTTGCCATGTTCTATGCACCAAATATGCAGCCTGGAATTTGCTTTGGGTTGCCAATCCATGTTTTCTCTCTTCTTTGTTCTGTAATACACAACAAGATTGTAGACTTGCCCAAGTTCCATACGCACTGTGGACTCGCTGCGTATGAGAGGCTTACTCATTGCGTATTTGTAATGTGATTCTGCGTCAGTAGTTAGTTACTATGCTACTACAAGATTACACAACACTAATACCAACAAATGGCACAACCCATCATAGACGTCGAGGACAAATTGAAGGGAACGTTGATTGGCGTATGCATTGGAGATGCTCTGGGAATGAATATGGAGTTTAAGCGTGTACAACCACATCAAGTATACACAGGATTAGTGCCAAATACTCCCTGGCAGATTAGGTTCCGATTCCAGGTGAAGAACATTCCGCCTGCAAGTGTATCTGATGACACAGAGATGACCCTTGTGCTGTTAGAATCGCTACTTAAGAACCAAAAGTATGTCAGAGATGATGTCCTATTAGGATATTTGAAGTGGGCAAACAATGGTAACCCAATGATGGGCAGAAACACAAGAATGTTGATGAAGGGTGTCAAGACTGTGAAAGGATTCACCAATAGGCACACTAAGCTCGTAGAAGATGGTAAAACAAACATGGAAACAATGCAAAGCAATGGTACACTCATGCGTGCTTCTCCACTTGCATTGTTGGGAGAGAAGGATGCATTGGAAGCCATTCACCATGATTGCAGTATTAGTAATGACAACAATGTAAATAGATTGTGCGATGTAATCTACTGTGATGTTTTGAGGAGGTTATTACGAGGTCAAAACAAGGAGGAAGTTACCATGTATCTCCATTCAATACGGAATAGCGGAATATTACCTCTAGGAGTCTTGGAACTTATTGAAGATGTCCTAATGAAGAAGGATAGGCCATTGAGTGAAGCAAAAGGGTGGGTGTGCAATACTCTATTTGCTGGCTTGTATGCATTGCTACACTTTGATACATTCGACTTAGGAATGGAGTGGGTTATTAAGAGACATCCTGGGAGCGACACAGACACAAATGCAAGTGTCGCAGGTGCATTGTTGGGTGCTTGGTTAGGTTGTAATAGGATGATGCAAGAAGAGAACACATGTGAGAATAGGAAGAGAGTTTCTAGTTACTTCTCGTCTTGTACTAGCATGTATAAGGTTGTTTCATTCGATGAATTGGCTAGTAGGATGCACAAGATGTATCAGAGTAGTCATTGAGTATGCTTGATTGGTTATAGTACACATTGTTAGTAATGTGTATTAATAAGTGTAACTGACATTCCTCCTTGCTAGAACTACCAAGCTAAATCATTAATAATCATGACGGCATCTCCTACACTGGGCCAACTCTTTGTCTTCTATCTGTTTGGGAAGACGGGCTTGTATTGGTATGACAAGACTCTATTACTTGAGGCTCTAACCACAATTGTACAGCTAATAATTGGCATCATATCTGTTGGTGTCATTATCACAGGTGTAGGATCTGTCTTCTACTATGTTGGCCTGCTAGCTGCAATGTACTTTCCACCTCAAAATGCCAAGGCAACCGAAGCTTCCGCTCTTTTCGCAATAGGTATGCTCATTTGCGTAATTGTAGGAGTGATTGGTACTGGTCTAGTGGCTGGATTATGTCATTATTATGGCTACTGTCGAGACAAATACCTTGCTGCTCATAGTCAACAACCCAAGAAGACTTCTTAGATAATTAGTGGTCAAGAAGATACAACTCATTGAGATGATGTATTTCGTAGTATATTCGCAAGAATAAAGATTCTTGCGAAGATCTTTTATCCAATCTGATTTCTATGATATGAGCATTTGTATAACAACCAACGACTAAGCAGGATATTCATTAACCAAGTGCAATAATGTCGAATGAGCGCATGCCGTTAATCATACCAATTATCCTTGCTGAGCCTAGTACACTTACTAATGAACAACTCAAGCTGGATGTTGCTGATTCTGCTTCTGAGTTGAAGTATTGTTTGGAGTTGATTGATGAGGAAGTGAAGTGCCAATTGGCTGCGTTTGCGGCAGAGAGACAACGCCTAGTGGAATACTACACTAAGATACTGCCAGAGGCTTACAAGGCTCGCCAAATTAATTAGTTGTTGCTATCTATTTGCTATGTCTTCGTTGTGTATGTTACTCCTCATTGGAGTAACATATTGCGTGGTTAGTATAAATTACAGATTATCAACTCAAAAATACATCATCGCAAGCATTCCTTATTAAAGCATGTGGAGATGATTCCTCTCTCGCAAGTCAGGGATTTTGCGTTAATTATAGCTCCTTCTATGGGCACATTGAGCGGGATTCGCGTATGAAATGGGAAGAATGTAATACCAATATGATTCTCCTTATAATTGGTAGCTACTACCCATTTAACACGATATCTCTTATTAGCGCTGCAATGTGTATCTAACAACATAGCCAGGAGAATTGGTACACAATTGGGTATGTTATTAATTGTATTGAGGAATTGTAATCCATCTTTGGCAGCATAGAGAAGATAGCTTAGTTTGTCACCATTACTCATAAGTCCACATATCCTGGCTGTTGTGGTTTTGCCTTTGGTGTCAAAGATATGTGCTAATCGACCTATTATCTCTAAAGCAGCGTGAATTAGAACGCTTGTTGTGTATAACAGAGTTGGCATATCTTTGGTATACAACTTCCAATGCTTTTCATTCAATGACTGTACGCATATTTTGACAATTGTTCTAAAATCATCGGACTTCTTCAGGGCATCTTCATTGTGTTCCTTGATTATTTGGGGTATGGTCTCATTCCACACCTTCTCCTCTTCTATTACTTTGGTATTGTACTTTCTCACTGCCTCTATACTTTGTTCTTCTGAACAATCTTCATCTATTATACATTCTTCTTTGCATTCTTCCTTATTTGGTTGAATTTGAATGGGTGTTGGGGATGTAAACACGCTCGTTAACCGCTTTTCCACATCAATCATCCACTCCAATAGCATACCAAGTCTAAATTCATGTCCAGTATCCCAATACTCTCTTTTGAATGCCTTTTCTCTGTATTCTGACCTCATTCTATGTGCTTCTTTGAGCCTGTTATGACATTGTAGTAACTTCTTGACATCTTTGGTCTGGAGATCAACAGGTAACTTCTTTACAAGTCCTTCTTCTAGCCTCTTGTATGCAACATACAATGGCAAGACGAATTTGATGTGTTCTAAGCAATGATAACGACCTTTTCTCTCCTTGTTACAATCTGGAGCTGCGCAGATGGTGAGGTCCATAATGTTAGTATCTTGTGTAGAGGTATGTTAATAGGTAGTCATATTGGAAGTGTATCAAACTCATCAATATGCGAAACTGACAGTATATTCTTACTCTATTATGCAGGTACAACACATCTTAATAACAACACCAACCTATTACATCACCAATGAGCATCAACGCACGCGAAGATGAACAAGGTGCATGGCAAACAATCCAGCATCTCATGAAGCGCGAGAGACGTAGCATTGCATCCTTTGGAGACAGGAATGAGAAGAGAGAAATCTGTCTGGCACGGTTTTCTTCTAGACCAAACCGAGCAATGATTCCGGCACGTTACCAAGAGTACGAGCTGGATGAGAATGAGTACAGCAGACGTCCTCATGATCACGCAGAGTACCACTGTTGTTGTACCAAGCCTATAAATGAGTGGACGTATGTTACTAATGTGCGTAATGGCAATGTACTACGTCTTGGTCTAGATTGCAAGCCATTGTTCCGCCGAGAGCGTGGAGACTTTGATGAGGAGGACAGTTTCGTGGTTTCAGACGGGGAGATTGAAGAAGCTGTTGGGGAGGAGAACTCTGAAGAAGAAGAGGAGGAGAGTGAGCACTCAAATCACGCTGCCGCTAAGGAGAATTCTTCTGAGGAAGAAGCAGAAGATAGCGAGGAATCTAGCCATTCCGAAGAAGAGGACTCTTCAGAAGGAGGTTCAGAGGAGGAAGTAGAAGATGTGGAGGCAGACAACATTCCCAAGACACGTGCTGCTAGCAAGCTAGTTCACAAACAACCCGCTAAGAAGACTATTGAGCGTATTGATCTCACAAACGACGAAATAGTTGTCATTACTAAGCACAGTGTGGAGAAGAAGCGCAAGGATCCCTTCGAGTTTGATGTACATCCTGTGAAGCGTGTTAGGCGTATGTAGAGAATAGACAAAGTACAAACTGACTCTAGCTGTGTGGTATTCACACATCTAATCAACCACTTACTAACACCAACACTTACGCAAATATATCAAGAAAGTCTCAGGCAATTCAAAGCAAAAACATGCAACTGGGTGTCACTCACGAGGAGGTGGTCGACTACTTCAATGTAGTAGCCGCATACAACATCAAGTCTGAGGTATCCATCTTGTCCCTATCAAGGAAGCGTGTCTTTCGTGCTGTGTTTAGAGGTGCACAAGTCTTTGAACACCTGGAATTCTCTGTTCATAGTGGAGAGATTGCTTGGAAGGTGCGCAAGGACGAGAATGGGCACTATTCTTGGGTACCAGAGATGTGGCATGGGAAGCCTGGAAGGGAGAAACTACAGACCAAGGACTTGGCTGGTTTGTACCAACCTGGAGATGTCCTAGATGCCACCACCCTTCGCATTATTGAGTACAGACGCACCAAGAACCACGAGGAGACGCGCGCTGTTGTTGGTAGTATACTTAACAGTGTACACGACCAACTCTTGCGAGTGAACAATCGTGCTGTTGGTCCGACATGGCCTTCTCTGTGCGTGGTTGGTATGTGGAACAAGGCAGTTGTTGAGGATGACGCTATACCAGTTCCCTGTGTAGAAGATGCTCTACTTGTGCGTGCCTGGGCAGAGGGCTATCAACCGCTTGCAGACCAGGCATGCAGAGGCGGATCGATGACAGATGAGCAGTGTTCATGGGCTAATGGAGAGGATGCTGCTTGTAGCCAGGATGTATTGTACTATGCTATCCTTTCTCTGCGTGCTGCCTACCTCAAGCATGTTGGAATGCTTCTCTAATTATTGTATCTTGTTCCATTTTGTTGGCATTTAGGAGCCAACAAATAGGTTGCTAACATTACTAACTGATAACATCATAGTAGCGTGATATGTATTAAGCAACTCACAAATGAAGCGAAATTTGGAGCAAACAGTAGCAGACAACTTATGTAAGAGATGCAAACCAACTATTCTATTGCTTCCAGAGCTAATGACAATCATTCTCTCTTTCGCTTGGACACCACATAATCATGCCAGACTAGTAGTGGTATGTAGAAGATTCCGTAACATTCTTCTGGGTAGTAAAGAGCCACATATTCAGAGCATACTTATAAGTAAGTATACAATTCCACATGATCTACTCTTTGCACAAAGAACAATACATTTTGACCCAGATGTAGAAGTATTACGAAGGGATGGAACAGGATTATCCAAAGAGTCGCAAACAGCTATCAATCATGCTGTATACATTCCATGTTTGGCTGTTTATAATATGCTAGTGAAGATGTTGGATAAGAAGACAATGTTTTTACACATTCTAGGAACAATAGAGAGGATGAGGATTGATTTTGAAATTGGTTCTAAACTCACAGGCGCACAACTAATGTTGCACTGTTTTTCTAACAATGGCATTCAATTCCATCCGAATGGAATGTATATGACTACTTTCTTTAGACCAATTGAATGTCTACACACTGGAGATGTTACGGAGCATTGCGATTGGTATTTATTGACACAATTAGGAGCAGGATTTAGAGGCAAGTTTGCAGATGATTGTCCAGAGAAGTATCGTCTAAAAGCATTGGAGAAAGTTCTGGAAGCATTTGTATATTGTTCTAATCCACAAAATCGAGTAGTACATGCCATTGCCGACGTTCTTCGTGTGATTTGTGGTGTATATAGAGCAATGCCTGACATGAGGCGTAAGTTGCTAGAGAAATCAGCACGAGCGGGATTAATAGGATTAACTGTCTCTGCAAATTGGGTAATAGAACAACCTCTTGAATTGGTGACCGCATTCTTGACCAAGAATGGACTAGGTAACAAACAGCATGGCCAAGTAGTTTGTTTCAGGCGAGTGCTAACATTCTTGCAAAACGATCCCTATATACAAGCAATTCCAGAGTACATTCTGTTGTGGATAAATCGGTGGGCTATTCCTATCAAATATTCATTGAAAACCAGCCCTCAAGAACATCACGGACACTACACACTTGCACATTCTCATGCAGAGCGAATTATCTCATTATTAGGTGTCAAAAGAGCAGAAGAGTTGGGTGTAGAAATGACTGTCAAGATAATACATGAAAAGAGCACTTCTCTTCCACAATTGCTTAGATTGATTGACACCAAACATGCTCATATTGACCCAGTATCGACACCACGATTTGTCTTGTCTCATGCTTTGTGGTCAACACGTACACCCAATGATGTAGGTACATTTCTAGAAGCCACGCTGACATCTAGAATTGATGTTAGAGATGAAATAATAACAGAGTTGTTATCTTCCACTCCTCCACCTATCATCTCTGACTTGACAGGTTCTTATGAAGCAATTTCTCCGGAATGGATAGCACGACTTGGAACAAAATACCAGCAGTTAGGTATAATAGATCTTCCTTGTATTCTTAACAAGCCTAAATCACCTCACATTAAGGCAATTCATCAACAATTACATCGTTTAGTAACTATAGCATCTACTTCTCATCCAACAATTAACAAATCATCATTGTGAGGTTTGTACAACTCGTATCTATTCTATGTGTGTGCAATAGAACATTTAACATGTTGGAATGCTTGTGTAATTACTCGGTTGGTGTTTCAATAATTTGCTAGCATTTAGATGCTAACAATAAGGCTTCTAACTGAGATTATTGGTATTTGTACTACACTGAACAACAATACAAATCAAGCTTTCTACCAATGAAGCGCAGTTTAGCACAAACAACAGAAGGTATTGTACCAAAACGACCCAAGACCCTATTTTCCTTCTTACCAATACCGCCAGATTTGATTGAACCAATACTGTCATTAGCATGGACACCAAGTAACCATCGCAGTCTTGCACTGTCATGTAAAAGAATTCATTATGCTCTCTTTGGCAACAAAGAATTGTGTATTCCGAGTCTCCTTCTCAAGATTTACACTATTCGTCATGCTTTGACGTTTGAACTTTCCGAATACAATCTTTATGATCAAAAATGGATATCTGAACAACTACGAGAATTTATTGACCGATACGCTATCTACATTCCTTGTGTATCTGTTTACGATCTACTTGCCAAGCAATTAGACAAAAGAATGGCGTTTGTACATGTTGTAGGAACAATCAACAGAATGAAGATTAATCTTATTATTGGTAGTAGACTCACAAGTGATCAAACACTACTACAGAGATGTGCCAGATACCACCAAAGCTACTATACCATCTATGCCATCTGAGTTTATTCATTCTTCTTGGATTCCAAGAAGAAAGTACATCCAAACAGCAAATGAAGAGACTTCTATCACAAACACTGGACAATGCACCCAAACGACCCAAATTGATACTATCAAGTGTACCATTGGCAGGAGATTTGATTAACATCATTTTATCTTTGGCTTGGACATCAAGTAATCATCGCAGCCTAGCATTAATATGCAGAAGATTCTACTATACTCTCTTTGGTAGTGAAGAGCTAAATATTAGAAGTCTTTTGCTGAGAAAGTATCATCTCCGCTATATGTTACAATTCCCAACAACATTGGACATTCAATGTTCATCATTTGGCAATAGTCCAATGAATACGCGGGAGACTGGAAATTCGCGGTTAGATTATGTAGCAAGTGCACATGCTCTCTATATCCCTTGTGTAGCAGTCTATAATCTACTAGCAGAAAAGTTAGACAGGAAGATGATGTTTGTACATATTTTGGGAACATTATGGAAGATGAAACTTAGTTTTGAGATTGGTTCTAGACTATTACCAACACATCTGTTACTACTTCGAATTGTCGATTACGAAGGTGTTAAGTTTTCACCAAGTTCATTTATTGCTGCAATTAGACTTCTACATGAATGCAACGTTCAACGTCATTGCGATTGGTACTTGTTTTTACGGTCAGAACTAGATGTTTTGTATAGATTCGAAGATGAGTGTCCCGAGGAGTACTGGCCAGATGTATTAAAACAAGTTTCGGCCGCTTCCGCAAAGGGCAGTAGCTACATCGTTAAGATTTTTAGGTTGATTTGTATTGTATTCAAGTCAACACCGAGTATGAGATCATATTTGTTAGATGGGTTATCAAGGCAAGACTATCTGGCGTATGACAAAATGCTATATAATTCTGATTGGGTAGTAGAACAACCTCTTGAATTGGTAGCAGCATGCTTGCTCAATGACGGGTTTTATTCATCACAAAAGAGGCAAAATAAGAAACATTCTATTCAAACAACCTATCTCTGGCGACTTCATGCATTTCTACGAGATAATCCTAATATACAGACGATTCCCAAGCATATTCTGTTGTGGATTAGTAAATCGTATATTCAACATGAGGATATTTGCTGGCCTAGCATATGTGCTCATCAAGCACTTAATGGAACAAAGGTAATTATTCAACTCCTAGGAGCTGCTAGAGCAGAAGAATTGGGGGTAGTAACAACAGAATTAATACAACCTATGTAATTAGAATGCTAATGAACAATACTAACACGTCATCATAGATACGCGTTCATTGCTTAGGTGTGTACTAACAATCTCAGAGGTAATTGACCTTACTGAGGACGTAACCATAGTACTAAAACCTCGCACTACTCCCGCCATAACAACATGACTCCTTCCAAGCGTACCATTCATTATCTCTCGGTCGAATCTGTCATGGACAGTATCGCCAAGGATCTGCTCGATGCCATACACAAGCTGCCTATCTCCAAGAGATACATGGGCTTCGCGGTCACGACAGGGCTCACAAGGCATGCATGCAAGCGTGAAGTTGGTCTCATCCAGCTCGCGACTGCTACTGACGTGTATCTGTTCCATGTGCGTAACATGCGTGCACTACCGCAGCATCTCTCCTATCTCTTGACGTCCTATTATGTCCATCTCATGGGCTTCAACTGTTCTAGTGACCTGGAGGCTCTCAAGACTTCATTCTTTATTGATACTCGCGCAGTGGACATGCGTTCCATCATCAGCCTCTCACAAGGCATCATTGCGGAACAACTATCTCTCGGAAGACTCGCAGAAGACTTCTGTGGTTACGTCATCACTCCTGTAACACCAGGAGATGTGCTCAACGTCTCTGACCAGGTTCTCCCACCCAAGATACGTGAGCATTTTGCTGACCAGGCCTCTGTTTGCTATGATTTGTGGTGCTACCACATGTCGAGCACTCAAGAGCCTCTCCCAGGCAAGTCTGAGTTTCCAGAGTATGTTCTCACTCCAGAAGAGTCTGCCAAGGCCCTCAAATGGCTTGGTTGTAGACGATTCGTCAACCCATCGATTGGTAGTGTTGCGGAGCAGCTCTGGAACGAGTATCCTCCGTGGCAGAATCGTGGTATTAGGTTCGACATGGAGAAGTACACTCAACACGTAGCCAAGGAGTATCTCGAAGCATGGGAGAAGTTGTACGAACGTCCAGTATCTGCATCTCCACTTATTCCTCCCAAGTCTACACCTACGCCTACTCTATCTCCTCCTGTTGTAGAGTTTGCTCAATTCCTCCTCAAGACTATCCTGGTCGAGCCTCGCGATAATAGTGCTCCAATCAAGCCCGTAGCGCAACCACCTACGCCCAAGGAGGAGGCAGACAAACAACGTCAAGACATGCTCAAAGGTCTGGTGGGCAATCTCCTCGGTAATGAGATAGCACCTGAAGGCAATCCCCTCGCACCATTGATGCAAATTCTGGCAAATGCTATGGCTCAGCGTCAGAACTAAACAGTATGTATAATAGTGGTTGTTGTGAGAATACACTTCTCCTACTAAGGAGAAGTGTTATAATATCATCCCAATTCATGCAATTCATGACAGACTCTCGTCATATCCGTGTTCAGCTTAACCAATTCCCGTACCAAATGTCTGCGTCTTTCTCGTTTGTTACTAGTAGTATTAATACTACCACTCAGTGGTGAACCAGATGGAGTGTTCCCAGCAGAAATAGAAATAGCTGCAGACCTGAGATTGGGAGATGTTTTAGACTTGGGCAATGCAAATGGAGGCGAATGTGATTCAGTAATGGACAATTTGCGTGGTCTTCGCTGCTCCAAGGAAGATGCTAATCCTTTTGGTGGTGTAGTAGATAGAGACGTACCACTAATAGGTGGAGTCAAAGGAGATGCACTTCCAGATGAAGGTGGTGAATGTATATCAACTGTATGTTTCTTGATAATACTACCAGCACTCCTAGACAGACTTGCTTTCTGCTCCTTGAATATCTTCCTAACAAGTGGATCAACACGAGGACTGGCTGTAACAGGCTCTTCTATTTCATTACAAATATGCATTGCCTCATCTAGAGCCTTCTTCAACAATTCTGTGGCATTTGGCTTGTCATTGTATTGGATAACTTGTTGGAAGAATAGTCCATATTTACATATTCTCTGCATCGGTTTGATAATGAGATTAGACAATGATTGTCTCTGCAAATCGTGTAGGAATGTTTGTACAACATCTTTGAAGCGTTTGTCCTTCATATGACGTTCAAGTTCTTGCAATGCATCAAGATGTCTAGCTACATACGGTCTGTACACTCTAATCATTTCTTGACTACTATTAATGAATGCCTTTGCTAATTGCTCAACACTACAGTTATCCTCCATGCAAGCAGCAGCAAAGGATTGGTTACATTCTAGTATCTCTGCAACATTGACAAACATTGCCTTACTGGCATGCGTATCAGCAGCTCCATAGGCAGGTATTGCCCTGCTAAGCTGCACTAATGCTGCCAAGTCGTCTAGATATTGCTTTTCTGTTATTAGTAGTTCTTCTTGTGCGAGGTTCATTTGTTTATGGCTAGTTACACACTCATCGCCAGATTACTATATGGGCTGTTTGTATTATACATACAGCAACTAACTAGCAACTGACCATTATTATGGATAGAATACAAGATTGCAATACCCTAGAGTATTACAAAGCATACACCATGACCAACTATCCAGTATCGTTGAAACAATACCTCCATGCATCCGGGCCAATGCGCTCTGCCTATGACTTGACACCTGGTGTCGTTCCAATGTGGTTGAGTAGACCATTTGCCTCCAAGAATCTCACGGTGAAGTACATGGATACTACTCGCTACATAGTAAGCGATGGTGATGGTGTGAAGGATAACTGGTTGTGTCTGGTTGCCTGGCGTCCTAATGAGAAGACTGTGCATGTTAGGAAGCTTAATTATGGGACAAACATACATGTGGAGGTCAATTATGACAGTGGTGATAACCCTGGTAGTGAGCTAGTATCTATGATGATAGAATGGATACTAGAGCAGTGTGGTTGTTATGGTTGTAAGACACTTTCGCAGACTGTAACATGCAACAGATGTGAGAACGTCTCGTATTGTACAGTTAGGTGCATGGCCAAACACTCTGGACACAGAATAGAGTGTAGAGGCATGGCAAAGGCCAAGGCTGCCAAGTGTCATGACAAGAATATGAGGCTTGGTATGGTTAGGAAGGAGATACAACCACTCTGTATAGTACCACATCCTCCAGTGTACACAAGAGCGGAGTGGTTAGCGAAGGTTAGAAGTGTACAAGGAGCTGGTTGCTTGTTTGATGTACCAATGGATCTACTGCGCGTAATACTCCGCCAATACACTGATGTAGTGACTCGTTGTATGTGTGCAGCGACGTGCAAGACACTGAAGAAGCTTCTACCGAGACAGAAGACGGTTGCTATGCCCATGACAATGTACAGTGCAGCACTACAACATGGATACACTCGCATAGTAGAGTGGTGGTCCGCTAACTACAAGAAGATGACTGCAGAGGTTGCAGGAATGAATGTAGCTATGAGTAGTACAGTAGTAGTCAGCGCAATACTGGAAGGAACAGAAGTTGTAGAGTGGTTGATGCGGAATAAGTTGTTGATGTATGTCTGGCCTGTATTTAGCGGTGTACTTTGGAATACTAGAAACATGGATGGTGTTCACAGAGTGTTAGTAGCATACGGATTGTGTCGAGAAAGATTAGGAGTAGATTTGAGAGACTTCTTGGGCAGAAAACAGTTCCTTGTTGCCAAGAAGGAGCATGTATTGTTGATGAAGTCTGCTGCTGTGAGTGGAGATGTTGGGACTGTTAGGTGGCTTGTAGAGTGTGGTTGGGATGTTAGCACAAGAGTAATGAGGAAGTTGGTGTGGAAATTAAAGGTAGATGGTCCTCTACTTCGCTTAGGGAGACTGGAGGTTGTTAGATATCTTAGGAGCGTTGGAAAGTGGCAGGAGAAGTGGTTAGTAGTGTATTAGTAGCCTTGATTCAACTAGCACCCCGCACATTGGTGTGATATGGTGTTAGATAAGCAACAATATAGAAGAGTATACCATTCAGCCAGCGCTGATAGTCTTCTTCCTGCTCTTCCAAGATTGGACTTGTTATCTTCTTACCATATTCAAGATCTAAGTCAAGTTCCTTACATTCAGTGAAGATCTTTTCAATGTATTCTTGCTCTTGGAGGTACTTTGGTGTAGTATTGTCTGTCTTTCCCAGCCGAACTCCCTTATCTCGATGTTCCAAAAGTAGACATAACGCCTTCACAAGTTTGCCCTTGTCTGTAGTTGGTTCACCATTCCTTGGTACGCACTTCCATTCCAAATTGGCAAGCTGTTTACGTGCATCTTCTAGTCTCTGTCTGAATGAGAGACCAATATCATGAACAGGTTTCTCCTTTGGTACTTGTTGTGCCATTTGTGGTACTTGTTGTGCCATTTGTGGTACTTGTTGTGCCATTTGTGGTACAGATTTAGCGTTTATAACAAAACCAAAGTATTGTCAGTTTGATATAGTGCTAATATAGCGTAAATACGTATTCAACCTATTACACCACAGGGGCTAAACCCTGTAGTGTTTGTTAGTATCCACTATACCACCCACTAGCAGACTACTCATCCTCTTCAGACTCCTCAACATTCCTAACCTGTTTGGGTTTCCTAGCCTTGGTAACACGCACAGGGTGTGTAATTAGTCTAGTCCCTCCTCCTTCCTTAACAAATCGCTTACCAAACACCATCTTAGGCATTCTACCATATTCCATTGTAGATAGCGTAGTCTGCATAGCCTCATTGCAGAAGTCCAGGATCTTATTGGCCTCTTGTAACATAGTGGTGACCATTTCTGTTCTGAGTTCCATATTCTTATTTCCTCTGCCTGTAATAGCCCTAAGTCTCTCTGACAAGTCCCTAAGCCTCTCTACTAGTGAGGTGCGGAAGGTCTCTAGGATATTGCGCATCTCCCTCTTCTTGTCATTGTTTCTGGCCCTTATAAATAGCTTCTTCTTTAGGGTGACATCATCTATTTCGTTTTCTAGGTAGGCTACACGAATGTCCATGGTGTCTTTCTGCCTCAATCCATTGTGGAGGAAATCGTTTACTTCTCCTGCAAGTCTGTGTACATCCTGGAGACTCTTTGTGAGACCAGAGCGAATATCAGGGCGGAGTTGGTTCATGTGAGGAGCAAATGCATCCCATCCTAGAAGACCACCACAAGGCACATCCCCAATAACTCTGTTCACATTTCTACCCAATCGCTGCTGGAGTTCATAATAGTGCGGGTTGTGAATAGTCCCAGTGATAATGTTGCCACTAGCCCAGTCAAAACCAGTGAGACACTGAGTACAGAACATCTGGTTACACCCATGACTCCTAAAGATCCTGGTGCCGCATTTGGGACAGGCCCTGGTACTCTTCATCACCTCCTTAGCGTTGCCTAGGTCCTCCTCCTTGCACTCGTGCTCCTCTCCTCTAACAGCATGGCATTTAGCACAGTATCTCACCTCACACAACCCACACTTCCAGGTAGCCTGTAAGACAAGACCTCTACACTCTCCTACACTACAATGGAAGAGGTACTTCACTCTAGCCTGAATCTCCTTGCTCTTCCCTGGGAATTGGTGCTCATTTCTCCTCTCTCTGATCTCTTGTAGCCTAGCCTTGAGTGCAGCCATTTCCCTCTTAAGTGTATCCTCTTCCTCTGCAAGTACCTTGCCCTGTTTCCTAGCCTCCACTAGTGGCATAGCCTCAGACATCATACCTCTCTCCTTGTCCACACCAATATCCTGTCTACTCTTCCTGTATATTCCAGTCCTAAAGGCCTTGGCGAAGGAGTTAGCAAAGAAGACTAAGCTCCACTGGTGCTTACACTGCATGCAATGGGGTTCTAGCACACTACCTACTAAATAGGTTTGTGTACACTCCTTACACGCACTGTTTACATCCTCTTTGCAGAAAGGACAAGCTATTCTTGTTCTCTTCATAGCGTCAAACCCATTGGTACACACCATACACTCCTCCATAACATCCTCTGCGTGTTGTTTGCCCTTCTTGACAGACATCCTACTAGCAATTATACACCAGTATACACAACTAGTCTGGTACAGTCACATTGCACTTTCCATACTCTAATACACTACAATGACATATATCAAATACGCTACTATTCAACATATTACTGTGTGTAGTAGACGAATAACGATGTATCTTCAATAGAAGACACATCTGTACATACTTTGTGTATTATTATCATAACTACCACACAACAAACTAAGCACAAAGCACTTCTTGTGGAAGCCACTCAACACAATCCTCATCAGCAAAGACTATGTGTCCATCTAATTTCACCCTAATATGCTTCTCTCCTCTTGCTGCGAAGGTTAGGAACTCTTTGCACATTTCAACACCAATCAAGTCGTAAGTGTTGTATAATAATTGCAAATCATCACGAGTTTGTACACCAAATCGCTTCAGCATTGGATATGCCTCTCTTGGTAGACAATCTCCAATGTATCTCACAACGTGCAACTCTCCGTTGTGTATGAAGACAAACAAGCATCTATCTCCGTGGTTATTCTCAATGTCTAAGATGTCAAATTCTTGGAGTTTTACCATAGTAGCATCCACCAACTCTCCAAATTTCTGAGTGGATACTACGCTTGTCTTCTCCTCTTCATCAAGACCTCTTATGTAGCTAGGATAATATGTCTTCATCAAATTGGCGTAGTTTTGTAGAGACATGATAACACCTTGTTCAAGTACCGAATCATCATCAGAATATGTACCACGTCTAGGAGTATTAATATCTATTAATACGCTTGGAAATGGCACAAATAGTGGAGGTCTGCTCACTCCAGCAGACTTCAACATCTTGTCTCGCTTAATACCATCCAAAACAACTAGATAGTCTTGGTAAGGTACCTTCAATGTGTCTGGAATGAGCATCCTAGTTACTGCACATTTCTTGGCTTCCAAGTCTTCCTGGACACTCCCAATAGCTTGTATGATGTCTGCTGGGTAGTCCTTCTCCAATTGCCTGCTAATTTGTCGCAGTCCATTCTCAATGGCAATTGTCATGCCTTGAGAAGCAGAATGAATGGCAGACACTGCGCTGTCTTGTGCTACCCTCTTCTTGTTAATAAGTTCAATCCAAGAGTCTGTGTTTGCTACTAAGTCTACTTGGAATTGCTCTAGAGTCTGTCCTGGCTTCTTCTGAGTGTTGTAGATGGCTTGCATTTAGTGTTGTTATTAGTAGATTAGTGTTGAGTTACTAATATGCTTGTTAGTATGAATGTGTCAGATTGTAATAAGTGTGTGCTAATAGTGATGTATCTCCTATTGAAGACACATCTGTACATATTTACTCCAATTATTGTAGCAATCATTGTACATTTCGCGGAAAAGATTGAACAGAAGATGCAAAAATGATGTGGTCATCCAATTTCACTTCTCTTGATCGACTAGCGCGCTCTCTACATGCAAAGACAATTACATCGTTTCCATTTGGAGATTCCACTCCAAGTATTATTGGATCTGGTTCTCCAAATGTAGGCTCACCAGAATATGGGTATAAGGCTAGTAAGTCTTCGTGAGTCTTAATATTGAACTTCTTAAGCATTGGATATGCATCCTTTGGTAAGACGCTATCTCCTTGTACATCACGCAGTTGTTTTACACACAAAACTCCATCAATTTTGCACACAAACAATGGATATGGTACAACTAGTATATCAAACTCCACCAAACTAGCCATTGTTTTCTCCAATTCGATTTCGAATTGCTCTTGTGTTATGAGATAGTTGACCTTCTCACCGTTTTGTTGCAACAGAAGAGTATAGTCCTCTTTTAGCATTGCTTTGTATGCAAGAATGGAGTATGGTTTGGTTAGCTTGCAGCGAAGATCAGGATAACAATAGAATACACAGTCATCATCTCCTGTATGGTTGAATCCTTCTTTTGTAATGCAAGGAAATCGCACAATACGTGGCCCACTAATTACTCCTGCAGCTTTGTACATCCTGACGCGCTTGACTTCCTCAAGTGTTTTGGCATAGCCTTCATAGGAAATTAGTCCACGATTCATTCTTGTGGATGTCAAACATTGCTTCTTGGCTGTTAAATACTCCAAAGTATCCTCAGCACACCGCTTATTCGGACCAGACTCGTATTTGACTAGTTCTTGGAGATTTGCTTCTTCGCTGGAAATGCAATGTTGAACCCTAAGAAGGGATGAACTCATTTGGCTAGTCACGTGACTTTGCGTTTCATTACGACTCCACATGCGATCAATCCATGCATCTAGATTGGCGTGAACATCTGCAGTGAATTCTGCAAGTGTTTGACCTGGTAGTTTCTCTGTAGAGTAGATGGCTTCCATTTTAGCTGAGTATTTGTAATATTGGTTATGTGGTTGGTCAATGTTACTATCTAACAATGTGGTAGTCAGATGTAGTATATTTGCCGTGGAATTGTAGTCGATATTATGCAACTCAACCCTTGTTACGATACCCACCTCGATACCTACAAATAGTGTACATCTCTTCTGTTGAAGAGACGTATTTTGTCATCTGACTATATTATTGCTACTGTAATAACAATAGCAAAGAGATGGCATTCCCTCCCAAACTCCGGGCATTCCTCAACAAGAGGACATTCTTATATGAGAAAGAGAAAGAGGCTACTTACTACTTTGCTGGGAAGCTGGCAAATGTGAAGACTGCCCAGGAGTTGTTGGTTATAATTGATGAGTATGCAAATGGAGACTATCGCAACCACACCTACACAACAAAGATGTTGTACCATTTCATGGTTGGGTATGCTATCCCATCAACCAATGCACTGGAAATGGTGTCTGGTTGGATGAAGAAGATTCTTATGAGCAAACCTAAGACTAGATTTGTTGATATTGGCTCTGGTAGTGGAGTGTGGGAGTATTTGTTGTCAGAGTTGTATGGTATTCCTCTGAGCAGCATGTTGTGTGTAGATGTGTCTGAAGCCGATGACGACCATTTCTCCTACTATTCCCACTTTGTTCCTCCTGATATTAGGAATCCTGATTATGTAGTAGACAAGGGAGATGTGTTTTGGTGTAATTGGGGCCTTGGAATGCACACACATTTGCAGAAATACATTGATAATGGTGGTTGGTGTTGCATTTTGTTGGGAGAGGGTGGTATGGGTTGCACTTCTCCTTCTGGTAACCACTTCCAAGAAGAAGAGTATGAAGAAGAATGGGATGCTGTGGTTGTAAAAGTGCCTGGAGGTCTTTTGTTTAGTGACTACTTGTCTCTTAATACTAGGAAGTAGTCTATTAACAAGACATACTGCATAATTATTGGTTATAGTATATGATGTGGACTAAACCACACCATAATTTGTTATTATCTATAGCTACACTACTCTTAATGATTCTGGGAAATCATTCCAGAACGCCTCTTCTACTTCTATGCAAGCTCGAACAACATGGCCATCCAAATTCAAGAGAACATAGTCTTCATCGTCAATATTGGCAAATTTAACATAACAAATCACATCTGTACATTCTACAATAGTACCTAAGGGAGCGCACCATTCGCTATCATATAGTCTAGATAAGTCCTCTTGTGTACAGATTCCAAATTGTTTGAGCATTGGATAGAATTCTATGGGAAGCCATAAACCACATTCATCGTTCTCCTGATACACAACTAGTCTGTTATTGACACTAAACACAAACTTGTATCCAGTCATTGTTTCTCCCTCTACACGACTACCACCAATGTCAAGAATATCGAATTCTCTTAATGAATTGAGAATTGTGTCAACTTGGTCATTGAATTGTTGTTGCGACAATACGTTAGTTGCATTTTTGCCAAGGATTTGTATGTAGGTTGCATATTTGTTCTTCAACATTGTTGCATAAGTAGTAATGGGTATAGTCTCCTCACGTGGTGCATTAAGTGGAATGGTACAAACAACCCTAAACTTGGTCCATTCAATTGATTTGTCCGATTCCACATTGCTTGATGATAGGATACTCGGAAAAGCTACAATTCGTGGCTTAACTAGACCTCCTTTTCCAGCATTCTCTTGTTTGATTTTAGTAAGCGTATTGACATATTGTTGGTATGGAATCCTAAGCGTGTTTGGTGCAAATCTTTTAGCTTGAATCTCCTCAGACACTTCGAGAGTATCTATTGTAGACTCCAATGCCTGCTTGTGAGAATCAGGGTGTTTGCGCTTGTTTGAACGAAGTTCTTTTTCTAACGATTCTCTATGTTTACGGCCATCACGTATAGTTTCATTCACAGTTACATAGATCAAACTAACCAAGCGATCCTGCGCATCTCGTTTCTTACGCAATTGTTCAATCCATATGTCTAGGTTCTTATGAACATTAGCAGTGAACTCTTCGAGTGTTTGTTCTGGTTTCTTCTCAGTTTGGTAGATTTCTTCCATATTGTTTGACGATTTGGGTGGTGCCTCTGCCATGGTTGTGTATATAGTGCAGGTAGTTATACTTTGTCAGTATAGTATGATAGAATAGGCCTATTTAGCAAATAACTACTTGTCTCTCTCAATACTAGGAAGTAGATTATGAATATTAAGTAGCAGATTCTCGGCTACTTATGACATTGATTAGACAAAGTACAAACTGATTAGATAGTAGTATTATGTTGGATACTAACTCCACAACCTAAGCAAATGGACTGTATCAATTGCAAACAAGATGAGACAGAAGCGTGGGGAAGTTTGTGTGCTCTCTTTAGGTTCAAAGGTCTAACACCCAATGGTTTTTGGAAGGAGAAGCCAAAGATGAGGAAGTGTGCTCTGAGCTACTACTCTTCTGATACTTCCATGTCTTACCCCGAGATTTGTGCGGAATATCGGCTCAGTGGCGAATATCAGCAGCAGAAGAGTAACCACAATGTCTACCATTGTATTTGCGGTCAACTTGTACGAAATTGGCGCTATGCTACCAACAAGAAGAATGGCAATATTCTCAGAATTGGTGGGAAGATTTGCTACGGACATATTATGGAGCAGAAACTCAAGTATACTGAGCGAGAAGTCATCTATCGTCCTGCTGTAGTAGTTGTTGCTCCTACTCCTTCTGTTACTCCTACTCCTATCACAAGCGAGATTAGTAGCAATATTGGTAGTCCTGTTGGTAGTCCTGCTACGCTTATGTCACAAGAGATTGTTCCAGTAGTACAAGAATCATTGCTTATTGAACAACCTTCTGTTAGGAGTCTAGGCCATGCATTGAGATGCATTAGGAAGAGACCAGGCGCAACTACCATAACAAAGAGGCGTACAATTGCTGTGGAACACGCAAAGCAGAAGCGGGAGAATGTTATAAGTGGAAGAAGACAGGCATACCTTCAGTGTATGAGTGGTGTCCAAAATGCACTGTCGCGTGTGAATGCTGCTCTTGATGCTCTAATGCAGGCAAAACAAGAACTTGTTGTTACTAAGAGGGTCTTACCAGCTCTAGAGTAATTCTACACAGAATTCGTTATAGAGATATCCCAAGTGGGACATCTCGTTATCTGTATTTATAGTAAATGCTATTGTGGACCAAATACCGGTTCTCTGAGCTGTTTGGATAGTTCGTCAAACCATTTGAGGATGTTTGGTGATGGAATTGGCTCTTCATCGGGAGGAGTTCTATAATAATGGACAGCAATGTCTAGAGGGAATGGTGTCAGCATTTTCTCGCTGCCCAGGAAGCTTGGCGCGTTGCCAGACCAAGGATAACTTGGAAGGTCTGTATGCATAAGAGCTAGCAACTTGTCATAGTCTATTGGCTCACCAGACTTGACAATATCCAGGAATTGTCTCATAACTGGGAAGAACTGGAAGAGACTCTCTTTGTTCTTATCATGTAGCACCAAATTGCGCATGTATCGGAGTTGTATGCCTTTTTGTGGAAGAGGTCCAGAAACATGCCAAGGCAATCCCTCATACAACCAAGCTATGAGATAAGCGAGGCTTTCTAGCTCACTTTCCACCGTAATAGGCTGTGCAAGATGGGATGCAACTGAACAAGTAAAGAGATTACCCTTGTATTGACTAGATGTGTTGAGGCTGTCAACATTGCTAATATCCGCAAAAACAAGCGTGTCTTTCTCTCCTTGGTATCCAATCATTATGTGGTTGGGTTTCAACTCTCCATACATGCAATTTTTGACATGAAGTACCCTCAACGCACGCATCAAATCGCCACAAATCTTCTTGCATACATCCTGGGTGAACCAACTCTTATTCTCTGTATGCAAATCCGCAAGAGATCTGTCTTGTGCCTCAACAAAGAGGAGTGTATGTGTCTTGAGGTCTACAGCTGCGATTGGTAGAGGTACAATCTTGCTAGATGTTGCATAAGATGGACGAAATGTGCGCAACCAGGTGTATTCAGTGTAGACCTTACTAGTGGCATCGAGAACAGGCGTAATTTTGCATACACATGGCTTGCCACACCACATTGCAGAGAAAACGTTCGCATCATTACCTCTGGCAACTTCATAACCAATTACAAACTCACCAATAGGTTTGTCTTTGTTTCCTATGGTAGGAGTCCACTCGGTAACAACTCCTTTGGTGTTTTGAAGTGATTGAACGAGTGTTGGAGACAACATTTGTCCGTGATTGTTGTCATTCGCTAATATGGTGTGGTAGGAGAGTCAGATAGTAGAATGGGTCTATTTCGCAAATAGCTTGTGTATACCAATCTACTACACAACAACAACATAGAATAACACACCAATATTCCCATCTGACAATATCTACTACTCAACCAACAACTCAACCAGCTAATAACACAACCACACAAACTACACAATGAACTTCCAACAACACAAGCAAGAAATATTCGAGTCTATCAAGGTTACTGCTCGTTGTAGAACTCGTAGTAAGAGCAAGAGCACTGTCGACCTCAACACACCAACTTCTCTGGGGTTCTCTGGCAATGTGCTGGAGGTTCCAATCGCAGAGTGTGAGCAGGCACGCACGTATCTAGCTTGGGCTAGTCTGGTGGCAGAATACCTAACTCATTGTAAGGAGGTATCTACCCAACACAAGGAGCTAGGTATCCTTCTGCTAGAGTATGCTCCTATTCTGCTGCGCGCTGAGGCTTGTGAACCTCTTATTCTTGCACTGGTTGGCGATGCACTAACACGCCAAAAGCCAGAGAACATTCCTTGCACTAGTAATGGTACTAGTATTACACCAGCCTATGTCTTTGCAAGGACACGATTCGTAATCCAATCACATCAACCAACTACAAACACTCCTACTGTCTGGCACTCTATGGAGACATTCAGCATAACAGAAGGAGCACTACAAGCTGCGCTGGTCAGAGATGGACAGCTCAGCCTCATTGACTCTGGGAAAGAGATGAGTGAGGTGCCAGATAATGAGATGATGCGGCTTGTTCTTGAGGGTCTCCGTTCTCCTGGCGGTCCTATTGAGAAGATTAGGGAGCTTGTTGGCTATCCAGAGCCGCCCAGAAACGAGGAAGGCATTCTTGTGCTTGCTGATGAGGAAATGGCCAGCATTCATGGGCATCTTGGTAACCTAGTGTGGAGCATTATGGCAATGTGCAAGTCTCGTAGTAGTAGCAGGATTGATGTTGCTCCTATTATCGCCAGAGGAGTTGTGCCTGTTGTTCCAGACTCTATTGTCCACACATTGGAGCGTATTGCGAGCCGTCTTGAGAATTAACAATATAAACAAACACTAAGTAGCAGGTTCTCGGCTACTTACATTACTCTTACCAACTTGTAGGATTGTTTGTTACTTGGCACACTTGGATGTTGCATCATCAACTGCTACAGAATCTGGCTCTTTGCGTTTCTCTCTCTTTGCCGTGTCTTCTGAATCTGGTGGAGTTAGATGTGCAATAAGTCTGCTGTGTAAAATACATTCATCTAACACGTATTCCTCCATTAGATTACCTATGGCACGCGCCACTTCAGCAATTTGTTGTACAGTATGTTTGATGTCTTTGGATAGCATACCGCTATAAGTGCTATCATACCATCTCACAAATAACATAAGACGTTGAGTCCCAAATTTGCAAGCACTAATAAAGGTAGCCATCGACATTTTACCTTTTGAATAACCGTAGAAACAAGGTGACAATGATACATAGTGTGCAGCTGCAAGTGTTCTATCAATATGGAAGGCAATTTCCTCATGTGGTGTCAATTCTTCCTCAACATAGAATTCAAACAAATACTGTACACTTGATATAGGAATCAGTGTTGAAATTCCTATACCATTAAAAATAAGACTCAGGCGTGTACGTAGTAGTTTCCAGATACTACGCATTGTTGTTGTTTGTCTAAGCACATCAATAGCCTCTAAAGCATCCATTGAAGGCAATTTGTTACCATACAATACAGCAATGATAAGTTCTGCCGTTCTTTGCGTAATTGGAGCAGGTAATGCAAGTTTGCGTTGGCCATTCACCACTTGTATTGTCTCCAACATCATCGCAAAGTCCTCTACATGTGCGAGAACATAAGAATGGCATTCTTTTCGTAAACCATCCGATGTTGTGAGAATAGTATTCCATTTGTCGGCCTGTTCTGGAGCCACTTCTGCTATTTGCACTGGTTGTGCTGCTCTTTGTAATGCTTGTGCTAATTGTGCAGCTTGCATTGCTCTTGCTGATTCATCTAACACTATTCGTGGCGGCACCTGTGCTGATGGTATCCACGATATTGGTGGATGTGATATTGGAGCTGCTTGTGCTGCTCTGTGTGCTCTTGCTCTTAGCGCTTCTTGTGCTGCTGCTTGTATTGGTACTGGCGCTGGCGTTGCTTGTGGTATTGGTGCCGCTGCTGTTGGTGGTATTGCTTTTGGTGGCATTGGTTGGTTGGTTAGCTAGTATGAATAACACTCTAACTAAGCTGTGTCACTTGCGTGGAATACAAAGCAATATTTGGCAAGTTAACCCATGTTACGATACCCTGCCCGTAACTAATAGTTTGATGTGTGAATGGGTGATATAAATGTATTATTAGTCGTAGCATCCAAACGCTACGACAATATGTAGTATCTACCAACCCTCAGTGGGTAGGTAGTTCTAGTCTTAATAACAACGGGCTGTTGGTAGCATACATTTCTCAGTGATCGCCTGTACACTTGCCTTCATTCTAACAACCTCGCTGACAACTCTACGTACTCCATTAGCATTGGCAGTAGTACCTCTACTATCGGGAACACTGAACTTAGTGAAGCCATAGGTCTCGTAGTATCGCACTAATGTGTCATTGCTTGCATCCATAACGTGTATCATTGTGTCGTTTCCATGTTGTAGCATGAATGGCCACTCTCTGGCTAGAATGAGTAGTACACGACAGAATGCTCGTTGTCCTATACCTCTTAATGCATCTAGTTTGATATTAGCGTGCTTGGATATGTAGTCAAGCATCAGCGCATCATCCTTGTCACTATAGCCACCATCGTTCTTGCGCCACGTGAGTTCTATTCGGATTATATCAACATTCTCGAAACGAAGTGAAACTGTAATAGACCAACCTATACCAACGAATGGTATATTGTGTGTTTGAACACGTACAGTGAGTTGGGCTTGCTTCTCAATGGTACCTACTTTGACTGGCAAGTATTCTACAACAACACGCTCCCTAAGAGGGTTGGATGCCATGGGTTGATCCTTTGAACTACTAGGCCTCAGAGTTGGTAGATGTGTAAGATTATAATTACTATGAATGAGGTATCCCACAACGGGACATCTCTTTTGTTTGTTTGTTTGCTTGTTACTAGAGTACTAATAAGTCTAGTTCTTCTTGTACTGTGCCAGAACCTCCTCTTCAAAGTGGACATATTTGAAGCGCATTGGATGGTTACCCAAGAGAATGGTACTAATGTTCGTGTCCTCATCCTCTGCCAAATCGCGAGACTTGCCATCAGGTGTAATTACACCCCTTAAGAACATGTTATCATGCTCTCCGTACAAATCGTTGAGATCTTGGTAGTTTGTTACACCAAACCTCTTCAGTGTTGGGTAACATTCCTTGGGCAGCCAATAGCGGTTCTCTTCCTCACAATCGTAGTCGCATTGA